>TARA_R110002020_G_scaffold379203_3_pt1 | contig 51923 bp, 51 predicted proteins | sample TARA_R110002020 | Tara Oceans TARA_R110002020 (sample SAMEA4396489) | marine metagenome | biome: Westerlies Biome; feature: [MES] marine water layer (ENVO:01000295) within the mesopelagic zone...; material: water (ENVO:00002006), including particulate matter (ENVO:01000060) such... | reverse complement strand
CCGGCCCGGGCGCCTAGTGGCGCCCGGGTCACCCGTTTTGAATAAGAGTGAGAGCGTATGCAACAACTGGCTTACAAAGCGTATGGTGAAGTAACAAGCCGGACCGCGAACAGCGGACAGATTGAATACGCAATCTTTGAAGAAGTTACACAGGCCTTGAAGGCCGTCGATGCGCAGGAAATACCGCAGCCTACTGTATGGGCGGAGGCTATCGACCGGAACCTGAAGCTTTGGCAGATTTTGTCCATAGACCTGATGAGTGACGCGAACGAGCTCGAGCCCACTCTCAAGAAAAATCTGATCGCGCTTGCCGAATCTGTGCGCCGGATCAGCTATCATGTGTTCTCCCGCGAAGCGGAAATTTCCGAACTGGTCGAGATCAATGAAATCATTATGCAAGGCCTTGCAGGCCATGTTCCAAATCCAGCAATCATGGCAGCCAAATAGTGTCCGGACTAGTCCTCAAACTGGCCGCAGGCGAACGTTTTGTCGTAAACGGAGCAATGCTTGAAAATGGCGACAAACCGTCGACAGTGCGCGTTGTGGATGACAATGCCCGTATTCTCCGGTGCCGCGATGCCCTTAAGCCACAGGATGTCGATACGCCTACAAAGCGTGTCTACTACGCAATTCAGCTCATCATAACCGGCGATCTACAAGAAGATGACGTTCTTCCAGCCATTCTTGACGAGTGTGAGCGCCTGGAGGACGTATTTGAATCCATCGATCGCAAACTGCTGAGCGTTTTGCGCTCCATGCTAGATCGCGGAAACTTCTATTCGGCACTTTGCCACCTGCGCAACATCATTGCGATCGAAGCTGAACTCCTAAAAGTCGCTAGTTTGAAAACACAGTTTACTGAGCAGGCACAGGTCGCCTGACATGGTCTATCAGCCGGTCATCCCGATCACAGGATATGGCGGGTGGAAATTCCTGGAATCCACCTTTGACAAGCAGTTTGAAGGTTTCACAGATTCCGCCAGTGTTCGGAATGATCGTGAATATTTTCAGGAGAAGATGTCGTCTCCGGTCGCGATAGAAGACTTTCTTTCTGATCGGCGCCTGCTGCGTATCTCATTGACATCTTTTGATCTAGGCGGGGAAGAGTGGAAAGTCGGCTTCCTCCGTCACATGATGGAAGAGCAGGCCGATCCTGACAGTAGCTTTCTCAAGCGCCTTAACAGTCCGGCCTATACTGCATTTGCCACCACATTTACGGTCACCGATGGCAAAATCTCCCTGTCACAGGATACAATCGCGTCGCTTGCGGATGACTTTGAGCGCGCAGCCTTTCGTTCGGCTGTCGGCAATGTCGACAATAATATGAAGCTCAGCCTGAACTATGAGGCCAAGGTCGGGGATCTTGTCCGCGAGGGGTCCAGCGATGAGGCAAATCTCTACCGCCTTTTGGGAGACGTTCCGACCCGGACTGTCTTGGAAACGGCGCTGAACTTGCCCACTTCTTGGCAGCAGTTGGACGTCGACCAGCAGGCAGATATTCTGAAAGAGCGCGTATTGAGCGTGTTTTCTATCAGTAAGATTACGGACTTGGCCAATGAGGACGTCATGGACAAGGTACTCCAGCGCTTTCACACGATGGACTCGATCGCCAATGGTCAGTCCTCGCTTTCTTCCGGATCTGTGGCTTTGACGCTGCTCAACAACGCGGCGGGCTTCGGATCGACCGCCAGCCAGAACCTGTTTCTCAGCATCGTGTCGAGCTAGGATTTTTCGGCGGCCTCAACAGGGTCCAACAAGCCCTGAAGGTGCTGGAAGGCTTGTGGAATATGTCCGGTATTCGGCTCTGAAACGAAATTGTCCAGCTGCGGGAAGCGTTCGATGGATCGATCTCCGGCTGCGTCATGTCCTCGCTCATACAGATTGGCGCGCAGCATCGGCGCGATTTCTTCATAGAGTGCAATCGTCCGTCGGTAATCCTTGATGATTCTGTTTTCATCTGGTTTGGCCGCATCTGGTAGACATCTCGAGACACTGCGCAAAACATCAATAGCGGGATACCGTCCGCGTTCGGATATCTCCCGCGACAGGATGATATGACCATCCAGAACCCCACGGACCATGTCTGCTACGGGCTCTTCCATATCCGATCCAGCCACCAGGACGGAAAAGATTGCGGTAATATCGCCTTGGCCTTGCGCACCAGGGCCGGTCCGTTCCGCGACTTCGGCAATGGCGCGTACGGTTGACGGTGGAAAGGCGTTGAGGGCGGGAGTCTCTCCAGCTGAGAGAGATACTTCACGATGTGCTTCGGCAAAACGTGTGATGGAATCAAACAGGAAAAGGACCTGGTGCCCCTCATCCCGAAAATGTTCCGCAGTCGCGATCGCGCAGAGCGCGGCGCGTTTCTTGGCTCCAGGTGGGTCATTGGCAGTCGCAGCTACAATGACCGTTCGAGACAGGACGTCTTTGGGCAGAGTCTTGTGGACGAACTCATTCACTTCCCGGCTGCGTTCGCCGATCAAGGCAATGACGACGCGGTCCGCTTTCACGCCAGCAGCGAGCGAACCAAGGAAGGTAGATTTACCGACACCAGACCCGGCAAACAGGCCCATTCTCTGACCCTGACAGATCGGTAGGATCGTGTCAGTGATCATCCACCCGGTGGAAAGGCGCTGGCCTAGGCTTTTGCGGGTTGTGTTCGCCGGGGGAGATGCTCTCAGCGGGCGGCGAGTGGTGTTGGCGGCTGGTGCTATAGCGCTCTCGCCGGAAATCGTGCCTCGGTAGTCCACGATCTTGCCGAGCCAATGATCACCGGGCTCGACATAGGCTTCCTGTTCCAACACAGCTCGATCGCCAATTAGGATCGCATCAGATTCACCGTAAAGCATTGCTTTCACATGACCGCCGGAGACGGCGAGCACTTCTCCGAACACCTCACCCTGACGCGTGCGAACCCGAATTTCATTTCCCAGACGGGCGAACTGGCTGATCCCGCCAATCAGAATCAGTCCCGGTGATACCTCCGTGACGGTTCCCCAGATTCGGTACAGGCGATCAGGAAAATTGGGGGTCGGATGCAACAAGTAAACAGATCTCGCCTATTCGTTAACTCTTTCTTCAAATTACCCCGGCAATTCTTCCAAAGTATTAACTAGGAGCGATTCTGTGGCGATTCTCAATCTGGATGTCCTGAATGTTTACAGCGCCATGGCGCGCCATGCTGCTGAGAGTCAGAAAGTATCGGCGACAAATATCGCCCATGCCAACGATCCTGATTACAAGGCGCAACACGTCGAAGCCTTTCAGGACTTTCTCGCGCGAGCTGCATCAAGCGGAGCCGTCGATGCCGGCGACCCAGCTTTCAAGACGTTCGAGACGGATTTCGCAAACTCGCCGAACGGGAACTCTGTAAACCTCGAGCTCGAAATGTTCCGCGCAACCGACGCGCAGGGTCAGCACGAAATGGCGGTCTCAGTCTACACAAAGTCGCTTGACCTCCTTCGCACAGCCATTGGTCGGAAAGGGTAATTCATGGACTCACTCAAAGCCACGATGATGCAGGCTGTTTCCGGTATGCAGCTCCAGTCGAAACGAATCGATATCTCGTCCCAGAATGTTTCGAATGCCGACACGCCCGGTTACCGCCGCAAGATTCTGTCCGTCGAGCAGGCACCGACTGCTGCGGACGCCTTCATTGCGACACGCATCGAGCTCGATCAAACCGAAGGCGAGCGCAGTTATGATCCCGCCAGTCCGCTGGCGGATGCAGAAGGATATGTGACAGCGTCCAACGTGTCGCTGGTCACTGAAATGGCTGATATGCGCGAAGCGAATCGCGGATACGAGGCCAACCTGAACTCGTTCCGGCAGGCGCGAAGCATGTACCAGTCACTTCTCGATATTCTCAGGCGTTAAAGGGGGGCAGAATGTCCAATGTAAGCTTCAGTGCATACGCAGCGCTCGGTTCGATCAAGCCGGCCCAGGTTTCTGACAAACCAGCAACAAACCCGGCTGAAAAGTCGGGGGTGGCAGAGGGGTTCTCGACCTTCAAGGCTGCTCTGCAGGAGGCTGAGCAGACAGCCATGCAGACCGCTGTGTCCGGCGCGGATCCCCATGCCATGGTCGAAGCGCTAGCTCAGGCCGAGTTGGTCCTTGATGCCGCCGTGACTGTTCGGGACAAGGTCGTTGAAGCCTATCAGGAATTGCTTCGGATGCCGGTCTGATCAGGGCGGCCACACATGACCGAACTCGCCATCTTTGAAGTGTTGCGCGGTGCGCTCTGGGCGGCGGCCATGATGGCGCTGCCCATTCTTGCTGTCACGCTGGTGCTTGGGTTTGTAATAGGCTTGCTACAGGCGCTCACCTCCATTCAGGAAATGACGCTTACCTTCGTGCCAAAGATTTTGGCCGTCGTCGTCGTGTTCTTCCTGTCGCTTGGGTACATGACGCGCATTTGCCTTGATTTCTTTAATAATACCGTTCTCCCCATGATTTCGAATTAGGGCCGCCATGCCGACCTCACGCTTCTTCGATTTGTCAAAGCCGACCGCCATCCTCGCGATCGGCTTGATGGCGATTATTCTCATCATGGTATTGCCCGTCCCGGCTTGGGTTATGGACATCGGTCTCACGGCGTCCTTCGCGTTTGCCATTCTGATTTTCACGACCAGTATCTTCATCGAAAAGCCCCTGGACTTTTCGTCATTCCCGAGCGTGCTTCTGGCATCGCTGATGCTGCGCTTGGCGCTGAACGTATCCTCGACCAAACTGATCATCAGCCAGGGCCATACGGGTACCGACGCTGCCGGCAACGTCATCGAAGGCTTCGCCATGTTCATCATGGGCGGAAACCTGTTTGTGGGTCTGGTTGTGTTCGCGGTGCTGGTCATTGTGAACTTCATGGTCATCACCAAAGGCGCCGGCCGAATGGCGGAGGTTGGTGCGCGGTTTGCTTTGGACGCGATGCCGGGCAAACAGATGGCCATTGATGCCGATTTGGCTGTCGGCGCTATCAGTCATGAAGAGGCGCGCAACCGTCGTCAGAAGGAGCAGGAAGAAGCTTCCTTCCTGGGTTCCCTGGACGGTGCGTCAAAATTCGTGAAGGGCGATGCGATCGCTGGCTTGCTCATCACCGCCTTGAACCTCGTTGCGGGCGTCGGCTTTGGCCTTGCCGCACACGGGCTCAGCTTCACTCAGGCGCTGAACAATTACTCCATTTTGACCGTAGGGGACGGTCTCGTCTCCCAAATCCCTTCCGTTATCGTATCAGTGTCGGCGGCAATGCTTCTGGCGAAAGGCCGTGAGGACGGTGCAATCGATCTGGCGCTCGGCGCGCAACTGGGCGCGAATGCCACATCCCTGATGATCGTGTCGGGGATTCTCGCAATTTTCGCGCTGTTTCCGGGTCTGCCGTTTCTTCCTTTCATGCTGGCTGCAGCGGCGTTCGCGGCGGCATCTTTCTATATTCGCCGGCGGGAGCGCGACCTAGCCGCGAAAGCGGAAGCTGGCGAAATTGAAGAGCCGAAAACCAGCCTCGTCATTGGTGACTCTATTCACTCCGACGAGATCCACCTGGAGGTTGCCCCAGATCTGGTGGGCATGGTGCTGCAGGGGGCAGGTGGCTTTGAAAGTCGAATCGACAAGATTCGAAGGTATATTGCAGAAGAATATGGCTTCGTTCTGCCGTCCATCAGGATGACGGACAACCCAACGCTCGGGAAGAACGAATACCGCATTCGAATTCAAGGTGTGCGGGTAGATACAGGTCTTGTGCGCCCGGGCTCGCTGTTGGCGTTGATGGAAGATGGGCAACTGCCACACCTACAGGGTGAGAAGGTCAAAGAACCCGTTTACAAGGCAGCCGCCCGCTGGTTGCCAAGTACAAAGAAGCAAGAGCTGTCTGCTGCTGGTATCCCAGCGGTCGAGCCGACGGAAGTTCTCGCGACTCACATGCTTGAAGTCATTCAGGCAAACTTCACACTCGTCTTTACACGCATGGTTATGCTGGACACGCTGGATGCCTTGACTCATATCAGCGACAGCGAACGTGCTGCGTCCAACAGGCGGTTCCTTGATGAATACATTCCCGGGAAGGTTAGTCCTGAACTTCTGCTATCAGTGCTGCGCCTGCTGCTCGAGGAGCGCGTGTCGATTCGTAATCTGTTCCTGATTGTTGAAACAATTGCCGAGGTCAAAGCCCAGTCAAGCGCGCCGTCGCGCATTGTGGAACTCGTTCGCCAGCGGCTCGGATTCCAGATTGTCGATCGCCTTCAGGACGGTCAAGGCCGCCTTCCGCTGCTCCAGCTCTCCACCAATTGGGAACAAAAGTTCAACGAGCACGAAATCTCCCGCGAGGATGGCGGATCGGATATTGCCCTGCCTCCAGAAATGTTTGGAGAACTGACGACAGCGGTGCAGGCCAAGTTGAACGAAATGGCTCAGAAAGGTGTTGTTGCCTCCGTGGCAACCTCGTCCCGTCGGAGACGTTTCCTGCAAACTGTTCTGGCGAGCAAGGGCGTGCGCAACTCCGTTCTGGCGTATGAGGAAATCGGTTCCAAGAGCAAGCCGTACATCGTCGGCGTCGTCTGATGCTGGAAGGACTTCCAATCGGGCCACAACTTTCGGCCTGGATTATCCTTTTCATGCTGATCGTCGCCAGGTTGACCTTTGTCGTATTCCTGATGCCGGGGATTGGCGACCAGACCGTGCCGATGCGTGTGCGCATGTCGCTGTTACTGGGCGTGGCCACCCTGTTTGCCATGTCCGGCATCGTCACGGCACCTGTTGATATCTCAATTGCGAACTTTGTCGGTCTCCTGGGGGCGGAAACCATAATCGGGCTGGGCTTGGGTGTATTGCTGCGCACATCCATCTGGATTCTGAACATGGCCGGATCACTGATCGCCCAAACGATCGGGCTTTCGCAAATGCTCGGCATTGCGCTGGATGCTGAGGCGCAGACGGTGGTCTCGAACATGTTGGCCATGGCGGGTGCCGTCCTACTCTTGTCGGCAGACTACCATGTCAGCGTATTTGTTAGACTCGCTGAAATATACATCGAAATTCCGGTTGGGGGGCTCACGCAGTTCGATCAGTCCTTTGTCATTGAGGGCATGTTCAACGCCATAAAGTTTGCCGTGCTGATCGCTTGGCCCTTTGTGGCGATCAACCTGCTCTACAACATCTCGCTCGGCTTTATTAATAAGGCGCTGCCATCGCTGATGGTGGCATTTGTGGGCGCCCCCTTTATGATCGGAGCGGGGTTTGTGCTTCTGGCCATTTCGGTGTCAACTATTCTGATAGTCTGGATGGATCGGGTCTCCGGTTCGATCGGCTGGTGGTGAGGTAGGCAATGGCCGAGGATCAATCAGGTGGTGGCGAGAAGGAGTTCGAGGCCACCGAACAAAAGCGACGTGAGGCGCGTCGCGAAGGGAATGTCGCCCAGTCCAAGGAAGCCAATACGTTTGCCCTGTTCGCTGGCGTTATCATCGCTGCCATCATGTTCAGTGCCGTTGTGGCGGGGGCCATGTTCAGCGAATTTTCCGCATTGATGTATCACGCTGACAGCTATGCGGCGGACGTTTTCAACGACGGTGGCGGAGCAACGAAAGCTTGGCTGGCGCGCACATTGGTCAAGGTGATACCCTTGTTTGCGATCATGGCGGCCCTTGTACTCGCCACGCTGGTTATCCAGCAATCGATTGCCTTCTCGGCGAAGAAGATCAAACCCGAGTTCAACAAGATTTCGCCAACCGAAAACCTGAAGAAGAAGTACGGCACAAAGGGTCTGCTGGACTTCCTGAAGGATATGGCAAAAATGTTCTTTGCTGGCGGGCTCGCGGCTGTGTTCCTGTATGGGTTTGCACAGCATTACTATGCGAGTAGTGCGGTGGAGCTCAGCGATTTCTTCAATTTCACCTTTGGCCAGGTGCTGACGCTGTTCCTTATCTTCGGTGTGTTTCAGTTCGTCCTCGCTGCGATTGACCTGCCGCTGCAGCGGCAGCTGCATTCCAACAAGCTCAAGATGAGCAGAGAGGACATTAAAAAGGAGCAGAAGCAAAGCGAAGGCGATCCTCAGCTCAAGCAGAAGCGGCGCGAGAAGGCGTCCAGCATGAGTCGGAACCAGATGATGCAGAATGTCAAAACAGCGACCGTCGTCATGGTCAACCCGGAACACTATGCCGTGGCCTTGAAATGGGATCCGGAGGGGGGCCGTGCACCCGTCTGTGTCGCCAAGGGTGTCGACCATCTGGCTGCCAAGATTCGCGAAACTGCCACGGCCAATGATATCCCAATCTACCGGGATCCACCGTCAACTCGGTCCATCTACCGGTTGGTAGATATTGATGAGGAAATCCATCCTGACCATTTCGCAGCCGTTGCAGCTGCAATCAGTTTCGTCGATCGCATTCGCAAGCAGACCGGGGGCGCCCAATGACAGGTTCTCGCCCGAAATTGCTCAAGCTCGTCGCGCTGAAGCGACAGAAAGCGGAGCAATCTCTTGCAATTGTACAAACCGAGCTGCGCGATCTTGGGAAGCAACTGGATGCATTGCAGGAGGAGTTCGCCAGTGCTGACCAGGCGGGCGGAGATGTGCACGCGATGATGCTTTCAAGCCGATACGGTCATTCCAGACGGGTTCTGCATGATATGGATCGCAAGCGGTCGGAAATTGCGGACGCGCAACAAAGGTTCAACGCTGCGCGAGAGGAGCTCAAACGGATACTGAATTCCGAAGACCAGCTTATTCAGATGGGTGCGGGATCATGAAGTCGATCATGCTGGCGTGCAAATCAAGCAGCGTTGGAGGCCAGATCGTCTGACTGAACACGATTACGGCCATTGCTCTTGGCCAGGTACAATCGCTGGTCAGCCTGCTCAATCAGGCCGCTAACGGTCAAACCCGGCTGGTGCTGGGCAATGCCGAACGAGGCCGTGATGGCGCCGATGGGTGTCTTGGTTCCCTTCAGGACGAGCTTCCTTTCAGACATCTGTTCACGGATGCGATCAATCAACCGGGTGGCCTGTTGCAGGCCTGTTGCAGGTAAGATAATTGCGAACTCTTCGCCCCCATAGCGCGCTACGAGATCCTTGCCCTTGATGTTGTTGGTGACGATTGAAGCAAAAATCTTCAGAATTTCGTCTCCTACCCGGTGACCGAAATTGTCGTTCACGCGTTTGAAATGATCAAGGTCTGCCATTGCCAGACAGAGGCTCGAACCCTGTTTGTTTGCCGCCTCAACTTCAGCGGCGAGGCGTAGGTCGAAGGCGCGTCGATTGTAGATGGAGGTGAGCGGGTCGCGCATGCTTTCATTGCGAACCGCCTCGAGCTCATGTTGCAGGCGTTCGATCTGCTTCATTGAGGCCATTAGACCATCGCTGAGGCGACGACTCTGATCGGTCATCCGACGACTTTCCGACATCAGGCGCGCAACGGCAGAGGAGAGAGCAGCTGACGAGCTTGAATCAGACAGGCCGCGTTCAATCTGCGTCAACGCAACTTCGAACTGGTCGCTGTTTTCCATACTGGTACCCACAAGGTCCAGGATGCTTGAGAGTTGCTGTTCAACTTCCCGTCCGATGTTCTCGCGTTTGGCGTGATCGTCGGTAGGGCGCAAATGCATGTTGTAGACTTCGTCGATTTCATATTGGCAAAGCGCGCCCCGCTCCAGCATTTCGTCGACCGCAACCACAACCTTGTTGTCGGACTTTGCTGCATACGCATACATCAGCGCGAATGTGTTGGGGAATGGCGGCGTGCCATGTTCTGCAATCAACTGGCTGGCAGTATCAGCATGCTCATACACCTTGGCAAAGGCTTGCTGGTCCTCAGGACACACAAATACTGGCGTCTTGGATTCGCTCATCTGAACCCGTCCCCATCGGCAATTCATTTAACGTCGAAGTTTACCTTGCGTATGCGACCTTCAAATATCGTTAAATGTGAACTTTTATTTCGCGGTTTTGCGCGAACTATGAACCAGATTTATCTCCAGCTTTCGGCTGTTGTGTTGAGATTGCAGTAGAAGTCGGATGCTTGTTCACTTGGACGCATGCTGGCATTGTTGCGACGGACTTCACCATCTTCTGAAGTGGTGCTGTGCGATGTTTCCGCTCACATATGAAACTCCGTCTGGCGATCCCGGCGCGATTCGAACGCACGACCTACAGATTAGGAATCGGAATCAAGGGGTGTTGGGCGTTGCTGGATTTTGAATTATTTCAATAAAAACCGCAACAGCATTGTCTCGAGTTGATATGCGTTGATGGATCAAGTCGGAAAAAGTTACCAAGGTTACCACGGATCGCTATCCACCAGACCTTAGGAACGTCTCCAACATTCTGCCTTGTGAGCACCCATTCTCGGCTCCACAATCGAAGCCGACTCTCACTCAAATACCGGACCGGTTTTCCTGTGGCAGACCACCGGGTACACGGGACATGGTGATCCGTGGTTTGCGGCTGAAGCATCGACCCAAACCGCCGGAGATACGCACCGCCGCGCCTTACATCGGGGCTAACTGGCGGGCCGTCTGCATCCTCTTGGGCTGGGCACCGATGAAGGATGGCAGCTGGCGCGACATGGATGACCCTTCCTTCCCCTGGGAAGACGTCGTCCCGCTGTGCCGTACCCCGCGCGCAGCCGGACCCAACAGCGAATGGTGGAATCAGGAGCTGGCCGCCCTCTCCCTCGTGCAGACGATGCTATGTCGCTGAAGCAAGAGGATGCCCCGACACGGCGCGAGCCAGATGCCCCGGAGCCCCGGCGTGACGCACTGGGCTGCGCGTGGCTGGCATGTATGCGGTTGCCGACGGCTGTTCTGGTCGTATGGGCCAGGCCATCGCCACTGCGACAGCTGCCGGGCTCGGATTAGCCGGGACGATTATGGGTACGGTTGATCGCCTCTTTAACTGCGTCCGATTGGTAGACGGGCTCCGGTAGCCAATCTGCCGACTTGTACCAGTCTGACAGTACTTGAATGTCGAGTGTTACCAGCGCTCCGTGTGTTTGCACACGAGGGGCGAGACCCGGAATGCTGGCATAGGGAAGTGGGTCGGCCAGACGCCAAAACTTTTCGATGGGTGCGGCTGTGCTCCACCGGGCAATTACCTCTGGCCTCTCTTTGGCGCGCTCGGGGTTTGCGATGTGCCTTGCTGGGTTGTCCCATCGCAACAGGGTGCAGCATCCGATGATCTTACCATGTAAATCGTCCGGCGCACCGAAATCAGGCTCTGGGACTTGAGGAATTGCCAAGAGTATTATTTCGCCGGGGGCATATTGCTTCAGCGCGGTTGCTGCAGGCTGGGCAGACGTAAAGCCCACTATTCCCCAGTCAGGGACCTGAGTACCAAAGATGTGCTTGAAGTGCAGGCGCATAAAGTCTGTATTGCACCAGCACCCTAAAGTTTTGTGAAATCCAGCGAACAGCAATCACGCGGAGAGCATCATGTTGGAGATATTGACCATATTGGCCATTTTTATTGGCCCCATTTCGGCGATTGCCGTCTCTCGCATCCTCGACAACGGGAAAGAGCGGAAAGCAAGACAAATGGATATCTTTCGCACGCTGATGCGGACGAGGCGCACACCTATTTGGGCTGATCATGTTGGAGCGCTAAATCTTGTCGAGATTGAATTCAAGGATAACCCGACGATCATTGCGGCTTGGACAGCATTGTTTGAGCATTTTGGAGCTAAACACGTACGTGGCCCAGACGAAGAAATCACGGCAGGGCTCAACCAGGATGAAATTGGTCAGAGACATCGACGGTTTGATGATCGTCTTGCCACGGAGCGGCAAAAGCTACTGGCCAAATTGCTTCACGCGATTGCCAAGAAACTTCGCTTCGACGCGGAACAGCTGGAGATTTTCGAAGGGGGCTACACTCCACAAGGATGGGAGGATGTCGAGTTGGAGCAGCGGGCGATAAGACGGTACATTGTCGATCTTTATCTTGGACGACGCATGCTTCCTGTAGGTGTGGTTGATTACACGCAAGCTAATCCGCCTCAGCCACAACAGAGTGGGGTCTAGGGTCACGATTCATCCGCATCCTTCTTTGATTTAGCGTCTCTGGCCTCGATGGCATTGCGAGTGCCTTCTGGCACTACCTGCTCATACATCTCTGCAACCGCCTTGGGGTTACTAATGCGATCTTGGGCAATGAGATTTACCAGCCCAAACAGCTTCTCTGCCGTCGCAACATCGTCCTTAAGGTCTATCTTCCCCGGATGCACAGCGTTGTTACCAACAACCCGAACAGTATCGAGTGCCTGTTGAATTGGTTTAGGTAGTCCGTCCGCCACCATAGCAGCGATGGCGTCATCGATTTTCTTCCCTTTGTGCCCTAGGAACCAACAAATCTTTTGGATGGCCAAGCGCAAGAGTGCTGCCGCACCGCGAGGAGATTGATTGAGGATAGAATCCGCCTCTTCGTAATCAGCGAGAACATCAGGTGGTAAGTCAGGATTTGGCAAAGGGGCTGTTCCTCGGATCGGATAAATCAGCCTGTCCCGGTGCCACAAAGCGCACTGCGAGCAAGTGTAGCATCTAGATACGTAGACGTTGAATAGGTCGTACCTAACGTATCGGCTCTGCGTCATTCTGTTATTTATGATCTGACCAGCGGCAACGGCTCGCCAATGGTTGAGAACTTCTTCGGAAACTGGCGGTTCACCCTTAGCAGTCATCGACTCAAAAGGTGTTCCGTTCTCAGTTGGATAATACAAGTAGGGCAATTTTGTCTTTGAATCCGCAGTGTCAGTATAAACTTCGAACCAGAACTGCGTGGTGAAGCTCCCGCAGTGCGGACAGCTAAATGCCGTCAGCTTGGCTGACGGTGGTACATATTTCCCTCTGGGCGAATCCATAAAACTGCTCCGAACTTACCCGGATAGGTTATGCGATTCGCAACCGTTGTGTGCAACGTGATTGCAGGCACTACACGCTAGTAAGGTGATGCATGCGCGAGATTTCCCCAGCCGAAAATTGCTCAGCCGAAGAATTTCTTACGCGGTCCTCGGCTTCCGCCAGAGCGGTCGCTCAGAAGATTCGAGCTGAAAAGCGGGGTGGACTTAGGGCTAAACCCTCAGCCTCCTTGTACGACGAATCTGGAGTGCTGGAGGCAGACAAGAGGAAATTACTTCTGGATCGGGTCGCGGCGCTGGTGGATGAAAACCTCTTCGGACGGGCCGAAATGTGCCAGCAATTCGCAGACCTATTAGCAAAGTCTCTCACTGAGTTGGGCTTGTTCGCCCGTCCCGTGATGGGCGAAGCCAGCTATCTTGATACGGATGGTCGGGAATTGTTTCGTTGGCAGCATGCTTGGGTCCGGATTGGTGATGAAGTGGTGGACGGAAACGTGGACTCTCTCTGCGAGAATCCAATGGTACCCGCATTGATTTCGGTACGTCCGTATTGGGGCCCCATCCGGAACACGCCTGCGGATCGCAGACTACACGCCAGCAGTCGGCAATTCCCCTCCGACGGAGACGTCGAAAAGATCTGGTGGCCTGAGTTGTGCGACTGGCTACACACGCACCTGGTCTAAGTGGTTGGCGACCCCGAGAGGATACGAGCCTCCGACCTAGTGAGTGGTAATTACATGTTCTATACTGTTGAGCTACGGGGTCTTTTTCTTGACCACCTCCCAACTAATAGTGGTTAGCTTGTAAGGCCATGTCGTTTGGCCAGTAGACCATATCAATAAGTCTACAGATTCGACGAACCCCCGTTCGACTAGCTCCTCGAAGTAGCGTTTGCTACTCATACCTGTGGGTACGTCGAAATTCCGCTCTCCGGTTCGATACACATCAACAAGCAGCTTTTTTTGTTGGTCAGTAAGTTTGTCGAACCCCGAGTATAGCCGCTGTTTTGCAAAGAACCGCCCCAGCGATCGGTTCTTCGCCGTGGCCCGCCAGACCAACAGTGCCCCGCCGATAATAGACGAACCGATGGCACCTGCCTCTATATAGCCTTGCACGTCCGTCGAAGGAGCATCGATAAACCGCCAAACGACGGCAACGCCGCCCAAACCGATTGCGGCGAGTACAAAGAAACCCCAACCGGCATTCCTTAGCGTCTTGATGAGGTCGCCGTCAGGCATGATGGCTCCGAATGATGAGTTTCCATGCAGTTTCTAGTTGAGTCGGGAAAATGAAGCAACACCTTGAAAATAATAGGTTATCCCCGAGGACTAGAAATTGGTAAGAGGGGTACTGGACGTTGCTTCCCTCTGATTTTTTTCAATAAAAGCAATCTTCATATCGTCCCATATTGATACCCTTTGTCGGATCAAGGTAGAAAAATTACCAAGGTTATCACGAAGCGCTTTCGTCTATCTTTGAACCTCTCCGCAACATCCGGTGCTGGACCCACATCAAACCTAACAAAACAAGAGTAAATTTCGCGCGATCTGTCGACCCAAATTCCTATCTAACTCGTTGATGAGATCAGCCCGGGTACACCACAAAGCCAATTCCAGTTGTGTATGCTCATCGAGCATTGGCGGAATACGGAAGCCCCCCATTGATCTACCTAAAAGATGGGTGAGATTCAATCTATGAGTGCTCTTGGCATGCATCCTGCGTACTGCTGGGCAACAGGCAGGAGTCAGTGGTGGCCCAGTTTATTTCTCCATTGAACGACACCCTAATCCGCTTCGATGCTGCTGCGGCATTGCTCGCGCGCTGGGAGGAGAACGCAACTTCCGACGCCATGCTGGAGATGTTGGTACGCGCAACCTGGCGCGGCGATTTCAACCCGCCATGTCAGTTCGAGGACGATCACTACGACCACTCAAAGCGCAACGATCCGGATAATTGGCTACACATCCCGATCGAGGCGCCGCCCGCTGCCCTCTCCGAAACGCAATTGAACCTCAAGCCACGCCCCTTTGAGTACTTTGAAGGCAGTTGCGAAACGCTGCTCAGCGTCATGTACAGCATGAAGCTTCTTCCCGGCGATGCGTCCGCCTGGGATGATCTGCTCAAGCATGGCGATGGCAAAATGCATTTGCACAGCAGGCACGATGCCCTGACGGCGCTCGTTCGCATGCCACTCAACACGTATTCCGAAGCCGGAAGAGACTATCTTGCCGGGCTCTTCATTCCCCGTGCGATGTTACAGACTTGGCTCGACCGGCGGTCGTCCCGGTTCAACTACCTCTTGGGCTATGAGCAATCCGCGAACCAACACCCACTGGCCGAACCGACCAACGAACGCAATGCTCCATCGGCGCAGGTCAAACGCGGTCGCCCTAGACTTGCGGCCTGGACCAAAGTCGCTTCTTGGGCGGTGCAACTCAACGCACGCTTTCCAGACATGCCACGCAAGGAACTGGCCGGCAAACTCTACGAACGTGCGCTTCAGGATTTTGGCGCTGCTGATGTGCCAAGCGAGTCCACGATCCTCCGGCGTCTGGCAGGTATTCTCGATGACGGTGCCTAACGCGAAGCGCGACACGCATCGATAAAACGTACAGAAGAGCGGCGATTATTGTAAGTCAATTTCATATACTTGGCATCTGGATGCAGACTGAAAGAATACGGGGCTCGACTTGAAGGATCCGGCCAATGCATTCTGTAGAGTCACGTGCTGGCTAGATTTACTTGGAACCTACCAATAGTGTTTGTCCGATATTTGTATACATATTTCGGACAAAGGAAGGCATGAACCTTGTGTGCCGTCCGAAATATGTATACAAATATCGGACATGGCTAACAGTGTCCAAGATCAAGTAAAGGCGAGAATCGAAGAATCCCGTCCCGATAGGGTCTGGAGCGCATCAGACTTCGCGGACATAGCAGGACGAGAGGCCGTCGACAAAGCGCTGCAACGCCTGACCGCCGAGGGAGTACTCCAGAAGGTCGCTTGGGGTCTCTACAAGAAGTTCAGTATCAATCGCATCACGAACCGCCCCAATCCGCCTAACTATGCACAAGTACTAGACGCGCTCATGCGTCGCGACGCAACGCCAATGCTGATTGACGGAATGACGGCGGCAAATGATCTTGGCCTGACAACAGCCGTTCCCGCAAAAATTGTCGTCCATACGAATTCACGCAGAAAGGAACTCGACCTAGGCGGCCAGAAGATCGAATTCCGGCAAACCGCTCCCAGCAAGCTCACCTGGGCGGGCCGCCCGGCAATGCGCCTAATTCAAGCCCTGCAATGGCTTCGCGACAGTGACGCGCCTTTCGACGAGGACACCAAAGAACGAGTCGCCGACATCCTCACCGATGGCGAAAGAGGAGAGCGGATTCGCAACGATCTCGTGGAAGGATTCAAACTGTTGCCTACCTCATGGTTGCAGGAATTCCTACGGCCAATGCTATTTAGTGGCGAATCCACTAAAGATAGGATCCACTAGACATAGGGATGAATGATCGGAGAGCACGTGGACTATCAGGAATTCATCAGACAGGAGGAAGCGAGCCGCGAAGGCGTCTTTCTCGAAACCGCACAACGACTCGGCACGACACCGAATAATGTCGAGAAGGATTTCTGGATCTGTCTGGTTCTCGATACCATTCTTATGGATGGATCCAAGAGGTGGCCCCGCTTGGTCTTCAGGGGCGGCACATCTCTTTCCCGAGCGTATAAAGCTATCAATCGTTTCTCAGAAGATATCGACCTCGCGATAAGTCGGCACGATCTCGGCGTCGATGAAACCATATCCACGTTGATAGGGCTTGAACCCGAAGAGCGTCAAAAGCGGCTTGATGTGCTCAACAAGGCTGGGGCCGACTTCGTCGCACGTACAATCGTGCCTCATCTAAAGGAGCGCTTCGAAAATATATTCAGCCACGAGAAACGTTGTCGCCCGTCGGTCCGACTCGATCGTCACGATCCACTCTCAATCGAAGTTCCCTATCTCTCTATCACGCGCGAGGATGACTACGTTCCGACTGCAGTACGACTCGAGTTCTCGATTCGCTCAGCCCTTGAGCCGCGAGTGGATAAATCTTTCTCACCATACATTGCCGAAACGGTACCAAATGCCGATATGCAGCTTGTCCACATCCCGACGATTACGGCGCGACGCACGTTCTGGGACAAAATGCTGATCACTCACGAGCTGAAGGATCGTCACTCGAAGGGCCTTCCCCTTACTCAGCACAATGACAAGGTTTCGAGACACTACTACGACCTCTACATGCTCATTCGTGGAAAGAATATTTCGCTGAACAAGAATCAGATAGCGCTTGCTAAGGATTGCCAAAAGCATTCTGCACTCTTTTATCCAAACTCGGCTGTTGACATTTCAGACGCCCTACCCGGCACGTTCGACATCATTCCAGATAAAGAGATGACCCGGAAGCTTCTGCAGGATTATCGCCGCATGTCGGTTATGATATTCGGAGAAGCTCCTGATTTTGAGGACATCAAGATAACGCTCGCGGACTTCGAGCGGCAGGTGAATACCTTTCGAGCGAAAGCCGTTGGAACCCAACAGAAGAGATGATGCATGATGATCGAGAGGACTGAACCATGGCACTGAATCTGGATCATCTTGTTGGCTACCAACGCGGAAGTTTCAATCGCGCTTCCTTTTGGCGGAACTGGAGCCTGACTGCACAATTCATTGTCGCACTGCCTGGCGTTCTGTCCATCTTTGTCTTGGATTCGAACACAATTTATGGTCTCGCCATAGTCGGGTTCATACTGCTGATCGTCGCCATCCTTCTAGATCGAACCTACCAGCACCATCGATCTGCGGGCGAAGCCGCGCGGCGCGCCACTCTCATCATTGATGGGCTCAACTATCGTCCAACTGCAGAAGAAAAGGACGCACTTGCCGACCAATTGTCCCTTAACTCAGAGAAGGCGGCTTCGCTGAATCTGACGGACTATTTCGCAACAACGGAAGCTGCTGGTCCTGCTCGGTTGCTAGAGATGATCGAAGAGTCTGCATTCTTCACACGATACCTGCATATGAGGAGTGCCTGGTTTATGGGCACGGTATTCGCGTTGACCTTGATGATCGTGATCATCATCGTGCTGTCCATCATCCCGTCGAATGCAACCAATATCAACATGGTGGTCGCCAGGATCGTGATCGCCTTGCTCGTCTTTCTCTTGTCGTCGGGATCCCTTGCATCTTTTTCTGGGCACACCGCGGCATGGAGTGACGCCAAATCAATCCAGAGCCGAGCCCGTCTGGCAAAAGTTCGCGGGGCGAGCCTCAACGATGCGCTGCTTATCATGGCCGACTACAATTCAGCAGTGGAGAAAGCACCACTTGTCGTTCCTATGGTTCATTCGTTGCTCTCAGGAAAACTCAACGACAGATGGTCCGATTACATCAAGGCGCGTCAGGCCGACGCGGCCGGGGCGAAGTCTTGAGATCGGAAGCTCTCTTTGACGACTTTCTTAACGGTGTTGTGAATCTCAACACGACCCGAATCACGCTCCTCGAAGACAGTATCGACGCAATCAAGTCAGCAATCGAAGCGACGGATTGGTCACCTATTATCGAGGGGTGGGCACCACAAGGCTCTTGGGCCCACGGCACAATTATTCGTCCACAGGCTGGAAAGGAGTTCGATGCTGACCTTCTAGTTTTTGTCCGCCCTGTTCAAGGGTGGAACGCGCGCGAATACATCGACTCACTCCACCGAGAACTGAAGCAAAATGGCCGCTATGCTGATCGACTTCATCGCTATTCTCATTGTGTGACCATTGACTATGCAGGCGAGCGACGGATCGACGTCGCTCCGGTTATCATTGCAAGAGCCGGCGGGAACGGCCTTGAGGTCTGTAATCGCACATCGGACGGTTTCGAACAAACCGAGCCGATTGCTTACACGGATTGGTTAGCAGGCCGAAATGCCGTGACTGAAGGCAACGCGCTTAGAAAAGTAACGCGTCTGATTAAGTATCTACGGGACATCAAGCAGAATTTCTCCTGCCCATCAGTGCTCCTAACAACATTGATTGGCGCCACCATTCAGAATCAGGATTTCGGAGCGACTGATGTCGCAAGCGTCCCCAACACGCTATTGACTGTATTCCGCCGTCTTGATGCCCGCCTAGCTTCAGCCGATGCGCGCATATCTGTTCCAAACCCAGCTTTGCGCGACGAAGAATTCGGTCTTCTCTGGGCCGATGACAATCAGTTCCGGAACTTTCGCGACACGATTACCCGCTATCATAGCTGGATTGAAGACGCATACTTTGAGGAGGATAGCGAAGCCAGCCTCAAGAAATGGCAGCGCGTATTTGGTGACGAATTCGCCAAGGGTGGCGTTCTGAAAGAAGCAAGACAAATTAGCGAACGTGCGCGGAACCATCTTGCCGAGAAAGGTGCCGCAATAGGAGCAACGGAAGATTTAGTCGACCTCGTTCAACGCTTTGGCGAACAAGCGCTACCACCGGGCTTTGCAGAACCATCCTATCTAGAAGCTCCGCGTGAGGCGCTCGCCGCACAAAGCATCAGCTGTCGCATTGCCGCTTCCGAGCACGACATGAGGGGCGGCCCAATGGTAAGACAAATTAGCACTTTAGAATCAACTTCGAAGAACCGATGGATAAGGTTTTTGCCCGTTACATCAACAGGAATACCTTTTCCCAGCCGCGACTACTTCGTACGCTGGCGCGTGACTAATACAGACGAGATGGCCGCCACACAAAATGAGATTCGAGGAAATATCGTCGATTCGTCGGAAGGTCAGATTCGTTGGGAGCATACGATGTATCGTGGCATTCACCTTGTTGAAGCTTTCGTCCATAAGAGAGCCAATCGATTCATCGTTTCTAAGTCTGCACCGTTCCTTGTACTCGTAGAATGACTGCGCAGTAGAATTGGACGCTTCCAAGCGCTGCAGATGCACATAAATTGCCTTACCCGTACAAAATTTGATCGAATAAGACGAAATCATTCTTCTTTTTCGCTCGCGCTCGATATGCTGGCGTCGAACTCACTCATCACACGAGGAGTAGAGTTCAATGTCCAGTCCCACCTATCCCCTCCCTGAAATCGAGGACATCCTCCAGCACAATCCCGACTGGCTCGATGAGGCCATCGACACACCTTCGGTATCCCGTCTGACCGGCGTTCCGGTCTGCACGCTTGCCACCTGGCGTTGCCGTGGCGGTGGGCCGCCCTTCCTGAAACTGGGCACAGCGGTCCGCTACCGCCGGCGTACCGTGCTCCGCTGGCTCGCCGAGTGCGAGACGGCCCAGAGCCAGCCGAAGCGGACACCTCAATGACCGGCAAAACTCGCCCCCTATCGATCCGTCTCGCCGAGTCGGATATCGAAAAACTGAGCTTCCGTGCCCGCCGCATGTCCGGAACCCCGACGGGCGTCGCACGAGAGCTTATCCTGTCGGGTCTCGCTGACGGCGATCCGTATACGCAGGCCGAACGTCTCCTGAAGATCGAGCGTAGGCTCGCAGTCCTGTCCCAAGACCTCAGTGCAGCGTCTACCACAGTCGATAAGCAGACCGGCTCGCTCGGACGCATTGAATCCATGTTCGAGCAATTGCTAGTGGCTCTCAGCGGTCAGGCTGTCGGTTGAGGACCTGTGCCATGAGACACCTCAAGCCCGTCCTCTTCACCTTCGCCGTCCTGTGTGGCGCAGCTGCTGTCGGAGCCTACAAGATCGGTCTCGAATTATACCCAGCTGGCACATATACCGAGGCGGGCGTCTACGCGCGCCACGACAGCGAATTCATGGCGAGATGCGGCAAAGCCCGGATCACCTCACTGGTCGGCGGCCCCACCGGATCAGCCGATTGGTCGCAGTGCCGACGCATTCTCGACCACCATGGAACGACCGGGCAATTCAGGCTCCGGCACAATGCTGTCGCGGTTTTGACGGGACTGTCACTCATCGCCCTGATCGGCTTCGTCCGTCAGACGATGACCGCCCGTCCACCCCCTAAAGTCGTTCGTGGGCGGCAGCACCTTGCAGGCAGAACCGCACAGCGAGCGCTGCAATCCCTGTCCAAAAGCGAGTGTCGCCGGTCCGGATCCGGGCTTGAGTTTCCGCCCGGCATTCCAATCAGCCGCGACCGCGAAAGCCGTCACTTCCTCATCTGGGGCAGTACCGGCGCAGGCAAGACGACTGCCATGCTGCACCTCATGCTTCAGGCCATTGAGCGGGGCGACAAGGTGCTGATGCTCGATGTCAAAGGTGACATGACCTCGAAGCTGCCCAGGATCGGGAATATCATTGCACCCCATGATGCCCGCTCGCTGCAATGGGACATCGCAACCGACTGCCAGACCCCTCAGGAAGCGCGCGAACTCGCGGCGCGGCTCATCCCTGAAAGCCGGTCGGACCGTATCTGGTCAGACGCAGCGCGCGAGATCCTGACGGCCTGCGTTATCTCGCTGCAGGTCAGACAAGGACGTGGCTGGGGCTGGGCAGACCTCCGAAAGCTGGTGATCGCGGATGCAGATACACTTCTGGAGATTGCCGAACGCTACCATCCCGAAGCGATCCAGTTCCTGAAAGAGCCAGGCAGCAAGACGACGCAAAGCATCATCTCGACCTTCAAGGCCCGCATGAATGTGGTGAGCGTCCTCGCCGAAGCCTGGCCAAAAAGTTCACGCGAGCGATCATTTTCGGTCCGCGACTGGCTGCGCCATCCAGCCTGCAATCCGATCGTGCTCCAGCATGATGGACGCTTTCCGCAGCTTACCAAGGCATGGCTTTCCGGCATCATTGGTCTTCTCGCCTCTCACGCTGCTTCACCAGCCATGCAGGAAAACCCGGAACGGCGCACCTGGCTTTTTCTCGACGAGTTCCCTCAACTCGAACGCTTGCCCCATTTCTCAACCCTGCTGGATGTTGGCAGGTCCAAGGGCATAAGCGTGGTGCTCGGCGCACAGGACCTTTCCCAGATCCGCAACACGTACGGGCATGACCAGGCCGATGCCTGGATCGGCATGGTTGGTACGCACATCATCACGCGCATGAATCTCGGACAAAGCGCTGAAACCACGAGTCGTCTGATCGGTCAGCAAACGGTGGAACACTGGCGCAAGAGCGAAACCCGCTCCGGCGGGCATCTTTCCACCAGCTGGACCAAGGAGCTGGAAGTTTGCCCCGTCATAACGCCATCGGAACTGTCGGACAGGCTGGGCGCATTCAAGCAAGGCGTCCACGCACTCCTCATCGGCCCCGGCGAACATGCCTACGAGATCACCCTCCCATATCCGCACCTCAGCGAATTGCGCCCGGCCAGTGTGCTCGCCGACTGGACAACAAGATCTGCCCGGGAGCTTGCGCCACTGCCTGATGCGCCAGGCGCCAGCCGCACTTCGTTCCTGTCCCCGGAAGTCGCCCAACGCATCCGTACCTCGTTCTCCCGGGAACACGACGCCTGATGGTCGCATCCATCTCCGCCCGGAAGTCCGTTGCTGCCGCGGTGAGTTATTTCAAGCATATTGCGCAGGACGAATACTACACAGGCCAGGGCGAAGCCGAGGCAGATGGGGAATGGGACGGCAGAGGCGCTGAACGGCTCGCGCTTGAAGGCCCCGTCTCCAAGGCGGATTTCGAAGCCGCTCTGAATGGGCACGATCCAAGAACTGGCGCGCGCCTCACCCAGATCGGAAAGTCGCACGCCCCCGGATGGGACATGACCTTCTCTGCCCCGAAATCGGTCTCGGTCATATGGGCGCTTTCCCCTCCTGCCGAACGTACCATGATTGAAGCCGCACACCGCAAAGCTGTTCATGCCGCCACCACCCATCTCGAAGACCATCACGCCTTCACTCGGCGCGGCAAGGGCGGCGCGATCCGCGAGCCCGTCGCCGGCCTGACGATTGCTCGCTTCCACCACCACACGAGCCGAGATCTCGACCCTCAGCTTCATACCCACGCCTTCATCTTCAACCTTGCGCCCCGCCGAGATGGAAGCTGGGGCAGTCTCGTCAGCCGCAATCTCTACAAGGCCCAGAAGGAAGCGGGTGCCATCTACCGCGCGCACCTCGCCAATGGACTCGAGCGCGATGGCCATGCCGTCGAGCGCCATGGCACCAGCTTCCGCCTTGCCGCGATCCCCCGCGACATCGAGCGCGCCTTTTCGAAGCGCAGGCAGGCAATCGAAAGCGCAGCCAACACCTATGGCTACCGTACAGCCAAGGGCATGGAACTGGCAGCCCTGCGCACACGGCAAGCCAAACGGCCAAGAGAACGCACGGCACTGTTCCAGGTATGGCAAGCAGAGGCCAGAACGCTCGGCTTCGATCTCGCCAGAGCACGTCAGCAACAAGCGCGGATCAGCACTTCAACCCGCCTCGGTCCGACACTTGGTCGCGAAGCACGCGCACGATCGCCAGCCTGCCCCTTGCTCTCGGTGCAGCAAATGCTCAGCGCCATCGCACACGCGTCACGAACTTCGCCCAGTATGCAAGGCGTGCGGATCAGCCTGCGTCAGAAGCCGGACGAGCGTGACACTGAACACGAACGCTGACGTACACGCATTTCTTCAACGCATCCGCTTGAAGTTATTGGCTGGCATGCCGATCCCAGAAAAGTTTGTAATCGCTGAATGCCGCGTCCGTACACGGCTTTTCCGGACGAGATTTCCTTTAACTGTGGGTGTTTGAGACTGGACCGCTCAGCGGTCTGTCAGCATCGAAGGTGCATGGGGTGTGACACCCACTCTTAGCCAGATAGGCTGACACGCGACGCATGTGTCATCGAACCTCTGGGGCATTGGGGGCGGGGACAGACGCCAATCCAGTCAGTGGAGTATCGTTTCCAATGCGTCAGACTGATCCTTGTGTTTTTGCGGGTTCTCAGCGATAAGCTTTGCCAGATTTTGCACCTTCCAGAGAACTGCGGGCAAATTGGCGGCGTCTGGCAGATCAATAAGTGTGAAGTCGGGTGCGCCTGCCTGAAGCGACCGGAGAAACGCGGCGCGAGGTCCGGTCAGGCGGCTTTGGATGTCTTCGAAGAACCGTGTGCGTATGTCCTGCAATTCCTTGACGGTCACGGGCTCCACCGTCATGCCGGAGAATTCCTTCTCGAAGACTTCCTCAAGCGCCTGCGGATTTGGGTTGAGCAGTTCGTGAGGCGGGCGCGCTGAACAAGCGACATAGACAAGGAAGACGCGAAAGAGGTCGTCGGTTACGCCTTCATTCTCGTAGAGCAGCTTCACATCATAAAGGTCCCGCGGATGCTGGCGATCAAGGGCTGCGTGAAACTTGCCACCGTAGAGATCTTCAAATGCGACCACTTGCATCTCTGCAAATCCGAACTGCTCTTCAACGGCAGGAGAAACGCGCCTGGCCTCGGGTGCCAGAACGGTGCCTCGGGCAACTGGAGAGGTTTCGATCTTGACTATTGAATTGCCTGCCTCGGCCTGAACACGCGTGTCACCGCGTCCGCCGCCTGCGATTCGCCGCCCCCTCATATTGGGAAGCTTGTCTATCGCATTGAGGATTCGGTCCATGGCGGCATCGATATCGGCGAGGGACCCGGCCCTGTCTCTGACCGGTACATAGGTAAGATCGATATCCACCGACAGGCGGGGAAGATCCCGGTAGAACAGGTTGATCGCGGTCCCGCCCTTCAAGGCGAAGTCCGTCTCGTCTGCGACAATTGGCAGGAGCCTGACGAGCAGCTGGACCTGGTCTGCATATCGCTCACGCGCCATCATCACCCTCCTGTCTCGGCAGATACTCCGCTGGTACGGAGATCCTGTAGTCCGGGTGGAATTTGCCACCCTCGACCAGGGCCCGGGGGCCGGAGCCCAGATCGATCCTGTCCATTTCCAGATATTTGAGCCAGGCGTGACTGTGCCTGTCCGCGAACACAAAAAAGAGGCGTTTGACCTTGATGCTACGACAGGCTTCCAGAAGGGCCTGCATCTTCGCCGGGCGCACTCCGCTCAGGCTTTCAAATGCCATGTCGGCGATATGAAAACTCTCATGATCGGGCAGCTCGTCCAGAAGCTCCAATACGGCGCGTTCGGGAGAAGAGACGGTCAGCGACCATCTGCCGGAACTGACAGCAAGATCCTTGTCTGCGGTCTCGCGTGACATGGTCACATTGTCCACGCCGATCATCTTGCCGCCAAACAGGCTGCGGGTCCGGGTCATGTAGCGACCTGCGTCCGGCAGGCGTTTCAGCCAGGCTGGCGGCTTGCCATAGAGATAGACAGGTTCGCCGTCTCCAAATGACAGATAATGGACAAGGCCGTGCGTCGCGAGCGCCGTCTTGCCACCGACGTGAACGTCATAGCTCATGAGCTGCTGCATCGACAGAACCGTGATCTTCCACCCCTGTCCTGCGCTATCGGTTCCTGACGATCCGACCGGGCGTCTGTAGAGACCGCGCGTTACTTTTTCGAGCCAACCCCGCCGCTCATAGTTCAGGATCGACTTACGATCGATTTCCCGCGCCACAAGCCATGCTGCGTCAACAAGGAAGCCCTGAGGCACCTCGTTGAGAAGTGGTTTTAGTTTTTCCTGTCTTTGTTGGTTCATGGCCATTAAAATATGAGTTAGTCAAAATTTCTGCAATGCTGAGTATTGAAAAATTGCGCATAAATAGGTTCACAGCCAATAAATAAGTGATAATTCAAAATTCATTGCTCGAGCCCAGCAGAGCGAGCCGATTCCCAATCCGCAGACGGTCAATAGGACCTCTGCTACTTCGCAATTGAAAGTACAGCATTCCCCGTTGACGCCTGCCTCATCACCCAGTATCTCACCGCCTTCCTACCCCGTGCCCAGATGGCGGAATTGGTAGACGCGCTACGTTCAGGTCGTAGTTCTCGCAAGGGAGTGGAGGTTCGAGTCCTCTTCTGGGCACCAGTCGGTTGATTTCATTGGATAAAATAATTCAATACCATAGTGGTTGCCCCGCCATAATGGCCTTTGGTATGGGTATGGATCTGTCCGGAACAACCCGCTGACTCTGTCCATGCCGCTCACCGATTCCGAGATCGAAGGCTTCGAACCGCGAGCGCGGTCCTACAAGCGCTCGGACGGTCATGCGCTGTACATATTCATCACGCCGAACGGGTCCAAACTCTGGCGCATGTCCTACCGTTTCGAGGGCAAACAGAAGACGCTCTCGTTCGGTTCGTATCCGATTGTCTCAATCGAGGAGGCCCGCGATCTCCGCACCAAGGCAAAGCGCCTTCTCCGGCAGGATATCGATCCGGGCGCAGTCCAGCGGTCACGCAAGGCTCGTCGGCGCGGCCGCGCCCCGACGACTTTCGACGTGATTGCTGACGAGTTCCTGGAGAAGCGCCGGCTTGAAGGTCTTGCCGAAACCACGCTCTCCAAAAAGGCCTGGCTCCTGGAGTTCGCGAGGCAGGAACTCGGTGTCATGCCTATAACGGATATCAGGCCGCGAGATGTGCTTGTTGTTCTGCGAGTCGTCGAAGCGAAGGGCAATTACGAGACCGCCAAACGCTTGCGCACGACGATCGGCGAAGTCTTTCGCTTTGCCGTAGCCACATTGCGGGCCGAAACCGATCCGACCCCGGTCCTGCGGGGCGCGCTGATCTCCCCGAAAGTGCGCCACATGCCCGCCATTGTCGACGCGCCGAAATTTGCATGTCTGGTCCGGGCCATCTGGGCCTATGAAGGCCGGGGCAGGACGGCCAGCGCCCTGAAACTGATGGCCCTCCTCTTTCCGCGCCCCGGAGAACTCAGAAAGGCAACCTGGTCGGAGATCGACCTCAACAGGTCGACCTGGACGATCCCCGCTGAGCGCATGAAGATGCGGCGGGAACACAAAAAACCTTTGCCGCCTGCTGCCGTTCAGATCCTGATGGACTTCAGGGGGCGGAACGACCCAGTGGACCTTGTCTTTCCTGCAATGACGAAACCGGACCGTCCCATGAGCGAAAACACGATGAATCTCGCGCTGCAGAGGCTCGGATTTCCCGGAGACGAGATGACCCCGCATGGCTTCCGGGCCAGTGCCTCGACTTTCCTGAATGAAAGCGGCCTCTGGAATCCCGATGCCATCGAGGCAGAACTTGCGCATGTGGACACGAAAAGCGCGAGGTCCATCTACAATCGCGCGAAGTACTGGAGCGAGCGCGTCGAGATGATGAATTGGTGGGCCGAACACGTGGTCCGGCAAACGAATGCGAGATGACGGCTCCGGTTGGAGCCGTCACCTCTGCGGTCAATCCTTCGGATTCCAGAGGAGTACGTAGCGCCCCTTCCTGCCCTTCACTGGCGCCAGGTTCGCAAAGACCTTGCGCGGCCCGATGTTCGGGTCGGCGAGCGTCAGCGACACGTAGTCCTTGCCGCTGGATTTTGCCTTGACGATCCAGCCGCCGCCGATTTCGGTTGAGGTATCTCCGGCAAAGATACGGTAGTCTGGCTGGGTGTCTGCTGTCTTGTCCGCATTCTTCTCGATTCTGATTGGCGCGGTAAGGTTCATCATCGCGAGAGCGCCTTCGAAGCCGGTTTTAGTTTCGCTGACGTAGCCGAGTGCGTTTGCCATGGGATGTTTTCCTTTTCGTTTGCGTGGCTGCCGAGCGAGACCCGATTGTCCCTGTCGACGCCGGACCGAAAGGATGGCGCGGAGCGCGCCCTGAACCCGTCAGGGGCAGAGCGAAGCGGCGCACCGGCAAGACACAAGCGAATTTGCATCGCGATGAATGCGCGGACCGCGCAGAGGACATTCGTGGGGACGGCCGGTTTCAGGGCCGGGCAGCGCCGTCCAGGTCAAAAGGCAAAAGACAGGGACAGAAAGGGCCGGCGGGCTGCCGAGCGAAAGGGAATACAAGGCAGCCCGTGGCAATCGCCGTCACCAGTTCCAGAACACGTGCACTTCTTCGAAGCCAAGCGTGATGGTGAACACGTCGCCATTCAGTTCCAGATCGCGGCCCATCGACTCCCAGTCGATATAGTATTGCAGCGCTTCCGGAATCTCCGGACCGGTCTCACGGGTGATCTCCTCGGCGAAGTCGGCAAGGGAGCGGAATTCGCCCGCATTATTGTCGAACGCGGTGCGGGCCTCGTCCAGGCTGCTCCCGAAATGGCCATAGAGCCTAGCCCCAAGGCGTCCATGCTGCTCTATGAAATCGGCCAGCTCGCATACTGTGTCGAAACTCGCCCATTCTGAAATCGTGCATCCCTCGAACCCCTCATAATCATGGATCGCGTGCTCATCGGCGTCCGGCTCCGGCGAGGTGGCCAGCATCGCGCGAACCTCCTGCCAGACCTCATCCGGCTCGGTCGCATAAATCCATCGGCCATGCAGTCGCCCGCCATTATAGGCAGCAAGGCATGCCACATAGATCCGGGGGCGTTCCGCCCGGCAAGGCACTGCCTGTGCGGCTGTAGCATTGTTGTCCATGTCTTCCTCCTTCCCGCCCTGTCGTTTTTCCCGGCAAGACGGGATGGGGCGGCGGAGGACGCGGCAGCCAGCGCGCACAGGGATCGGCTGCAAGGGGAAAAGGTAGGATGCCACGCAGAAACAGACGGCACTCAAAGCCCGCCCCCTTGCGGCCAGGCCGCGCGCTGGCATACGCGCCGTCCGCCCCGGACCGTCATTCCGGGAACGCTCTCCAATGCCCGTGACACGACGCAACCGACTATCCGATCGCGCCTACGACCCCCTCTGCCCCGCAGCGAGGAAGCGCAGGCGCGGCGACACGCCGGCGAGCCCCCGCAGCGCGCCGCGCAGCGGCGTGACCGGAGACGAGCCGGGCAGGGGGCGGTCAACGATTTGCGTATCATCAAGACGATATGTCCACCGCCTCCGAACCGACCCCTCGTCAGAGGGGCGTTCGCATAATGAAACGATCACTCCGAGGACCCGAGGCGGATCCATTGCTCGACACGCTTTATAGTGCCGCTCGGATCTGCCTTGATGTCGCACTCCCAGACGACAAGGACCCTCCAGCCCAGTGTTTGCAGCGCAACGACGTTTCGCTGATCGCGCGCAACATTCTTCTCGAACTTGTCGAGCCAGAATTCAATTCGTGTGGCTGGGGTGGTGGCGAACCTGCAGGCAGGATGGCGATGCCAGAAGCAGCCATGCACAAAGACAACCGCGGTCCACTTGGGAAGCACGATATCGGGTCGGCCCGGTAATTTGCGATCATGAAGGCGGTAGCGCAAGCCGAGGGCAAAGAGCCCCTTCCGAAGAGTCAGCTCCGGCTTTGTGTCCTTGCCCCCGATTCCAGCCATCATTCGGGACCGGACTTTCGAAGAAACTACATCAACCACCGAATTTCCATCCTGGCGAGAGACGCCAAATTGTATAGACTCGGCAAAACACCGGAGGCCACGACACTTGTCCGAATCATATCACGTCATCGATCTGTTTGCAGGGCCGGGAGGTCTCGCTGAAGGGTTCTGCGCATCTCGCGCCGAGGATGGCTCTCGGAGATTCAGGATTTCGCTTTCGGTCGAGAAGGATGAGGCTGCCCACAAGACGCTATTGCTGAGAGCCTTTCTCCGCCAGTTTTCCGACACCTTTCCGGATGAATACTATGACTGGCTGAATGGCGATGACGACCAGCCCGACTGGTCGACACTGTATCCTGACGAGTGGGCGAAGGCGCGAGACGAAGCGCAGTGCCTCGAACTCGGAAAGAAGGCCGCTGATCGCATCATCGATGAACGGCTTGATGCGATCGTCGCAGAAGCTAACGACCGCTGCATCGTGATTGGCGGACCACCCTGCCAAGCCTACTCCCTGGCTGGCCGCTCCCGAAATGGGGGAAACAAGGAATACAAGCCGGAAAAGGACCAGCGCCACTTCCTGTATCGAGAGTACATCCGGATCCTCGAGCGTGTGAATCCGGCCTTGTTTGTCATGGAGAACGTCAAGGGAATCGTCTCGTCCAGTGTCAATGGACAGGTGATTGCCTCTCGGATTCTCGAGGACCTTCGGAATGCCGGGTCGAGAGGAACAGGCTATCGCCTGGTAGCTCTGGGTGCCGGAGAGAGACTGTTCGACCAGTCCGATGACCTGGCCATGAGGGACTTCCTCGTGCGGGCTGAGGATTGGGGACTCCCGCAGGCGAGACACCGCGTCATCATTATCGGTATCAGGAAGGATCTGTGGAAAGCCGACTCCGGTATCAGTCTCAGGCATTACCCGCCAGCAAGCTCCCAGAATGTCCTGAAGGGCCTTCCACATCTGAGATCCGGCCTCAGCAAGGAGCCGGACAGTCTCGAAAACTGGCGCGGGGCAGTCGAGGCCGCCTACCAGGCGATAATTCGGGAGACGGGCAAGACCGATCCGAAGTTGCACGACAAGGCTGTGGACCGTCTGGAGGCGTTCAGGGCCAGGAATGCGGAGCTTGATCGCACCGAACAAGGCGTCCCCGGCGTGTCGAAGCGGTGTCCGGAAGCACTCGCAAACTGGATACTGGACCTTCGTTTGAGGCGCACCCACAATCATGAGGCCAGAACACATATTCGCTCCGACCTCAGCAGATATCTCTTCGCCTCGGTCTTTGCGCTCGTTCACATGCGCTCGCCCAAGGCGCACGAGTTTCCGAAGTCTCTTTCGCCCAATCACGGAAACTGGACGTCCGGAAACTTTTCCGACCGGTTTCGTGTTCAGCTCTGGTCACGTCCCTCGACGACCGTCACGAGCCACATTTCCAAGGATGGGCACTACTTCATACACCCGGACCCGCTTCAGTGCAGAAGCCTGACTGTCAGGGAAGCTGCGAGACTCCAGACCTTCCCGGACAATTACATGTTTCTTGGAAATCGCACGCAGCAATATGTGCAGGTCGGCAATGCGGTCCCTCCATTCCTCGCTAGAAATATCGCCGAAGTTGTCTGGGACCTGCTGCAAGGAACTCAAGTGGGGGAGAAGAAACCATCCGATCGAGTATCTTCAGGCTCCCGAAGCCAGGCGGCGTGACGCAAACGGCACGGTCCAATCGCTGCAGGATTTCCGGACAATCGATCGCGCATGCGGAAGATGTTTCAGGATGGCTGTCCAGCAATCGGACTTCTTTGCCCACTCGCTTACATTGGACAAACCGCGACTTGAACTTGTGAGCTCGTCGTTCACGATTTCCGCAAGGCTCGCTATGACGGACGAGAGCGAATCCGGAATGCGCTGTGCCTGCCAGAGGGCTCCCACATCGAGCTGCAGATCTTCTGCGCCGAGGGCGTGGGAGAGCAGCGCATTGGCATAATTGACGATGTTGGCACGATAGCCGCCTTCGTACCAGGTTTGCGCCGACACGATGCGCTCGCTGAACTTGAAAGTGATCGCCCTTGCAATGGCTTGCTTGAAGTACTGCTCGTCGAACCGCTCGGTGTCCTTCTTCCATTCCTCGCCGATACGAACAGCGTAGCGGGCGAAGTTCTTCTGGGCTCCGAGGTTTACGCGCACAGGGTCATCGTCCCAGATATTATCGTACTTCGCCAGATCCGTCTTTCTAAGAAGCTGGTTTTTGGGATTCTGCTGAAGGAACACCCGTTTGCCGCGCGCATCGAGCCGTGCCTGCTCTTCCTTGTACTGTCCACGAACTCGCTCGTAGTACCACCTGGTCTCGGTCTGCTGCCCGGGAGGTGCCGGAGCCCAGAGTCTTCTTGAAAAGGACTCCATCCGAATGTGAAATGGATGGTTGGCGAAGAAGTCTGCAGCATTGACCGTGTTCTGCGTGTTCGCATATTGCGAAATCCTGGGGACGACCTCCTCGAACCGGCTTTCGTCGATCACTGTCAGCTTCATCTGGACGAAGACCTTGGACAGATCGGCCTTTTCCTTCCGGCGGGCATGAAACAGGGAAGCGGTTGTCTGACCACCGTTCACGATCTGCAGGTCGCGTATCGCACGCACTCTGGTCGCATCACCATCGATTTCGACATCTACCGCCGAGGCCGTTGCCGTGACCCCATTATTGTAGGCGAAGAACATGCCAGGATCTTCGAGGATTGTGTCCCGAATTCCGCGATTGGCCTTGTTGGTCGCCTGAAGAAAGGCGCGTACATTCTGTTCGAGCAGCCTGGCGCCGTACCGGGCATAGAGGTCCGCCAGGACGGAGCCCGGAAGCGCCAGAAGATAGGACTTGTAAACATCACTTTCCAGGTGGGCCGACAGACATGGTATCGGCCCGGTCGCAAAGCTTCCGAAGTCGATCTCGATGATCTCCTTCTGATTTCGGGAAGTCCGGAGTCGGTGCAGGCGGCTCATGTCCCAGATATGAAGGGCAACGGGCGTTGCATCCTCGTTCAGCGACAGATCGATCGATTCGAAGCGATCGCTCAGCTGTCGTTCCGAAAGGACGTACAAGCGGACCCGTCCGAACTTGCCACCACGTTCGTGGATTGCTCTCGATACAGCATAGACTTCCGATGTCTCTTCCAGGGAGTGATGCAGCTCACCCGACAGGGATCGCGAAAAGAAGGATGTCAGGCGTTTCACGAACGTCGTCACTTCGGTACGTGTTAGTGTCTCGAGAGCGGAGCGCTGATCGAAATCTGCGATGAAGAGGTCGAGGCCCTCGTCGGAATTGAATCCGAACCCGTCGACTTGAACCCCTCGTATGTTCGGGGAGATGCAGGTCTGGAGCTCCTCGATCTCGTCGCATTCCTCGAGCTCGCGGCCGAAAGCATTCAGGAACTCGATCTTCTCGAAGTCCCTGTTCGCTGCGGCAGAGGCCAGGACTTCCTGCCGAAATTCCTCGAACGTGTCTTCGACCTTGGCTTCACTCATCGGCTGGTACCGGGATTTCTGCAATTCTGAAAGCTGAAAGCTGTGCAAGGTCCAGTGTGTACTGGACATCAGTTGTCGCTGGAGGCAGACGATCCGGCACAAGCGCTGGAAACTCTCCCGCGACCTCAAAGAAATCGGTCGCGTTCAGCCTGAACCTCGGGGCATCGTAGTGCGGCAATTCGATGTAACGGGCCGCATCCAGCCGGTCCTCGAAGAGGTCAACGACCTCCGGTGGCAGGATCGACCTTGTGGTCTTCACAATGTCGTTCAGTGACCGACCATCCGTTGATTCATTGTCCTCGACCAGATGAACCGCAGCCAGATAGATGGGATGCTCGACCACCTGCAGCTGGATTTCGGACGAAATCCTGACCTTCGCGCCTTCTGCACCACCCCATGATTTCACCTCGATCATGCAGCTCGACAGACGAAAATCCTGAGGAGCCCTCAATGGCCCTTCCCAACCCTTCACCACCTCGATCGCCGAACGCTTTCGCTCGGCGACGAGATATCGAACGATGTCGAGCTCTGCGACCAGTCCTCGAATGCTGTCCGTCGACAGTAGGCGGCGCCCATCCCGCGCGAGGAATCGCTGCCAGCGCTCCAGCCTCCCGAGCAAGGACAATACGGCCTGACGCTCATCTGTCAGGTCCTCGATGCAGGCAGCGAGATCGTCGCAAAGACTTGCAAACAGTTCCTCGTCCTTTGCCTCACGGAGCGCCACGAGCAATCCGTAGGAACCGCTTCCAGAAAACACCTGATGATCGAGGTTAAGTCCCTGGATTTCGGGCAATTGCCTCAGCAGGTCGGGATAGTCACGCTCCATTTCCATCATGAAAGCCACGTGCCCATCCGCGTGTCGGCCGAGCAACGTGCGAATCGGCGAACTGGAATTCCTCAGCTTCCATGTATATCCGGCAGCTGGAGGATGAATCTGGTCCCAGTGGTCCTTCATGTCGCCTCTCCCGACTCGGTTGCCGCATCGTCCCGATCGTAATCGTCCTCCTCATCGGCCGCATCGAACTGCTCGCTTTCCAGCTGTCTGATCATCACCTGGTTCAGGACGTACTCGACCGTGGAGAAATCACCGGTCGCTGGAAAGCTCAGACCGATGGCAGGAGCGCCCGGGATCAGCTTGTTTTCATCGGATTCCACCAGCGGGTTCTCGAGGTCTATCAGGTGAAGCATCAGCAGCGGCGCACCCCTGACACTGACATGACGGGTATCCCTGTCGGTCCATTTGTCTCGATCACGGGAGGCGGCAACCTTCATTGCGGCATCCATCTCCTCCAAGTTAAGGCCGGCGCTCTCGTCACCGGTGCCGGCAACGCGTTGATTGTTGGTGACGAAGAAGCCGCCGTCGATTTCCTTGAGCCTGTCCTCGCTCGTTCCTGCACTGCGTGACTGGTGGACCATGTGGAAGTCGCCAAAGCGGGTGGAATCGCTCTTTCCTCCCGCATTTGTTAGCGACACGAAGGCGATGTCCCATTCAGGAAAACGGTCCTTTATGAGGGAAAGATACTTGCGGGCGCTCATCAACCTCTCGGCACTGTGGGGGTGCACACGGAAATCGGCAAGAAAGTCATTGACCACCGTGGCCGGAACTCCGCGCCAGACGCGAGATGCTGGCCGTTCGCCTCCCTTGACCAGCAGGTCGCCATGTTTGTCGGCAAGCAAGGAATGAAGCCTCGCGAACAGTTTTCTGTTCTCCTCGTGCGGCTTCTCTGCTCTGGACAATACATATGTCTCGACGAGCTTTCCATCATAGCTGACGCTGACGGTTCGTGTTTCGGCGGCGCGCATCTTGTTCATGGCGGTAACCGTCAGACTGTCCGGATGGGATTCCACCATCAGGCCGAAGGTGCGGGGAGTTGCATTCACCCGGTTCATTTCCTTGATACGATCACGCAACTCCTCGGAAGCTTCCGAAATGTGCGTATACCAGCCGATCGAGTCCGGAGCGAGCCAGACACGGCAGAGATCCTCGTAGCCAGGCCGATAGCCGAACCATCGGCCCATCTGAAGAAGCGTATCGTACATCTTGGTGTTGCGATACATGTAGCTGATGGTCAGACCTTCGATGGTCAGGCCGCGAGACAGGCTCAAGCCACCAATGGCAATTACGTTCAGCGCCTCGCCACGATCGGAATAATCTGCATAATTCAATCCGTCAGGTGACTTGCTGTTGACCACTGCCGTCGTGATCGACCGGCTGGCGTCTGGCAGCAACGCCAGGATCTTCTTCCAGTCGAGTCCGGCCTCGCTGAACTTCAGGGCCTCGAAGGTCGATCTGATCGCAGCGAGGTGGGGGTTCCTGAGCGCAATGTCCCCGGGCATACCTGCGCTGGCGAGTACCGCATTGCGCAACTCCTCCAGATATTCCATGACTTGCCTGTCCACTTCGCGCTGCACATCCACGAAGCGCGAGACATTGATCAGCATCGAGCAGTGTTTCTTCTGCTGGCCCCGAGCCGTTCGAATGGCGCGAACCAGCAGGAAGGAACGAATTGCCTCTTTCAGCGATTTGGGCAGTTCGGAAAATTCGTGCGTCTTCGCGTGCTTGAGAGGAATAATGTCTTCACAATCCCGGATGGAGTTGATGTGACGGGTCATGGATTCCTTGTCAAGGAACAGACGCTCCGCTCCGAAATAGTTGTCCGGTGCATCAAGGCAGTGAATGAAATGCTCTGGAAACAGATCCTTGCGGGACTCCTCGTCATAGGATTCCGGATTGATGAAGATGTTCGCAAACGGGGTTGCCGTGTACCCGACATAGCAGCTTTTCCGGAACAGCCCGAGAAGATTGCGAATGAGTCTGTTGGTCGTTGTCGGTTTCAGCTCGGGCTTGTTCGTGTTGATCGACGCATTGTCCGCCTCGTCATCGATGAACAGCATCGGTATGTTCGCGATCTGCTCCTGCCCGGGCATGCGATTGAAATCCTCGAGCCACTTGTTCAGCGCATTGAGGGTTGACCGGTTCTTCTTGATCACGACAATGACGGGTTTGCTCCAGTCATCCAGCCCACCGCGAAGGGAATTGGCGGCAGCCTTCTTGAAATCGTCCGCCGTGGATGTCAGGGCGACGGGACGCTGATGGTCCGGATCGACAAGTCCGACACCGATCTTCGAAGTTCCCGTCTGTGCTTTCAGTACTTCCTTTCGCGCGGGGTCGCTGGCCTCACCGACGAACCCCTCGTCCACGCGTTCCTGCGTCTGACGGCGCAGATTGTTGTGGATGCCGGCAACCACCACGATGAACTTGTAACCCGCATCGGCAGCGCGAGCGACCAGCCCCAGATAGTTTGCCGTCTTTCCGGATTGCACGTGCCCGATGACAAGTCCTCTTCGGTCCCAGCTGCCTTCGACATCAGGGTCCTGCAGATAGCCGACAAGGCGCCGGGTCACACTTCCCAGTGTATCCGCTATTCTTGGAGACCATCCCTCCTGCCGGAGATATTCCAGGTAGGCGTCGGAATATTTCCATTCGATGGAGCGATGGGAGAGCCATTTGGGATCATGCGCGGCATCGGGCCCGAGGAGAGAGACACCTTCTCCCATGCGATGCGATATCTGCTCCCGCGCCTGAAGGACGATGGACTGGATATCGACATTGAAGCCGAGAAGATCTGCCAGACCCCTGGCAGTCTTTTCAAGCTCTTCGACGGTCGGCGCTTCTGCCTGATTTCCATACCTGCCGACGAGCGTTCTGAGCACCTGTTGCGCTTCACCATCATCGAACATGATACAACTCCTGATCAGGCCGCATACAACTCAAGGGCGATGGCCTCGATCACTTCGATACCTCGGCCGGCGAGTCCAGTGGAAAGGACAAGTCTTGCAAAATCCCGTGGTCCCATTTCGCTATCCGGATCGAGGACCGATTTCAGCTCGGTGATGGTGTCGCGCTGCGTGTCGGGACTGTCCGGCGCCAGGGACAGCCGCTTCGGATCGTCGGCGAAATCTGCGTAGAGGGCATCGACCGGCAGAGCGGCTCCAAGCGCCGACAATGCTGCGCGTACCGCGCCCTCGCTCTTCGGATCCGAGCCTGCGATTGCGGCGCGGAGCAGGGGGTGATCGAAATCGGGCGCATAGGAGATGATGCCGTCGCGTCCCACGGTACGTATCCAGACAGGGGATGCATCCGCCTGAAGCATTCGTTCTCCTCGTCCCTGGTGAACCCGCATGCTTCGGCCTGCAATTCTCTCGATGATCCTCTTGAATCTGGCGCGAACGGCTGGAGGTGGGTGCGCACGCGACTTCTTGATGTCTATCGTCCACAGGGCGTCCAGGGCGGAAGGAAAGTCGATGCGGACACGGGCAAGTTTCGTGGCTTCGCCTCTCGGGATCATCCGGAACCAGTCACCCCATGCCATCAGCCGTCCATTCCGATAGACATACGCCCCCTGGTTCGAGAGAAAATCGCTTCTGTCCTTGTAGTATCGCCAAGTCTGGGGCGAGAGCTTGGAATGGTGCGGCAGGATATAGGGACGGATCTCGATCGTCTCCCCTCCGATAGACATGCGTTCGACCGGCAGCTCCTGCGTCGAGGTCTGCCCTCTGCAGAAAGGATCGAACGCGTCGACGGCAATCCCGTTCACGCGCAGTTTGAGCTTTCTTCGATCCGCTGTGTCGCCCTCGATGAATCGATGAAAGACGAGGGATAGGTGTCGCTGGAGCCCGACCAGCTTCGCGCTGAGCAGATCCGAACGGGCCTCCCCATCGGTATCCTCGGTCAGGCGGTCCAGCTTTTCGAGAAGTATCAGGGTCCCCGTTTCGCCAAGCGTTTCCAGCCAGGGCAGGTTCCGGATCTCATCGGGGTCCGGCAGCGAGAGGACCCAGTCGTCTTGTTCGGCCAGATCATCGAGATCCCATATTGCGGCGCTTGTCGTGCCATCCTTTCGCGACACGACCGTCAGCCGGCGCCCCTGGGAAAATGACGCTGTCTTCAGGCCGAGGCCGAACCGTCCAAGGTCCCCGGCCTCGCGCGTTTCCATCGGACTCGTCGACCCCGGACGCATGGCAGCAACTAACTCCCCCTCGGCCATCCCATGACCATCGTCAACAACAGCCAGCGCCAGCGGCTCGACATCCACCGCGCACCAGATGTCCACGTGGCTCGCGTCAGCCGAAATACTATTGTCTATGATGTCCGCGATGGCGGTCTCGAGAGAGTATCCGAGATCCCTGAGCGATTCTATCAGCGAAGCAGCTCGCGGAGGAAGTCGTGTCTGTCGGATCTTGGTCGCCTTTCGCGGTAATCTGGATTGATCGCATCCAAATCCGCTTTGCGAATGCGTTCAACCTTGAATCGCGAGACAGCAACGAGACAGAAAAATTTTCCGAGAATGCCTTCGCCCCGCCGCCATACGCGGTACTCGCTTTTGTTATATATGAGTATGCCTCTTTCCAAGTACTAAGCTACGGAGCGGCCGACTTGGGCACTTGCCGATCTCAACTTGAAAAAGGCGCTGGTGTGTGCTCGTCGAGCGCCGTGCTCATTTGGTCCACGGTCACCCAGAGTACGTCCTCTGCATAGCCCGCCTGCCGCAGCAAGTACTCCAGGGCGTTCAGCCTTTTGTAGAGAACAGGTCCTTCCTCGGCGCTGCCGTCGGCAAGTGTCAGGCTGACGATTGCTCTTACAGCTGTCAGCGCGCCACCCAAGTCTGTGAGGGCGCGTTCTGCGTCCGAGCCAACCTCCCCAAGAGTTTTGATGGTCTCCGGCTTCTCTATCGCATTTTCTCGGGCTTCCATTCCCATTCTTGTTCCTCGATGAGCGCAAGCGTCTTCAGTCGAGGGTCGCGCAGGAAGTAGTCTGCCCCTCCGGAATCTGTTACTCATGAAATTGCACTTTCTGGATAATAAAACACCCGGAGAGAGTCAACTAAAAAGTGGAATAAAAGACATAAAAAGTGTAATTATGATCGCTGCACAATTGCGAGCCGCCCGAGCAATGCTCAACTGGAGCCAGTCCGAGCTTGCCCTCAGGGCCGATCTGTCCGTTGAAACCATCAAGCGCCTGGAAAGCATGCCAGATACCCTGGCCGCCACAAGAGTTTCCACGCTGAACGCAATTACAATCGCATTTGCCGATGCTGGTGTGGAGTTCACAAACGGAGATGCTCCCGGCGTTAGGTTGCGAAAGAAATAGGAAAATCACACGAACTCAAATCGGCAGTCAGGGTAGCATGGTAGCTTGGCATTATGCTGAGCTTCGATGGGTCAGTGTGGCTCGGCACCGTCAAATAGCTGGTGGGCTCCGAGAACCTACGCGACGAACGGCAGGCAATCTTGCAGAGATGGGAAGCTTTTCCAAGAAAGCTTCGAATGATCCTGCCCGGCGAGTTCGAGTCGTATGAGCACGGCGGCGCAAATGACTGCTCTGTCCACAGAAGCGACGTGGAGGTTGTCAAGAATTTGCCCCCGTCCAGCCGCTCCGGAGAGCCAACAGCTTTCTCCAAAAAAGCAGACATGAAATACGTGGAACGACCGGCGTCAATCGGCTGCAAACAAACGCTTATTGTTGGCGAATGGAAACTCAATACGGGTGGGCTGAGGAATAGAGGCTCTGGGTCGGTGAACCGCCGATAGCCAAAACAAGGAAACTCCAACATGTTATCGTGCGGACAGACTTTGAAGACGTAATGATAGCACTCTTAATGCCGCAATTCTTCAGCTACACTTTGGAAGTACGCTGGAAAGGCATCAAGAACGGCATTCAGGTCGTCGCGCTGGGTGCGACAGACGCGCCGGACGCCAGCGCGATCGGTCTCGCCACCAAAGGCCGCCGCGAGAGCCTGTGCGACGACGCGGTCCTTAAAGCCGGCTTCGTAAAAAGAAAGCGCAGCTGTGTTGCTGAGGCCATTCTTGATCTGTCTTTGAAGCAGCACCAGCTCTTCATGGAGGCTTTTCTCAAGAGGCTCTACGAGATCAGCCAGAGATGCCACGACCATAGCGAGCTCGAACCCGAATCCGCCTTCGCAAATGGCGACGACATGGTTCGCGGTGATATGGCGGTTGCTGCTCCGAACATTGGCAGCACGAAGTGTCTGTCCAATCTCGTCGAATGACTGACCTGACCGCCATGCCTTCAAAGCTGGCAAAATTTGGTTTTGGTCGGTGAGCTTGGATAGAGCTTTCGAGGTAACGTATTGGCGGACCTCTGCATAGACAGCATCGAGCAGCTCTCCTCGCGCGGCAGCATCAACAAGTGTCTGAATGTTGTCGTTGGTCCAATCGAGAAGAGCGAAAACATCCGCTGGTGGCAATGGTGATTTTCTGATCAAAGCACGTAGTGCATCATCCCCAACGGACTCGATGGCCATGGCAGTCATTCGGAACACTTCTAGAAGGTTGCCACGCGTGTCCTCGTCAGCCAGGTGCCACGCCAAAGTGTTGCGGGTGAGCTCGTCGATTCGCTCGCCTGCCTGGTCGCTCGTGAAATCTACATAGGCCGCAAGATAGGCGGCAATGCTCTGAATTGCGCGCGCGCGATCAGTTACAAAGGTCTTGAAGGTATCAACATTGACCCAGTCAAATCGTCGTTTGATCGAGGCCACGGCCGCGTCGATGTCAGCATGCGTCGCAAAGGCAAGGTCCAACCAGCCCAATTGAAAAGTTAGCTTGTGCCTTCTGGTTTGGACGTACTCATCAAACAAATCCAGGATGCTGCTGCGCGATGGCTCGGCGCGTGTTGGATCAAGAAGGTTCTTGGCCGCGTCCCAACGCCAGCTTTCGTCCTTGTTGTCCCGCTGATCATAAATAGCTGGTGCTGAGAAGATAACGCTGCCTTCCGTGTGCATACCAGCGCGTCCAGCCCTGCCCATTAGATTATGGAAGTCGCGTACCTTGATCTTTTCCTTACCCTGCTGGGTTGTCGAGACGATAAGGTAGCGAATTGGAAAATTGACACCCTGGGCCAGCGTCGAGGTACATATGACAAATTTTGCATGTCCTTCCTTCATCGCATGTTCGACGGCGAGGCGCAGCCCTTGAGGCGTGTTGCCGTGATGAGCAAGGATCCCTAATGCCGACGCGTGGGTCACATCCTGATCCGCACCGAGATTTAGTCTCGCCAAGTGCGTAAGTCGTGCGATTTCGACTGCGTTGGAGACGTCCAGCGGACGCGGCAGTGCGACTTTGCGATCGAATATTTCAGCTGCCCGTCCACATAGCGAAATGACACTTTCTTTGGTTCCACGAAATAGTGCGACGCTGCCGCGATCGACTAAGTGAAGGCCGAGATACAATCCGACTTCCGCGCTTTCGTCAGAGCCGCCCCGTTTTGGGAAGATGCGTGCTGCGCGCTCGCGTGGCTTTAGGGCGAGATCGATTTGAGTGACAATGCGAGGAACAAAATACTCTTGCTGTTCCGGATCGTTGGGACTCACATACTGAAGAAGTCCGCGCTCGAATTGCCAGCTGGCAAACGCAATGCTTTTAGTGGTTGGCAGCAGCCCTTCGCCGCTGATTACTGCGTTCGCATCTCCGATGAGCCATTCAGCGATGACCCGAGCATTGCCGATAACGGCGGAGATCAGAACCACTTGTGCTCGCGGTGCTAAGGTCATTCGCAAGGATGAGAGCAACAGCTCGTAGGTCGGACCGCGTGTGAGCCCTTCAAATTGGTGGCCCTCATCATAGATTATAAGACCGATCCGCGCCGCGAGTTCAGGCGCCCGCCTGAGCATGTAGAGTATTTTCTCAGGTGTCACGATTAGGACTGATCGCTGTGCTAACATCCCATCGATATCGACATCGAGCAGGAATGAGTCGGAGACTTCATCGAGCGCGACATCCTCACCCGCAAAAGCGCCCACCATGTCGGAGCGAATATCGTGACAGAGCGACCGGAACGGTGCGACGATCACAGCCAGATTGGAACGCCCCGATAGGAACATTGACCTAATCATCAACTCGGTTGCGCGGGTTTTGCCTGCGCTGGTGGGCATCTGCACAACACCAGAGCTGCCCTTTAAGAGGCCAGCCTCAGCAATCCTTCGCTGCGCTGGCCACAGCTCCTTCGGGAAGCGTGGTTTCCGTAAAGCATCGGCCCAGGAGGCAAGCGGCAGACCCGATGATGGCGGTAAAATCGTGCGCGCCGCATTCTCTAATCTCCGACTACAGAGTGCCGTGACTATATCGGCATAAACAACCTCACGAGCCGATCCGTTGTCGTAGACGTTGGCTCTCAGCTCAGCGCACATGGCGCGAATCTCTTCTTCAGCATCCGCCTCAAGGCTGAAATGCCTCGTCAAAGCACTCAGTAGGCGATTGCCGAATTTGGTATGCTGAGATACGCCGATGATCGGACCGGCGTCACTCCGGAGGATGTGCCAGGCCAAGGGCGCAAGACCATGTCCTAATTCCAGAGGTGGTGGTTCTGACCTTCGGGCGACGACCACGGCGCTGCCCACGCTGTCTGCCAGGTAGTAGGATGCAGCGCAGAGCAAAGAGAATTCGGTGGAGAGTTCGGCATTGAGCTGTGACTCTAAGAAGGCGTCAAAGAATGATGCCGAGAACCGCACCATCTGCCCAATTGAACCTTCATCTTCTTCCCAAGCGGAGGGGACGACGGGACCTTCCATTCGGTTGATGAAGTGATCGGCGATGGCGCCGGCTGCGTCGTGCAGAATACCAACGGCCAGGGGGAACAGTGTCTCAGGTGCCCGTCTGAATTGGACGTGGTCTTCCTCGGCAGCGCGAAACTCATGCATCTTTGCACGCGCCTGAACGGCTGCAAGAACTAATCGGGATTCCCGCTCAGGCTTCATTTGCCGCCCTCGCGTAAAGAGCGTGAACGAGGTCCATCAGTGACGTTCCCCTGATAATGATCAGTCGCAAATTATTGGCGTTCGGGTGTTCCGATGCGTCCGACTCACCGAGCGCCATGTCGTGAAATACCTCATCGTCGAGTACGGCAACTGCAGCATTGGTTCGTTTGAACGGTCTATCACCCTGGTTCTGAAAACGCCCAACCTTTAATGCGTCATCGCGGTTGATCTTGAGAAGTCGCTGCTTGATGGCGCTCAAAGACATTGCTTCTCGAACGAGGTCCTTGCTGGAATCATTGATTGCCTGTTGCAGGCGGTTTTTTGTCGTCGCCCGGAATCCAGCTTTCGACTCTACTACCAACAATTCATCCTCGGGACTTGGTTCTTCACCTGCAAATTTGAACCCGATCACGTCCGTGCCGTTAGATGGAACATTACGGTTTTCGCGATCCTCAAATCGTCCATGCCGTGGACACCAATACCCCAGAACGTATTCAATGAAATCAGCCACGAGGATTTCGCCGAAGTCTCCCGCGCGTGTACTAGGCCCAGGGGCGTTTACCGCGTCCGGGAATTTTATGTTCGTCAGAAATTCGGCGTTTGATAACCCCGTCCCCGCAACTAAATCCGGCAGGTCTTCATCTAGGCAATAGTGTTGTCGGTAATGGGTCGCCCAAGCAGAGAGGATTGCGGCTTCATCTGCGTGATGCAAAATCCAGATTTCTGCCGTGCACCCATCCACCGTTTCGATGATCTCGTCGGTATTCTCAAGCCATACTGTATGAGCGGGCACTGCCAAAATTCTAAAATCCTTCTGCCCGCCTTACGAGCCAAAAGTTTGAGTAGGGAAAAAATCTATACGAACAGTTATCCTTCATTAAAAGTCTGCTTAGGGCCAAGCGCAGCCGATCAGCGCCGGATTTGCAATGTCTGATTTGTGCCTGCAGCGGATCTCCACATGATCCTAAAGGAGGGCGTTCGAACAAGCAGGTGTACAATCCAGCAGGTGGAGACCTTTGTCGATCGCCCATGCGTGCCAAGGGCTGAATGGATTGGTGAGCGTTTCGGGATATTTGAGCGAAGGATCGGTGTTGCTCACTCTGTCTCATTACCGTGCTGATCGTTTTGCACTTCATGAGGAAATTTGACACGAACCCGCGGAACGGGATCGTGATGAAGCAAAAAACTCCTATAAAAACCGGGCTTTTTCATTTTTGATGCGTTGAGCCTTAGCGCATCGCTTACATCCAACGTAAGGTCGCTAGACAATGACCTTGAGTTGGGAAGGGCGCTCTATGGATCCCATCAATGAAGACGCGCAGAAGTCTGACATAGAGATGCTGATCACAGAGCTGCAGGAAAATAGTCTTGCAGCACGGTTGTTAGCGGCTTGGTCAAGTAGCGATCCTTCGCGAAGGCAGGAAAAGCTGCTGGAGGTCCTTCGTTCGAAAGACGAGGACACAATCCATGCGTCCTAGAATCAAGCGTATAGATATCGAAGGATTTCGAGGCTTCGGACGGGTGCAGCAGTCCGCCGAACCTGCCGAAACGGTGTCTGTTTTTTGGGGAGGCAACAGCCAAGGAAAAACCAGTTTGTCTGAGGCGGTCGAATTCCTTCTCACAGGAAAAATAGGCAGGCGAGAATTACTGGCGGGCGCCAAAGACGAATTTGCAGATTCATTGCGCAATGCGCATCTTGATGACGATGCTGTCGTCACGGTTCAAATGAAACTGGAATATCCGGACGGCACGGAACGGACAGTTAAGCGAACGTTGCTGGAAGATTATCGTCGCGGCCAAGCATCCGATTGTGAAACAAAGCTAGAGATTGATGGCAACATCTCAGCAGAAGCGGACATCGAGCATGTCCTGGGCCTGAAACTGTTCCCGGCGCCCCTTGAGGCGCCGGTCTTGACCCAGCACGCGCTAGGATTCCTCTTTTCGTCATCACCTGCAGACAGAGCGGCTTATTTCCGAGCTGTTCTGGATACTCAGAAGCTTGAGGACTTTCGTCAGGACGTCATCGCACTGGAAGGCATGATTGAGGAGCCTAGCGGACAGGAAGTCGATGACCTGGGGCGAATAAGCGAAACAGATGCGTTAGCCGCGGCGGCAAAGAGGCTATTGGCGGCTAGAGACAAAGCGGCAGTTTCTGGCGTGTTAGATACTGCCGTATCGGATGTTCTGATTTCGATCGGCGAGACGCCAGATACGGACCAATTGAAACGTCTGGATCAGCTGAAAAGAGAACTGACGCGTCGCCGAGCAACGGTATTTCCATTGAGCGGCTTCCAGCAGGAAGATTACGCCGCATTGAAATATGACCCGGCCATTGTGGTCGGCTACGCGAAAGCGTTTCAGGCAGAAACAGAAAAATGCGATGCCGAAGCAGCCATATTGATCCAGCTGTTTGAAGGTGCGCTGAATATCCCGGACATTCACAGACACGAAGCCGATGTCGATTGCCCGCTGTGCGGCACGGAAGACGCCCTCACACCCGAAAGGATTGTGTGGATCAAAGGCCAGGTGGAAGCTGCGTCTTCCTTGCGGACCGCGAGAAGCACCCTTGAAAATGAACTTCGGCAATTGCTGACACTCATCCATACTATGCGAACCGCTGTGAACAGCGCATTGCCGAAATGTTGCGCCATGAACTGCAAGGAGCGCAAAGCGAGCGGCTTTACAATTGAACGTATGCGGCAGCTGAGTGCTGATGAAACACTGATTGCGGACTGGCTTTCGGACCTGAAAGTGGTGTGGAGACGCGCGGTCAGAATGACGCGGGCTCTTAATGCCACTGAGGCAAAATGCCAACAGGCGCTGGAACGTAGTTCAGATTGGGACCTCTATCCTGAGGTCAACTCTGCGTTTGAGACGGTATTTCTAGAACAGACGGCGACATTCGCAGCGCTAGAAAGTTTGGAGGGACCGAGGCGCAGACTGGTCGCGTCCCTACGTCAAACAATCGATGCCGCCAGTTCGGTCGATGGCTGGGATGTTTTAATCCGGCTCGCCTCTGATCCGGAGGGAGTGCTTGCTGGGAGTGATCAAATACGAACCCATGCAGAAACTAAAAAGGCGCTCTCAAAAGCCGTTCGGGAAATCGATAAAGGAATTGGGATCGTTCAAGATCAAAAGTTCGGCGTCTTGAGTGACGAGGTGAGAAGATGGTGGAAGCGTTTGCGGCCGGATGAATCCACTTTCTTCGACGGGGTAAAGAGGCGCAGCGCGCGAACGCGCCGCATGATTGATCTGAAGGCTGGCTTGTCGCGCCATGAGGATGGAAGTGACGCCAAGTTGCGCGATGCCGTTGCTGTCTTCAGCCAATCTCAGCTGCATTGTCTCGGATTGGCGATCTTTCTGGCCCGCGCTTCTGCAGAGGAAGTAGGATTTATCTTGTTAGATGATCCGGTGCTCACCAGTGATGAGGATTATCGGCCGAATTTCGCATCCACAGTGATCGAGGGTTTGTTGGGTGAGGGGATACAGACCCTCATCGCAACACAGGATTACAGCACCGCGAAAGACATCGGGACACGTTGGGCGCATCGTGAGATGCGGCGATTCAACATTGTCAGAAATGATCCATCGATAGGATCCGAAATCCGAAGCGAGGAAGATGATCTGGCGGCCATGATTTCCAGAGCGCATCCCTTCTGTAATTCAGAAGATCCGGAACAAAGGAAAATTGGTGGTCGAAAAGTCAGGGAAGCGATCGAGCGCTTTAGCAAGTTGATTTTGGTGAAGGACCGTCAATGCAAGGGAGATTCCGTAGCATCCATCACCGACTATGATGGAAAGAATTTCGGTGAGTACGGCAATTCTGTCAAAGCCCTTCTCGTGAAAGATCCGGCTCACCCTGGAAAGCTGCAAGCTGCACACAATTATGTCTCGCCTGCGCCGCACGACGACAATCCACCTTCCAAGAGTAATTTGAAGGTCGCGCTGGGGGATTTGAGACGCCTTAAATCAGACTATTTGGATTAGTAGGTGCGAGACGATATGGAGCCTGACAAGCCCCAATACAGAGCTACGAACGTCCGAATGTCACCTGCGATCACCTAACAGCGCCGGCCTCAACCACCCATCAATCGCCTCCGCCACCTCCCGCGTCAGATCCGCATACTCCGCCCGGATATAGTGCTTACGCGCCACGCTCGCCGTCTGGCCATGATTATGCCAGATATCGAGCCAGCGCTCGTCGACCCCAGTATCGATAAGATGGGTCTTCATCGTGCGGCGCAGGTCACGGGGATTCCAGGCCGGAAAACCGAGCTGCGTGTTCAGCCGCTTCGCCCCGCGTGAAATGGCGGCGATCGTCAGCGGCTCGTCCGGATCGCGAGGATTGGACAGGAGGTAGGGCGAGCGCGGGTGCGCCAGCTCAAGACAGCGCGCAACGAGTGGAGCAGCGGTCCGGGTGATCGGCAGCTGATGCGACCTACCGTTCTTTGTCTCCGGCAAGTGCAACCAGCCATCGCGCCAGTTCGCAGCGAGACTCATTGTTACTTCCGTCACGCGCAGTCCACCCATGGCGATCATCAGTTTCAGGACGCGGTGCGTTGGATGGTTTTCGTCCAGCGCGTGCCAGAGCGCTGTCAGTTCGTCGTTGGAGAGATACCGGTCGCCCGGTTTGCCTTTGGGCACCGTCGGCAGTTGCTCGGCTATGTTTGAAGTGATGCCATAGTCCCGCGCACCACCTCGGAAGTCGTACCGGTTCTTCACTGCCCATTTCCAGGCCGTGACGATGTAGGAGCGAAGATGCGGCGCATAGTTCGGACTTCGGGCGTAGCTTTCTGCCATCCAGGCCTGCAGGTCCTGGATCGTGATATCGCCGGCGCGTGGCATGCCGCCGTGACGAGCGACCAGAAAGGGGAGAAGAGCGTATTTCCCGTCAATCAACGTGCCCTTGACACGCCCATGGGATTTGACACCACGGGCTTTCATATCGGCGACATAGTCGTGCAAGAAATTGGCCGCGGACGCGGACACGGCATCGGCCACTTCCTCCGCTCGCTCGGCCGGTGTCGGCGCGAGCGTGCGCATTTCCCGGAATTCTCCAGCGCGCCCCCGTGCTTCTCGGAGGCCGATCTCTGGGTACGCTCCAATACGGACACGTACCGTCTTGCCGTTAAGCTTTCGCACAGCCGAAAATGTCTTCGCGCCGGTCTTGGCCACACGCACTTTCAGGCAGGATTCTATCGTGTCGGAATAGTCCCCGGCGTCGGTCACAGCCGAAAGCCAGGTGTCCGTAAGGCGCAGTTTTACCATGAGTTTTTCATCTCCGGTTACCGTATAGTTACCGCAGAGTCATTTGTGAGCAAAGTCTAACTTTTATATATTTTTAAAGCATTGTTTTTATGGGGATTTTGGCGATCCCGGCGCGATTCGAACGCGCGACCTACAGATTAGGAATCTGTTGCTCTATCCTGCTGAGCTACGGGACCGCTTGAGTAGGGTCGGCTATACGGGAATAACCGGAAGGATTGAAGTCGCCAATTGGCGGCTCTACGCTGCGACGCTGAGGATGGGCGAGTGGTATGGCGCGATTGAAGGTGGGGTTGGTGGTCTGCATGACCCTTGTTGCGTGCGGTGCGCCGGGTCCGCTGGACAGTCTGGAGCCGGGAGAGCGCGGCCGGGTTGTGCGCGTTGTTGATGGTGACACGATCGTACTCGATACCGGGCAAAGCGTGCGGCTAGTCGGGATCGAGGCGCCTTCGGGAGGTTACCGGGATCGCGCACCACAACCTTATCATACCGAGTCCAAGCGCATGATGGAAGACATGGTGCTCGGCCGGGAAGTCCAGCTCCACTATGGGGGCCTGACGCGTGACCGCTACGACCGGGCACTGGCTCATGCCCAGACTGTTGACGCGCTTGGGCCGACGTTCTGGCTTAACGCCGAGATGGTGAAGAGGGGCGGGGCCCGCGTGCGTGTTTACCCGGACACTGCGGCGGCAAATGCGCCCTTGCTGAAGTTTGAGCGTGATGCGCGTCGCGAGGAGATCGGCCTGTGGCGTGCTGTGGAATACCGCATTCCCTATGCCAGCGATTTACCGAAGGCCTATGAAGGCTTCCAGCTCGTGCGCGGACAGGTATCCGGTATGCGGGGAGCTGAAGGGTTTGGTGCAGTCTGTGACTTGTCGCTGCAGAACTCGGCACTCCGGCTGCAGATCCAGACGGCCGCGGCATCTTTGTGCCAGGAGGCGCTGGGGCTGGGTGTATTGGCGCGCGGCTATGTGCGAGGGGACGAGATGGAAATATCCCACCCGCTCAATTTTGAATTGGTGGAAGCTCCAACCAATTAGGTGCCGGGCAGCAGGCCGGATTCGTCCGGGTCTCCCACAATACGTTCGAGCGCGCGACGCAGTTTGCCAAGTGCCTGATGTTCGATCTGCCGTACACGTTCTTTGGAGATTCCAAGTTCGTGGCCTAGCGTTTCCAGCGTGACGGAGTCTTCGCACAGGCGTCGCTGCATGATGATGTGCGTCTCACGGGGGTTAAGTGCTTTCAGCGCATTGGCGATCCACTCCTTCCGGCGTGTCGAGTCGCGCGATTCCATCACCTGTTGCTCCGGAATCGGCGCGGCATCAGGCAGCAAGTCTTGCCATTCACCGTCGCCATCAACGGCCATGGGTGCGTTCAGGGATCGGTCAGACGCAGATAGGCGCGACGCCATGTTTTCGACATCCCGTTCCGGCACGCCGAGATGTTCGGCGATCCAGGTTCGGTTTTCCTTGGTCATCACACCGTCGCCAGTATCATCGATTCGGGCGCGCAGGCGACGCAAGTTGAAGAAGAGAGATTTCTGTGAAGAGGTCGTACCTGTTCGTACGATAGACCAGTTGCGAAGCACAAAATCCTGAATGGAAGAACGAATCCACCAGCTCGCATAGGTTGAGAAGCGCACCTTGCGATCGGGCTCAAAGCGGGCCGCGGCCATCATCAGGCCGACATTCCCTTCGGAGACGAGGTCCGGCATGGGAAGGCCGTAATGGCGGAATTTCGAGGCCATTGCGATGACAAGGCGGAGATAGGCGCGAGTTAACTCATGAAGTGCGCGTTCATCTTCTTCCTCGCGCCAGCGCCGGGCCAGTTCCAGTTCATGCTCGGCTTCCAGCATGGGGGTCTTCATGGCCTTCTTGACGTATGATCGATCCGCCGGGCCATTGGAGCTATAGGCGTTTGCCATGACGGGTCATCTCCTTCTGCGAGGTGGCTTGTTGCCAAACTAACACAGTCTCTACGGGCAAGAGCGCGCGCTGGATCAGATTCGTTCCCGATTTTAATCACTTTATGGAGAGCGCGATCACCGACGCAGCGTGGGCTTGACCTGTAGGTGGCATCGACCTTACGGTTTTCGGAACATTGGGCGAACAAAATTGAAGGACTCATGACGGATCTGGCAGATCTTGGTGTTCCGAACACGCGGGCGGGCGAAATCGTCCGAGGAACCCGGCGCTTGCTCGGCGGGCTCGGCTTTTTTGGCGTGACGGAAATGAGCCTAGCCAACAATCGCCGAGCGGACATCGCGGTGATTGGCCTGTCCGGTGAGATATGGATCGTAGAGGTGAAATCCTCAATTGCCGATTTCCGCGCGGATTCTAAATGGCCGGAATATTTGCCTTATTGCGACCAACTCTATTTCGCGGTCGCCAACGATTTTCCGCACGATCTGATCCCGGATGAAACCGGCTTGATCGTGGCCGACGCATTTGGCGGGGCGGTAGTTCGGGCGGCGCCAGAAGACAAATTGTCGGCAGCTCGGCGCAAGGCCGTCACCCTGCGACTGGCACGTCTGGCGGCCATGCGATTGACCCAGTCGGCAGATACTGGCTGGACGGCGGCACCGGGCTTGCTTACCTGACCCTCATGAGTCATGCCTTTCCCATTGCGACACGTGTAGAAGACGCCCTGAAGCCGGGCGTGAAGGTGGCGCGTACACGCGCAGAGGCCGAAGCCTTGGTGCCAGAGCACAAGATCGACTCGCTCGCGACCGATTGGATAGATGTCACCGAAGAAGAGGCCGAGGCCTACTTGTCATCGCATGCAGGTGAAAATGGCCCACACGGGCATCTCCAAAAATACGAAGACAATGAGGGCAACCCTGTCCTGGCTGTGACCTGGTGGAGGCTGGACGATCAGGCGGGGATCATGCCTTTGCCAAAGGCATCCAAGAAAAAACCGGCGGCTGAACAGCCGCCGGTGGAAGATCATACCGATGATCTCTATTTCCGGTCTGGCCGGACCAAACCACGCCGTAAACGCTACATTGATCCTCGCCAGATGGACCTATTCAAGACCAGTTAGATCAGATTCTTTACTGCCTCGGCCACCTTGTCTGCGGTGATGCCGAAGTGTTCATACAGTTTCTGGTAAGGCGCGCTCGCTCCAAAACCGTCCATGCCGACAAAGGCACCTTTAGGTCCAAGCCAGCGGTCCCAGCCAAAGCGCACGCCGGCTTCAACAGCCACTTTTGGCAGGTCACCCCCGAGTGTGTCGCGCTGGTATTTCTCGTCCTGCTCGGCAAACAATTCCATGCATGGCATCGACACAACGCGGACATGGATCTTCTCTTTGGCAAGGTCGGCCTGGGCCTGAAGGGCGATCTCCACTTCCGAACCGGTCGCGATCAGCACGGCAGATTCGCGCGACTTCACACCTGATGGCGAGATCACATAGCCACCGAGCGCGCTGAGGTTTTCGTCCGTATGCTCCTTGCGCGACGGGGCCAAGCCTTGCCGGGTCAGTGCCATTGTGGCGGGGCCTTCGGCATTGCTGAGCGCCACTTCCCAGCATTCGGCCGTTTCAACGCCATCTGCAGGGCGAAAGACCCGCATATTCGGCATAGCGCGGAGCGAGGCGACTTGCTCAACCGGCTGGTGGGTCGGGCCGTCTTCGCCAAGACCAATGGAATCATGGGTCATGACATGTACCACGCGTGCGCCCATCAGGGCGCCGAGGCGGATCGCGGCGCGGCTATAGTCTGCAAAAACCAGGAATGTGCCGGAGTAGGGGATGATGCCGCCATGCAACGCCATACCGTTCATCGCCGCAGCCATACCGTGTTCGCGAACACCATAATGGACATAACGACCGGCCCAGTCAGACGGTGTCATTGCCGTGGTTGAAGAGGTCCGAGTATTGTTGGACCCCGTCAAGTCAGCTGAACCACCAACCGTTTCGGGCACGAGATTGGTGATGACTTCCAGTGCCGCGCCGCTCCATTGACGGGTGGCTTTCTTCTCGCCGCCTTCAACCACAGCCTTCTTGTGTTTGATGATCGCCTTTGAGAGATTTTTCGGCAGGCGACCGGCCATGGCCGCATTGAACTCACCCTTGTGCGGGGAGGCCATCTGACGCTCTTTCCAGGCCTTGCGAGCCTCAACGCCACGCTCGCCGACTTTCTTCCAGGCTTTTTCGATGGCGTCTGGAATTTCGAATGGCGCGTGAGGCCAGCCGATGTTCTTACGGATACCGGCGATCTCGTCGGGGCCGTAAGGACCGCCATGAGCCTTGCCGGTACCGGCCAGCTTCGGCGCGCCATACCCGATGATGGTCTTGAT
>TARA_R110002020_G_scaffold148885_1_pt1 | contig 52210 bp, 46 predicted proteins | sample TARA_R110002020 | Tara Oceans TARA_R110002020 (sample SAMEA4396489) | marine metagenome | biome: Westerlies Biome; feature: [MES] marine water layer (ENVO:01000295) within the mesopelagic zone...; material: water (ENVO:00002006), including particulate matter (ENVO:01000060) such... | reverse complement strand
CGATGGCGGGATCGTCACACGACTGGATTGCGTGCCCTTCTCCATCGTCGTCAACAAGGACGCACAGCGGTTCTATGATGAGGGCGAGGATGTTTGGCCGAAACGCTATGCCATCTGGGGCCGGCTGGTGGCCGCGCAGCCCGATCAGGTCGGCTATGTCATCATCGATGCCAAATCGCTGAACCTGTTCATGCCTTCGGTCTTCCCCCCGATCAAAGCCGACACGCTGGCGGAACTGGCGGGCAAAATGGGCCTGCCCGCCGACGCGCTAGAGCAGACGGTGACCAACTTCAACGAAGCCTGCGGCGATCAAAGCAGCTTTCACCCCACCGAGCTTGATGGCGTGGCGACCACGGGTCTGACCCCGCCCAAGACAAACTGGGCGCGGCCGATCACCCAGCCGCCGTTCTACGGCTATTCGCTGCGCACTGGCGTCACCTTTACCTATCTCGGGCTGAAGGTGGATGAAAACGCGCAATGCTCCATCAACGACCGCCTTGTCAGCAACCTTTGGGCGGCGGGCGAAACCATGGCCGGGTCGATCCTGGGCCAAGGCTACCTCGCCGGGTTCGGCATGACCATCGGCACCGTATTCGGACGTATCGCAGGCAAGGAGGCCGCAGCCCATGCAAATTGATCTACTCCAAGAGGCCCGCCGTCAGGCCGAAATCTGCAACGCTTGCCGCTATTGCGAGGGGTACTGCTCAGTGTTCCCGGCCCTGCAAGCCGAACGCGCTTTTTCGGACGGGGATCTGACTCAACTGGCGAACCTCTGTCACAATTGCCGGGGCTGCTACTATGCGTGCCAATACACCGCCCCGCATGAGTTTGACCTGAACCTGCCCCAAGCCTTGGCCGATGTGCGCCAAGACAGTTGGGAAGAGTTTGCCTTTCCACGTGCCGCCGGGAAAGCCTTCCAGAAAAACGGCCTCGCCATCGTGCTCGCCACTGTCTTGGGCTTTGCATTGCTGTTTTGGGCTGCCCGTGCGCTGGCCGCCGCAGGAGGCGAAGGCTTCTACGCGGTGCTATCCCACAATGCGATGGTGGCGATCTTTCTGCCCGCCTTTCTTTTTCCGTTGATAAGCATTGCCATCGGCCTGCGCCGCTACTGGCAAACCGTGGGCGGCACCCCGGTGCGCCTGTCGCATTTGCGCGGGGCCATCGCCTCTGTCGCGAACATGCGCAATCTCAAAGGCGGCCACGGCGACGGCTGCAACTTTGAAGACGAAGACCGGTTTACCCATTCCCGCCGCTATGCGCATCAGGCGATCATGTATGGCTTCCTGTTGTGCTTTGCCTCGACCAGCGTGGCAACGCTGATGCATTACCTGCTCGATATGCCTGCCCCCTACGGGCTGTTTTCCGCCCCCAAGATCCTCGGGCTTTCGGGCGGTGTTCTGCTGGTGTTGGGCTGTGGCAAGATGGTCTGGCTTAAGCTGCGGTCTGACAAATCGCTCGGTGCGACCAACGCTTTTAGCGGCGAAATAGCCTTTACCGGGTTGCTGGGGTTTGTCGGACTATCTGGTCTGCTGCTCTATGCGGCAGGGGGCACCGGCTGGATGCCGGGGCTTTTGGTCATCCACCTCGGCGCGGTGCTGGCGTTTTTCCTGCTCACGCCTTTCACCAAGATGGCGCATGGGTTCTACCGAATGGCAGCGCTGGTCAGGGATGCACAGCGGCGCGAAAGGGTCTGACTTTAGGCTTTCCAGCAACGCTTCCAAATTACCCCGGCCGCGCCTACAGACGGCGCGACCGGGAGACGATCATTCGCCGAAGTGGATGACTGAACGGATGCTCTTGCCTTCATGCATCAGGTCGAAGGCCTCGTTGATCTGTTCCAGCCCCATGGTGTGGGTGATGAAATCATTCAGCTTGAATTCGCCGTTCATGTAGCGCTCGACATAGTCAGGTAGCTCGGAGCGTCCCTTGACCCCACCAAAGGCCGACCCCCGCCAGACGCGGCCCGTGACCAACTGGAACGGACGGGTCGAGATTTCTTGCCCTGCCCCTGCGACACCAATGACTACGGATTCCCCCCAGCCCTTGTGGCAGCATTCCAACGCCGAGCGCATAATATTGACGTTGCCGATACACTCGAAGGAGTAATCGACGCCGCCGTCGGTCATCTCGACAATCACGTCCTGAATGGGCTTGTCGTGATCTTTTGGGTTGATGAAATCGGTGGCACCCAGCTTACGCGCCAGATCGAACTTGCTTTCGTTGATATCGATCACGATGATCCGGCTGGCCTTGGCCATGGTCGCGCCGATCACGGCGGACAGGCCAATGCCGCCCATGCCGAAGATCGCAACCGATGAGCCCTCCTCGACCTTCGCGGTGTTCATCACAGCCCCCATGCCGGTAGTGACGCCGCAGCCCAGCAGGCAGACCTCCTCCAGCGGCGCGTCGGGGTTCACCTTGGCAAGCGATATCTCGGGCAGCACTGTGTATTCCGAGAAGGTCGAGCAGCCCATGTAGTGCAGGATGGGCTGACCATCCTTGTAGAACCGGCTGGTGCCGTCGGGCATCAGACCGCGCCCCTGGGTTTCCCGGATCTTCTGGCAGAGGTTGGTCTTGCCGGATTTGCAGAATTTGCACTCGCCACATTCTGGCGTGTAGAGCGGGATCACATGGTCACCCACCGCCACGCTAGTGACGCCCTCGCCGATGGATTCGACAATCCCGCCCCCTTCATGGCCCAGAATGACCGGGAACAGGCCTTCGGGGTCTTCGCCCGACAAAGTGAAAGCATCGGTATGGCAAACGCCCGAGGCCACGATTTTGATGCGCACTTCGCCAGCCTTAGGCGGCATTACGTCGATTTCCTCGATCGAGAGAGGTTCGTTAACGGCCCAGGCGACGGCCGCTTTGCATTTGATGATATCGGTCATGGGTCTCACTTCGCGGTTAGGACTATTTTGGCGGGTGACGGTGTAGGGACAGTCATTTACACTGTTTCCCACTGGCGATAATCAGAGATATCTGCAAAACACCGTTACCTATTAGCAATAGTTCTTCCGCCATTAAGATTGAAAGGAACATCATGCTGAGTTGGGAGGGGGTATCAGAATTTGTGGCCGTCGCTGAAGCCCAAAGCTTTACAGCTGCTGCCAACAGCTTGGGTATTTCTACGGCTCAGGTCAGCCGCCAAGTCGGCGCACTTGAGGCGCGATTGGACACCAAGCTGTTCTACCGCACCACGCGCAAGGTCACGATCACCGAGACGGGTCAGGTGTATTACAACCATTGCCGGCAGGTGCTTGATGGGCTGGCCGAAGCCGAGCGCGCGATCACCGATCTGCATCAAAGCCCCAAGGGACGGCTGAACCTTACAGCCCCGGTGACATATGGCGAGAACCGCATCGCGCCTTTGGTGAATGACTTCGTCCGGCGCTATCCTGATCTTGAGGTCAACCTCAGGCTGACCAATCAGCTGCTCGATCTTGTAGCGGAAAGCTACGATCTCGCGATCCGGCTGGGAGAGTTGGAAGACAGCTCCATGATGGCAAAGCGGCTGGCCTCTCGCAGGCATTACACCTGCGCGGCACCCGAATACCTTTCCGCTCACGGAACCCCGCACACCCTGTCCGAACTTGACGGCTACAACTGTCTGCAAGGCACTTTGGGCTATTGGCGGTTTCAGGAAAAAGGAACCACCCGCCACATTAGGGTGAAAGGCAATCTCCGCTGCAACAGCGGCGCATCGCTGGTCGATGCGGCGCTGAAGAACCTCGGGATCATCCAATTGCCGGATTATTACGTCGAGGCGGAGCTGCGGGCCGGTCGGTTGGTCTCTGTTTTGGATACGTATCGCGCGCCGGACGATGGCATCTGGGCGATCTATCCGCAGAACCGGCATCTTTCGCCAAAGGTCCGGCTGCTGCTTGATCACCTTGCGAAAGGGTTGCGATGATCTACAAAATCATCGCCTCAGAATTTGAAAGGAAGGCCCGATGATCGTGAGCGACCCGCCAAGTGCGCTGACCTTCGGAACTTGGGCCGTCATCTGAGCATCTTTGCCCGAAGGAGCGAGGACCCGGCAAAGATCGTATCTTTTGGCCTGGCGTTCAGCCATCTGTACCGGGGCTTCGTTCAGCGAAAGGCTCATTTGGCCGCACCATGAGGTAATCTATGGCGACGTGGCAGGTGCCCCTTCATGCGGGACCAAATGGCCCGATAGGCACCGTCCTATTGATGGAGCTCTTTTGCCAAAAACCGAACGAACAGAAGCGTGAGGTTCTCGCGGCGCGAGGTGTCTGGCCAGACGGCAAAAATTCCCAACGGTTTCAGCCGCCAATCGGGGAACAGGCGGCTCAGCTTGCCCTCCGCCTCCCCCCGGGCGGCGAGATGCTCGGGCAGAACCGTGGCGCCAAGGTTCTTGCAGGCGAAATGGTAGAGGGCATCCACGCTGTCCACTTCCAGCCGGGCTTGGCCCAGAACTTTCGCCTCTTCCCCGCCGGGGCCGCTGAGACGAGTATAGTCTGAGCGATGTCGGTAGCGCACCCAGTCCCAGTCTTCCAGATCGCAAGGATGTTCGGGGGCCGGGCGCGTTGCGGCATAGTCGCTGCCAACCACCAAGGCGCGCGCGCTTTCACCCAGCTTGCGCGACATCATCGCACTGTCGTCGAGCCAGCCCGCGCGGATATTCACATCAAAACCATCGTTGATAAGGTCCATCCTCTGATCCGAAAAAGCCAGCGACAGGGCGACTTGCGGATGAAGACGGGAAAATTCAGCGATCGCCGTCGACAGGGTCGATGACGACATAAAGGCAGGGATCGACACCCTAAGCGCGCCCACAGGCTCCAACGACAGGGCGTTGAGGTCATTCAATCCGCTTTCGGCGCTTCGCAGCATGTCGGTCACCCGGGCGTAGAACATCCGCCCTTCGTTGCTCAGCGCGATCTTGCGGGTTGTGCGGTAAAGCAGTGTCACGCCAAGGAAATCTTCGAGTTCGGAGACGGTTTCACTCACCCGCGACGGTGCGACGCCAAGGGCTTTCGCCGCGGCCCGGAACGAGCCTTCGTCCACCACCCGGGCGAAGATGGCCATATGCTTTAGATGATCGATCATTGTTCGGCCTGCCGGAACTATCACTTCTGGATTCCATGAATACCCCGATCAATGCGCCGGGAATAGATGTTCCTTGCAACACGAGGAACACCGCCATGAAAGCGACCACTCATCTCAACACCGAAAGCGCAGAGCGTTATCTGGGCACGCTCTGCAAACATTTCGGCCACAAGGTGCCCGTCACCCACACGCGCCAAAACGGCCATATCGAACTGCCTTTCGGGGCATGTGAACTGGTCGCAACAAAGGGCCAGTTGTCACTGAGCGCGACAGCCGATGACCCGGCCGCTCTCCATAGGGTCGTGCAGGTCATTACCAGCCACCTCGAACGTTTTGCCTTCCGCGAAGACCCCAAGCTCACTTGGACCTACGCCGCCTGAGAGCTGAGCTGGCCTGATCTTTTCGGGTGCCGCGCGGAGTGGCACCCGAAATCTTGAACTTAACCAAGGCCCCATTCCTTCGGGGCACCCGATATGGAGCGACACATGAAACGCAGAACCCTTCTGAAAACGTCACTCGGCGCATCTCTGGCCATCATTCTCGGACAACACGCAGGAGCAAAAGACATGGACACAGTTACACAAGAGAGCTTTGACACCGTAATGGCCTTCATGGGCGCTATGGGGCCGGGCGATATGGAAAAAATGCGGGCCCTGATGGCCGAGGATATGGTCTGGCACAACGAGGGCGACGAAAGCTTGCCGTGGATCGGTGAGGCACGCGGCAAGGAGGCAGTCTTCGACTTTCTTGGCGTCTTTGGCCAGAATTTTCAGACAACCGCTTGGGACAACACAGATGCCTTTGCCGCAGGCGACACCGTTGCCGTCTTTGGTAAGATGAGCGGCATCACCACGAAATCCGGCAAAGAGACTGGCCCCTTCACCTTTGCCCTGCGTGCCAAGGTCCGCGATGGTCAGGTGGTGCTGTGGCACTGGTTCGAAGACAGCTTTGCCGTCAGCAAAGCCTACCACGGCTAATATCCGCAACATGGCACGGCCCGTCAGGCCCTGCCAGCGAGACCCCAGTCAAAGGAGAGCCCGATGCGCTATGCTGTCACCGCCGTTTCAGGACAACTCGGTCAAGAAATCGCCCGCAAACTCATAGAACGAACAGATCACGCCTCGGTCTTCGGCCTCGCCCGGACGCCGGGCAATGTCACCGCGTTAGGGATCGAGGTGCGCCCCGGCGACTATGACCAGCCGGACGCGCTTCGGACTTCTCTTGCGGGCGTCGATGCCCTTGTGCTCGTCTCAGGCATGGCCCCGCCCGAAGACCGCATCGGCCAACACCGCAACGTGATCGAGGCGGCCAAGGCCGCCGGCGTGGCCAAGATCGTTTACACCAGCATTCAAGGTTCCGAAGTTGGGACCGCCTTCTCACCCGTCGTGCAGAGCAACCGTCAGACCGAGGCCGACATCCGCGCCAGCGGTCTGGACTGGGCCATCGGTCGCAACGGCATCTACATAGAGCCTGACGTTGAGTATATCGACAGCTACCGCGCCAAGGGCGAGATCGCCAACAGCGCGGGGGACGGCAAATGCGGCTACACGACCCGTTCCGAATTGGCCCATGCCTATGCCGCTTTGCTGACGCGGGACGAGCTGAACGGTCAAACCTTTGATTTGAACGGCACGCCGATCACTCAGGCGGAACTAACGCAGTATATGAACGCCGCATATGGCACAGAGCTTACCTATCGCGGCATGTCGGCCAAAGACTATGTCGCTGACCGCACCGCCGAGCTTGGCGATTTTATCGGCCCGATTATCGGCGGCATCTACGACGGTATCCGCCGCGGCGCCTTTGACGCCCCCGGCGATTATGAAGCCGCGACCGGACGCCCGCATCAAAGCTGGGAAGATTATTTCACCTCGCTGTTACGCTGATCGCCACAGATACGCGGGGCGACCCGCGTAGAATGACCAACCTTTCGGAGATATCTGCGTGCTGAAATCCACATGGGATCACCCCCTCACCTTCTGGGCGCTGTTGAGCCTCCCCGCCATTCCAATGACCCTTGGCCTGACCTCCGGCGCGCCGGACGCGGTCAGCAGTCTTTTGCATCCCACCGGTGAATTCGCCGCGCGGTTCATGATCATCGCAATGATGATCACCCCGCTGATGATGCTTTTTCGCGATGCGAGCTGGCCGCGCTGGCTGATGAAGCGTCGGCGCTATCTTGGCGTGGCCGCATTCTTCTACGCGCTGGCCCACACGGTGCTTTATCTCATTGATGAAGGTGCCATAGCCTTCACTGGGGGCGAGGTATCAAAGCTGTACATCTGGACCGGCTGGATCGCCTTTCTTATCTTTGTGCCATTGGCTGTTACGTCGACAGACGCATGGGTGCGCCGCCTTGGGCGGTCGTGGAAAAAGCTACAGCAGTTTGTCTATGCTGCGGCTATACTAACCCTCATCCACTGGGCTGCCCTGCACGATTGGGGCGGCGTCGGCGCGGCTCTCGTGCATTTTGCGCCTCTGGTCGCTCTTGAGGTGTACCGTCTGTGGTCAACCCAACAGCGCCGCCGCCAGCGCGCGTTGACGTAAGCGAAGGGTTGCGGGGCAAATTCTCCGTTCGTTCGGCGATCTAAAGCTTAATAGCCGATCTCCCTACCTTTATAGGGAATCTTCGAACCTACCATCAAAGTGCATAAGCCACCCATCGTGTCGGACGCAGCGAACGACCCAAACCGGACCTAGGGCCGGCGGACAAGGAAAGTCTCCTTCAGAGACTTCTGGCTATAAAACACAAGCTTTCCCGCTACGATCTTCACCGACTAAACCAAGTGCTTCCCGATATGCGTTACCGTTAATGCTTCTTACCTTCTAATGACCCATTGTTTGAAGCTGGCCTCCAATGCGCCACATGGCGCGAGGATCAGGTCGCGGGACTGGTATGGGCCCGCATCGTCAATTATCTCGGCAACGGTGACGCATAGCGCGGGGTCCGAGGCCAAACGCATCTCCATGCTCGCGTCGTCATAAACAAACTGCTGTGCGGGATCGCCCTCGTCACAAGAAACCAGACCAAATGGATTTTCGGCATTCTCGGGATCACTATACGCCATGCATAGTCCATCATAGGTCGCCGACGCGATCATGCCCGTCTCTGCCACATAGGTGAACAACACGTCGTCCCCTTCCGGTTTGCATGAATGGGCGTGAAGCTGATCGCTCAGACCGCGCCCTTCAGTATCGATGCACCAGCCGAGCGACGCTTCCTCGTTAAGGTTATCGGCAAGATGAATGACGGGCCCGTCGGTCTGGAGGCTTGGTGCCTCTGCATGAGCCGAGAATGTGATGCTTTGGCTCAATACGATCAGCGCGGCAAAGGTCAAGTTTGAGCTTGGAAATCTCATTGCTCACTCCTTATGGAACTGTTGTTGAAAGGTACGAATGCGCGCAGCATTGACGCCTTGGTCACTGCGCCCCACCCGTGAAACGCCGCGCATGTCCACGCGGCTCCCGTTCTCGGCAGGGGTAACTGCAACGACAATATCGTCGACGAAATAGAAGACTGACGTGCGCGCGGTGGCCTCGAACCGATGGCGGGTTGGATCGGTCGCAACGATCTCCCACCCCATTTCGCCTGCCACCTCCAATGCCCGCTCAAAGGCTGCATCCGTGCTCAGGCCGGTCTCAAGTGGCGCAATATCGGGATAGGCCGTCTTTTGTAGGTGTGCCACGTCTGCACCGCCGTATTCGAGCGTGTTGCGCGCACCCGCGCGGGTGTCATCCAGCACCCCGAAGGCCGGGGGATTGGCGGTATCAGTCGTGATGTCATGGATCGGCGCGGCGCGCGGTTGGGGGTTCACGGTGTTTGAGATGAGGGGAAACAGGGCCCCCAGCCCAAGCAGCGTGACCACGCCGCCGACCGCTGCCCATCCCTTTTCGCCCCGGCCAAGATGGATGGCCAAAGCGATCAGCCCCGCGCTGAAGATACCCACCCCGATTGCGTTAAAGTAGCTCCGGTACAGCCCGAACCCTATGATCGGTTCCCAAAGCCCCATGCGCGCTCCGAACAAGATCAGTGTAACGCAAATTAACCCAGCAACGGCGATTAGGGCGGCAATTTTTCCAGTATGTTTCATGTGTTCGGCCTTTCACGACCAGCGTTGATGTGTGTTCAATTACTCGGCTGACCAGTCACGGCCGCCCCTGCTCCTGTCGCGATCTTCAACGTGGCCCAAGCCTGCGCCGCTTCATTCGTGGCCGAGGCCGCCGAGATCCTTGCGGCATTGGTGTTTCGGTCAGTTTCCAGCAGGTTCAACAGCGTGATGGCACCGTTTCGATAATTCTCCTGTGCCAATGTCAGTGCCCGGCCGTAGTCGCTGGCGGCGGTTCGCAGCAGCTGCGCCCTCTGGCGCGCGCGGGTGAGGTTGGACTGTGCGACCTGAACATCCTCGACCGCTTCGTTGATCGAGGCCCGCCAAGCGATCTCGGCCTGCCGTGCGACAGAGAGTTGCGCGTCACGGCTGGCTTTCAAGAGGCCCTGATTGAATACTGGAAGGGACAATTGCGGCCCGAAACTCCACGCATCTGTGGCGTCCGTACGGCCCACCGTTCCGGACAGGGACAAGGCCGGGTAAAGCGCGGCCTCGGCGACGCCCACGTTGGCCACGGCAGCGGCCAAATCGGCTTCGGCGCTGCGCACATCGGGTCGGTTGCGAAGCAAGTCCGCCGGTACGCCGGTACGCGCACCCCCGGGGCTGGAGAGCTGGGGGGCACCCTTTTGCATTTGTGCCTTGATCGGTCCCGCGGGTTCGTTCAGCAGTGTCGCGATGGCGTAGACATTTGCGTCAAACAACGCGGCGAACTGCGGCAAATCGGCCCGCGCCGTCGAAAGCAAGGCCTGCGCTTCGGCCACTTCATATTCGGTGGCCGCGCCCGCATCGAACTGACTTCGGGTGATGCTCACCGTCTCTTCGCGCGTAGCGATGGCGGTGCGCGTCAAGGCCATCGCCTCTTGGTAATAGCGCGCGTCGGAATAGGCAGCGATCAGTGCGGCCAGCCATGCAAGACGAACGGTCTCTTCCTCCGCCCGGGCGGCAGTAAGCGAGGCAACAGCGGCCTCGCGCTCGCGCCGGATACCACCGAAGAGATCAATCACCAGCGACGCACCCAAAGACCCGCTTTCGACGGTGCTCGTACCGCTGGTGCCGTCGCCGCCGGATGTGGTCACTGATCCGGTCAGCGATCCGTCCGCCGCAGCGTTTACCCCGGTTGTGCGCAACTCAGCTTGCGCTTGGCGTATGCGCTCACCCGCGGCAATCACATCAAGGTTCTGGGCAAGGCCGCGCGTGAGAAGATTTGTAAGGTTCGAATCCTTGTAGTTCAGCCACCACTGCTGAGTGGCTACCGCGCCGATCTGCTCTGCATTGCCGCCGACAAACCGGGTTTCCATGGCCACTTCGGGGCGCTGGTAATCAGTGCCGACAGCACAGCCCGCGACAAGCAGACCCAGTACGAGATAGTAAGGTTTCACTGAGCTTTCTCCACTCGCGTACGGAAAATTTCTGTTGTTCGGATTACGGCGACGTAGAAGACCGGCACCATCACGATCCCGATGACTGCCGAAAAGATGATCCCGCCGAGCATCCCCGTCCCGATTGATTTTTGCGCATTGGCCCCTGCCCCGGAGGCGAGCACCAGCGGCATGATGCCAAAACCAAAGGCAAGAGAGGTCATTAGGATGGGGCGCAGACGCTGGCGCGCTGCCATGACGGTGGCTTCCAGCAATACTTTGCCTTCCGCCCGAAGGGATTCCGCGAATTCAACGATCAGAATGGCATTTCGCGCCGCAAGGCCGATCGTGGTCAGCAAGCCCACCTTGAAATAGACGTCGTTCGACTGTCCGAAATACCACGTTGTCACCAGCGCCCCCAAAATGCCCACGGGCACCGAAAGCATCACCGCAAAAGGCACGGCCCAGCTTTCATAGAGGGCGGCGAGACAGAGAAAGACGACCAGCGCCGATATCGTATAGAGAATGGCTTCCTGATCGCCGGACAATCGTTCTTGATAGCTTAGCCCGGTCCAAGCAGAAGCGTAGGACCCGTCCAGATCAGCGGTAAGCTGTTCCATCACCTCCATCGCATCGCCCGAACTGATGCCCGCTGCCGCTTCGCCGGAGAGCTCCAGCGCGCGGGTGCCGCCGTAGCGCGACAGTTTGGGCGTGATGGTTTCCCATTCGCGGCGGATAAAGGCCGACAGTGGCACCATCTCCGAACTTTCGTTCCGCACATACCAATGGTCGATGTCATCAGGCTGCATGCGCCAGTCTGCACCGCCCTGTACAATGACCTCGCGCAGGTTATTGCCCAGCGGGAAATCGTTGACATAGGTGCCAGAAAACACGGTCGCCAGCATGGTGTTCACGCTCGACAAAGACACGCCCAAAGCCTCGGCCTTTTGCTGGTCGATACGCAATTTCAACGACGGCTCCGTCGCAGCATCATTGCCGCGCAGGTTGGTCACGCGACCGTCCGCGAGCCCTGCCGCGACCAGTTTATCTGCGGCATCGCTCAATGCCTCCTGCCCCGCGCCCGACTGATCGACGAGGTACATTGCAAAGCCCGAAGACGTACCCAGCCCCGGAATGGCAGGCGGTTGAAGAACAAAGATGCTGCCCAGTCGGGACTGGAAGAACTTGCCATTGGCCCGCATCATCAGATCAGCCGCATCAAGCCCGGGACGCTCTTCATAGTCCTTGAGCCTGATGAACATCATCCCGTAGTTCTGACCAGACCCCCCGAAACTGTATCCGACATTGGCAAAGACGCCATCGACCATTTCGGTCTCTTCGGTTAGCAAGTATTGCTCGATCTGTTCAATCGTGTGGGCTGTCTGCTGAACTGTCGATCCCTGAGGCAGTTCGATCATGGTCATAAGCACGCCCTGATCTTCGGTCGGCAGGAACGACGACGGCAGACGGTCATAAACCCAATAGGCGCCAAATCCGATGAGGGCCAAGACGACCACCATACGGAAAGGCCGCATGGACAACCGCCCGACAAGCGAAGCATAGCCACCCGTCAGACGGTCAAGACCGCCATTGAACCAGCGCAGCGGAAGCAGAGGCTTCTTGTCATGGTTCGGTTTGAGAAGCTGCGCGCACATTGCAGGCGTAAGGATCAGGGCGACGAAAAGCGACAGCACCATCGCCGAAATGATCGTGACCGAGAACTGTTTGTAGATGACCCCCGTCGACCCATCCATGAAGGCCATCGGCAGGAACACAGCAGAAAGCACCATCACGATGCCGATCAGCGCCGAGGAAATCTCTCCCATACTCTTTTCCGTGGCGGCGACGGCGTCCAACCCCTCTTCTTCCATCACCCGTTCGACGTTCTCGACGACAACAATCGCGTCATCGACCAACAGACCAATGGCCAAGACCAATGCGAACATGGAAAGGGTGTTGATTGACATGCCGAAGGCAGACAGCACGCCAAAGGTGCCCAACAACACCACCGGCACGGCGATGGTCGGGATGATCGTGGCCCGCCAGCTTTGCAAGAAAAGGAAGATGACAAGAAAGACGAGGACAATCGCCTCGATCAACGTCTCATAGACTTGATCGATGGATTCCTCGACGAAGGGCGAGGTGTCATAGGGATATTCGACCACTACGCCCTCGGGCAACGCGGAAGAAAGATTGCCCACCACGTCCCGCACCGCTTCGGCGGTATCCACCGCATTGGCACCGGTGGAAAGGTTCACCGCAAAGCCCGCCGCCGGATGACCGTTGAAGCGGCTTACACTGCCGTAGTCCTCTTCGGCGAGTTCGATTGTGGCAACATCGGCAAGGTAAATGGCCGACCCGTCCGAGTTGGTCTTCAGCAGGATGTTCCGAAAGTCCTCAACCGTTTCAAGTTGGGACTGTGCCGACAGGGAGACCGTGAACTGCTGACCTTTCACCACCGGCTGCTCACCCAGACTGCCGACCGTCACGTTCGTGTTCTGCTCGGATACGGCGGTGGTCACGTCCGAAGATGTCAGTTGATACTGGAACAGCTTTTCGGGGTTCAACCAAATGCGCATTGCGTATTCGGTGCCGAAAACATTGATCGACCCCACCCCCGCCGTGCGCTGTACCGGGTCTTCAATCGTGCTGCTCAGCAGGTCGCCCAGTTCAAGCGAGGTATAGCTGCCGTCTTCGCTGACAAGCGCCCCGACCATCAGGACCGAGTCGGTCGAGCGGGAGACGGAAACGCCCTGGCTTGTCACGGTGTCAGGCAGTTGGGATTCCACCAGTTGCAGTTTGTTCTGGACCTGCACCTGCGCCATGTCAGGATCAATACTATCGTCAAAGGTCAGCGATACACTCGCCGCACCTTCGCTGGAGGATGAGGTCATATAGGTGAGCCCATCCAACCCCGTCAGCCCGTCCTCGATGACAGTGGTGACCGAATTCTCCACCGTTGCGGCCGAGGCCCCAGTATAAGTGGCGGAAATTCGAACGGTGGTGGGCGCGATATCAGGATACTGCGAGATCGGCAGACCCGTCATACTGAAAGCGCCCAGCAACATGGTGGCAATCGCCAGAACCCAAGCAAAAACAGGGCGGTGGATGAAGAAACGGGCCATAGATCAATCCTTCGCCGCGGGGGCAGCGATATCGCGAGAGACGCCATCCTCGTCGATCGTCACGGCCACGGGGCTGACCTCTTGCCCTGCGCGGACGGATGAAAGGCCATCCACGACGAGCCGATCGCCATCGTTCAGCCCCTCACGCACGATCCATGCGTTCTGATAGGTGCCGTCATCTTCGAGCGTCACCTGTTCGGCCTTGCCGTCTTCACCGATAACATAAGCAGTCAGTTTACCTGAGTTGCCACGCGTCGCTGCACGCTGCGGAACAAGGTAGGCTTGCATCGTGCCAAGCACGATTTCCCCCCGCACGAACATGCCGGGAAGGATAATGTGGTCAGGGTTGTCAAAGGTGAAACGGATGGTCACGGTTCCGGTGGAGGTCGAGACATTGTTGCCCGGTGTGACCAATTGCCCGGTACCGCGATAGATGTCGCCGTTCTCCAGCGTCAATGTCGCTTGAAGGGTGTCGTTTTGTTGCAGATCACCTTCGGCAATGGCGCTGCGTACCGACAGGATACGCGCACTTGCCTCCATCATATCCACATAGATCGGATCGGAGGTAACGATGCTCGTCAAAGCGTCGGCCTGCCCAGCCGTGACCAAATCCCCAACCGAAACGGTTGAAACATCCGCACGCCCGGCGATCGGGCTGGTCATCGTCGTCCACGACAGTTCGGTCTCGGCATATTCAACCGCCGCTTTGTTTGCATCAAGCGTGGCCTTTGCTTCGGCCAGACTGGCACGCGCCGCTTCGACCTCTGCCTCGGTGTAGCCGCGTCCGGAGAGTTGTTCGGCGCGGTCATAGGCCGCCTGCTTCACAGGCAGGTTGGCTTCGGCAGTGGCCAGATTGGCACGGGCTGTCGCGACAGCCGCGAGATAGGAGGCATCGTCGATCCGGAAAAGCGGATCCCCGACCTCAAGCAATTGTCCGGGCGTGTAGAGGATCTCTTTGACCACACCGCCGACACGCGGGCGCACTTCAACGTCTTGAAACGCAACGGCCCGGCCCGGCGTGGTCACAATGCGTGGGATTTCCTGCATCTGCATGTCGATCACACCTACTTCAAGCGGCCCCGCCGCGGGCATGCCATCGGGAGGGCCGCCCTGCGCGCTCGCCATTGTGGCAGCCCCCGCAAACGCAAGCGCTGCGCCAAACATCTTCCAAACGCCGATTTTCATGTGCTTCTCGATCCTTGACTATTCAGCAGGTTTGATGCCTTGTAGGCAGACGTTGCACAGTACGCAAGGAATTCAGACATGACAGTTTCGTTACGAGAGCGAAGACGACAGCAGACGGCGCGTGACATTCAGCTGGCGACGCTGAATCTGGCCGTTCAAAAAGGGTTAGAGAATGTGACGACCGAGGAGATCGCTGCGACAACTGGCATCAGCACGCGCACTTTCTTCAACTACTATACCAACAAGGAAACGGCTGCGGTTGGGGCCCCGCCCCCCTTTTCGGAGGCTGCGAAAGAAGCGTTACGCAGCGGAAACGGACCGCTTGCGGACGATCTCAAGATGTTCTTGGATCAACACTTCGCTGCGCTGACCAATGATGAACCTATTCTCAAGATGATCGGCACGGTTCTGCGTTCAAACGAAAGAGCGAGAGGTATTCTGCAAGGGTTCCTCATGATGGAGCGCAGAGAGCTTACAGAATGCCTGAGCCACCGCATCGAGCACTCCCAAGCCGCCGCCGCGCTCGCAAGCCACACTACCGAAGCAGTGGGCAGGGCGATCTTCCTCTGGGAGCACGGAGAAGGAATATCACTGAGTGCTGCCTTAGACACGGTTTGGGAAGGAACAATCGCCGCGGCGGCCCTGTTGACGCCGCCGTCCTGATTTTTCCGAGCATTGCCTCGGGCATTTCGGGCAAAGCATTCACTTCTGCGCCAACCGTTTGCCGAAGGCGATCCGGGGGCCAAGGGCCGAACGATCAGGCGAAGGTTTCCGCCACTATTTCTTTCGCGAACCCAGCGTCCAACACCCCGCGGTTCAGCAAGCGATACCAGAAAGCGCCATGTATCAAGGCCGACAGTGTCTCCACGTTCCGCCCCGGCGAAAGCTCTCCGCGGTCCTGCGCCCGGCGGAGCACAGCGGTGATCATCTGCTCCCGAGGCAGAACGAAATTAGCATGAAACGAATTGTGGAATTTTGCATCCTGCTAAGAGGCCGCGATTAACGCGCGTAGGGTGTCCCCGTCGATGCGCAAGTGTTCGAAAATACGGATCAGGAAACCTTCGAGCAAGGTCCGACAATCCTCTGCCCCGTCCCAAGAAGGTTCGGCGGCATAGGCGTTGGTCTGCTCAAAAACGGCTTCGAGAACAAGGTCAGCCTTCGTATTCCAGCGGTTGTAGAGCGTTTGGCGCGCCACGCCAGCCTGCTCGATGATTTCCGAAACCGAGATTTTCTCATAGCCCAGTTCCCGATCCAGACGTAGAGCCACAGCCTTCAATGCCGTGCTGGCGTCTTGATTTGCGGGCCGCCCGCTTGGCCTTTTGCCCGACAGGTACAGTTCCTGTTCATAGATGCAGAATAGTCCGTGATTGATCATCAGACTGCCGTCCACTAATTGCCAATAGACCACAGTCTAATATTATTGTCGGAGCCGAGCTGTCACAGATTTCCCTTATCCCAAAACGGGCCTTTGCCGTTACCGCCACCTTGGGCCTTATGTCCCTCTTTCCCCCATTGGCCACCGATATGTACCTCGCCGTACTCGGTGAGCTCGCGGCCTCAATGAACGCCACCCATACGGCGGCTGAACTTTCGCTTTCGATTTTCTTCCTCGGCCTCTGTTTCGGGCAGATCCTCATTGGCCCATTGGCTGATACTGACCTGGGCGACACAATCGCGGCAACCAACAGACCTCGTGCAGCAAGCCCTTCTGATGGCTGTCTGGCGACGCAAACTTAAGCGACGCGTCCTGATCCACACGGATCAAGGCTTGACGAATATAGGAGCTTCAACGCGGTCGCTGAGAGCTTCTTCAACCTGCTCAAACGGGAACGCGACCGGCGTCGAACATATAAAACCCGCGAGCAGGCCAGACAGGACATCTTCGACTACATCGAAATGTTCTATAACCCGAAACGCAAACATGTCAGAAACGGTATGCTGTCGCCTGTCGACCTCGAAAACAGACAGTTCAATGTGAACCAAGAAGGTGTCTAGGAAACCAGGGGCTATGCACCTTGAGAGCAACTTTGCACTTGCAGCAAATGACCGCTTCCCGCCGAAGATGTCGGTCGATACGAACGGCCCAAAGCCGACATTCGCCCAAGTCCTTCGATGCGGCGGTTGCAGCACACATTGCCGACCTATGCTGCAAGAGCAAAACGTGATGCGGGCCGAACTGACCCAACGCGGGACAAAGCTGCCACGTAGCCACTTAAACTGGATCTCCTCTCCCGCACTCGGTTCCGCCGAGCGTCGCCTTGGCGGACCCGAAATGATCGGAAGCTTTGGCTGGGGCTGAGGCAAACGGCGGGTGGGCCGCCCTTACAAAGGCAGTGACAGTTGCACGGGTTTGAACAGCCGGTGGTCTTTGGTCGTGGCCTGCGCCCGCAGAACCACCATCGCAGCGGCGCGGGCGTCTTCGCCTGCGTCATGGTGGTGAAAGTCAAGGTTCAGCACCAGTTTCAGGTTGGCCAGACCGTGGCCGCCGTTGCCCTTCAATTCGGGCCAAGCCCTGCGCGCGATGGTCACGCTGTCGTGCCATGTCAGACGTGGTCGCGGAAGGCCCTGCGCTTTGCACGCGGCGTTGATCGCATATTCATCGAACCTGCTGTGCTGCACCATCGGGTGGCGTGACAGCAACGGCCAGATTTGGGGCCAGATCTGAGCAAAGCTTCCGGCGCCGCGCACAGTCTCCGGCCCAATCCCGTGCAGGTCAACATTGAAGGGCGCGAACGGCATAAGCGGGTCGACATAGGTAGACCATGTAAGAATGCTGTCATCAAAGCCAACGCAGGCGATCCCGATCTGGCAAATACTGGCGCTGTCACCACAGGCGGTTTCGACATCCAGTGCAATGAACTGGAAATCACCTACGGGCAGAGGCAGCATCAATCCGGTGTTCCCCGAAGCCGGGCTTTCAACACAGCGATGAGCATGTCAGACGCCGCGCGCAATTCCGCGACATCCCCTGTCAGACGGGAGTAAGACCAAATGCCCTGCACCGAGATCATGGTATAGCGCGCAAGCGCCTCGATTTCGGCATCGCTCAATGGACCATGATCCCCATTCTCAACGGTCAGCACCTTGCGAAAGCCTGCCGTCAGGCGATCGCTATGCGCGCGCAGCTTTTGGCGGGTTTCCTGCGCATCTTCGGGGATCTGGGACAGCGTATTGCCCACAAGGCATCCCTTACCAAAGCCGCCCGAGTCCTCGAAACGCGCCAGAAGGTTATCGAAATACTTTTGAATGCCCTCGATTCCCGCGCCTTCGGCCTCGACCGGTGCAAAGGCGGGGGTGACGACGGTGTCTTGGTACCTGTCGAGACAGGCATGGAACAGATCTTCCTTGCCACCAAAATCGCTGTAGATTCCAGCTCGGCTCACGCCGGTTTCGCGCACCAGATCGCCCATGGAAACAACGTGGAAACCAGTCTTCCAGAACGTATTGAGCGCACTGTCCAACAGGTTTTCGCGGGATTGAGATTTCGTTCTTGGCATTTTTGACCTTGTTTTGGAATGATCGTTCTTCTACATCTTCCCCGACTCAAACACAAGCCCGAGGTACTCACATGACTACGTCTTTCCGCGACAAAAAGAAATTTGCCACCGTCCATGGTAAGCAGATGGCCTATATCGAAGAAGGCACCGGCGATCCGATTGTGTTCCTGCATGGCAATCCGATGTCTTCCTATCTGTGGCGCAATGTGATGCCCCACCTTGCAGGCAAGGGACGCTTGATCGCGCCAGACCTGATTGGCATGGGCGATAGTGACAAGCTCGATAATTCTGGTCCGGACAGCTATACCTTCGTCGAACACCGCAAATATCTGTTTGCTTTGCTTGAACAATTGGGCGTCACCGACAACGTCACACTGGTCATCCATGACTGGGGTTCCGGTTTGGGTTTCCATTGGGCGCATACGCATCCCGAGGCCGTCAAAGGCATTGCCTTCATGGAAGCTATCGTCGAAACCCGTGATAGCTGGGACCAGTTCCCCGACCGCGCCCGCGAAATGTTCCAAGCCCTACGCTCGCCTGCTGGCGAGGAGATGGTTCTTGACAAGAACCTCTTTGTCGAAGCGCTGGTTCCGGGTTCCATCCTGCGGGATTTGACCGAAGAAGAGATGAACGAATACCGTCGCCCCTTTGCCAACGCGGGCGAAGATCGCCGCCCCACTTTGACATGGCCGCGTCAGATCCCGATTGAAGGGCAGCCAGCGGATGTGACCGAAATCGTCGATGCCTATGTCGACTGGCTCGGCAAGACATCAATTCCCAAGCTCTTCGTCAATGCGGACCCCGGCGTGTTGATCACGGGGGAGGTACGGGACCGTGTGCGCAGCTGGCCGAACATCACCGAAGTGACTGTGCCCGGATTGCACTTCATCCAGGAAGACGCCCCGGACGAGATCGGTGTAGCCGTCCGTGATTGGCACGCCAACCTGTAACCCACACCAGAAGCGCCGCGCGCGGATCCCAATCGACCGCCGCAACAGTCGGCTTTCAAGGCAATGGCTCGGATGAGCCTGCAGCGGCGGCCGAGCTTGCCGCTGCAACTCTCGCGGCTGATTTGCCAAAATCATCGGCAGGTTTTCCCCAATAACTGAACGACACAAAGGGCCACTGACATGTTCAAAAAATTCATCATCGGCACTGCGTTGCTGAACTTTCTCTTTGCTCCAATGATCATCGGGCAGGCTGTGCAAATGCCCAACCCTGCGAATTTCGTGTTTTCCTTCACGCTTGCGGGATTCTTCATCATGGCCGCATCATTGTTGGTCTGGGCAACCCGCGATCTGGTCGCGCGCGCACCCGTTGTGTTCTGGAGCGCTATATCGCGTTTGGCTGCAATCACGGCTGTGCTCTACGCCGTGCCAAACGGGTTGGCTGATCCGTCGCAATTCGCCTTTGTATTGTTCGACGGCTTGGTCAGTTTGATCTATATCGTTGGGTCTCTTCGCGTCACAGGTCGTTCGGTGCTGGATTTCCTGCTGTGGCGGATCGCATGAGGCCTGATTTCTCAGGCGCCATATTGGTTCATCATCATATCAACCGACTGGTCAATCATGGCGTCCATTTCGTCAGGACTGACCAAGGGCGCCCCCAACATGAACGGCCAAAAAGCCTTGCCCTTCAACAACGATATGAACTCTTCTGCCGCTTGTCGGGGGTTTGGGATGGTCAGCACCCCGTCGGCGGCGGCCTCTTTGAACAACTGTTCAAATGACGCCGTATAGTCGACTTCATTCTGGATTTCCCTGACAAGTTCCGGATCCCGCAGGATCTCAGTCATCAACATCTTGTTGGCGTTCATGACTTCGGGCGACGTGTAAAGTCGCGCCTGCGCGCGGCCCATCTCAATCAGTTGCTCTCGGATATCCATGCCGGGCTGGTAGCTGACCTTCAGGTTGTCCGCGATGACCCTCCACTGGCGCAGCATCAGGGTTTGGAAGAGCACTTCCTTGCTTTCAAAATACCGATACACGGTGCGCTTGGACGCACCGGCCCGCTTGGAGATTCGGTCCATGCTGGCCGCAAGGAACCCATTCTCGCAGAATTCATCAAACGCGCCTTGCAGGATCGAGTCACGTTTATCTACCGAATTTTCAGCCACTTCACTCATTCTGTCGGTCTACACACCACATCCAGGAATTGCCAATTTTTTCGGCTCGGTAAACTTGCGGGTTTACCTGTGGCCTTTTACGCCATATAAGTACACCCGCCAGTTTACCCACATTCCAATCGTATTGCCAGATGGAGATTGACCATGACTATCAAGCTAAAGATTAACGGGGCCGAACGCTCTGTCGAAGCAGAACCGGGCACACCATTGCTGTGGGTGATCCGGGATGAACTAAAACTGACCGGCACCAAATTCGGCTGCGGCGTCGCGTCGTGCGGCGCTTGCACCGTGCATGTCGACGGCGAACCGACCCGGTCCTGCCAGACCTATATCGAAGACGTCGAAGGTGCCGAGGTTTCCACCATCGAAGCGATTGGCGATGACAAGATCGGTGCCGCGGTACAGCAAGCCTGGAAAGAGCTCGACGTGGTGCAATGCGGGTACTGCCAGTCTGGTCAGATCATGTCTGCGGTGGGCCTGTTGAAAGAAACGCCAAAGCCAACGCTGGAAGAGATTGACGCCTACATGGACGGCAATGCCTGTCGCTGTGCCACCTATCAACGTATCCGCGCCGGTATCCAGCGCGCCGCAGACATCGTGGAGGGTTAAGCCATGACCATCAACACATCCCGCCGCAGTTTCCTCAAAGGTGCAGGTGCGGCCGTTGCCGTTCTGGCCGTTGGCATTGACCCCAAGGGCGCGCTTGCCGCGTCGACGTCGGAGGCTGGCACAGCCATTACGCCCTTCGTGAAAATCTATGCCGATGGTACGGTTGCAGCCGTCATCAAGCACTTTGAAGGCGGGCAAGGCACCTCTACGGGCCTGTCCACGCTGATCGCGGAAGAGCTGAACATGGAGCTTAGCGATATCACCTTCGAAATGGCCCCGTCGGATACCGCCGTTTACAACAACCTGTTCTTTGGCGCGCTGCAAGGCACGGGCGGATCGACCGCGATGGCCAATTCGTTCATGCAATATCGCACCGCAGGCGCGGCCGCGCGTGACGTTTTGTTGCAGGCCGCGGCCAAGGATTGGGACGTGGACGCCTCTGAGCTGACACTTGCCAATGGCGTCATTTCAGGCGCGGGCAAAGAGGGCCAGATCGGTGAGTTTATCTCCACCGCTGCGCAGATCGAGGTGCCAGCCGAGCCTGCCCTTAAAGCCCCCGAAGACTGGACCCAGATCGGCAACACCCAAAAAGCGCGCCGCGACAGCCATGACAAGGTTAACGGCGAAGGCATCTATGGCATGGATATCCAACTGGATAACCAGATGGTTGCCGCGATCAAACGCATCCCGCAATACGGCGCAACTGTCGCGTCGTTCGACGATAGCGCCGCCAAGGACGTCACGGGCTTCATCATGGCCAAGGCGCTGCCCAACGGCGCGGGTGTGGTGGCCTATGCCGAAAACACCTGGGCCGCGTTTCAAGCGCGCGACGCGATCGAAGTTGAGTGGGATTTGAGCAAGGCCGAAACCCGCAGCAGCGACGAGATCAAGCAACAGCTACTGGCAGCTGTGAACACTGATCCGCAGTGGCAGGCATCCGAAACGACATTGGATGCGACGACCGCAGCGCTGCAAGGGGCCGCCCAAGTCGTAGAGCGCGAATTCTTCCTGCCAATGCTGGCCCACGCAACGATGGAGCCCCTGTCGGCCACCATCGCAGCCACCGAAGACGGCGGCGTGATCATGTATGACGGCGCGCAGGGTCCAACCATGAACCACGCCACGATGCACCAGATCCTTGGCATCCCGATGGACAAGATTCAGGTCAAAACCCTTTATGCAGGCGGATTCTTTGGCCGTCGCTTCAACGCGGGTGCGGACTATATCGTCGAAACGACACTGGCCTTTTCGATGACCGACCAGACCCGCCCGGTAAAGCTGGTCTGGTCCCGCGAAGATGACCTGTCTGGCGGCTGGTACCGCCCGGCCTATGCGCACAAGGTGCGTGTCGGTCTGGACGATGCGGGCAAGATTGTCGGCTGGGATCACCGCGTGGCGGGTCAATCCATTGCAAAAGATGGGCCATTTGACGCTTTCTATGTCAAAGACGGTGTGGACATTTCTTCGGTGGAAGGGACGGCAGAAAATCCCTATGCGATCCCCGGAATGCACATCGGCTTGACGGACGCGGCCCCTGCAACAACCGTCAACTATTGGCGTTCCGTCGGTCACAGCCATAACGCCTATGTCATGGAAACCATGATGGATGTGGCCGCCGCCGCCGCCGGTCAGGATCCCGTCAGCTTCCGTCTTGCGTATTTGCCCGGCGACACAGCCGATCAAATACGCAAAGCTAACGTCCTTAAACTGGCTGCCGAGAACGCCGGGTTTGGCAAGCCGTTGCCGGACGGGCATTTCCACGGTGTGGCTGTGCACAAATCCTTTGGTACCAACTGTGCGCAGATCTGCGAAATCTCGATCGACGAAGATGACTATGTTCAGATCGAGAAATACACCGCAGCCGTCGACTGTGGCGTCGCGGTGAACCCCGATGTCATCAAAGCCCAGGTCGAAGGGGCGATCGGCTTTGGCGTCGGTCACATCATGCGCGATCAGATCACGCTGGATGGCGGCGTCGTAGTGCAGCAAAACTTTCCCGACTACGAACCGCTGCGGATGCGCGACATCAAGGCCATCGAGGTGCATATCGTCAAGACAAACGAAGCACCCTCAGGCATTGGCGAGCCGGGCACACCGCCGGCGGGTCCAGCGCTCGCCAACGCAATCGCAGCCTCCGGGCGTGATCTGGTGACCCACCTGCCGATGATCGAAAACGGTGTGGATTTCGCCTGACGACCCTTTAGACCGCCGCAGCCATAGGGGTGCGGCGGTCTCTCAATACCGGCTCCACAACCTTGCACGCGACACTGCGTCCCGTGCGGTTCAGAGTTCTCCCTACCGGCTGACCATAATTGCGGTACCACTGAGTGCCTGCTTTTGGCTGTATTTCAATGGCGGCTTCCAAGATGCTCTACCATAGAAGCGCAATTGTAGCGAACTTCCGCAATCCGCCCTACCTACCGCAAGACGTAAGCGCCCCATAAGAGACGTTCGTCACTGCAATCGGTGCCGCACTGACCAATGACGGGATCCAAGAGCTGCCGGAAATGATCCGCGCCGCTCGCATCACCGATAAAACATGGCATCCTTCGCGCATCGTTCTCGGAAGGGCTGGCACTATCGAACCTACTTAGCAGCATCATTTCGAAAGGCGACCATAAAGCCCCTTATTTTCCGCAATAGCAGGCTCGGAAACCGTAGCGTCCTGTAGCAAAGCAAGCCTCTCCAAGGGAAGAAAGCCGCGACATACCCTTATTTACTCGGGCCAATCAGCTATATTCAGAGATTTAAATGGTGCCCAGGGGCGGAATCGAACCACCGACACGAGGATTTTCAATCGTTCTGCATCTTGAATTCGGTGAACCGCTTCGAGGCAAAATGATACCCAGTGAGACAGCATAACGCTCTGAAATCATAAAAAATCACAAGTAAATGTGCGACATTCCGTCGCATTAGTTGTCTCACGGTGTCCCATTCGATTTCAGACTGTCCAAAGGACTTTGCAGTCCTACGCAGTCCCACTTTGGTTCAGGATTGGATGGCCAAAATTCATCTTGCACAACAAGCGAGAAATGAATGCAAACCACACGACAATTGACCGACAAGCTAATCCAAAACCTAAAACCAACCCAAAGTCGCTATCAAATTACAGACAGCAAAACCACGGGACTTAAACTTCGCGTTTCGCCCTCCGGTAATAAATCTTTTGCGGTGATGCTACGCAATATGGAAGGAGAGTATAAAACTCATACAATTGGGAAATACCCAGACGTTTCATTAAAGCAAGCACGACAGGTTGCTACGCAGACCCGTATCGACATACGAATCAACGGCGCGGAAAAGCCAAGTTCGTTCCTATTGCAACGACACGAGAAAGTTACTTTGAGAGAACTGCTCGATGAGATTGAGCCAGAGTTTGCAAAGTTTAAAAAATCATGGCGCCCCCGAGGAAAGCAGGGGGCGTCAGCATATACCCGAAACACTATTGAGAGGGTATTTAATAATCTGTTGGATAAGCCCGTCGAAGCTATCGATAGCCAGCAGTTTGCGTCAGCTGCGAACTCTTATAAGCCCGCAAGAGCCATAAATGGGAAAACCACTGCGAACGGACAAGTATCGAGAGCGTTGTCGTATCTCGCGCCGGTATTAGACTGGGCTGCACATCGAGGAAAGAAATATGGTAAAATCGGCGCTGGGCGGGCCAGCCGCCTTGATGTTGTAGATCTACGCCTTATCAGCGACCCCGCAACGACTGATCCCAGCATTAAAGGCAAGCGAGAACGAGTATTAAGCATTCGGGAAATTGCTGCAATTTACCCCCTTTTAAGTTATCCAGCCCCCGAAGCAATTCGAAGACGAAACATTCTACCTGAAAACGATTACGGCCCAATCGCGTTGCGTTTTATGTTGCTTACGCTTGCAAGGAGGGAAGAGGTAGCCACCGCACGCTGGTGTGATTTCGATTTCGATAACGGTGTATGGGCAAAGCCCGAAGTTAAAGACGTAACTGGCCAAAACCGTAGTCAACGATTACCGCTATCTCGCGCGGCAATCGATGTACTGTCGGCGCTACCTGCTTTCACTAATCGGCCTTCTGATGCGTTTGTCTTTCCAAATCGCGACGGCGGAAAACTGGACAATTGGAACAGAGTCGCAGAACAAATACACAAAGGTAGCAATACCTCTGGCTGGACCCGCCACGACTTGCGTCGTACGGGAGCAACCCTTCTGGAAGAGCTACAAGTGCCGATCCATACCATAGAGGCCATCCTCGATCACACAAACCGCTTCGCAAATGCGGGCGTTAGTAAATCGGCTGGCCACTATATGATTGCGGCGCGTATACCAAATGGAACAGAGGACCCCAAGGTAATTGCTCTTAATAAGTTGAGCTTCATCTTGGATGAAATTGTATCTCCATCCAGCAATAAGCCTTCTGATTAGGACAACGGACGGACGGACGCCCCCCTAAGGGGGAGCGTCCGTCCGTCCGTTGTCCATCAATTAGAAATAATATTTTTCAAAAATAAAAACCCTACCACTTAATTTTTAGCCGCCGGTTATTCCAATCGGAGGACATACATAAGAAAGAAATCACGTTGATTACCCAGACAAGCAATCCAATTTACAATACACCCATGGTAAAAGAACCCAAGTATAAAGGTCAAAAACCAATTTCCGCAAACCGCTATGACATTAACCCAAATCGCCCATTTCTCGTTAAGGGCCTATTGCTCGAAGGCCAAGTAGGCATGATAGCAGGAGAACCAAATCTTGGGAAATCAGCTATCATGGCCTGCATCGCATCACACGTCGCGATGGGTCGAAATATCGGCGACATGAAAGTAAATCGTGCAGCAGTACTTTATCTTGCCGCCGAAGACCCAGAAGGTATTTTAGAACGTGCCTATCCATTCATGCATGATGCTCCAATCGGTGCTGCAACTTTCGACGTTCTTCAAGAGGTTCCTGACTTCACCAATAAGGCAGAAGTGAATGAGTTTATAAATTATGCCAACGATTTCCAAGCCTATCACAATAGCGAGAGAATGCTAATCGTAGTTGATACATTGAATCTCTCGATTGGAGATGCTGATGAGAATTCAGCACGTGATATGAGTAAAGTTTTCAAGCACGCGCAGAACATTGCCAAGACTACGGGGGCTCACGTCTTGTTCATCCATCACGTCGGCACGAACGACAAAGGTAGGCCCCGCGGCTCATCAGCTATGACGGCAAACTTGGATACTCTGCTCACTCTCGAAAAAGCGGAGGACGCCACTGGCAACGCCGCAATGATGATCCAAAAGAAACAAAAGCGCATTCGCAAAGGACACAGTCTCGCGTTTCGTGTCGAAGCATTTGAGGCAGACATGGATGACGACGGCGACACGTTCACTGTCCCAATGGCGGTTACATTCCGGCACGACAAATCTTTAATCGTATCGTCCCCCTCCCATAATTCCATCAAAGCCAAGCCATCAGCAGCCGCGCTACGCGTTTCCGAAGTATTGAAGCTCATGCGAAGCATGGCTGTAAAGAACACTCAACAGTGGTTTTCCCCCAAGGAAGTTTCTGAGCTTGTGGGCGGTCCCTTCAACACAGTTAGAGACAATCCCGACGCGCTTCGCAAGGCGATCGGCCGTGCATTAGCAACTCTTGAAAAAGCTGGCTCTCTACAAAAAAACGATGTCGGTCATTTTTCGCTATCCACAGTGGCATCGCCCTCAGATGAATTTCCGCCTTCGACCCCATCCTCACTAAATTAGCACCGCAATTCGGTGCTGCTCATCAACGACCCGCATTATAATTACGCCCCTACGGGGGCGTATCGAAGCGGCCAGCCAGTGGTTCGGTGAGAACATCGTCCTGATACGCGATAGCAGAGGCATTGATCATCCAGCTGAACATCCGGACTTCATCGGTGAGTATTTGGAACATAGCGCCAAGCGCTTGGCGCGACTGATAGCCCCCCCGGCGAATGAGGGGCGCACTTGGAAGCTTAGGCAAGCCTAAGCCGCGCGCCCTCCGGGACATTCTTGTTTGGGAAATCTGGTCCCTACCTTTGACGTAGGAGGCCAAATGACCAGCTACGCAGCAACTATAAACATTCGCCATATCTCCACGGGCCGACCACCATCAGGGCAAAGCGCACGCGCAATGCTCCCGCTCAAAGAAGCCAGAACAAAGACGCTCAACTCTCTACGTTACATAACGCGCGCTGATGCGGCAGCCGATCTTGACATCATCGGACATAGCCAAGGTGTAACGATGATAGCCGAAGGTCAGGCTGACCGGCGCGCCATGATGGAAATGTCTCGATGGGCGATTGATACACGTGCAAAGCGCCACACAGACGCCAATGGAGTTCGCCTTGCAGATAAGATCATTATATCACTCCCCAGAGATGCCACGAATGAACATCAACGAGAAATGGTGGCGAATATCCTGTCTGACCTCGGAAAAGACAGCGACGCATGGCTGATCGCGGCAATCCATAGAGATCGCTCCGGTAATCCTCACGCTCACATCCTCGGAATAGACGGCCTCGAAACAAAGGAGGCCGCATTGGCCCGACGGCCAGATGCAAAGCGTATCAGGCGTCGAGATCAGTTGCGGCTCAACGAAGGCGGAAACCGCCCCAGATTGCGGCGCGGGATTGCAGCCCAAATCAATGCGATAAGCGCACGAGAGGGATACAGGTCAGCAGAGGTAAGAAGTTTGGAGGATCAGGGGATCATAAGAAACCCAGAGACACACCAAGGGCCCCATGGGAGCCCTCGCCGAGACCGCAGGGAACTACTTTCTTGGCTGAACAATACAGACGATCTCCGTACCGATTGGGACGTCGGCAATTCAGACACTACCACACAACCTACCAGGCGCAGCGGGTCTGCGCTTTTCGCGGAGACTCCACCATCACAACCCACCGACGGGAACGACGACAATACACGCGACGGCGGGGCGAGGTAGCTGTTCGTATCAGCGAAATGGTCTTTCTGAAAGCGGTTGCAGAGCTCCCTTGTAGATTCTTGCCCATTTCGGGTCGGTAGATCGCATCAGTATTGCTCGAACGGTAACCGCATGAAGCGCTTCACCTTCGAATTCCCCACTGCACCGTGAACGCGCTACAAAATTAGCAACAGCTGTCACGTACTCTCTGATTGGTGGAATGGGATCGAGATCCGCGCGGGCGTCCATAACAACCTTTGCCGTCTTACGCTGTCGTTCGAAATCTTCATGATCACTCAGATAATGCCTATTGGCTCTATCAAGAATTTTCGTGATCAACGGATCTGACAGCGAAAAGGATAGATTCAACTGCGGATCACGCTGGACACGGTCCGCAAGTTCAAAGCGCTTCTTTACCTCTTCCTCAATCTCAGAATGATTAAGAGGATACCCAGAGCGCTCGGCCATACCAGTAAGGTCTACGGCCTGCACATGCGCCTCGTATTCCCAGTTGTGTGCAGCAGTCTGCTTGCGTTGCCATTCAGATCGTTTTTCCACAGCCTTTCTTCTTGCCTCGCGCCTACGTTCAACTTCTAAACGATTTTCATCAGGATCATGTAAGCGTTGATGATCCAATTGCAGACCTTTCCCAAATATAATGGAAATAACATTTCGTATCAGCATATCCACCTCCATTGCGCTTTACATTTAGGTAGATGGGGATGCGCCTTCTAATGCGGAAACAAAAAGCATATATTTACGATTTACCTTCGTACTGAGCAGATGCCCAAGATTCCCCCGCGGAAACCATGGTTTTTTATGAGGCCAAATGCGAGGCGACCAATCTCAGCTTCATCATTGACTGAGGGCGGGCAATGGAATCCACAAAACGAGGTGCGGCGAAAACATTGTTGAACAGAACAATGACCAATCCAGCGCTGAGCCCAATGCGACAGTTCGACTACGTTTCCGATAAGCTGTACGGGGCGTTATATTCTGCCCTAAACAATCAATAATTCCATACGCTTATGACAGCGAGATAACGTTAGGTGTCACGTACTGCATCAAAACTGATTATTCGATTCAAGTCCGACACGCGCCAGCGCGAGGAATGCCCCCGCTTAACCGGCTTAGGGAACTGGCCGTTTTTAATATCGCGATAGATGCTGGCTCGGGATCGAGATAGTGTTTTACAAACAGTTTTCATATCCACAAGTCGATCAACGATTTCATTGCATTGGGACGTCATAGCATTCCTTTTCACGTTAGCTGGAAGCTATATCGACTAATTAAATCCAAACCAAAGTCGCACAGGCCATATTTTTCCTCACGCGGCACAAGCTACTTGTCTGCAAGGCGCTTTCGTACTGAACCAGTAGGCTTGTTGTATAAAAGCGGTATCTCGCGATGGGTTACTCAACAAAGTTAGCGGGCATGAGTTATCGTCCCCTCAGGTGCGGCGACCGCTACTCCGTTTCCCTGCCTACACGCGCCTCGCGCCGTACAGTTTTCGATACGCCGTCGGACAATAGATCTCTTTGGGAGTGATGGGCGACCTGGATAAAACTGTCAAACTCGATGAACATTATATCACCTGCAATTTTGCAGGCATTATAGACCACCTCACGGTTAAGAGAAAACTTATCCTCGTCAAAACGCAGCATCGTGTTAAATGGGACCTCGAGATTCATATACTCAGCACTTGTTGAGTGAACAGTTTTGCAGAGTTCTTTGTATAAACTCCGAAGGCTTCCTACTCTTTTAAGTTGCTCCCCACTAACTATCTCATTCAAACTATCGAATAATTCGTATACAGAGGTAATTTTTGTTGCATCTACCCCTCGATATAAAAGAAAAAGTCGTGCTAAATTTTCAATTCCGCTACGTGCAGAGGTTCGGGCTGGCTTGTACAGTCCGATGCATGTGAGAAAAAAACCGTGCGACAAGTCAGATATAGCTTCTCTGGCATATGTCTTCTGGTCTTCAATCGTCAGTTTTTCCTGTAAGATGTGGTCAAAAACCAAAAGCGCATAAAATTTCTTGTACATGCTTTTAGTTTTTGGGTCGCTCAATGAAAGCGAGCCATCGTCAAGCTTAGCGCTATCAATAAACTGAAGTAGCTCTTTTAGGCCATCTTCTGGTCTGTGCTTAGAAGCCATCGTAAAGTTGACCGATTACTTCGCTCCATGACTGACCTCGACCACGGTTATCCTCGATAGCTTTTCGTATGCTGGTATCACCATTTTGCATAGATTCGACTAATTCTGACAAAATACGCACTTTGTTCGGCGAAGCAGAATTCGTGTGGCAAACGATCTGGCCAATTATTTCGTATCTTGACTTCTTTTGCCAACGTTTCAAGGGCAATCCCAAAGCCGCATCAGCAAATTCCACTATCCCTTCGTTAGTCGGGAACAGCGAAATATCCGTCAAAAGTTCCGGAAGTATGCCAACGAGAAGCGCTGTATCTCGCCCTACACCGGCACGCTTCCGTAGCGTGTTGCTATCTGGTGCAACGAACTCCATTTCTTGGCTCAAACTGGCCAATGCGTTAAAGTCGATGTCTTCAAAAGATTTCAGGAGCCATGACAGCTCTTCGACAAACCTCGATAGCTCTTTGGGGTTCGTGCGTTTTTTACGAGTGGTTTTAGTTGGGCTACGTGTCATCTGTCTTTTTCAAAATTTCGGTAACCACATTTACAATCGCTCGCATTGTTTCTGGTTCTTTAATATCAAGGATCAACTTTTGGTTCCCCTGCTCACGCGCGATTTGCGTGCGATTAGGAATAGATTGGCGCAGTAGGCGGTCTTTCCAAGTTGCGTCAGCTTTCAACTCTCTTACACAATCTTTGTACACCAAGGTGGAGCGTTGCGCCATCGTGATAACTACGCCCGCGCACTTGATCTCATGACCGTTATTTTCACTCACACGGTTGATCACACCTTGAAGTAGATCGATGCCAACTCTTGACATAGGTTCAGGCTTCACCGGAACCACATAATAGTCGCTTGCCAAAAGTGCACTACTCATGAACACAGAAGGCGTCGGGGGGGTGTCGACAATAACAAAGTCATAGTCATTGGCTTTATGTTTCAGGAATCCACCGAGCCGCATCTCAGTACCCTGGCCCCCACCCATTTCAATCCGGTAAATCTCTAAGTTTCCAAGCAGAACGTGCAGATTTTCAGAAAACTTTGTCGGTGTTATCTCAGAAAGCTTCTTGGGTTCACTAACAGACGGGCCATTCACTGCGCTAATAATTGGAGCAGGATTCGCAAAAACGTCATAAATTGTGTCGGTGCCTTTCCTCCTAAGTTCCAAGTATTCGTCACCGCCATATAGGCTTTGTGTAGCGTTAAACTGCGGATCTAAATCGACAAGTAGCACCCGCTTATCGAGACGACGACTCAGCACATCCGCAACATTCACTGCGAGCGTTGTCTTCCCCACACCCCCCTTCATATTAACAAACGAAATCGTCTTCATAACTTCAAATTACTCCCAAAAAAAACAAAACAACTGTAAGTTGTCTCCGTTCCCATTGTCCAGTCCAGTTTCGCCGAAGCAATAATTAGCCGCCTATATAGTGGTATAGTTGGAGAGAGCTAAGACGTAAGGGGCCTTATCAAAGCCATAGGCTCACCTCTAAGCATGTATAAACGCCTATGGATGGAGTACCTTGGCAGCCCCCCTAAACTAATTATAATAGATCGCAGTCCCCGAGCAGTCCCGGGGCTACATAACATAAGATGATTAAAAGCCATCCAACCTAACTCTTTGATTAAGCTGAATAAAAATGGTGCCCAGGGGCGGAATCGAACCACCGACACGAGGATTTTCAATCCATCCAAAACGTGGTTAAAAGATACAACTATCTACGTCGATACAACATTGGCTCTTAGAACCAAGCGCACGATGAACACTCTAGCTTTGCTCCACGTCACCAACGTCCGCCATGCACGAATAGTAAATAAACGCTAACTTTGGGTATGCACCGATCAATTGTAGCTGCTACGTAGGTTTCGGGCCATCTTCGAAACCTCAATTGAATGAATATGCTCCCTTAAGGAGAACTTGTGAGCGACCGTAACAGAGGAAATGATATTGCTGCGTTGGACAGCAGTATAGTGGACAGCTTCGTTTCTTTCTTTTCTGGGTATTTGATACCCGGACTTGGATTACCAGCGCTGAAGACTAGCTATACGTGGTCATTACCACGTTCGGCTAGTGATTTTATTGGGACACTGCCGGAGGGCAATGGCTACGACGCCAACGTTGGCTTAAAGATAGGACTTCATGAAAAGTGGAAGACCTCTGAAGACGAGCAAGTGCGTAGAAATATTGCCCATTGGGTTATTAAGAACTGGGGCGGGGTTCGAGGCAATCGAGATGAAACTCTTGCAGGGTACGTTGATATGGCTGATGCTGAAGAGCCTCTAACACCTATCAAAGGAGTAGCAAGCTACTCGAAGCTTCTTTCAATCGTACATCCCTCCAAATATGCGATCTATGACGCCAGAGTTGCAGTTGCATTAAATGCGGTACAACTTTTTAATGGTCGAAAAGGAATAGTTTTTCCGTACGTGTCTGGGCGCAACAAAATCACTGGCGACAGTGTAAATAAGCGGGGTTTTGCAAAGTTGAGAAAATTCTCTGCGAGAGAATTAGAACGCCAAGGCTGGACCGTAATCGCTCCCCGCGTCGGATACCAAATGTACATTCAATTACTTAACGAAGTTCGAAGTAGGTTCACGCACAAACATGAGCTTCACGACTTTGAAATGACCCTTTTCTCGCAAGCTGAACAACTTGCGATACGGGTTGCGCCTGAACTCGTTACCCCACATAGCTATAACCGCCAGAGGCCCTCTACCATTTGACGATAGAATCCAAGCAGGTAGAACTTGCAAAGGTAAAAATCAAAATAACAGTTCAATTTCAATGCGATGAAGGAATCCGGCTTAAACGGAAATCTAGTTCAACTTATGCTTAAAGCAGCTTGCATTTGGACTAAACATATTACAACTGGCTCGGCCGATGCTTTCGTTGTGACATAGATCTACGCTAAACGCCTATCTATATTAATCTAATTGGGTGCCGGGAGCAGACGCCCTCAATCGTCACGAGAAATTTCGTGTCGCCCAATCCAAATCGCAGGGTCGCTTGATCATTTACGTTGCAGCAACGCTTACAGAAAGTTCTACGCGGTATTACTCGCCACGGTCGGTAGCTAATTCCGCCATATAAGCTGAAATTGTCTCTAAGTTTTGATTGATCCGGATCAGGACAGACGTGATTCCCGCGAATACGACGTATAAGACCGCGGCACCTACGATACCCAATAAGAGTTCTAGCTGGCTGAACCCGGTATCAGGCAACGATGCACCTCCAAGAAACAGAACCACTCCCAGGCCTAGGAAAAAGGTTGCATGAACAATTGTTAGGATTGAGGAGAAGAAAATGGAAATGAATTTATGCACAGGTTTACCGTTTCGCGTAGTTTGAAGTTTATATATACTAACTTATCTCAAATATAATCGTTATGGCGGGGATTTTCTGAGAGTAGTCTAGGCTGCCATTAGATCATTCTCAAGCTTCTCAAACATGGTCACGTCTTCTTCTGCATTCTCGAACAGATGCCCGTAAACGTCCATCGTCATATTGATTGACGCGTGTCCCAGAAGAGTTTGGATTTTCTTTGGGTTCCAGCCTTGTTCAATGAACAACGAAGCAGCGGCATGCCTAAGTGCGTGAATCCCGAACTTCGATCGCCCAGCCCCATCGACGATGCCATTATCGATCAGCATGGGTTTGAAAACACGATTGTAGATGTTGGAGTAATTCTGGACCTTTCCCACCGAATTTGGGAATGCTAGGTCAAGCGGGCTGTCCGGGGCTTGATCCCTCCATGACTCCAAGATCTTGTACACAGTTGGTGCCATAGGAATACTCCGGACCCCTGCCCTGCTCTTGGGCGCGCCAATTTGACAGTATTCATCTGCCCGTTGGTTCACACGGATGATTTTAGCATCAAAGTCGATGTTGCTCCAAGTCAAACCCCTCAATTCAGAGATGCGCATGCCCGTGAAGATCGCGGTGACGAACATTGCTTTATGAGAGGCGGGCGCATTTTCTATGATCGTCCGAATTTCATCTTTGGTTGGAATGATCTTGTCATCGCCCAGCGCTCTCGCTTGACGTTTTACCTTCACGTCGACCCCGACGTTGTGATCGATCCACTCCCGTTCAACGGCCTCAGACAATATTGAACGTAGGCTGATCATGATCTTGCGAACCTGAGCACGCGATACGCCCTCGTCCATCAGGTCATGCATGAAGTCTCTGATCTGACTGCGCGACAGGTCTGTGAGCAGAAGATCACCGATCTTCGGTTCAATGTGGATCTTGGCATGGCTTTTGTAGGCTTTGAGGGTCGACCGCTCCAATTCATTGCGCTCACACGTTTTCAACCAGCTGTCACAAGCGTCAGCAACTGTCTTCGTGTTCCGGGGCATCCACTTCTCCATAACGTTGTTTCTCTGTGCTTCATTATAGAACATTGCGACTTGTCCGTCGGGCATATTCCGGTGCTCCTCGCAAACAAAATGATTTAATTTCAATGCCTAAAGGATATTCTGCGTTGTGGCTCGAAAGCCTTGAGCCTCAAGTTGAATAGTGCTTGAAAATTAAAGGAAGATCTGATCATTTACGTTGCAACAACGTTTAGTGAGGGCGATAATGTTAGTTTACCTGCTTATTGACTACGGGCCGAAGCCAACAGGCCCCATACGGAACTGTGCGGCAGCAAAGCAGCAGATCAGTAACTTCCGGGAAGTCATCAATGCGAGCGAGGGTGATCTCAGCCCTAATGTTTTCCACGACTATTCCAGATCGCGAACGAAGCTCAGCGATTTACCCAACTTAGATCATTTGCTGAAGAAAGCGAAAGACGCAGGCGCAGTGATTTGGATCGATGACTTCCGAAGGATATTTGTAAAGTGCGACAATGCGGAAAGGGTCGCTCTATTTGATGAGATCCGAAACTATGCCGGTCATTTCAGAGACTTGCGAACCAAGCGAGATATTGGCGAACTCAGTCACGGGATTGCGCGGAATATCTTAGAGGTTGAGAGTCCCTTGAGGTTCTCAATCGCGAAGGCGACACGGCGCAGAATGAGTGCTGATGAGAAGCGTCAACAAACCCGTAAAGCTACACAAGCATCACAAGAGGCTAGAGCAGAAGCGGCGATCCAGAAAGCAAGTGAACTGCAAAGACTTAAGACAGAGCTACTCAAGAACCGAGACAGCATCACCAATACAGATCTTGCACGCGAAGCGAACGAAAGAGGCCTGATGACAACATGGAGGAGCAAGTGGTCAGCAGCATCAGTAGCTCGTGCTTTGAAAAGGCTAGACTAAAGTGCAGGGACTAACATCACGTAGAGAACCAATACTGACAGATGCGGGAGGGGGTTATCTTGATCATCGCCATACAAGTATCAGTTGCCCGGAACAGATGCCTATGTGCTTTCGGAGGATCGTATCGTCAGTACTTGTAGTAAGGAGGTAAGCAAGAGGGCTGGCAAGGTTACTATTGTAGTAGGGTTTCTAAATAGGCGATCGTCCTATGTTGCAAAGAATACTAAAAATGTTTCAGGTGTCTGTACTGGGACTGAGGGTAGTCAGTAATGACTGATTCTAGTTATTAGGGACCGCAGCGTCGTCATCTGCACGCCGATCTTGCAAAACAGCCGATTGAACCAACATAGCTTGATTACCATACAACGGCAGGACGTCACCCGGATTGCGACTGATACAAGGGTTTTCCGTTCAGAAAAGTTTTCAATAAACCACCCTTCGCACTGACGGGACAACCCGGCGACACCCTTTTACATTTTCAAGGAAGGACTTGTGCTGGCCGAGGGCGCATAAGGGGCTCACTGGTGCACGTCCTGCGCGCTGCAGTACATGTGAAGTTAAAACCTCGACTTTGAGCCCTACGACGCGCTGTGAGCCCCTCAGCGCAATACCTCATAGCAGCGCTCAATTCACGAAGACGCCCAATCCCTTGAAAGCCGGACCAGCGATCTATCAATAATTCGATTCAACTCTTCAAATGAGACAGCCTTCCCTTTCCTGCCGATCGGTCTCGGTTTCGTTGCAATTTCTTTCTTCCGATATTGGCAGTCGCTGATGTCCGCAATTGATCGCTGCAGTCGATCCAACCCGTAAACCCCACTCAGCCTGAAAACATCCAGTTCCGTGACATTCACAGGAAATGAAAGATGTGCCAGTTCATCGCCGCTATTTATCGTGGGGTAGAAAAACTCGAAAACAAGTTTCCTGATTGTTTTGAAAGGATACTCAATAAGGTCACTAAGGGTTTCAAGTTCAACTGCAGCAGGGCCACCAACTTCGTCGGGTTTCTTCATGAAAGTAACCTCAATTCGAGACCGACATTCGGCTGGCGCGAGATTAACCTCCGTGCCACGATTTGGGTCACGCTGATCGGTAGTCTTGTCCATCACACGTAGCATCACCGGGGAGCCCTTCTTGCCAATGTAAAACGTCGTATCAATGGGCGCTTGTTCGTGTGCTCCTATCCGCAACGGCGCGAGAACTCTTTCATTCAAACCAAGTCGCCTAATCTCGCTGCGCTGTTTACTCGAAGCCTTAGCTGTCGCTTTGCTGACCAACGACTTCGAGGTCGCTTTCCCGTTTACTCTAGCAAAGAAGCGCGGTTGATTTTCTTCCAACTCAGTAAGCGATCTTTCAGGCCGGAGATGCCGTCGCAAAACTTCTGTCATTTGCCAACGCAAAAGGTTCTGTGCTTCAGAACCCATCTCAGCGTGGTTCTTGACGTAGAAGTCGACTGAAACCTCAATCCCGGCAATAGCCAAGTCGTCTATGGATCTGGCCGAAGTTGGGTACTTTTTCAAAAGCTCTGCGCAAAGAGATCCTAAATGACTCAATCCGGGTTGTTGCAACCGGACTATGAATTTCGACCCGCTGTACCCTCCGCTCCGAGTTGGCCCAGAGACATAAACTTTCGATGCTGATCCGCTTTCATCCAGCACTTTGCTTGCAAATCTCTGGATATTTATTGCCTGGTGCACTCCGTTCGTTTCCATTTGCACCTCGATCCAATCAATAACGCTGTGACACCGATACCGCTTGAGATCGATAGTAGGTTTCAAAACCATTCGATCCCTCAAGAGAGGCTGCACCGCCATGCCATCGGCAGGTTCATACAAGTCTGCGGTGTAATGAATGCTTGGCGGGTCAAGTGAGGGGTCCCATTTTGGCGACTCGACAAAAATCAGTGGAATTTCAAAGTGCTTCAAACCAAGATCCCCCATCAACCGACCATCTTATCTGGCCCGAAGGCGGTGTGCTCAAATAACAGCGATTAAAGACCGGATTTGTTCCGGATTTGCAAGATGGCGCCACCCTAAAGCGATAGGGAGAGCAAGAACCCGATAGATCCCCTATGTGACCCCACCATTTTCCCGTAGGCTCTCACTTCTTTTCAAATCCGGCTTGGGTTCAATCATTGTAAGTCATCATTGACTCAGACAATTTATATCCGAAGTCTTAGACGGTGCTTCAACTCTATAGGTAGCTATGGAAACGTGGAAACTCAGGTTTTATCTCCATCCTTGTAGAGGCGGATCTGACGACGCGTTCCAGCCCGTCAATACAGCAAAACGATTTGCAACGTCTTAGGCTGAAAACAGGCTTTATAGTTTACGTAGCCGGCAGAAAAATCCAAAATACTTTCTGATCCTTGTAGAGGCGAAAAACAGGCTGGAAAATTGCACACCGGCAGAGGCTCTCAGAGCCCCGCTAAGCACCACCCTTCGCGCGCCGCCGGCGTTACCAAGCAAGCCCTTCACTTTGCTCCTTATGGCGCGCTCTGACGCTCAAGAGGCACATTCTGCGTCTCAGAGGAGATGCCTAGGTATCAGGCAGCAGTTACATCGGACAATTATTAGATGACTAGCACTGAACATCATTCACTTGAACAGCTAGGAAATCCAGAAATGACATTCAGCCCTACCGCTCAGATGCTCGCAAAAGCAATCGATGATTCCGGCCTAACCCAACGAGACATTGCAGATCGCGTCGGCTTCAAGCATGCGAACGTAATTACCATGATGAAGCAAGGTTTGACCAGAGTCCCGCTTGACCGAATTCCCGCCTTGGCGCAAACCTTGGGGCTTGATCAGACCAAGTTCCTGTTGGTTGCCATCGAAGAGTATCACCAAGGCGTCTATGAAATCCTCAGCGATACGTTGGGCTTGCCGTTCACCGATGCCGAGCAGGGATTGGTTGTGATGTTCAGAATGGCCAACCTCAGAACTGAAATTGAGTTGGACGGACCATTTCGGAAGGCGTTGGAAGGCCTACTTGAGCTCGCAGAAGCTGCTAACATGCACTGACTGTTGGCTCAGGTCTGTTTGTCGCCTAGGCACGTTGACCTATTGTTGCCCCGTAGCACTGTACTAGACGCACGAGCAGAACTTCCAAGTAGCATGCACTATGCTTCCAGCAGAAGTGGAATAAGCTCATCTCGAATGGCCAGATGTTCCAGACGGTGGCTCTTCAAGCAGCAACGCACTGTGGCACTAAATTCAGATCTACAAGAAGCCATTGTAATTATCTCTTGCGCCAGTTCTTCCATCGTTTCAGTTTCCTCGGGGGTCCGCTGTCCTTTTGGCTTCTTAAAAAAGCGACTGTACTTCACAATCTTCCTAACGCACTCCCTCCATTTGTCGCGTCGTTTCCCGTTCAGTTGACTTTGTCGAATTCCAAGGTGAATAATAGATTGATCGACGAGTGTCTTCTCTTCGGGGGACAAATCATCCGAGGGATGTGCCTCACCATTGTCGTTGAATGAAATTTTATTTGAATCAGATTGCTCTACTGGATCAAGCAACAAGGGTGACTCGTTGGCTATTGATCTACTGGCAAGGGTTGCACGTTTTTCCGGCTCAATAAGTGGAAACCAATCTGCCTTCCCTACAGTGTCCTCGGAGTATTCTTGATTTTGCGTGTTTGCCAAAACACCAACAATCCGAAAGTTCTCGATGTCGAATGCCAGCCAGCAATATCCTTCCGAGTAGACCTTTGCCGCTTGTTTGGCCCGACCATGTGGGCGGAAATGATCGGTCTGATACCTAGAAACAGCTTCTCGCGCCTCAGTGTACCAACACTTGTTGAACGACATCAGTGAAAGCTCATGCCTCACCTCCGACCAAGCCGCCTGATTTGCTTTGATGAAGGCTTTCCGCTCTGCAACTCCCTCGATTGCATCCAATGCAACAGAGAGCTCCTTTAATGCGTCCAGCTTCTCTTTTGTAATTTTGTTCCAGTCCCGGTGAACGTAGATCATTTCTTACTCAGAATCTTTTCAACTATCATGCGAGTTTCTTTTTCTCGATCACTTAGCTCCTCTGGGGTCAACGGCTGAATATCCGCCAGCTCTACATTGTCCAATTGCCGCAAGAAGTGGCTGTAAAGTTTGTCGCGCTCCTCGTACAGGAACCCAAGATGCCGGAGCTCTGCGTTTATCTTCTCAAATTCATTCGCAAGCGCGGGCGGAAGGTCCTCTTTTGCAGCTAGAGTGTTTCGGCGATCGATCTTGATCTGCGTTGGCCTATCAAGCGTTGAGGAAAGCCCAAAGATGTCCGTCAGGACTCCACTAAACCCCAACCCTCGCGGATCAACTATCGGCTCGGAAAGGGTCACGGCAGAGGATTCGTTGACCGCCATGATTCTGACTTCTTGAGCCTCCAATGACGCAATCGTTAGCGGATTGTGCGACGTCATGATGATCTGACAGCGGTCTTTGTCGGCAGTGACTTCGGTCCACTCCTTGATCAGTTCCAGATAGCTAAGCTGCCATGCAGGGTTCAGGTGAGTGTCGGGTTCGTCCAGCAAGAACAGAGCTTCCTTGCCTCGCGAGACGCGGATCAGGCCGAGCACCATCAACAACTGCCGTTCACCATCCGACAGATCACTGAAACTGACGTCACCGCTATTGTTGTCAGCGCGCGTGACCCAAACCAGCATTTCGCGAAACAAGTCGGAGATGTCAGCGGCCTCAAGGGCCGCGAACATGTCTTGGTCGCTGTCATAGTTTGCGGCAAACGTGTCGAGGGCCTTCTTGTCACGAATGAAACAGGCCAATTGCGCTTCGACCTTCGGCTTATCGCGATAATCATCCACAACCTTGCCTGTCACTGCCAAGGGGTGAAACGCGACGTCTTGGAGCGCGCGGGCACATTCACCGGCTGGCCCTTTTGCTCCCCAAATGTCTTGAGCCTGCTCGCTAAGCTCATGGGCGGAACGACGTCCTCGTGTCGGAGCGTCAGCCGAACCGGTTCGCGCAGGCTTCCAATTCTTGCTGGTAAACCATGACGGCTCTTTGAAATGCGCCAAAGCAGAATGGAAGCCGGTAATTCCAAGTTTTTCGCTCAAAAGCCCTGTAGTCTGGCCCTTTTCCCCCGGCTTCGCGAAGTGGGACAGCAGAGCGAAAACGCCATGTACGGGCCGACAATAGAACAGGCGGCGGGCGGTGCGGGCGGCGTCATAATCACCGCCGTCTTTGTTGATGACATTGTAGTACCGGGCCTGATGGTCATCGAACAGCTTTTCCAGCCGACGCCCCGTTCCGGAATAATAGCCGAAGACCAGATCGGGGAAGAGGTCGGCCCTACCGTCCTGAAATCGGCTCATGGGCATCGGATCGCTGTCAACTACTACCTTGCTTGAACCGTCGCGGTTGCCGACACGCACTTTGCGACCTTTGATGACGTAGTCGATCTCGAACGTGAACCGGAGCTTGCCGCCGTGTTTGCTGTTGGGTGGGTCAAGGTGCCGAAAAATCTCTACGATGGCCTCGATTAGGTTCGATTTTCCCGCGCCGTTTTGACCGATGATCACGGTTGTCAAGCACCCTTCGTCGAAGTCAGCCTCGACATCTTTCAGGTTTCGGAACCCGTCAATGTATACCCGATCAATCCGCATCAGAGCGCTTCCAGCTTTTCGTCATCGTCCCGAATGTGCTTGTGCTCGATCTCCCAGGCAAGTTGCTTGTAGAAATCTGCAACCGGCAGACCAGAGGCCTTGAACAAATCCTGCGCCGTACCGGCGCTTCCTTTCTTGATGAATCCTGCGAGGTAAGGCTGTCCCATCACGTCATCATCTTGGCGGCTCTTGGTCATCGCCTGTCCCCCTCGTGTTTCTATAATTGTAACAGGGCCTACAGATACATTCACTTGAACTGGTGGCAGTTGAATTTCGACCACCTCCGAGACTGCGATGGATCGTTGACCACGGGTTTTCCTTGGTGCAGGGGCCCGCTCGGCTTGAATACGCTCCAGCAACACGCTTGCAGGTTCGTCGTTCGGGTCTTGCGGTACGAGTTCGCCCCGGAAGGCTTTGGCGAGAATGGCGCTGTCGAGTTTGGGGAGGAGATCGCTGGCCGCTTGATGATCAGTAGCCATACGATCGAGCCAATTGAAGGCAGATTCAATACGACGGACGATCTCTTTCTGTTCGTTGAGGTGGAACATCGGTATTTGGAGCGCGCCCAATTCCTTTGCGTTGACGTTGTGCACCCCACTTGTTGATCTTGCACCGTCTTCAATGACTTTCCGGATTTCCGGCGCTTCAAGCATAAAGGTAAGATATTTTGGTAGGACCAGGTTCAGGTTTAGGCGGATGCGAATGAGATAACCGGCATAAGCCAGACCGACAGCCTCTCCAGTAACAAGTGCGGGACGTCCCACTAGATCGGCACTTCCATTTGATCGGACTACAAGGATATCACCTTCCTGCAGTATCAATTTTTCGAATTCTTTGGCTTCGAGTTCGGTATATTTTAGATTGTCTAGAGTAATGCGTCCTGACGAAACGTTGGGAATGCGGAGCACTGCGACCCCCTTCGGTTCTTCATAACCTTTCTGAGCCGTCCCATAGCGCAGGCCTTCAGAAATTTCCCCAATTTTCATCACTCTGGGTTCTGGAAGCTTTGCTTCTTTCCGCCAAACAGCAGTGAATTCACCTGAAAACGCTAGGGCGAGAATGCGTTGCTTGTAGCGGGCGATGAGGGTTGGGATGCGGTCAAGGTCGGTGCGGGCGCGGGCGGTGCGGGCGGTCAACCCATCCACCGTTGCCACTATTCTTTTTTGTTCAGGGAGCGGTGGGAGAGAAATTGGAAATTCCGATATCTCTCGGTAATTCACCCGCGGACGATCACCCTTATCGAGCTTCGCCGCGAAATCTAAAAACTCTGGGGTCATAATCCGCCGCCGAACAAATTCTGCCTCGGTCGCATCAGTAGGCTGCAATACCAGAATTTCGGCAGAAGCAATGCCATCGAACTCGGCGAGAGTGACCTTGTTCAGATAGGGACGTAGCCGACTATATAGCACATCGCCTTTGCCAAATTTGGCAACCGAACTTTTGACGTCCGAACCCTTTCCGACTCTCAAAATCTTAGACGTATTCGTCTCAATATCCTCCAACCCAATGAATGGAGCATCCGGCACCAAAGCGGGTGATACCTTCTCTCCGCGTAGGGAAGCAATTTCGCCTAGCGTGGTTTCGGCCCAGCCGTTTGGTAGCTCCTTCATGCGCCAACTCCATCGGCGCCAATCCGAGTCTGCTGCCAATCATGATAGCTCTGCTTTGATCCCTGAACCTTCCATTCCGTCCGACCATTGCTATTCCGGTCCAGCACGACGGCTGCCGCGGCAGAGGGGCTGCTGAATGCATGGGGCTTGGCGAAGACCAACATATTTTCAGTGGAAGGCACCAATACGCCCTGATCGATAAGCTTTTTCTTCAGCCCACCATAGCTTTGCTGGACATGGCCGGTGTTGATCAGTGCCTGAGACCCCTCAAGCACGATGAACTCGCCATCCTCCTCAACCGCTTGGGCTTGAACGCCGGTCTTGTGGCGCATCTCGAATTTCACCTCACCCGAGGTGCGCTGCTCCACCGGCGGGCTGACCAAAGTTGCAGCGCGCGGCTGCGGCTTAAGCAGATCCAGCCCAATCACCGGCAACATGATTTTCAGGTTGGCGAGGAACTGTTCCATATTGGCTTGATCGGCCTCGGGCAATCGGCGGCGTTGACTGGCAGGGTTGTTCCCGTTGTCGAGGGCGACGCGCTTGGCCGTTGTCGCCAGTTCGATCAGCCGCGCCTCAAGATATTCGACATGGCCTTTCGACAAATCATCATCACTGGTCGTTACGGCAATGGCGATTTCCCAGAAGTCACGCTGCACAGCGCTTTGCTTGATCCGCTCCTGCACACTGTTCGCCGACCCGATATATGCACGTGTGCCGCCTTCCTGATCCGGGTCGGGTCCCGATAGGAGGTAGATGCCAGTGCGATCCAGTTCCTTACGCGACGTGAGCGCGCCAAAGGTGGACGTCGTCGCGACAAAGATCGGGCCAGTCCAGCCGTGGATCGTCGCCTTGCGAAGGCCATTTGGCGTGCCGTCGACAAGGAAAAGCTGAATCGTGCGCCCAAAGGTTTCGGCAGTCGTCATTCTTCGGCCTCGATCACTTCGGCCAGTTCGTCGGAAACAGCTTCGATTTCTTCCAACGCGGCGCGCAGGTGGCCCAGAATGGCGGCGGCGATATCATCGGGTTCGGTCAGGCCTTCTTCGACGACCTCGACATCATCGCGCAGCCAGGTGATATCGAGGTTGTCGTTGCGTTTGGCAATTTCAGCCCGCGTAAACTTGCGGAAGCGCCCCGTTTCGCCCTCATCCTTGCGTTTGGCGTGACCCAAAGGATCATCGCCGAAGGCTTCAATGAAGGGCTCAAAATCGGCCGTGGTCAGAGTTCGGGTCTTGCCGAAATTGGGCATCTGAGCGCGCATATCATAGAACCAGACGGCTTTAGTGGCCCCAACCCGTTCTTCTGATTTCTTGTTCAGGAAGATTACGTTGGTTTTCACCCCCTGAGCATAGAAGATGCCAGTAGGCAGACGCAGAATGGTGTGCAGATCGCACAGGTCCATCAGCCAATTACGCAATTCGCGACCCATGTTGTCTTCGAACAGTGTGTTGTCCGGTATGACAATCGCTGCCCTGCCACCTTCCTTCAGCCCACGCACTACATGTTCGACGAAGGGCAGTGGTCCTTTTGCGGCGCTTGCAGTTGTAACGAAATCGCTCCGCGAGACGCGCTCGGGGAACTTGTTGAATGGTGGATTGGTCAGGATCAGGTTTGCGGGATCGAATTTCTCGGCATCCGAAGTCAACGCATCAATGCAATCAATCGGCTGGTCAATACCGTGAAGTAACAGATTCATTGTGTTGAGGCGGTGGGTGCCAGTGATCAGCTCGGCACCTTGATACTTGCTGTTGCGCTGGGCGAAGGCCACGTCTTTAGAGACTTTGGTCAGATCGTCCGTTTCGCGCATGATCGCGCGGTGTGCTGCAATCAAAAATCCACCAGTTCCAGCAGCCGGGTCTTGGATCACCTCGCCCACTTTGGGTTTGGTCAGTGCGATAATGGTTTCGATTAGCGGCCGAGGCGTAAAGTATTGGCCTGCTTTCGATTTCCGTTCGGAAGTCGTGCGTTCTAACAGGCCTTCGTAGAGATCGCCCAAGCCATCTTCCTCGGCTGCGTACCAATCGACGTTGTCGATCGTGGTAATCAGAGTGGTGAGAGCTGTGGCCTTTGTTAGCGAGGTCTTTGCGTCTGTGAAGACCTGCTTGACGAGAGGAAAATTGAATTTGTCCGACGTTCCGAGCTCGAGCAGCATTGCGCGGTAACGGATAAGCCGCTGTTCGCCCTCAAGCCGTTTGAGTTCACCCCAGCGAAGGTCATTCGGCAAACGTTCTTCAAGCTTGACGCCATCTCGCTTGACCTCTTCGAGCATCTTCAGAAGCAGAAGGTAGGTCAGCTCAGTGACGTACTCGTAATAGCTTACGCCGCCACCTTGCAGGCTTTTGCTCGCGTTCCAAAGTTTCTGAACGGTTTCCCGTGCTCGTGTCCCGTTCATTAGCTTGCGTCTTTCCAAATGTTCTCGTTGAGGTCTCGTACGACCTGTTCCAATTCGCCATTAAACACACGGTCGATCCGCGACCAACCCCCTAGCGAGGCGAATGGTTCAGCATCGAAGGCGTCGCGGTCCACGACAGTTTCAATTTCAAGTTGACGCCCAATCCGGTCGATCCATTTTCGCTGAACTTCCGTCCAAGACCTTTTGCGCAAAATAGAATCCACTGCATGCCGAACGCGGTCGCCATAGGGAAACAGAGGGTCACCCAATGCGGCTTGCCGGATATAGCCGATGATTGAAGCTGCAATTTCCTCATTCCGGGCATCGGCCCAGGCGCGTTTGATATTCGTGTCTGTAAATCCGGCGGCGTCGAGTTCCAGGCGAAGTTTACGCAGCTCTTCGCGAGTCAATTCCTGTGGTCGCTGAACGACGATCTTGAGTGCGGCGATAGTGTTGAGGTTAGAGCGGACAAAACTTGCAAACGCATCGAGGAAATCCTCTGGCTTGTCGCCCGAACCATAACCTCGTGAGACGCTTGTGACTTTATCGGGATGTTCGGAAATCGGTATATAGCGGGGCCTGCCATCCTCCGAGGTCCAATCCAAAATTGGGCCGAGAGTGGGCCGTTCTGCTGACCATTGTCCAAGGGCACTTCCGTCGCCTTCGATAAATCTTTGAAGACTTGCCTCAGGCGTTTCGCCCGCTGCTTTTTCAAATTTTGCACGCGCCTCTGCGGTCAGACGTCGCAATCTCCTGCGCAAGCGTACAATGATCTGCTCACGAACACGGTCCTTGTGCTTGGCATCGCCCCGTTGGCTGAGTTCCTCAAAGAGATTGGTCAGGGTGAAACTCGGGTCCGCCGCAACTGGCCGCATATCCGTCAGGTTCTGAAGATGGGCGTAAAGGTCCACCGCGTCAAATATGCGGAAGGTTTCCTTGTCGATTTCGGGGCAAAGACGAGTGGCACGGCCGAGCATCTGCTCATAAAGTATGCGGCTGTTCACCCGACGCATGAAAACCAGATTGCTGATGCGCGGAACGTCTATCCCAGTGGTGAGAAGGTCTACGGTGACGGCGACCCTAGGCTGAGGGTCATTCCGAAAGGAACGTATCAACTTCCCGACCTTGTCAACTTTGCCGGTGATTTTTTGAACAGTCGCATCCGGCAAAGGGCCGAAGGCCTTACGAAAGGCCAATCGCAACTCGTTGACGAGGATGTCCGCATGCGCATCGGATACGGCAAATACGAGCGTTTTGTCGGGCAGGCTCGGGTCTATGAACTTGGTCAATTCCTCCGCGATGGCCCGATTGAACGGGACCGTGATGACGCCTTTGTTAAACTGTTCAACTTCAAAATCGATATTGTCCGGCAATGTTGCTGGTTGAACTGCGCCGCTGGTCGGGTGGATGAAGTCGACCTGATCATCGCGAGAAAAATGGATGCCTCCCTCCGACAGCATTGTGCCTATCCGCACAGGTGGGTCATGATCGACCAAGAAACCGTCGATCACGGCTTCTCTGTAGGAATACGTAAAGACGGGTAGTCCGAAAATTTCAGTGGTGTGCAGTGCCGGTGTGGCGGTGAGACCTATTATGACCGCATCAAAATATTCAAGGACGCGACGGTATTTTGAGACATAGTCGTCTTGGCTACGAAAAGTGATGTCCCCATCGGACATTTCGCGATCAAGCAGATAGCCACGATGGCATTCATCTACGACGATCAAGTCATATTGATCGACGTTCGGTACGTCTGACTCATCCGACGCGTACAAGACGCGGCGAACAAGGCCCTGGATCGTGCAGATATGAATGCGGGTTTCGTCATCAGGTACGGCGTCCTGAAGACCCTTCAACCCAAATATATCGGCAAACGCCTTGCCGTTGACGATCTTGGTGGTGGAAAATTCATTTTCGGTCTGCTCACCAAGAGCGCTGCGGTCGACGACAAAACACACACGTCTGAAGCGTTTGGCTGCGATCAAGCGGTACAGCATTGCGATGGCTAACTTCGTCTTGCCGGTCCCAGTCGCCATAGCGACCAACATAGCGCGCTGGTTATCCACTAGCCCTGCTTCAACAGCTTCAATGGCTTGGCGCTGATAAGGGCGCAACGGAAAACCAAAATCGAATGACTGTGCCGCCAGATCGCGATACGCGGCCTTTTTGTCCACGGAGAGACGTTCTAACAATCCACGTGGTGAAGGCCACCCCGCCAACACTTCAGCAGGATTGTTGTTGTCACGGAGGTCACGACGCCAGATGCCAGATAAGGTTTCGACCTGCTTCAAGTAGGGGCGACCGTTTGTTGAGAAGGCAAACGGCGCTTTGAATTCGCCCCAGGGTGCCCCATCAGCAAGCTCCGCTTCAATCATCTTGATGCCACCAGAATAACGCTCGGCCTGCCTCAGAACTTCCATCACATTCCGGTTCTGGCGCTTTGCCTCGACAGTTCCGACGAGAACTAATCCGCAAAACAGGGCGTAGTCAGTCGGGCCACTTGCAGTCGGCCATTCACTGATCGCTCTGTTCCGACCCTTCATTGGGCGACTGCCAGCCGCGAACCGACGAGTCTTGGTGTCGACCTCCCAACCGGCATCGCGCAACTGCTGATCGATCAGCACACGTGTATCGGCTTCGTCCAAGTTTATTTGGTTCGCCGCATCACGTGCAAGTTCACTGACCACTGCCGTTGAGGGCGCATCCGTCGCTGTTGCTAGCTGCTGCACCGATTGCAGCTGTTTTGCCAGTTCATGCCGGTCATTTTCTGCCTCTTCTGCAAGCCGCTCCCAAGTCTCGCGGTCCGAGCGCTCTCTTTCGGCACGTTCAGCGGCACTCTGCCTTTCGATTTCAGCGCGCTCGGCGACTTCCCTCTGGATGTCAGCTTCAGTTAGAGAAGCCACCAATTCAGCTTTTAGCCGATCAAGCTCTGCCAAAAGCGTTTCAGTGACGTCTCTCGGATTTCGTGGAGGAATGAACGGGCCGAATTTCTGTCCAGCATGATGGAATGTTCTAGAAAACCAGATGGCTAGTTGTCTACCGAGCTTCAACCCACTTAAGGCACTGGCGAAATCATCGGAATTCTGATGCGCAGCATGATTTCCAGAAATCCGGAGGGCATGAAAAAGATCCCCCACTTCCTTCGGCAGGTTGCACTCATATCTCAGGCGCCGAAGTATCTCAGCAAGACTATCCGTTGATCCAATAGTGAGGCCGAACCGACTTGCTGTTAATTGGGCGGTCAATTCTGAAAACTGTCGAAGCTTGATGTTGCAGGTGTTTGGGTCTTCCGAAAAATAGCGTTCTGCCAGAAAACCCAATCGGTACAATTGTGGCTCTGATGACTCCAGAAATGAAAAATTCGACGAATTATCTACCAAGATTCGCCCTCATCTGAAGCATTGTGGTGTGAAATGAAGAATACTAATATCGTCATCCCCACGCCCTTTCGCCCGAGTTTTTTGCTAATTTACTAACTGAACATTCGTCAATGCTCGCAATCGGTTGCCTTCACTTTGTATGTGGTGCATGAAGTAAATCACAGACAAAAGCGCTTCGCCACCTCCAGTTGACCTCAATATCATCCGCAACACGTCAGGTAATTCCCTAACAACTCGCAACCGCGGCTTCAGCATCTCGCCCACGGAATTCACCCTGGCCTAATGCGGGGAATCGATCAGGTGGGCATAGCGATGGGTGGTGCCGATCAGGGCGTGCCCCAACAACCGCCCGATCATTTCCAGACACTCCAGAGACGCCCCGCCAGAGACCAGCAGGGATGCGAAGATATGGCGCGCTCCTGTAATTGTGCTCCGTGGTAGGCAAAGGATGGGCGCTAAGAGGTGCCGACCCATGCCGCACTGAACTCAAATTGCCCTCAATATGCGCACATTTCGATTTTGTGTCTGCAAAATATCAGGAGGCTAGAGGCGATCTGGATAGTCATCCTCTTTTTTGCGATAAAAACCTCAAATCATTGCGCCCTTAAAGAGTTCAGTAAAATTTGTTGCTAACCACCGAACGTATTGAAGAGGAAATCTAATGGCAATCGTGGATCTCCTTCCCGATGAGTTCTCCCGAAATTTGCTCTCGGGCAGCCTTATGGTTGCGAAGGATAGCAGTAATCCGGTTCGGTTGCATCTTGCAGCAGCCGGATTGAGGGAGCTATTTGGCCATATCTTGCATTCAAACGCGCCAGACGAAGCGGTTCGCGCATGCTCATGGTTCAAGCAAGATCCAAACACGAAAACGGTAACGCGCCGCCAAAAAGCCATCTACTCCACCCAAGGTGGATTATCCGACGCTTTCGTGGAACAGCTAGGACTCAATGTCGAGGATTTGCACAAAGCCGCAATTCGCTCGATCGAAGTGTTGAACAAAGCGACTCATGTACGGCCCGCAACGCTTGTCAGTGATGACAAAATTATACAGGCATTTATCGATGAAGCTGTTATCGCGCTCGAGGGGCTTTTGGAGTCCTTTTACCACGGGCGGGATGCTGTCAAAAACGCTTTGGTGGATGACGTGTACCGCGCAATGTCGGATGCTCTGATAGAACGGACCTTCGACGACATCGATATTCTTGCCGGAAAAGGATACGAAATTGACCCTTGGATCGATGACGCCGAGATTGAAGTCGAAGCGCTATTGTCGGAAACTCTAGTCGTTCGGTTTTCAGGTGTCGCACACGTGACGTTACACTATGGCTCCAAACATGACGCCGCAGAAATTCATCACGATTTTCCGTTTTGGCTAAGGTTTGAAGCACCAATCGAAAAGCCCACCAATCTGGCGCTAATCGGCCATTGTTTTGATGACTCTTCGTGGTTCGATTAGTAGATGGCGCTATCAGCAATCATTCTGCAGTGACGCCTTCTTCTGCATCCACTGCCGAAATGCGTTCTTTAACTTCATCGCTGAGGTAGTCGACATTAATTTTGCGCAAGTACCGCAGCGCTTCTTTATCGTTGGCCTGATACTCAAGGCGGCGTTTGTAGAAGGTTAGTCGTCCTTCCGCCTCTTGGATAATTTCACCCCAGGTCTTGGCCCAAACCCTGATCTTGGTTGGATTATCAAGTTCGAAAACCAAGCCACGCGGTTTACCTGACTGACGTGCTTCAAGCTGGGCATCGTTGGTGAAGCGGTTGGCAACGGCTACAAAGTCCCACTCGACATTGGAATGCTCGAACCGATCATCGAGAGCAACGGCCTTGGCGTATTTCTTGATCTGGCTGATCACGTCTTCGTTGATGTTTTGGCTCGGCCTTTTCAATTCGACGACAAGGTGCTTGCGTTCGTCATCGGTTGCTGTGGGTACTCGGCAGGAAAGCATCAGATCAACGATTGCTGCTTTTCCGTTGGCATCCAATACGGGTTCTTTCGGCGCAATTTCGGCTCGGGATGTGCCTTCGTCATTATCGCTGCCCAGCAGCTTGATGTGACTACGCAGAACTGCCGACAAATCCTCGTCGTCATTCATCAGGTTGAATTGCTCACCGAAAACCCACGTCTCTTGGGCGATTATACGGTGAAGTTGGGATCGTTCGAGCAATTGGCGTTTGGAATTCGGCTCAAACACCAGAATTTGCAGAGCGCGCAAAAACTCGAGGCGATCTGTTACACTCTTTGCGGCATTGATGATGGAAGTTAGCGAGGTTTTCCGTAGAAGGTCGGCCAGCTCCTCTTGCTTGGCCTTTGGTAGATCGACGACACTTTCAAGAATAGCTGGCAGTGCGCCGGGGCCGGACTCAATTGCTGCTTTGACGAGTTGAAGGATCAACTTCTGCTGTTTCGATGGGGCTTTCTCGAAGTCAGGGCTGTAGTCGGCCAGATTCAGGGCGACGACATCGAACACCTGTCGCTCATTCATCTCGATGGGATCAGAGGCCTTCCCCTCATAGGGATAGATTTTCGCCTCTTTCCATTCGTGTATCTTTCCACGGGAGCGCTCTGTTTCTCGTTCGCGGAAGTGTTCACGCAACTTCGCTTTCGAAGCCTCCACGAGTGCCATAGAGGGCGGGTCGAGTTCGACCAGCCCTTCAGTGTTGTTGTCTGTGAGTGATTGGAAGTGGTCCGCAGTCAGATAGGCGGTGAAGTCGAAACCACGCGCATGAATGCCCGGAGCAATTTCATTAAAACTAAAGCGGCCCGGAAGACAAAGCATCAGTTTCCGTTCAACTTTTTTCTTCCACTCGATGATTTCCAATGTCGCCTTGTATTCGTGACCGTCGTCAGTGATCGCCTTTACCTCATAGGGTGTCACATCCCTGATGGCTTCTCGTGCGTCGATATCCTCACCATCATAGATGATACGAAAACCGGGGTCTTCATAGAGCTGCAGAGCGAATACGTCGCGCACCTGCTCTGCGAAGCCATCTTCGGTCCAAATCTCAAAATCACGAACAACATCTTCAATTTCGACTATACAGCCTGCGTTTGTTACTGGAACAGTTTCAGAAATCGAGAACTGCTTTAAGTTCGATTTGTCGCCACTGATCGAGAACTTTTTCCCCGCATTATGCGATATCCACGTCACCCGCTCACCGAGAGCAAATGCTTTGAAACGGCCCTGACCCTTTTCACCGTGGATTGATCGGCCACCGCTAGTCTTGACCGCGCGTTTCTTCCAAGAACCGCCTAGCGACCGGAAAAACGTTTCTACTTCATCCGCAGGAATTCCCGTCCCATCATCGACAATTCGGATTAAGCCGAGCTTGGTAAGCTGCCCCCCTTCGAGTTCGACTTTCACTTCGCGAGCGTCGGCATCGTAAGCATTCCAGATAAGCTCTGAAATGGCGGCAAGTGGCTTCGCGGATGTAATCCGCTGAATATGATCGTTTTCAACTTTAATTTCAATTTGCTGCACGGATGTGGCCTCGGTGAGCTTTCAATTGTTGAATTAGTTCCACGTGCGGCAAGCATGTTCAACTGGGAAGGGTGCTGCGTAGAGGTTTTCCCACGGCAAGTCAGACGTTACTGCGCACTACTAGCCATCGCGCATTGAAAGCGAGCCTGAGCGGATGACGCTTAGCATCAACCTTCTTCGTCGTGCGAAACGCTACCCCAATGATACTCAGAGCAAACGAAGCCAACGGCACGTGGAAACGCAAACGTTTCAATCTTTTGTCTTCATTAAGTAAAAATTGGTGCCCAGGGGCGGAATCGAACCACCGACACGAGGATTTTCAA
>TARA_R110002020_G_scaffold358559_1_pt1 | contig 52421 bp, 59 predicted proteins | sample TARA_R110002020 | Tara Oceans TARA_R110002020 (sample SAMEA4396489) | marine metagenome | biome: Westerlies Biome; feature: [MES] marine water layer (ENVO:01000295) within the mesopelagic zone...; material: water (ENVO:00002006), including particulate matter (ENVO:01000060) such... | reverse complement strand
CCCCGTTCTCGCCAGTGGCGCGGGCGATGGCACCGGGATCGATCTGAATCTCCATCGTCGCGCGCTGGATGGCCTTGGCGCTGACCTCGGGGATGATGCCCTGCGCGGCCTGCGCACGGGCCAGTGCGCCTTCCACCAGCAGCATTGCGCGGATCGCGGCAGTGTCCGAAAACAGCCGCCCGGCCTCGCCCGTCGGGAACAGATGCGCGTAAAGCGGGCTGTCGAATACGCTTGCTGCCATGTCAGCTTTCCTGCTCGATTTGCGCCCAAGTGGCTTTGGCCAGCTTGATCGCGTGGTTGGCTTTCGGCACGCCGCAGTAGATGGCGACGTGCTGGAAGGACTCCATGATGTCGGTCCGGCTGGCACCGGTGCGCGCGCAGGCGCGGACGTGCATCGGGATCTCGTCCCAGTTGCCCATCGCGGCCAGCAGTGCCAGCGTCAGCATCGACCGCTCGCGCGCAGGGATCGCATCCGAGGACCAGACCGTTCCCCATGCGCCTTCGGTGATCAGCGTCTGGAAGGCCGCATCGGCGTCGGTTTTGACGGCTTCGGCACGGTCCACATGCGCGTCACCCAGCACGCGGCGTCGTGTCGCCATGCCGGTCTCATACCGATCAGACATGGCCGGTGTCCTTGAGGAATTGCGTCAGAACCTGTGCGTATTCTTCGGGCTGCTCCACGCAGGGCAGGTGGCCTGCGCGACGGATCAAGTGGAATTTGGACCCCGGAATGAGGTCGGTGGTTTCGCGCACCAGATCGGGCGGGGTCGAGCCGTCCTCGGTGCCTGCAATGCCCAGACAGGGCAGGCGCAAACCGGAAGTGGGTGTATAGAAATCCGTGCCCGAAATGGCAGCCGAGCAGCCCGCATAGCCGTCATCGGCCTGCTGCACCAGCATGTTGCGCCACAGCTCCAACTCCGGTTTCGCGCGGAACTGGGCGGAGAACCACCGCTCCATCACCGCATCGGCGAGGCTTGCAACGCCGTGCGCATGGACGGCGGCGATCCGTTCATCCCACAGGGCGGGATTGCCGATCTTGGCGGCAGTGTTGCTGAGCACGACAGCGCGGATGAGGTCCAGCCGCTTGACCGCCAGTCCCTGCGCGATCATCCCGCCGATGCTGAGCCCGACAAAGACGCAATCGCGCACCTTCAAATGATCCAGCAGCCGTTCGCAATCGCTGATCAGCGCGCCCATTTTGTAGGGGCCGGAAGGGATGCTGGACAAGCCGTGGCCGCGCTTGTCCCAGCGGATGATGCGCAGACCTTCGGGCAGCAGCGGCAGGATCGGGTCCCACAGGCGCAGGTCGGTGCCCAGCGAATTGGCAAAGACCACCGGCGTGCCATCGGCGGGGCCGTCCACACGGTAATGGATCCGCACGTCTCCGGTATCGAATATCTGCATGATGGGTCTCCTCCCCCTTTTAGCCGGTTACAATTTTTCCAGTGCTTTGGTGAACATCGCAGGGTCCACATTGCCGCCCGACACGGTGACGATCACATCGCTGCCCTCGATCTGTTCGGTCCGGAAGAGTGCTGCGGCAAGGGCGGCCGCCCCGCCCGGCTCTGCCACGATTTTCAGCCGCAAAAAGGCCAGCGCCATTGCGCGCAGCACTTCATCCTCTGACACCACAAGGCCCGGACCGCACAGGCGCTGCATCACCGGCCATGTCAGATCGCCGGGTTGCGGCGTGATGATGGCATCGCAAATGTTGCCGGACAGGGCCGCGTTCCGCTCGATCCTGCCGGAGTCGAGCGAGCGGGCCACGTCGTCAAAGCCTTCAGGCTCCGCAGTGCGGGCACGCAGGGTTGGCGCATCCGCCTCCAGCGCAAGCGCGATGCCCGAGGTCAGGCCACCGCCCCCGCAGCAGACGATCACATCGGCATTTTCGATGCCAAGGGCGCGGGCGTCCTGCGCAATCTCGAGGCCCACGGTGCCTTGCCCCGCGATCACCTGCGGCTCGTCAAAGGGCTTGATCAGCGTGAGGCCGCGTTCCGTGCTCAAGCGCTCGCCGATCTCGTCGCGGGACTCACGCGCGCGATCATAGAGCACGACTTCGGCGCCCAGTGCGCGGGTGTTGTCAATTTTCAGCTGCGGCGCGTCGGAGGGCATTATGATTACGGCTGCCGTCCCGTGCATGCGCGCGGCAAGGGCCACGCCCTGTGCATGGTTGCCGGAGGAAAAGGCGATGACGCCTTTGGCCCGCACATCGGGCTCAAGCGCACTCAGCGCGCTATAAGCGCCACGGAATTTGAAGCTGCCGGTGTGCTGCAGGCACTCGGGCTTGATCCAGACACGGCGGCCTGCGATTTCGTCCAGAAAGGGCGAGTTGAGCAGCGGCGTGCGCAGGGCATGCCCTTCCAGCCGCGCGGCGGCGGCGCGGATCATGTTGATGTTCATGATGCTGCGCTGTCCTCTTTTATTGCCACGATCCACTGATGCAGGGCGGCCACCGCCTCATCCTCGTCCAGAAACGGGATGTGGCCGCGACCGGGCACGCGGGCGAGGATCATATCGGGGCGACGACGCTGCATCTTCTCCACCGTATCCGCCGTCAGCAGGTTTGAGTTCAGCCCCCAGACCAGCGCCAGCGGCAATCCCTCCATTGCGTCAAAGAACGGCCAAAGGTCCGGCATCATCTGCTCGCCGGCCGCCAGCACCGCGTCGCGCAGGTGTTTGTCGTATGTGATCTGGAGACCGTCCGGCCCTTGGGTGTAATGCTTGCGCGCTTCTTCCATCCAGCGGCCTTCCGGCACATCGGTAAATTCGGGGAATGCGCGCGCCATCGCTGCGGCGGCTTCCTCATAGGTTTTGGCTGCGGGGTTGCGTCCGATGTAATCGGCGATCAGCGCCATGCCTTTGGGGTCGATCACCGGACCTACATCATTGAGGGCGACGCCCAGCAGGCGCTGTTTTGCACCGCGAGCGAGGCCCATCGCATTCAGGCCGCCGCGTGAGGTGCCGAGGATCGCGACCTTTTCCAGCTCCAGATGATCGAGCAGTTCGATAATGTCGCGGCATTCTACAGGCAGGGTGTAATGGCGCCAGTCCGGGTCGAAATCCGACTGCCCGCGCCCGCGGTAGTCCAGCTTGATCAGGCGGTTGCCTGACAGATGGGGGGTGACATAGTCGAAATCCGCGGTGGTGCGCGTGAGGCCCGCAAGGCAGAGGATCGGGAGTCCTTCGCCCTCGTCGGTATAGAAGAGCTTGAGACCGTCGGATGTTGTGAAATGTGCCATTAGCTGTGTGCTCCTTTTGATAGGCCGGCCAGTTCCGGGATGCCTGTGAGATCAGTCAGGACATGCGCGGGGCGCCAGGGTAAGCGGTCCACCGGATCGTTCGCGCGGTTGACCCATGCGGTTGTAAAGCCGTAGCCTGTAGCCGCCGCTGCATCCCAACCGTTGGAAGAGACGAACAGCACTTCTTTCTTCGCGCAGCCGAACTCGGAGCGGACCATGTCATAGACCCGTGCATCGGGTTTGAAGATGCCGACGCTTTCCACCGAAAGCTGTGAATCCAGCAGGCCACCGATGCCCGCACTGTCCACCGCGCCGCGCAGCATGGCGGGCGAGCCGTTGGAGAGGATCGCGGTGTTCAGTCCCGCCTCCTTGAGCGTTTGCAGCATGGCGGGGACTTCAGGGTAGGCGCCTAGCTCCCAATAGAGTGCCAGCAGGCGCGCGCGCAGGGCGTCATCACCATTATGCCCCGTTTTCTCCAGCGCCCAGTCCAGCCCGTCCTGCGTGACCTGCCAGAAATCGCAATGTGCCGAGGTGATTGCGCGCAGCCAGCTGTATTGCAACTGCTTGAGGCGCCAGTGTTCGGCCAGTTGCGGCCAATCGTCCTTGATCGCGGTGAATTCAGGCTCGCTTGCGGCCTGTCGTGCTGCGGCGGCCACGTCAAACAGGGTGCCATAGGCGTCAAAGATACAGGTGGTAATGGGCATGAAGGGCTCCGCGCCGCTGGGAATGTCGGGATGCACCCTTGCACGGGGCGGGAGGGCGGAAAAGGGCGAAAAGGGGGTTGTGGTTTGGTGCAGGGCTTGAAAAGATGCGGCATCTTTCGGAGCACCCGCGCAGATACGCGGCCTCCGCCCAAATTTTCCCAAGACAAACTGGAGACGACTTATGGCCGAAGTTAAGGCAGGCGACACCGTACAATTGCACTATACTGGCACCTTGCTGGATGGAACGACGTTCGACAGCTCCGAAGGGCGTGACCCTTTGCAGTTCCAGGTCGGGTCGGGTCAGATCATCCCCGGTCTGGACGTGGCGATCCCGGGCATGAAGGTCGGCGACAAGAAAGTGGTCAAGATCGGGGCGGATGACGCCTATGGTCAGGTGAACCCCGAAATGCGTCAGGCGGTCCCGCGCGAGGGCATTCCTGCGGAGATCCCGCTTGAGGTGGGCATCCAATTGCAGATGCAGACACCGGACGGGCAGGCGATGCCTGTGACCGTGATCGACGTAGACGAGGCGACGGTGACGCTGGATGCGAACCACCCGCTGGCGGGCAAGGATTTGCAGTTCGACATCGAGCTGGTCAAAATCGACGCTGCATAAAGAATTGAGCGGAGGAGGGGCGCTGCCCCGTCTGACCCGAGCGGCAGCCTTCGCGTGATATTCAGATCCCAGAAAAGGGCTCGTCCAAAGTTGTGATGAGCCCTGCCCTCGGGGCATCAAAAGCCTCCCGCGATTTATATCGCGGGAGGCTTTTGATTTGTGAAAGTCATTGCCTGCTGTCGAGCATTGTTCAAAGCGCATCTCTGACAGAGAACCCGAGGGTTAGTGGGTGGCGTCGGCGCGATTGAAGTCACCCTCCTGAATGTGTGGGGATGATGAGCCTGTCTGCGCAAAGATTACAGTTCACCGTAAAAGGGCGGCAGACCGGTATGTGTCCAAGGCCGCAAAGCGCAAGCTTGCTTGGTGGGCGGCCCTTTTGCCTCAGGGGCGGGTGTAGAGTGTGGGGAACCAGTCATCGCGCAGGCGCTGCCCTTGGTGCATCTCGTGGCCCGGAAAGGGCGGCGAGGTGGGACCGGGGCGCGCAGTATATCGCGCATCATCACCCAGAAGGCGCAGGGAGAAGGCGCGGCGGCGGGTGGTGGCGGTGTTTCCGCGTGCGCCGTGCAGGGTGGCGTAGTTGAAAGCGACCGCATCACCCGGTTCCATGTCCCACTCGCGGATGTCCATGGCTTGCGCATCGGGGTCCGGCACAGGCATGTAGGGTGCAGGGTCGAAAAAAGGTTCGTTCTTGGCCCAGCGGGTGGGCAGCACCGGCTTTTCCCAGCGGTGCGAGCCTGCAACACAGCGCAAAGTGGCCTCGCGCACCGGATCAAGCGGCGACCAGAAACTGACGTTTTGTTGGCCTTCCACGAAGTAATAGGGACCGTCCTGATGCCATGGTGTCGCCATGGAGGTGCCCGGCTCTTTGACCAGTACGTGGTCATGGAACAGCTGTACGGTGCTCGAGTCCATCAGGTCGGCGGCGACCTCGGCCGCAGGGGACGTGCGGATCACCTCGGCAAATTCTGGAATGCGCTGCCAGTTACAGTAATCATCGAAAAACCGGCCCGTCTCGCCTGCCTTGTCGTTGTTGGAGGCGTAGGGGCCGGGATCAGCCATGTTACGCGCGACCCCTTCGCGCAGGGTCTCGACATGATCTGCGAAGAGGCCGCGGATGATGATGACACCATCGCGCTGGTAGGCGTCGATGTCATCGCGGCTCAGCAGCGCGTGGGGCATCAGGGTTTCTTGCGCAGACGGATAACGACATCGACCGAGGCGATCTCCGCACCCTCGGGTGCCGTCGGCAGTTGCGCGATCACCAGCTGGTCGGAAGGTGCATCGGTCAGCCGCGCCTCGTCCTCCCAGAAGAAATGGGGGTGGTCGCGGGTATTAGTATCAAAATAGCTGCGCGCGCCGTCGACGGTTACTTCTTGTAATAGCCCTGCATCGCAAAAGGCACGAAGGGTATTGTATACAGTGGCAAGGGAAACTTTGTCAGGTCCACCTTGTGCAGCCTCGAATAGGCTTTCCGCCGTGACGTGCCTGTGATTTCCGTCACCTACCAGCAGTGTCGCCAATGTCAGGCGCTGTCGCGTCGGGCGCAGTCCCGCCGTGGCGAGCCATTTTGTTCCGGTTTCCAGCTGGGTATCAGACATCACAAGCCTCTTTTCGAACTGGAACCAATATAGGGGGTGACAGGGACGGGTTTCAATTGGAAATACCTTTTTCAGCGCGTTGTAGCCGGAAAAGGGGCGGAAATGCCGCGCAAGTCGGGGTGCGCGGCGCCCCTTGCAGGCCGGTTGAAGGCGGTGTTAGTTTGCAGCCAATTCACTGACGCGCAGGAGCATGCAATGAACGATTTTCCCACCAGTTTTGACAAAGAAGGCCTGCTGAAATGTGCGCGCGGCGAGCTGTTTGGCCCGGGCAATGCCCAGCTGCCTGCACCGCCGATGCTGATGATGGATCGGATCACGGATGTCTCCGCCGATGGGGGTGCCCATGGCAAGGGTCATATCACGGCCGAATTCGATATCACGCCGGACCTGTGGTTCTTCGACTGTCATTTTCCAGGCAATCCAATCATGCCAGGCTGTCTGGGTCTTGACGGCTTGTGGCAATTGACGGGGTTCAACTTGGGCTGGCGCGGCTGGCAGGGGCGCGGTTATGCTCTGGGCGTGGGTGAGGTCAAGCTCAAGGGGATGGTGCGCCCCGACCGCAAGATGCTGACCTACAAGATCGACTTTACGAAGGCTATTCAGACACGCCGCCTGACCATGGGCGTGGCAGACGGTATCGTCGAGGCGGACGGCGAAGTGATCTACGAGGTCAAGGATATGAAGGTCGCCTTGTCCGAAAGCTGATAGACAAAACATGCCGCCCCGCTGGTCGCGAAAAAGCGATCAGCGGGGCGGAACAGTCCGATGGTGCGCCTTGATCAGGCGGACTGCATATCCTGAGATTTGCCGTCGTGTGACCCGTTCACAGCCGCATCTGCCATAACATAAGCCACGTCTGCGCGGCTGGCCTGCGCCGATTTGTCTACGTCTGAGCCCAGCAATACCTTGTCAGACCGACCATCATCGGTCAGTGCCACGGGACGCAAAATCGAATACGTCAGCCCCGACGCCTTTAGATGCTCGTCCGCTTCGTGCTTTGCCTTCAGGTAATGGGCCAGATCGCCCTGTGGATTTTCCTGATCTGCACCTACCGAACTCAGCATGACAAAGCGCTTAACTCCGGACTTTGCCGCGATGTCGATCAGACGTTTTGCGCCATCGCGGTCCACCTTGTCTGTCATTTCAGCGCTGGTGCCTCCGCCTGAACCTGCTGCAAAGACGACAACTTCCGCACCGGCGCAACTGTCGTCCTTGAGGTTTGTCAGATCGGCGATGCGTGTCTGCGTGCCTGTGGGCAAGACGCTGGTATCAGAGCTCTCGCGCACGAGGGCAATCGGGTTGGCTCCCATCTCCTTGATATCGGCAATGAGTTGGCGGCCTGTTTTGCCGGTTGCGCCGGCGACAATTACGTTCAGTGTCATGTTGATCTTCTTTCTATTTTTCAGGGTTGCAAGTGATGCAGCCTGTGAGTTCATCCGCGAATGCGCTCCATTATAACCGGCACGTTAACCCGACCCGGTTTGCGCCGCTTTTCGCGGGTTGATTTTGCTTCGCTGTCCTTTGATGAACACGCCGTGTCCTGCGAGAGTTCCATGTCATTTAACGGTTGGGCGGTTTGCTACCCGCTTGCACCCCCGCGCAGCACTGGCCTAAGAAGGGGTGAGGAATACAAAGGGAGTGCTTTATATGTGCCGCGCAAAACCAGAGGTCCGCTCATGAGACGCGTCGTCGTCACAGGGTTGGGCATCGTCTCATCCATCGGAAACAACGCCGCCGAGGTGAAAGCATCGCTGAAGGCGGGGACGAGCGGCATCGTCGCATCCCCCGAGATGGCCGAGCACGGGTTTCGCAGCCGTGTGGCTGGCACGCTCAAACTGGACCCGGCAGCGCTGATCGACAAACGCACTTACCGCTTCATGGGGCCGGGGGCTGCCTATGCCTATCTGGCGATGGGGCAGGCGATTGAGGATGCGGGGCTGGCCGAAGATGTGATCAGCAATCCGCGTACAGGTCTGGTTGCAGGCTCTGGCGGGCCGTCAACCTCGGCGATGCTGAGTGCGCATGAGGTCGTCAAGGATACGGGTGCGACCAAGCGGATCGGGCCGTTTGCGGTGCCCAAGTGCATGTCCTCCACGGTGAGTGCGAACCTTTCGACAGCCTATAAGATCAAGGGCATCAACTATTCCATCACTTCCGCCTGCTCGACCTCGCTGCATTGCATCGGCAATGCGGCAGAGCAGATCATGATGGGCAAGCAGGACGTGATGTTTGCGGGCGGCGGCGAGGAGCTGGACTGGACGCTGTCGTGTCTGTTTGACGCCATGGGTGCCATGAGCAGCAAGTATAACGACACGCCGGAGCTGGCCTCGCGTGCGTTTGATCAGGACCGCGACGGGTTTGTAATCTCGGGTGGCGGCGGCATGGTGGTGCTGGAGGATCTCGATCACGCGCTGGCGCGTGGCGCGAAGATTTACGCCGAAGTAACGGGCTATGCGGCCACATCGGACGGTCATGACATGGTGGCACCCTCCGGCGAGGGCGGCGAGCGCGCGATGCGTCTGGCGTTGAGCACGCTGCCAGAGGGCCGCAAGGTGAGCTACATCAACGCGCACGGCACCTCCACGCCCGTGGGCGACGTGGGCGAGATCGAGGCCGTGCGGCGGGTCTTCGGTCAGGGCAGCACGCCGCCTGTGAGCTCCACCAAATCCATGACCGGCCATGCCCAAGGGGCGGCGGGCGCGCTGGAGGCGATCTTCTGCCTACTGATGCTGGAGGATGATTTCATCACGCCATCCATCAATGTCCAAACGCTGGACGAGCGGCTGGACCGTGCGGAGATTGCGCTGGAGCGCGTAGACAACGCGGGTCTTGATTCCGTCATGACCAATTCCTTCGGATTTGGCGGCACCAACGGATCTATGATCCTCTCGAAATACCAAGGTTAGGATCACGGACATGACTGGATTGCTCAGCGGTAAACGCGGACTGATTATGGGGGTCGCGAACGAGCGGTCGATCGCGTGGGGCATCGCCAAGGCGATGGCCGGCGCTGGCGCTGAGCTGGCTTTCACCTATCAGGGCGAGGCCTTCGGCTCACGGTTGAAACCTCTGGCCGAGAGTGTCGGGTCGGACTTTATGGTCGATGTGGATGTGACGGATGACGCGTCGCTTGACACTGCGTTCGAGCAGTTGGGGGCGCGGTGGGAGACACTGGATTTTGTGGTTCATGCCATTGCGTTCTCGGATAAATCCGAGCTGACGGGCCGTTTCCTGAACACCAGCCGCGCGAACTTCAAGCGCTCGATGGATATCTCTGCCTACAGCTTTATCGAAGTGGCGCGCCGCGCGCATCCGATGATGGTGGAAAAGGGCGGCACGTTGCTGACCCTAACCTATCAGGGGTCCAATAAGGTGGTGCCGAACTATAACGTCATGGGTGTGGCGAAGGCCGCGCTGGAGAGTGCGACGCGCTATCTGGCGAATGATCTGGGGCCGGAGGGCATCCGCGTGAACGCAATCTCGCCGGGTCCGATGAAGACACTGGCGGGTGCCGCGATTGGCGGGGCGCGCAAGACCTACAAGCACACGGATATGAACGCGCCGTTGCGCGCCAATGCAACGCTGGAGGCTGTCGGTGGCACGGCGGTCTATCTGGCCTCCGATGCGGGCGCCTGCACCACGGGCGAGATCATCCACGTCGATGGCGGCTATCATGTGCTGGGGATGCCACAGGGCGAGAACCTTTAGAGAAGGTTCGAAGAGCGGCTCTGCCCTATCTCTGGCCTTTCGACCAGAGATGTTCCCGGAAATTCAGCGCAAAAGGGAACGGGGCAGGAACGCCTCAGCTGATGTCGAGCGGGGGCAGGGATTTGACCACGTCGTCGACCGCTTTCATCTGGGTGAGGAAAGCTTCCAGCTTGTCCAGCGGCAGCGCGCTGGGACCGTCACAGAGGGCCTGATCAGGGTTTGGGTGCGCTTCGAGGAAGAGGCCTGCGAGGCCCACGCCGAGGCCCGCGCGGCCTAACTCGGCCACTTGCGACCGCCTGCCACCGGAGGCGGCACCGCCGGGATCACGCATTTGCAGGGCGTGGGTCACATCAAAGATGATAGGCGCATCGTCAGATACGTCGCGCATGGTGCGCAGGCCCAGCATATCGACAACAAGATTGTCGTAGCCAAAGCAGGCGCCGCGCTCGCAGAGCATGATTCTATCATTGCCGCATTCGCGCAGTTTTTCGACGATGTTCTTCATCTGGGGCGGGCTGATGAACTGCGGTTTCTTGACGTTGATCACGGCACCCGTGGCTGCGACCGCGGCGATCAGGTCGGTCTGGCGGGCGAGGAAAGCGGGGACTTGCAGGATGTCGCAGACTTCGGCTACCGGGGCGCATTGGGCCTCCGTATGGATGTCGGTGATGACGGGGACATCGAAGGTCTGCTTGATCTCCTCGAAAATTTTCAGGCCTTCCTCCATCCCCGGTCCCCGGTAGCTGTGGATGGAGGAGCGGTTGGCCTTGTCGAAGGACGCCTTGAAAACATAGGGAATACCCAGTTTTGCGGTGACAGTCACATAGGCTTCGGCCACCTGCATCGCCAGATCGCGGCTTTCCAGCACGTTCATGCCGCCGATCAGGGTGAAGGGCAGATCATTGCCGATGGTCAGGTTTGGGAGCGTGATATGGGTCATGTTTCCGTGTCCTTTTATCTGAGGGGCGGTGTTTGCCAGAGCCAGACTTTCATCCCGCCATGCGGGATGGCGTGGCCTTGGGGCTTCCATGGCAGGCCGGTTGCCTTGGCCAGTGGTGGCTCGGACGTGACGAGGGCCACGCGCCAGCCTTTGAACCGGGTGAGCAGCGTCTGCCCAAGCGTGCCATAGAGCGGATAGAGCAGTTTTTTGTTGCCGATGCGCGCGCCATAGGGCGGGTTGACGATCACGAGGCCTTTGGGGCCTTCGGGCGGGGTCAGCTCGCCCGCGGCGTGGTTGGCGAAGGTGCTGAAATCGGCAACGCCTGCGCGCGCGGCGTTGGCGGTGGCCATGCGGATGGCACCTGCGTCGCGGTCCGAGCCATAGAACTGCGCGGGAGGCGTGCTGACGGGGCTCGATTTCATAGCCTCGAAAGTGGAGGCGTCATAATTGGCGAGGTCTTGGAACGCGAAGCTGCGGCTGCGGCCCGGAAGCAGGCCTGCGGCGATCTCTGCCGCCTCGATCACGAAAGTACCGGAGCCGCACATCGGGTCCACGACAGGCTCGGTGCCAGTATAGCCCGCTTGCCGCAGCATGAGGGCAGCCAGCGTTTCGCGCATGGGGGCCTTGCCGACTGCCTCCTTGTGACCGCGTTTGTGCAGGCTCTCGCCGGAGGTATCGAGGCTGAACAGCACATTGTTGTCGTCGATCCGCACTTTGAGCACCAAGGTCGCCTCGGGTGAGAGGGTCAGGCCATGGGTATCTGTCAGCGCGGTCTCGATCCGCTGAGTGGCAGCTCCTGCGTGGTAGATCTTCGACGCTTTGGTGGTGACTTGCACACGCAGCGGCACATCGCGGCGTAGCAGATCGCCAAAGGGGAACTTGCGGCTTCGTTTGTCCAGCTGTGCCAGATGGAAGGCCATGAAGCCGCCGATGCGGGCCAGCACGCGTGTCGCACCGCGCAGCACCAGATTGGCGCGCCAGACGTCTGGCCAGCCGCCCTGAAACACCACGCCACCAGGCACAGCCACCGCACCGGCAAAGCCGCGCTCAAGCGCCTCGTCACATAGCAGCTGTTCCATGCCGGGCACGGTTGCCAAGAAAATCTCGAAGGGTTGGGGATCACTCATGCAATGGGGTTTAGGCGTTGCGTGGCCAAGCTGCACGCGGTTTTTCTGCGCATTGCCAAAATATGGCCGTGATTGTGGGGTAACAGGTGCGCATGAGCTTTGCAGACACATACCGCGAGGAGCGGCTGATCAACAGGCGCGCACGGGCGCGGTCCGCACGGATACTGGGGCGGCTCATCGGATTTTGTCTGACCGCCTGTTTCGTTGTGGCCCTACGGGTTGAGCCGCAGCTGCGCGCGGCGGTGGCCGATCTGGCGTTGGCGGTGATGGGCAAGACGGCACAGCAGGGCGTTGCTGCCGCCGAACCGCAGGCGCAGGCACCCGACCAGGCGGGCATTGCTACGCGACCTCGCCAGGCGGCCCCGACGGCCGCACACCTGCCGGAGAGCCGTGTGAAGGTGAACAGGGGTCTGCGGGACTAGTGCAGCCGCCCGGTACTCAAAACCATTGCCCCGGCTCCATCAGCCCCAGATCCAGAAGCTGCCGCGAGTGCCATTCAAACGGAGCGGAGTTGTGCCACTTGAAGGTGTGGATGTCATAGCGGCTGCCTGGATTGGCCTTGAGCGCCTTGGCTGTGCGGAACGAGCAAACTGTGGCGGTGATGTTGTGATGCCACGGGCAGGCGTAGGTATTGTATTCCTCATCCGAGAAGGTGTGATCGTCGCGCAGGCGCAATCCGGGGGCGGCGCGGAAGATGGCGATGCGGTCGATCTTCCGGCGGGCGGCGGGCACGTGCTCCTCATAGCGCCAGCGCAGGCCGCCGAAGAAATCCAGCTGTCGCTCTTTGGGGTGGCCATGGCCTTCGGTGTCAGGACGCGCCAACGCGTAGTAGCCCGAGCGGTCCAGATGCGCGCGCTCCAGCGATACAGCGTCCGGGTAGGCGTCCAGATCATCGGCATAGAGGTCGATGATATAGGTGAGCATCGCGCTGCGCCGTTCCTCGGTATGGAAGGTCAGCATTTCGACAATGCTGCGCGTCTCGCAGAACGGGAAGAACAGGTATTCGGCATTGTAGCAATAGTAGATCCATTGCTGCGGGGCTGCGCCGATGATTGCATTGACGGCGGCTTCTGTCGCGCCTTGTTGCGACATATTGTAATCGATGCGGTGCACGGTCTCTTGCAAGTCGCGCGGCAGGTCGAACACAGCGGGCATCAACGCCAAGACGTGTTTGAACCCCATCTGCAAATGGTGGCGCAGGGTTGTGTCAACCTCGACGTCATCTTCGACCAGCACAATCGCGATGGGTCCTTTGGCAAGGGCGGCGCGGTGTGTTGCGAGAAACTGGTCGAGCGAGTTGTGGTGCATGCGGGTTCCGGTATGACGGCGATCATTTGGCTTTGCAGCAGAATCGGTTAAATCGCCGTGCATTGCAAGATGCGACGCAGGCTGTTAGGCCGCGCTGCATCCCAGACCACTCCGATAACCGCAGGGCGCATCCCATGTCAGATACGAAAACAGACACTCCGAAAAAGCTCTTTATCAAGACCTACGGCTGTCAGATGAACGTCTATGACAGCGAAAGGATGGCAGAAAGCCTTGAGGGATATGTGCAGACCGATACCGCCGAGGACGCGGATATGATCCTGCTGAACACCTGCCACATCCGTGAAAAAGCAGCGGAAAAGGTATATTCTGAACTCGGCCGGATGAAGCCGCTGAAGGAGCTGAACCCGAACCTGAAGATCGGCGTGACCGGATGTGTGGCACAGGCCGAGGGTGCCGAGATCATGCGCCGCCAGCCTGCGGTGGATCTGGTGGTTGGGCCGCAGTCCTATCACCGCTTGCCGCAGATGGAGGCGCGGGTGCGCGAGGGGCTGACCGCTCTCGACACGGATTTCCCCGAAGAGGACAAATTTGCCCACCTCAAGGGCCGCACGGACGTGCGCCGCGCGCCAGCCGCTTTCCTGACCGTTCAGGAGGGGTGCGACAAATTCTGCGCTTTCTGTGTGGTGCCCTATACCCGTGGCGCCGAGGTGTCCCGCCCGGCTGATCGCGTGTTGCGCGAGGCGGAGGAGCTGGTCGCGCGTGGTGTGCGCGAGGTGACGCTGCTGGGCCAGAACGTCAACGCCTACCACGGCGGCATGACGCTGGCGCAGCTGATCCGTGCACTGGGGCAAATCGAGGGGCTGGAGCGCATCCGCTATACCACCAGCCACCCCAATGACATGGACGACGATCTGATCGCGGCACATGCGGACACGCCCAAACTGATGCCCTACCTGCACCTGCCCGTGCAATCCGGCTCTGACCGTATTCTGAAGCGAATGAACCGGAGCCACACAGCGGAAAGCTATCTGCGCCTGATCGAGCGCATCCGCGAGGCGCGTCCCGACATCATGATGTCGGGCGATTTCATCGTGGGCTTTCCCGAAGAGACAGAGGCCGATTTTCAGGCCACCATGGATCTGGTCGAAGAGGTGAACTACGGCTACGCCTATAGCTTCAAATACTCGACCCGTCCCGGCACCCCCGCCGCGAACCGCCCGCAGGTGGATGCTGCCGAGGCTGACGAGCGGTTGCAACGTCTGCAAGCCCTGATCACCCGCCAGCAGCGCGCCATTCAGGAGAGCATGGTCGGGCGCGACCTGAGCGTGCTGGTGGAGAAGGCTGGCCGCGAGGCGGGGCAGATGCTGGGCAAATCCGAGTATCTCCACTCGGTCCATATCAACAACTCGACCGCGCAGATCGGTGAGGTTGTACCCGTGCGGATCACCCGCGCGATGACCAACTCATTGACTGCCGAACAGCGCTAGGGTGGCCGCGCGCCAACGTGTCGACGCTTTGAGTGGGAAGGGGCGTGCGAATCACGTTCCCGTCAGCATGAGATGTCACATAATCGTCCTTAAATAGTGAAATTGGACCCGAACCACACAATATCTGCTATATTGTGCTTCCCACGGCGAATAGTTTTGCCTAACCTACAGGAATGTGAGGGTTAATTGTTGGGGCACTGCCGCCTACGCGATTCCCTCGGGGGAACAAGATAGGAGAGAAGCTGTGGCAAACACACTTTTCAAAGCCGTCCGCATGGTTGCGGGTGCTGCCATGGTAGCAGCGCTTGCCTTTCAGGGCGCTGCGGTTAATGCACAGACAAAAAGCCAGTCCGGCCGCGATGGCGGGCAGTATATCCCAACAATCTGGGTTGATCCCGACGGGTGCGAGCACTGGGTCATGGACGACGGTGCAGAGGGCTATATGAGCCCGCACACAAACCGTCAGGGTATTCCGGTCTGCCGCCGGGGCAACGTCTGCGGTGTGATGCAAAGTGACCAGTTCTTTGCCACAGACAGTTCGCGTATTTCCCATGGAGGCGAGGCGCGGCTTCGCGACTTCTTCGCGTCTACAGGCGCGGTGAGCTATATCATCACCGGCCATACAGACAGCCGCGCATCGGATGAATACAACATGCGCCTGTCGATGAACCGCGCGCAGGCTGTTGCCCGCGTCGCCCAGTCTACCGGTGTGCGCATCGCGGACGTGCGTGGCTACGGCGAGCGGATGCCAGCGGCGTCCAACAACTCGGCCGCCGGCATGGCCAAGAACCGCCGCGTCGAAATCATTTGTATTCGCTGAGGGAACAAGCACATGAACATCATCAAAATCGCTGCGCTTGTTGGTATGGTTACAGCCGTTTCGGCTTGCGAAACCGGCCCGGACAAGTCCTTTGACCGCGGGATCGACAAGAAACACCTCAGCCAGCTTCAGGCAGGCATCTGGGTGGACCCGAACGGGTGTGACCACTGGATCATCGACGACGGTGTCGAGGGATACCTCTCTGCGCGTCTGGACAAGTTCGGCAAGCCCGTCTGTTCCGGTGTTGCTGCGCCCACACAGACTGTGGGTGATTTCAAGAACGGCGCTACCAGCATCATCGGCGATCCGATCTGATCTTGAACCGATCAAGCCGATATCAAAAGGGCCGGAGTGTTTTGCACTACGGCCCTTTTTGCGTGCTGCCTCTGGCAATGGCTGCCGCGCCGCCCTATCTGACAAGGCCTAGCACCTGAAAGGACCCGCTTTTGCCCCTATCCGATCTGCCTAAACCTGTCAGCGGCCCTCCGGGTCCGGTGCTCGAGTTTTCCGATAACCGCCTGTTGATTGATCTCTGCGGCCCCTACGACCAGCATCTTGCGTCCATCGAGAACGCGCTTGATGTGCAGATCGTCCGGCGCGGCAATTTCCTCACCCTGCTGGGTGAACCGCTGTCGACCGAGCGCGCGGCGCAGGTTCTGCAATCGCTCTATGCGCGGCTGGAAGGCGGGCGCGGGGTGGAGCCAGCGGATGTGGACATGATCCTGCGCATGGGTATCTCCGATGTGGGCACCGGCGTGCGCGATGGCGACCAGATCGAGATGCCGATCAAGCAGGGGATCGAGATCCAGACCCGCAAGAAACGCGTGGAGCCGCGCACCGAGGCGCAGAAAGCCTACGTGCAAGCCCTGTTCGAGAACGAAATGGCCTTTGGCATCGGCCCTGCGGGCACGGGCAAGACCTATCTGGCCGTCGCTGTGGGCGTGTCGATGTTCATCTCTGGCAAAGTCGACAAGATCATCCTGAGCCGCCCCGCCGTTGAAGCGGGCGAGCGTCTGGGCTTTCTGCCTGGTACACAGGACGAGAAGATCGACCCTTACATGCAGCCGCTCTATGACGCGCTGAATGACTTTCTGCCGGGCAAGCAGCTGGCCAAGCTGCGCGAGGAAAAGACGATCGAGATCGCACCTCTGGCGTTTATGCGCGGGCGTACGCTCTCCAACGCTTTTGTCGTGCTGGATGAGGCGCAGAACGCGACGACCATGCAGATGAAAATGTTCCTGACCCGTCTGGGCAAAGGTTCGCGCATGGTGATTACCGGCGACCGCACCCAGATTGATCTGCCGCGCGGGCAGGCTTCGGGGCTGGCGGATGCGGAGCGGTTGCTGAAGTCCATCCCCAAGATCAGCTTCAACTACTTCACGTCCAAAGATGTGGTGCGTCACCCGTTGGTCGCTGCGATCATCGAGGCCTATGAGGCAGAGGCCGAGCGCGCGCTGAACCGCGACGTCTAGCACCATGGAGACGCTGGATATCGTGATAGAAGCGCCTGCGTGGTGCGAAGATGCGCTTGACGCGCTCGCGAACCGCGCGGTCACTGCCACGTTGCACCATTGTGGCCTTGCACCTGAAGATTGCGAAATCACGCTGCTCGCGTGCGACGATGCGCGCATCTCAACGCTCAATGCCGAATTTCGCGGCAAGCCGCAGCCAACCAATGTGCTCAGCTGGCCCGCCCAGCCTCTGGCGCCGCCCAAAGAAGGCGCTGCACCGCCGCGACCCGAACAGGGCTTTGACGGCATGGTTGAGCTGGGCGACATCGCGCTCAGCCACGACACCTGCGCGCGTGAGGCAGCCGAATCAGGCAAGCCGTTTGAGGACCATCTGACCCATCTGATTGTCCACGGTGTGTTGCATTTACTGGGCTATGACCACGAGACAGATGGCGATGCAGCGCTTATGGAGGGTCTCGAGGTCGAAATTCTTGGTATTCTTGGCCTGAATAACCCATATAGTGACGGTATTAACTCCACAGGCGCGCTCTAGGCCGCCGCTTCCAAAGACAGGACCCAATGGGCGACACCGACGGACCATCTAACGCTGCGCAGAGCGCGCAGGAATTTCACCTTATCGAAGACGACACCACGCCAGAGGCAGGACGCACCGGTTTTTTCAGCCGCGTCATTGGTGCGCTGAGCCCCTCCGACCATGACGAGCAAGACATGACCACCGCCCACAACAGTGATCGGGGGACGACCGGCATGGGCAATCTGCGGCGCATGCGTGTGGACGATGTGATGATCCCCAAGGCGGACATCGTCGCGGTCAACGTTACCTCCACCATGGACGAGCTGGTCGAAGTGTTCAAAGAAAGCGGCATGACGCGGTTGCCGGTTTTTGACGGTACACTTGATACGCCGATCGGGATGGCCCACCTCAAGGATCTGGCGCTACAGTTCGGCTTTAACGGCAAACCCAAGGACTTTGACCTCAGGGCGATGGTCCGGCCGCTGGTTTATGTGCCGCCGTCCATGACCATCGGGGTGTTGCTGACCAAAATGCAGGCCGAACGCCGCCACATGGCACTGGTGATCGACGAATACGGCGGTGTTGATGGTTTGGTGACGATCGAGGATCTGATCGAACAGGTCATCGGCCAGATCGAGGATGAACACGACGTCGAAGAGGGCGAGTATTTCTCGGAAGAGAAACCGGGGCAGTATCTGGCGCTGGCCAAGACTCCGCTGGCGGATTTCGAGAACGAGGTCGGCTTGTCGCTGACGGATCACGATGACGTAGACGAAGAAGAGATCGACACGCTGGGCGGTCTGGTTGTGATGCTGTCGGGTCGTGTCCCTGCGCGTGGCGAGGTTGTGGTGCATCCCGATGGCCCCGAGTTTGAAATCATGGACGCGGATCCGCGCCGGATCAAACGTCTGCGCGTGCGGATGAACACCACGCCTGCATGATGATGACGCAACGCTGGAAGCGCTGGCTGCTGCCTGTGGCGCTGGGCGCCTTCGCGGCATTGGGGCAAGCACCCTATGATCTGCCGCTTGTCATGGTTCTGGCGCTGGCCGCCGTGATGGTGCTGTTTTCCAGTGCGCAGTCGCCCCGTGCGGCGGCGCTTTGCGGGTTTGCCTTCGGCTTTGGCTATTTCGCGCTGGCGCTGCACTGGATTATCTCGCCGTTTCTTGTCGATGCCGCGCGTCATGGTTGGATGGCCCCCTTTGCTGTCGTGCTGATGGCTGCTGGTGGCGGGCTGTTTTGGGCGATTGCCTTCTGGTCTGCACGGCGGCTTTCATCTGGCCTCTGGGTTCTGGTTCCGTGCTGGGCAATGATCGAGCTGCTGCGCGCGTATATTTTCACTGGCTTTCCATGGGCCAGCCCCGCGCAGGCGCTGGTGGATACACTGCCCGGCCAGTTGCTGGCCTGGGTCGGGCCGCATGGCCTTACGCTGCTGGTGTTGACCGCTGCTGCAACCTTGGCCTTTACCTGGAGGAGCGGTTGGGCGCTGCGTGTTTTGGCTCTGCTGCCCGTGGGATTTGCTGTGCTCACCCCGCCGCTAGCCGCGCCCTCCGCGCTTTCTGATGGCGTGTTGCGGCTGATCCAGCCCAACGCGCCGCAAGCCGAGAAATGGGACCCCGAGAAGATCGGTGTTTTCTATACCCGCCAGCTGGATTTCACTGGCGCGGCTCCTGCCGAAGGGCGTCCGGCACCCGATGCCATCATCTGGCCCGAAACGGCAATTCCGTGGTCGCTGAACCGCAGCGCGGTGATTCTGGAAGAGATCAGTGCCGTCGCCAATGGCGTGCAGGTCATCCTTGGCGCGCAGCGCAGCGAGGGTGAGCGGTATTTCAACTCGTTGGCAGTGCTGGGGCCGCAGGGGCAGGTTGCCCAGATCTATGATAAACACCACTTGGTCCCTTTCGGCGAGTATGTTCCCTTGGGTGATTTTGCCGCGCGTTTCGGGATTTACGGTATGGCGCCGCAGCATGGCGCGGGCTTCAGCAGTGGCCCCGGTGCGGAACTGATCGACCTTGGGCGGATTGGCCGTGCCCTGCCGCTGATTTGTTACGAGGCGGTATTTGCACATGACGTCAACGCAGCACCCGCGCGCCCTGATTTTATCATTCACGCGACAAATGATGCATGGTTCGGCACCGATGCGGGGCCGCAGCAGCATCTGGCGCAGGCCCGTATGCGCGCGATCGAACAAGGACTTCCCGTAGCCCGCGCGGCCAATACCGGCATCACCGCCATGATTGATCCGCACGGGCGCATTTTGGAGAGTATCGGCATGGGGCAGGCGGGGTATCTGGATGCGGCACTGCCGCTGCCGCTCGGGCCGACGCTCTATAGCCGGACGGGCGATGTGCCTGTGGCGGTGCTGTTGGTGCTGGTGCTGGCCGGACTTGTGCTGCGTCGCCGTGCAGGGCGCGCGCGAAACACTGCCTGAACCTAATCTGGGCGGCGCCGGAAAACTGACAGCGGTTTGACCGTTTTGGCGGCAGGGCGTTCCGAGGGAGCGCGGGCATTGATTCTGGCAGCAAACAGCGGCTTTTGCCCGCGCACGCCGGGAATGGTGGGCGTAGCAACATTTTCGGGCTCTGCGCTGTCGTCAAGGGGATCCAGAAAGTCCCATAGCCTTTGCAGCGATGCTTCGATCTGTTTGACACGGTCGATCGCGTCCGGCTGATCCATGCGGTCCAGATCGCGCAACTTGCGGACCTGTCGCATGATGCGTCCAACCATGGGTCTGAGATCTTGTGTGCCACGTGCCCTGCGGCTGATATCCGTCACACCGCTCCTGTCCGGTATCTGCCGGGATATGCGCAAGGTGGTGCGGGTGGTCTCTTATAATGTATCAAGTGGAATATCTTGCAACGCCAGACAGGTACTAACCCCCTGTTCCGTCAGGTGTATTTGGCCCTCTAGGCGCTCGGTATCCGTCATCATGACAATCGCTGGTGAAGGCAGCATGAGGACAGCACGGTCCGCATGGGTATTGCCCAGCCCGCCATTTGCGTGAAGGCCGGGCCACAATAATACCAGATCGACATGGTTTCGGTCCAACGCGGCGCGCAGGGCCTCGACATTGTCCACCTCCGTCACGCTGTTTGTGAAATCCAATGCATGGCACAGATTTTTCAGGCGCATGCGAACCAGTGTTTTGCCATCTGCAATGATGATTTTTGTGCCCTCGGACTGATCGGCTGACTGCCTGATCTTTGATACGGTGCGATTTTCGGGACTGATCATTGCAGAGCTGTGCCAGAAAGGGAAACCTACCCATTTCTATGCGACGATGGGTTAACGAACCCTCACCGGCAGCCCATTGCAGTGCGGTTTAATCCCCGCTAAATGCGCGGGCATGAGCACACCTGTCAAACCCCGTCGCAATTTTTATGGTCGCCTCAAGGGGCACAACCTGAAGCAATCCCAGAAGGATTACCTCGAAGAGGATCTGGACGCGCTGTCACCGGGCGCTGTGGATTGGGATAGCAATCCCGAACGCACCGCGCTGGACGTGGATGCGATGTTTGAGGCCAAGCCCGCGTGGCTGGAGATCGGTTTCGGCGGCGGCGAGCACATGGTGCATCAGGCCGTCTCTCATCCCGATGTCGGAATCATCGGGTGCGAGCCTTACATCAACGGTGTGGCGATGCTGCTGGGCAAGATCCGGCGTGCGGCCGTGGATAATGTAAAAGTATACCCCGGTGATGTGCGCGACATGTTCGAGGTATTGCCGCCCGAGAGCATCTCGAAGGCGTTTCTGCTCTATCCCGATCCCTGGCCCAAGGCACGTCACCACCGTCGCCGTTTTGTGACCGAAGAGCATCTGGTGCCCCTGCACCGTGTCCTGAAGCCGGGCGCGATTTTTCGTGTGGCGACGGACATTCCCGATTATGTCCGCCAGACGTTGGAAGAAGTGCCGCTTTTCGGATTTGAATGGCTGGCCGAGGGGCCATCGGACTGGCGCGCGCCGTGGGAGGATTGGCTCTCGACGCGGTACGAGCAAAAAGCTCTGCGCGAGGGGCGCACACCGCATTATCTGACATTCCGTCGGGTGTGATGCCGGATTGGGGTCGGCCCCTAAAGCTCTCCGTGATATTTATGGTCAAAAGAAATAGGCATGCATGGACCTGCGTGGGTTGGCGGGATAGAACGCAGGCGAGTGTAATTTGAGGGCAAAAGCATGTCGGGCCACGGTGATCCTATTCCAATGACGTCAACCGCCTGCGGGCCTTTGCGGGGCACGGCGGATGTGCCGGGGGACAAGTCGATCTCGCACCGTGCGCTGATCCTAGGGGCGATGTGTGTGGGCGAGACGACGATTGCCGGGCTGCTGGAAGGGCAGGATGTGTTGGACACAGCCAAGGCGATGCGGGCGTTCGGCGCGGAGGTCGCAAACAACGGTGGCGGCAACTGGTCTGTGCGCGGTGTGGGTGTGGGCGGTTTTGCCGAGCCTGCGGACGTGATTGATTGCGGCAATTCCGGCACTGGTGTGCGGCTGATCATGGGCGCGATGGCGACCCAGCCGGTGACGGCGACGTTTTCGGGGGATGCGAGCCTGAACGGTCGGCCCATGGCGCGGGTGACGGATCCGCTGGCGTTGTTTGGGTGTCAGGCCGTCGGGCGTTCGGGCGGTCGTTTGCCCATGACACTGGTGGGCGCGCGCGCGCCGGTGCCTGTGCGCTATGTTGTGCCGGTGCCGTCGGCACAGGTGAAGTCTGCTGTTTTGCTGGCCGGGCTGAACGCGCCCGGAAAGACTGTTGTGATCGAGAAGGAAGCGACCCGCGACCATACCGAGCGGATGCTGGAGGGCTTTGGCGCGGAGATTTCCGTGCGCGAAACGGACGAGGGGCGCGAGATTACGCTGACCGGCCAGCCTGAGCTGCGTGCGCAGCACATCGAGGTGCCGCGTGATCCCTCTTCGGCGGCGTTTCCGGTCTGTGCCGCGCTGATCGTGCCTGGCTCGGACGTGCTGGTGCCCGGCATCGGCCTGAACCCGACGCGGGCGGGGCTGTTTACTACGCTGCGCGAGATGGGTGCGGATCTGACCTATGAAAACGAACGGACCGAGGGCGGCGAGCCTGTGGCTGACCTGCGCGCGCGCTATTCGCCCGAGATGCAGGGGATCGAGGTGCCGCCAGAGCGCGCGGCCAGCATGATTGACGAATATCCGGTTTTGAGTGTGGTGGCGGCCTACGCCCAAGGCCAGACTGTGATGCGCGGTGTGCGCGAGTTGCGCGTGAAGGAAAGCGACCGGATTGATGCAATGGCCAAGGGCTTGCGCGCCAACGGGATCGAGGTGGACGAGGGCGAGGATTGGTGGACGGTCACCGGTCTGGGCCACGGCAATGTCGCGGGCGGGGCGACCTGTGCCAGCCAGCTGGACCACCGGATTGCCATGTCTTTCCTGATCCTCGGGATGGCCTCAAACGCGCCGGTGCGGGTGGATGACGGCGGGCCGATCGCCACGTCCTTCCCGATATTCGAGCCGCTTATGGCGGCGCTGGGCGCGAAGGTCAGCCGTGACGGGTAGCGGCTTCACGGTGGCAATCGACGGACCGGCCGCAGCGGGTAAAGGCACGGTTTCCAAGGCTGTGGCTGCGCATTTCGGGTTCGCGCATCTGGATACAGGGCTGCTCTACCGTGCTGTTGGTGCCAAGGTGCTGGCAGGTGCGGACGCGATTGACGCAGCGCTCACGCTGGTGGTTGATGATCTTGATGATGCCAATCTGCGCACCTCCGATGTGGCACAAGCGGCCAGCAAGGTTGCCGTCATCGCAGAAGTGCGGGCCGCCCTGCTGGATTTTCAGCGCAGCTTTGCCACGCGGGCCGGGGGCGCCGTACTGGACGGGCGCGATATCGGCACGGTGATCTGCCCGGACGCCCCGGTAAAGCTGTTTGTCACGGCCAGTGCCGAAGTTCGCGCGCGCCGCCGTTTCGACGAGCTGTCGGTCAGTGGTACCACCGAAACCTATGAGGATGTGCTGGCCGATGTTCAGGCGCGCGATGCGCGGGATATGGAGCGCGCGGAGGCACCGCTGCGCCCGGCAGACGAGGCGACGGTGATTGACACGTCGAGGCTGTCTATCGAAGAGGCCGTGGCGGCGGCAGTGGCGGCTGTTGATCAGGTCTACACCGCTGCGTGATAAGCTGCCGCCCAATGCGGCTTTAGATCGTAGTCTTCTTGAAAATCGACCTTACGCCTGAGTGCCCCAAGAAGAGGCGAAGGCTGTGCAGGGGAGAATGGGCGCAACCTTCTTGTGCCCAAGAGGTGTGAGCTTTACCGGAATTCCGGCCAGACTGTTGGCCGCATCCCGCGCAAGATGCGCTACGCTCTTGCGGGAGCGGGCATTATGTTCTATACGCGCGTTTGTCTAAGGGGCGGATACACGCACCGGGCGCGATATCTCAGGCAGGGTCGGAGTCTTCCGGCCCTCTTTCTTTATCGCAACCGGTATCCCCGCCCCGCGGTCCAATTCTCATTCAAGACCGGCGGAGACAACCGCACGGCCAGAAAACACTCATAAGGATACGATACGCTACATGGCGAATATGATGGACGAGTTTGAAGCACTCTTGAACGAAAGCTTCGAAATGGACACGCCCGAAGAGGGTTCTGTTGTCAAAGGCAAGGTGATCGCGATCGAAGCGGGCCAGGCCATTATCGACGTAGGCTACAAGATGGAAGGCCGCGTCGAGCTTAAAGAATTTGCCGAACCAGGCGAAGCTCCCAAAGTTGAAGTCGGCGACGAAGTCGAAGTGTTCCTGCGTCAGGTAGAGAACAGCCGCGGCGAAGCCGTCATTTCGCGCGAGATGGCGCGCCGTGAAGAAGCATGGGACCGCCTGGAAAAAGCCTACGCCGCTGAAGAGCGCGTTGAAGGTGCGATCTTTGGCCGTGTCAAAGGTGGCTTTACTGTTGATCTGGGCGGCGCGGTTGCGTTCCTTCCCGGCTCTCAGGTTGATGTGCGCCCCGTGCGCGATGCCGGCCCGCTGATGGGCCTCAAGCAGCCGTTCCAGGTTCTGAAAATGGACCGTCGCCGTGGTAACATCGTTGTCTCGCGTCGTGCGATCCTCGAAGAATCGCGTGCCGAGCAGCGTGCCGAAGTTATTGGCAACCTCACCGAAGGTCAGGAAGTTGACGGCGTGGTCAAGAACATCACCGAATACGGTGCGTTCGTGGACCTTGGCGGCGTAGACGGCCTGCTGCACGTGACAGACATGGCTTGGCGCCGCGTCAACCACCCGTCCGAGATCCTCGCCATCGGCGAGACGATCAAGGTGCAGGTCATCAAGATCAACAAAGATACACACCGTATCTCCCTCGGTATGAAGCAGCTGCAAGAAGATCCATGGGATCTGGTTGCCGCCAAGTATCCGCTTGAGTCCACACACACAGGCCGCGTGACCAACATCACCGATTACGGCGCCTTCGTGGAGCTGGAGCCAGGTGTTGAAGGTCTGGTTCACGTCTCCGAGATGTCCTGGACCAAGAAGAACGTACACCCCGGCAAGATCGTGTCGACCTCTCAGGAAGTCGAAGTCATGGTTCTGGAAATCGATGGCGCCAAGCGTCGCGTGTCCCTCGGCCTCAAGCAGACTATGCGCAACCCATGGGAAGTGTTCGCTGAAACACACCCCGAGGGCACCGAAGTCGAAGGCGAAGTCAAGAACATCACCGAATTCGGTCTGTTCGTGGGCCTGCCCGGCGACATCGACGGCATGGTTCACCTGTCGGACCTGTCATGGGACCAGCGCGGTGAGGAAGCGATCCAAGACTACCGCAAAGGCGACATGGTTCAGGCCGTTGTCTCCGAAGTGGACGTCGAGAAAGAGCGTATCTCGCTGTCGATCAAAGGTGTGGGCGGCGACAAGTTCGCAGAAGCAGTGGGCGGCGTGAAGCGCGGTTCGGTTGTGACTGTGGCTGTGACCTCCATCGAAGACGGTGGCATCGAAGTGGAATACGAAGGCATGAAAGCCTTCATCCGCCGCTCCGATCTGTCGCGTGACCGTGCAGAGCAGCGCCCCGAGCGTTTCTCGGTCGGTGACAAGGTTGATGTGCGCATCACCAACGTCGACACCAAAGCACACCGTCTGGGCGTCTCGATCAAAGCGCGTGAAATCGCGGAAGAGAAAGAAGCCGTGGAACAGTACGGTTCCTCCGACTCCGGTGCATCGCTTGGCGATATCCTCGGTGCGGCGCTGAAGTCCAACGACGACTAATATCGGCTAGACCTTGGTCTACCTTGAAAACGAGGCCCTGCGCAGCAATGCGTAGGGCCTTTTCGCTGTCGCGAATCAATTGCGCGATTTCGGGCCATTTCAGGTGCAGCGAACAGTGGGCAGGGCAAACTGGCCTGATTAGGTCCGATTTGATCGCAATTCCTGTCACCGCTGCGACGAAATGCTACAATTGGTCGTTTAGATCACTTTTCGGAAAGAGATAACCTTCCTATAGTGAATCATCATGACGCAAAATGCGGGGAGATAAAAATGATCCGGTCCGAATTGATCCAGAAGATCGCAGACGACAATCCACATTTATATCAAAGGGATGTAGAGCGGATCGTGAACACCATATTCGACGAGATCACGACCGCAATGGCGCGGGGTGACCGCGTTGAGTTGCGCGGGTTCGGCGCGTTCTCGGTCAAGAAGCGCGATGCGCGGGTCGGGCGCAATCCGAGGACAGGTGAGACTGTTAATGTCGAAGAGAAACATGTACCGTTTTTCAAAACGGGGAAGTTGCTCCGTGATCGGCTGAACGGGAAAAGTTAATGCGTTACGTCCGCTATCTATGTATTGCCATCTTCGCGGTGGCTCTCATTGCTGTTGCTCTGGCAAACCGCAGTGTTGTTTCACTGCAAGTGCTGCCGACAGAGGTGTCGGGCCTGTTTGCGATGAACCCTTCGGTACAGCTGCCGCTGTTTATCGTGATTTTGGGAAGCATCCTGATGGGGTTGTTGGTCGGCTTTGTCTGGGAGTGGATTCGCGAGTACGGTGAACGTGCGGAAGCAGCCAAGCAAGCCCGTGAAATGCGCAGGCTCCAGCGTGAGATCGAGAAGTTGAAAGCAGAGAAATATCAAGGCAAAGACGAAGTCATTGCGCTGTTGGATAAATCTGCCTGACCATGCCTGCTGATGTTTCGGTGAAAATTTGCGGCTTGCGGACGCAGGCAGACGTGTTGGCCGCAGCTGATGCAGGCGCGCGCTACGTGGGTTTCGTCTTCTTTCCTAAATCGCCCCGCCATCTTGAGGTCGCGGATGCGGCGCAGTTGGCGGCGGCAGTACCCGTGGGCATTTGTAAGGTGGCGCTAACGGTCAATGCCGATGATGCGATGCTGGACGCTCTAACCCAGGCGGTTCCGCTCGACATGCTCCAGCTTCATGGTGCCGAATTCCCAGAGCGTGTGGCGCAGGTCAAGGCGCGCTATGGCCTGCCAGTGATGAAAGCCGTCGGTATTGCCGACCGTGACGATCTGGCGCAGATCGACCTTTACTCCGGCGTAGCGGATCAGTTGCTGATCGACGCCAAGCCACCCAGAGGCGCAGAGCTTCCTGGCGGCAATGGTCTGGCGTTTGACTGGCAGCTGCTAGCCCGGCGCGTCTGGCGCGCGCCATGGATGCTGGCCGGTGGCCTGACGCCCGACAACGTGGCCGAAGCAATCATGCGCACCGGCGCGCGGCAGGTGGACGTGTCTTCCGGCGTAGAGAGCACGCCGGGCGTCAAAGACCCTGCGCTGATCCGCGCGCTGGTACAGGCCGCCCAGGCCTGACAGCTCCGCTTTACCATCGTGCGCAACGGCGGTACTGCTGTCACAACATTACCCGAGAGGCACACGCGCTATGGCAAACGATCTTTTCAACAGCTTCATGACCGGCCCCGATGAAAATGGCCGCTTTGGCGACTTCGGCGGGCGCTTCGTGTCGGAGACACTTATGCCGCTGATCCTCGAATTGCAGGCAGAATACGAAAAGGCCAAGACGGATGAGACGTTCTGGGCCGAAATGGACGATCTGTGGGAGCATTATGTGGGCCGCCCCAGCCCGCTCTACCACGCCTCGCGCCTGACCGAGGAGTTGGGTGGCGCCAAGATCTATATGAAGCGAGACGAGCTGAACCACACCGGCGCACACAAGATCAACAACGTGTTGGGCCAGATCATCCTCGCCCGTCGCATGGGCAAGAAGCGCATCATCGCAGAGACAGGCGCAGGCCAGCACGGCGTGGCCACCGCGACCGTCTGTGCGAAATTCGGCCTGAAATGCGTGGTCTACATGGGCGCGCATGATGTCGAACGCCAAGCGCCCAACGTCTTTCGCATGCGCCTTCTGGGCGCGGAGATTGTGCCTGTGACCTCTGGTCGCGGCACGCTCAAGGACGCGATGAACGACGCGCTGCGCGATTGGGTGACAAACGTCCGTGACACCTTCTATTGCATCGGCACCGTGGCCGGTCCGCACCCGTATCCCGCCATGGTCCGCGATTTCCAGAGCATTATCGGAAAGGAAGTCCGCACCCAGATGGAGAAAGCCGAAGGGCGCCTGCCTGACACGCTCATCGCCGCGATCGGCGGCGGTTCCAACGCAATGGGCCTGTTCTACCCCTTCCTTGATGACAAGGATGTGAACATCATCGGCGTCGAGGCGGGCGGCAAGGGCGTTAACGCCAAGATGGAGCATTGCGCCTCGCTCACTGGCGGACGCCCCGGCGTGCTGCACGGCAACCGCACCTATCTGTTGCAGGACGACGATGGTCAGATCCTTGAGGGCTTTTCGATCTCTGCCGGTCTGGATTACCCCGGCATCGGACCCGAGCACGCATGGCTGCATGACATCGGTCGCGCGAAATATGTCTCGATTACGGACAAGGAGGCGCTGGCCGCCTTCCAGAAATGCTGCGAGCTGGAGGGGATCATCCCCGCGCTGGAGCCATCCCACGCGCTGGCCCATGTAATCAAGATCGCGCCGACCCTGCCCAAGGATCATCTGATCGTCATGAACATGTGTGGCCGTGGCGACAAGGACATCTTTACAGTTGCCCGCGCGCTGGGTTTCGAGATGGGCGAATTCGCCTGAGCCATATCTGAGGCAAACCGGAGCTGGCCCTAGCGGGTCAGCTCCAGAATATCAAAATCACTCTCGTTCACAGGTGCCGGAAACAGCAGACGTGCGCGCGTCTCCGACACCCGTTCGAATACCGCCACATCAGGCGTTACCGTACCACTGCCGGTGAAATCAGGTGCCAGATCGCCGTAAGCCTGCGGTGCCTCGCCCGCCACATACCCCACTCCCAGATAGACCGCGCGCCCGTCGCGCATCTCGATCCGGCCGGAGGTGCGCTGCGAGCCAGACAGCTTCTCAAACGTTACGCCTGTGTTGTCCAACGCCATGCGACATTTGAAGGCGGTGTAGACCGTCAGGCGCGTCACCCCGCCCAGCTTCATCGTGCGGCAGTTCCAGTCGCCATTCAGCGATGGATCAAAGGCGACTTGCGGGACGCCTGACAGCGCCACGCTCAGCGCACTCACGTCCTCCGCACTGCCACCGGCAAGCGCATCCATTAGCGCGGTGCCTGCGGTGCGGGCAAAGCCGTCCAGCCGCGCCTGCTCCTGTGGCCGGATGTCCTGTGCCGATGCCGCACCCGCCATAGCCATAAAACAGGCGAACAGCGCCCGTTTCACGCGCCATCCTCCAGCGCATGGGCGCGCAGCACCTCCAGCGGCACCACCTCCAGCGCGCGCAGGTGCGTGGCGGCCAGATGCACGCGTGGCGCACAGCCTTCCTCGGCCGCCTGCATGAAACGCCCTGCGCACAGGCACCACGAATCACCGGGCTTGAGTCCCGCAAAGCCATAGGCGGGGTTGGGCGTGGACAGGTCGTTGCCGACATATTTGGAGTAGGCCAGAAACTCCGCCGTCATCACCGCACAAACCGTGTGACTGCCCTGATCCGCCGCACAGGTGTTGCAATGTCCGTCACGGAAAAAACCCGTGACCGGATCGCTGCCACACAGCGCCAGTGTGCCACCTTCCACGTTTGTGCTTTCATCTGGCTCCATGTCGTGTCCTCCTTAGATACTGTCGGCGATGGCGCGGAAAATGGCGACGTTCTGCGCCGCCACACCGTCCTCGCGGAATTTACGGTCGGCGGCGTTGGTGGCGATCACCACGCCGCGCGTGCGATTGATGTAGACGTATTGCCCGTAAATGCCACGTGCCATGAACTCGCCCTCCACAGCACCTTGCGGAATCCACCACTGGTAGCCATAGCCTATTTCCCCCGCTTCTGTCGGTGCGGACGGCAGTGTCGAGGCGGCAACCCAGTCCTGTGGGACGATCTGCCGCCCGTTGTATTGACCATTCTGCAAGAACATCTGCCCCATCCGCGCATAGTCGCGGGTGGTAAGGTTCAGACCGCCCAGCACAAAGGCCGTACCGAAGCCATCGGTCAGGTAGTAGGGCGTGTGCTCCAGCCCCATGGGCGCGATGATCTTCTCGCTCATCAGCTCGGCGATGCGCCGCCCAGTCGCCCCCCGCACCACCATCGACAGCACATGCGTGTCGATAGAGACATACTGCCATTGGGTACCGGGCGGCGTGAATGTCTCGTTGATGCCAGCAGCGAAATCATCCATGCTCCCGCCCAGTGCCAGCACACGGCCCATCTTGTTGATGTCGGAATTGCTGTCCAGATAGTCCTCGTCAAACACCACTCCGCTGGCCATGTTCAACACATTGCGGATGCTCGCCCCGTCATATGCGCCGCCTGTCAGCGCGGGCGCATATTGCGTAACGGGATCGTCAATGGACGCAATCGCGCCTTCTTCAAGCAGTACGCCTATGAGCGCGGACAGATAGCTTTTGGCGACCGACCATGAAATCCGCAGATCGTCGGGCTCAGTACCCTTGTAATAGCTCTCGTGAACGATTGCGCCGTCCTTGAGGACAACCAGCGCTGTCACATCGCGCGCGGTGATCCATGCGTCTACTTCGGGCGGCAGCGTGGCATCGGGGCCATAGGACAGCTCTGCCGTAGGCCCTTCGCCCCGCGACACCGGGGTTGTCAGAAAGGCCGCATCCATGTGGGAGAAGTTGTTCACAATCTTCTCTTCGGAGAACAGCGAGTTCACGGCCATCAGGCGCATGATCTGCTCGCGTTGCCACAGGCCCACCACAATAGCGGCCAGCACCAGCATCAGTACAATCCGCAGCAGCCATTTCCCAAAAACGCGCATTTCATCAGTCCTCCCCGACGTTTCGCCCAGTCAATCACGTGCGCGCGGGGCAGACCAGAGCAAGTTCGGCCCGTCCCGGGTCCAGCGCGTGGCTGCACGGCCAGCAGCGCAGGGGAAGGACCGCCGTTTACCGGAGAAACGCATCCAGCAGCATCACTTGAAACGATCCATAAGCCTTTGCATCGGGTTGCGCGTGTCATCCGCCTGCGGGGGGCCGTCGTTTGGTGGCGTTGCCTGCGGCTTTGGCGCCTTGGTGCCAGTGGAGGGGCGGGCAGGGGCAGTGCGCAGGCTGACCGCGTTCATGAATTTGGCGCTGTCGCCTTCCGCCAGATAGGGCGCGCCATCGCTGAGGCCGCGCAGCACATCATCCAGCCAGTCGCCATCCGCCTTGGCGAAATCATGCAGCACATAGCCCGCCACTGCATCCTTGTGCCCCGGATGCCCGATGCCCAGCCTTACGCGCCCATACTCCGGCCCGAGATGGTTGTGAATCGAACGCAACCCATTGTGCCCCGCATGACCGCCACCGAATTTATACTTCACCTTGCCGGGGGCAAGGTCCAGCTCGTCGTGCAGCACGATCACATCCTCTGGCTCTAGCTTGTAGAACCGCATGGCGGAGGCGACGCTGTCGCCGGATTTGTTCATGAAGGTTTCAGGGCGCAGCAACACGGCGCGCGCGCTGCCGAAGCGGCCTTCGGTCACGCTGCCCTGATGTTTGCCCTTCCACGCGGGGAACCCGTGATCCGCGGCCATGCGCTCTAGCGCCATAAAGCCGATGTTGTGTCGGTTGCGGGCATATTTAGCGCCTGGATTTCCAAGGCCTACGATCAGTTTCATGATAATTTCCTGCTGCTTTGGCCCGCATCATATGGGGCGGCGGGGCAGGGGTCCAGCAGGCTGAGGACATTGTCAGCCCCCGTGTAACGCAAAACAGGGCCGCCCGAAGGCGACCCTGTTCGTCTCTGACATAAGGTCAAAAGGCTTATTCGCCGTCTGGCGGGCCCATTTCCGTTGTCGGTACTTCGTCGGCGTCTACGTCGTCATCATCGCCACCAGCGGATACCAGTGCGGATGGCGCGGAAACCTGTGCGATCACGAAGTCACGGTCGATGACCGGCTTGGCGCCTGCGGGCAGTTTGACGTCCGAAATGGTCAGGTTATCGCCAATCTGCAGCGCGGAGATGTCGATCTCGATGCTTTCAGGGATGTCGGATGCCGTAACAACCAGCTCTACTTCGGGGCGGACAAGGTTCAGCGTGCCGCCCTTGCGCAGGCCGGGGCAGTCCTCTTCGCCGGTCACTTCGACGTTGATGAAGAGGTTGATCTTGGTTGTCCGCTTGAGACGCATGAAGTCGACGTGCGTGGGCAGGTCTTTGACAACATGGCGCTGTACGTCGCGGCAGATGACACGAACGTCGTCATGGCCTTCGACTTTCAGGTTGAACAAAGTCGCTTTGAAGCGGCCCTTGCGCAGCATGGTCAGCAGTTTGTTGAAATCGAGCTGGATCGGCAGCGGGTCGGCGTCGCCGCCAAACACAATACCCGGCACTAGGCCATTGCGGCGTGCCTGACGAGCGGCGCCCTTGCCTGTCCCCGTGCGTTCCTGAACTTCAAGATCTGGGATCTCTCCGGCCATAATAAGTCTCCAATATGAAAAGGGCGGGAATCCTCCAAGGCTGTATCCCCGCATGAAGTCGCGCGTATAGACCGGAACTGGTTGCGGGGAAAGGGGGTAATTAACCTGGCGTGCTGTAAAACAGGTGGCGTCGCGGGGCACGGGCAAACTCTGGATAATCAGGATGAAATGAAAAGGGGTTCAGAGGCGGGTTTCAAGATGGCCGTTCGCGGCAGTGACGCGGGCATGCAGTGCAATTTCCTTGGCGTAGGCGGTGTTGAAGGCGTCATTTGTGGCGGCGGATATGGGCGTCGGCGCAGGGGGCGAGACGTTTTGCGGCTTGAAGGCGATATCCTCGCCCAAGCGGGTGCCGAGCCAATGGCGCAGCGTTGGTTGCGCCTCATAGGCGAAGAGATGGTTGATGCCGAGCATGCCTTGTGCATCGGTCAGGAAATTCAGCTGGGAGCCGATGCGCGCCCAGTCGGGTGGGTCGGGTGAGAGGACCGCCTGCACAAAGCCGTCGAAATCTACGTCCAAAGTGGTGGCGCGGTAGCGATACCAGCTTCGCAGATGGTCTAGCGGCGCGCGGATCACAGCCATGGTCTCAGGTTCCAGCCCGTAGGCCGTGCGCAAGAAGGGTGCGATCTTGCGCTGGTAGCGACCTACGGGCGTGTGCTTGCGCTGTTTGTAAAAGGCGATGTCCGCCCATGGCTTCAATGCCACCTCCATGGCGGTAGAGCCGGTTTTCGGAACCGAGAACAGCACCAGGTTCTGCGCCGAGAAGACCAGCATCAGTCCTGCCAGTCGCCCTCAAAGCTTTTCGGCACCAGCAGGTTGTGGCGGCCCAGATTGGTGACTTTTGTCTCGCCGCACAGGGCCATGGTGGTGTCCAGCTCCTTGTGGATAACCTCTAGCGCGCGGGTGACGCCTGCCTGACCCATCGCACCCAGTCCGTAGATGAAGGCGCGCCCGATGTAGGTGCCTTTGGCACCCATCGCCATCGCTTTGAGCACGTCCTGACCGGAGCGGATGCCACTGTCGAGGTGGACTTCGATCTGATCGCCCACGGCATCGAGGATTGAAGGCAACACGCGGATCGAGCTGAGCGCGCCGTCAAGTTGCCGGCCGCCGTGGTTGCTGACGATGATGGCATCGGCGCCGACGGCCATTGCCATCTTTGCGTCTTCCGCGTCGAGGATGCCCTTGAGGATGACCTTGCCGCCCCACTGCTCCTTGATCTTGGCGATCTTGTTCCAGTCGAGCGTCGGGTCGAACTGCTCGGCGGTCCATGCGCCGAGATTTGCGGTATCTGATACCCCCTCCACATGGCCTACGATGTTGCCAAAGCTGCGGTTCTTGGTTTGCAGCATCTCGATGCCCCAGCGCCATTTCGTCATCAGGTTGGCGATGGTCGAGGGGGTCAGTTTCGGCGGGGCGGACAGGCCGTTTTTCAGATCTTTGTGGCGCTGGCCCAGAATTTGCAGATCCAGCGTGATCACCAGCGCCGAGCATTTGGCGGCGCGCGCGCGCTCGATCAGGCGGCTGACGTAGTCCTGATCGCGCATGGTATAGAGCTGGAACCAGAAAGGTTTGTTGGTCGCCTGTGCCACATCCTCGATCGAGTTGATGGACATGGTCGAGAGGGTGAAGGGCACGCCGAAGGCCTCTGCCGCGCGGGCCGCTTTTACCTCGCCGTCTGCGTGCTGCATGCCTGTGAGGCCCACGGGGGCGAGGGCAACCGGCATGGATACGTCATGGCCGATCATCTGCGTCGCCGTGCTGCGCCCCGACATATCCACCGCCACGCGCTGGCGCAGGCGGATCTGGTCGAAATCCGAGGTGTTCTCGCGGAAGGTCTGCTCGGTCCAGCTGCCGCTTTCGGCGTAGTCGTAAAACATCTTTGGCACGCGGCGGCGGTGGATGCGTTTGAGGTCATCAATGCAAGTAATCACGGGCATGGCTTGGTTCCGGTATGATTGGTTAGGTTTGTTTACCAATCCCAGGCGTGCGGATCAACGATACATTTGATCCGGTAGTGCCCGTGCGCCGCATCAGGCCGCTTGACAAAACTATATATATAGTTTTAATAGCAATATTATGAAACATAAATCCGCAGCAGTCGCGCTTGCCGCCCTTGGTCATGACACCCGCCTGACAGTCTTTCGCTTGTTGGTACAAGCGGGCAAAGATGGCCTCAACATAGGTGAAATCGGGCAGCATCTGGAAATGGCTGCGTCAACCTTGGCCTACCATATCAAGACGCTGGTTGACGCGGGGCTGATCGTACAACAACGTCAGGGGCGGGAAGTTTTGAACCGTGTGGATTTCGATGTCATGCATCAGACGGTCGCTTTCCTCACCTCGAATTGCTGTGTGGGTGTGAAGCTTGCGCAAAAGGATGCGTCGTAGCGAGCATCGTTTTTTTGCGCTCTTAATAACTATATAATTAAGGATATAAACATGAGTGAACTAGTTTTCGATGCCCGCTCCCGTATTTTCGCATCGCTTTCGCGGTTTTGGAGAACCGAGAAAGTCTGGCTGCTGTCGGCGGCCATTCTTGCTGCGCTGCTTGTTCTCGCGCCGGACTTCGGTGTCTCCACGCTGGGCTTTGTCGCGCAGAACCTGCTAAATGTGGCGCCGTTTCTTGCGCTTTCCGTCGCCATTGCGGCCTATGCGGGTGCGACCGGTGCTGACGGGCTGATCGCCCGTGCGTTCACCGGATCGCCGGTTATGATGATCTTTTTCGCGGCCGCCATCGGTGGGTTGTCACCGTTTTGTTCGTGCGGTGTGATACCGCTGATCGCCGCGCTGCTGGTGATGGGTGTACCACTTTCGGCGGTGATGGCTTTCTGGTTGGCCTCACCGGTCATGGACCCCTCAATGTTCATTCTCACAACAGGCGTACTCGGCCTTGAGTTTGCTGTCGCCAAGACCTTGGCCGCTCTTGCGCTGGGCGTGTCTGGCGGGTTTGTTGTTCACCTGCTGTCATCGGCGGGCAGGCTGTCCGATCCGCTGCGCGAAGGCGTGGGCAATGGCGGCTGTGGCGGTGCGAAGGTGCGCAGCGTGCAGCCGGTCGTCTGGAAATTCTGGAGCGATGACGCGCGTGTCGCGAAATTCTGGCGCGAAGGGGTCAAGACATCGCTGTTTCTGGCCAAATGGCTGACCCTTGCCTTCATTCTGGAGAGCCTGATGCTTGCCTGGTTGCCTGCCGATCTGGTGGCAAGCGCGCTGGGCGGGACCGGCCTTGCACCCATCGGCATCGCAACGCTGGTCGGTGTGCCCGCGTATCTGAACGGATATGCTGCATTGCCGCTGGTCGGTGGTCTGATCGGTCAAGGCATGGCGCCGGGGGCAGGGCTTGCGTTTTTGGTTGCAGGCGGCGTCAGTTCGCTTCCCGCGGCTATCGCGGTCTGGGCGCTGGTGAGGCGGGAGGTCTTTTTCCTCTACATCGGCATCGCGCTGGCAGGGTCATTCGCCCTAGGGCTGCTGTATCAACTGTGGTCGTCATTCTGACGGCGGTTGCCTGTCAAAAGGGCGTGCAGGCCTCATAGAGGGTCTGCACGCATCTCCACGCGCCTGTGGTGCTGCTGCCTTCAGGCTGAATGGGCCCCGTCGGCCAGTGCCTTGACGAAGGCCAACACCTCGTCGGTGCTCTTGCCCGCCGCGATCTGGCTGACGATAGCGGAGCCGACCACGACACCGTCAGCGACTTCGGCAATTGCGCGCGACTTTTCGGGCGTGTTCACGCCAAAGCCGACGATGACAGGCAGGCCAGTCGCTTTGCGGATGCGCTCCACAGCGGGCGAGACATCGCCTGCGTCCGCCTCTGCCGCGCCGGTGATGCCCGTGATTGAGACGTAATAGACAAAACCGGACGTGTTCTGCGCCACGCGTTCCAAGCGGTGATCGTCGGTGGTTGGCGTGGCGAGGCGGATGAAGTTCAGCCCGGCCTCCTGTGCGGGCAGGCACAGCTCGCTGTCTTCCTCGGGCGGCAGATCCACTATGATCAAACCGTCGATACCCGCCGCCTTGGCTGCGGTCAGAAACGCGGGCACACCCATGGAATAGATCGGGTTGTAGTAGCCCATCAGTACAATCGGGGTCGTATCATCATCCTTGCGGAATTCGGTCGCCAGCGCCAGCGTGCGTTTCAGCGTCATGCCGCCGTCCAGCGCGCGTTGCCCTGCCAGCTGGATCGTCGGGCCGTCCGCCATCGGATCGGTAAAGGGCTGGCCCAGCTCGATGATGTCCACACCGGCACCCGGCAAGCCCTTCACAATCTCCAGCGAGCGGTCGAAATCCGGATCGCCTGCCATAACATAGGACACAAATGCCTTCTTGCCCTTGGCTTTGAGATCGGCGAATTTGGCGTCAATACGGGTCATGGATACGGCCTTTGTGGTATGCGTTTGCCCTGCAATGCCCAATTCGCGCGCGGAAATCAATGCACCACGACACCGCGCCACCCTTGCACAGCGCGCGCGGACGCCCTAACACGGCGAAAACGCATAAAAGGACGTCGTCATGGGTTTCAAAATGGGTATCGTCGGTCTGCCGAACGTGGGTAAATCAACGCTTTTCAACGCGCTCACCCGCACGGCAGCGGCACAGGCGGCCAATTTCCCCTTTTGCACGATCGAGCCCAATGTGGGCGAGGTCGCCGTGCCGGACGCGCGTCTGGATAAATTGGCGGAAATCGCCAAGTCCAAATCCATCATCCCCACCCGGATGACCTTTGTGGACATCGCAGGCCTCGTCAAAGGGGCATCCAAAGGCGAAGGTTTGGGCAACCAGTTTCTTGCCAACATCCGCGAAACGGACGCGATTGCCCATGTGCTGCGCTGTTTTGAGGACGGCGATGTGACACACGTGGAGGGCCGTGTGGACCCCGTGGCCGATGCGGAAACCATCGACACCGAGCTGATGCTGGCCGATCTCGAATCCATCGAAAAGCGCCGCGCCGGATTGGTGCGCAAGACCAAAGGCGGCGACAAGGACGCGGTGCAGCAAGACCGTCTGCTGGCCGCCGCCCAAGCCGCGATTGAAGAGGGCAAACCTGCCCGCACCGTAGTGGTGGACGAGGACGACGCAAAGGCGTGGCGCATGTTGCAACTGCTGACCACCAAGCCCGTGCTCTATGTCTGCAACGTAGGCGTCGATGACGCCGCCAAAGGCAACGCGCTGTCTGATGCCGTGGCCGAAATGGCCGCTGCGCAAGGCAACTCTTCCGTCGTGATCTCGGCGCAGATCGAAGAGGAGATCAGCCAGCTCGATGCCGAGGACGCGCAGATGTTCCTTGACGATATGAACTTGGAGGAAGCGGGACTGGACCGCCTCATTCGCGCAGGCTATGAACTGCTCCACCTCGAGACCTACTTCACTGTCGGCCCGAAAGAGGCGCGCGCCTGGACCATCAAGCAAGGCACTTCCGCTCCCAAAGCAGCAGGCGTCATTCATGGCGATTTCGAGAAAGGCTTTATCCGGGCCGAGACGATTGCCTTTGATGATTTCGTGAGCTTGGGCGGTGAAGGGCCCGCGAAGGAAGCGGGCAAGATGCGTGCAGAGGGTAAGGCCTATACGGTGAAGGATGGCGATGTGCTGCACTTCCTGTTCAACACCTGAGGCGGTCGGACCTCAACCCACTTGAAGGCCTCGCGAGGGCGCGCAATCGGAGTGCTTTCGTGCAAGCCCTCATCGTTCATCACAGGCCTTGCCTTCAGCGGTAGAGTCGCGGATTGCGCATGCCCCAGTCCGCGTAGAGATCCGGCAAGATGGTTTTGAATTGCCCCGTCGCCGTGTCTGCACTGATCGCGTCCGCAGCATCACTGCCGAATACCGTCGCGGTATCGCCAACCTGAACACCCGGAATTCCGGTCACATCTGCGACGATTGAATTCATCGAAACCTTACCCAATACAGCAGCGCGCGTTCCGCGGATCAGGACGTCACCACGATCTTGGGCAATCCGGCTGTATCCTGCAGCGTAGCCGATCGAGATGCACGCGAGACTCCTGTCTGCATCCAGGCGGTAATCGCAATCGTATCCTACTGTAGCCCCCTTGGGGTAGGCCCCCAGATGCACCACCTGCGCCTTGAGCTCCATGGTCGGACGAAACCCCAGATCGGGTCTCAAAAACCCATAGAGCACCGCGCCACAGCGGTACATATCGCTCTCTATCCCCACACCGGAAAGCAGTGTCAGAGTGCTGCCCGCATGGACAAGGATATCGGATCTGTTCAGGTCGCTGTTGTCAAAGACCCACTCCACCTGTTGTTTGAACCGCTGCGAACTCTGCTTGAGCGGTGCAGGGTCATTGCTGGGAAAATGGGTTGAGATGGCAATGATGTTTTCGCCGGCTTCATCAAGGATCCGCCTGCATTCCTGCTGACCTGCCGAGGTAGAGATATCCAGTCCGTCGCGCGACATACCGCCCGCGTTGAGCGCCAGATGAAGCCCCGAAGGCTCTTGCCCACGCTGGCGCAATCCGCACAGGTGTCTTGCCGCCCCAAGCGACCCCACCTGTTCCTCGACACGGTCGGGCAAAGCTGCCTCTATCTCTTGCGGAGACGCCGCGCGCAGGCGGATCAGAGTGCCGGAAAATCCACAGTTCCGCACCGACCGGGCCTCAGCGTTGGACGTGATGCCGATACATGAAACGCCCTGTTCCAAAAGCAAGGGGACGACGCGATCAATCCCGTGCCCGTAGGCATCGGCCTTCATCACCGCGCAGAAAGCGGCCCTCTTCGGGAGGAGCTCGAGCGTCAGATCAAGGTTTCTCGAAATGCGCCCTAGGTCGATTTCACACCATGAACTCGGGATAGGAGTGTGGAGCATCGTCAAGCCGACACGACCCCAAGAATATCTTCGACAATGCCGTAGAACAGTCCGGAGACAATGGGGATTAGTGCATCGGGAAAATCATAGTCTGGGTTGTGAAGTTGCGGCTGGGTTACACCCGCACCGATGTAGAGCATAGCCGCCTTCGCGCCATCGGTGCCGAAACGGCCAAAATCCTCAGACCACCGCATTGGCGTTGCCATCTCATTCAGCACGAGGCCTTGCCGCGCGGAAACCTGTCTTGCGCGGTCTGTCGCATCAGCATCGTTTGTCACTGTATAGAAGACGTCGTGCCAGGACACGTCCACGGAGAGGTCGGAAGTGTGTTGCGCGACCAACCCCGTTGCGGCGCCGACCAGAGCCTCCATGCGGTCATCGGTCATGCAGCGCAGGGTTGCGCGCACTTCGCCCAAGCCCGGTGCGATACCGAAAGCAGGCTCGCCCAGTCTGGCGTGTGTCAGGGTGCTGAGAGCAAAGCCGTTTTCCCCAATTTTTCCTGTGCCCAGCTTTGGCAGTTCCTGCATTAGAACCGCCATCGCCCCCGCGGGCGAGACGCCGTCCTCAGGGGCGGCGGCATGAGAGCTTTTGCCTTCTAGCAGGATCTGCATACCCCGGGATGCGCAATTGCCCGGCCCTGACCGCAGGCCGATCTCGCCCAGCGGGCGGCCCGGTACGTTGTGGTACGCAAAGGCATAATCGGGGCGCAGCTCGGGCCAGCGTGGATCTGCTATGACCGCTTGCGCCCCGGCACCGGTTTCCTCGGCAGGTTGAAAAAGCAAGATGAGGCGGCCACGCGCTGGACGACGTTCAAGAAGGCCCGTAGCGACGCCAAGCATCGACACCATATGCCCGTCATGGCCGCACAGATGCCCTTTGCCGTCTGTCTGTGATTTATAGGGCAGGTCCGAGATTTCGTGGATCGGCAGGCCGTCCAGTTCACAGCGCAACAGCACGGTCGGCCCGTCCTCGGCGCCCTTGAACTCCGCAGCAACGCCATGCCCGCCCAGATCCCGCCAGATGCGGGTCGCGCCGAGTGTTTCCAGCTCCCGCGCCACCCGGTTGGCGGTCTCGCGCTCCTCGCCGGATACTTCGGGGCGCATGTGCAAGACATGGCGCAGATCGACAAGCGCAGAGATTTGTTTTTCGGTCAGAACTGTCATGGCAGTAGCCTTGCAATGTATGTCGCGCGGTCCGGTCGCATGCTAAGCCTCTTCTGTTCCGCACCAGTCGGCAATGAACAGGGCTGTTGCCTTGGTGATGCGGCGCATGCTTTCCAGATCGACGCGTTCGTTAAATCCGTGGATCGCCTCGGCGCGCGGGCCGTAGACCAGCGCGGGGGTGTCGGCATAAAGCCCGAAGAACCGCGCGTCGGTGGTGGCGGTGATCGCCTCGCGCACAAGGTCTTCGCCGGTGGTGAATTTATGAGCCTGACCCAGCGCCGTGATGGCGGAGACGGCTCTTGCAGAGCTGTCTTGCGACAGCGCGTAGCCTTCGGCGTGAAACCCGTGATACACGATCTCGGGCAGGGAGTTGCGCAGGAAATCATTGTCGCGCGCCGCATCCAGAATGACCTGCTCGATCTCGGCCTTTGCGGCTTCGATGGATTGGCCGGGAAAGATGGCCATGCGCACATCGAACACGCTCCACGCCGGCACCGAACTGGTCCAGTCGCCGCCCTCGAACTTGCCGACATTCAGGTTCAGTGCGTGGTCCATATGCGCGTAGTCGTCGGGGCGTTTGTCGGCGGCGTTCCAGCGATGCTCCATCTCGTGCAGGGCTGCGATCAGCGGAATTGCGGCTTCGATTGCATTGGCGCCGGTGCCCGCATAGGCCACATGTGTCGGCCGCCCTTTGAGGTGCACCTGAAACCAGATCACACCAAGCTGTGCTGTCACCAGATGCTCAGCGAAGGGTTCGGGGATCAGGGCGGCATCCGCTTTGTATCCCCGCGCCAGACAGGCCAGCGCGCCGTTACCCGTGCATTCCTCCTCGACCACGGATTGATAGAACACATCCGCCGCAGGCGCCACGCCACAGGCCCGCAGCGCATCCAGCGCGAAGAGGTTGGAGGCAAGGCCCGCCTTCATGTCGCCCCCACCGCGCCCGTAGAGCCAGCCATCAGCGACGTGCGGCTCGAACGGCGGAGTGTCCCACATGTCCAGCGGTCCTGCGGGCACCACATCAATATGGCCGTTCAGGATCAGCGACCGGCCTTTTGACGTCTTGGAGCGGTGCGTGCCCACCACATTTACTGCGTCGTCATAGGGGCCAAGAACAGGCGAGAAGCCGGGCAAATGCTGGATGTCTTCAACGTCGATCTGCCAGCGGTCCAGCTCATATCCACGCCGCGTCAACTCCTCTGCCATGAAGTCCTGCGCTGATTGTTCCTGACCGCGGATGGAAGGATGGGATGTCAGCTCGGACAAAAACGCGATCTGCGTGTCAAAGGCAGCATCGACGGCATCAAGAAGGCGGTTTTGAAGGGTGTCTTGCATGGGCTTGCCTCAGAAAGTCGGGAGTTCGGTATCGGGGATGTGCAGGGGGGCGTCGGTGGCGGCGATGATCTGCGCCACGCTCACGCCTCGCGCGACCTCGATCAGCGAGAAGCCATCCGGCCCCACATCAATTACCGCCATATCAGTAAAGATCCGCGCGACGCAGGCCTGCGCCGTCAGGGGCAGCGTGCAGCGCTGTTTGAGCTTGGATGTGCCCGCCCGGTCTGTGTGGGTCGTCAGGATCACCACGCGCCGCGCCTTCTGCGCGAGCTCAATGCCGCCCCCAACGCCGGGAGAGAACTTGCCAGGGATTTTCCAATTCGCCAAATCGCCGTTGGCCGCCACCTCGAACGCGCCGAGCATGGTGAGGTCAAGTCGGCCGGAGCGCACCAAAGCGAAACTTGTGGCACTGTCAAAGAAGGCTGAGCCGGGGATGGTTGAGACATAGGCGCCACCTGCGTCAATCAGGTTCCGGTCGGCCTGATCCGGTGGCAGGCTTGGCCCGATGCCGGTCAGCCCGTTTTCGGTGTGGAGGCAGACAGGGAAGTCGGCGGCCAGATAATTCACAACCTTCGTCGGCAAGCCAATGCCAAGGTTCACCACCATACCGGGCTGTATTTCGCGGGCCGCCCGCGCGACCATTCTGTCTCTAGCGTTGGACAACGGCATATTCCTTTGACAGGGCACCCAATGTCGCGACGTGATCGACAAAAACACCGGTGGTATGGATGTCATCCGGGACCAGCCAGCCCAGCGGCAGCATGGCTTCGGCCTCGGCGATGACACAGTCCGCAGCCATAGCCATCAGCGGGTTGAAGTTCCGCGCGGTTGCGACATAGGCCAGATTGCCGAAACTGTCGGCGCGGTCCGCGTGCAGCAGGGCCACATCGGCACGCAAGGCGGGCTCGATCAGATAGGTTTTGCCGTCCTGTTCAACCAGCTGCTTTCCCTCGGCCAGTTCGGTGCCGATGCCGATATCGCTCAGCACGCCACCAAGGCCTGCCCCGCCCGCGCGGATACGCTCGGCCAGAATGCCTTGCGCGTTGAATTCAACCGTGATTGCACCACTGTTCATCAGCCCGATCGCATGGGCATTCAGGCCCAGATGGGTGGTGATCAGCCGCGCCACCAGCCCGGCCTGCAACAGATGATCCACGCCCATGCCCGGCTCGTTCGCGTCGTTCTTCACAATGGTGAGGTTGCGCGCACCGTGCTGCACCAGCGCCTGGATCAGCATGAACGGCGTCCCCGGCACTCCGAAGCCGCCCAGCATGACCGTATCGCCGTCTTTCACTTTGGCGATGGCGGATTCAATACTGCATTGCTTATCGGGCAGTTTCACGCAGCGTTCTCCAATACCGGCAAGCCCGCCTCGACAGCAAAGGCATCCAGCGCGTCGCGCAGGATGGTCATCATCTCGGTGATCTGCGCCTCGGTGATGATCAGCGGCGGAGCCAGCAGGAAGTGATCGCCCGCCGTACCGCCACGGGTGCGGCGCGAATAAATGATCAGGCCGCGCGCATAGGCCAGCTCTACCAGTTTGTCGTAGGCGTTCATCGCGGGGGGCAGCGGCTCCATCGTCTCGCGGTCAGCGACGAACTCGAATGCGGTCAGCAGCCCCTTACCGCGCACATCGCCGATGAAGGGGTAGCGGTCCATGAGGCTGTGCAGCTCTGCCATCAACACCTCACCCATACGGGCGGCATTTTCGATCAGGTTCTGCTCTTCCATCTCTTCCAGCACGGCAAGGCCTGCGGCACAGGCCAGAGGATTGCCCGCATAGGTAAATCCGTGCAGGAAGCCGCCCGTGTCCAGCACCGGATCAACCATCCGCGCACCCGCGACGATGGCGCCAAGCGGGGCATAGCCTGCGCCGAACCCTTTCGACATGGCGACGATGTCCGGGGTGATCCCCCAATGTTCAGCTGCGAGGAATTTGCCGGTACGGCCCGCGCCTGTCATCACCTCGTCATAGATCAGCAGCACGCCGAATTCGTCACAGATTTCGCGGATGCGGCCATAGTAACTATCAGGGGCGACCAGCGCGCCCGTGGACGCGCCGCCGACAGGTTCCATGATGAAGGCCAACACCGTGTCTGGCCCTTCTTCAATGATCTTGTCGCGCAGGTATTCGGCGTATTTCAGTCCGCGCTGTTCTTCGGTCAGGTTGTCCCGGTCAAGATAGGTTGCGGGGGCCGCGATCTTGGGCATCTCCTGCATCATCGGGGCAAAAGGTTTGCGCAGGGGGTCATAGCCGGTCAGCTCAAGCGCGCCGAACGTACAGCCGTGATAGGACGGGAACCGCGAAATGACCTTGTAGCGTCCCGCTTCGCCTTGGGTCAGCGCGTATTGGCGCGCCAGCTTCACGGCACTTTCCACAGCCTCCGATCCGCCTGAGACAAAGAATACGCGGTCCAGTCCCTCGGGCATGAGCGAGACTGTCTTTGCCGCCAGATCCTCGGAGGGGTGCGTGCGGAAGTGCAGGCGGTATCCGAAGGTTGCCCTGTCCATCTGCGCTTTTATCTTGGCCAGAACACGCGGGTTGGAGTGGCCAATGTTAGACACCATGGCACCGGACGATCCGTCAATATAGCGTTTGCCAGCCTCGTCAAACATATAAATCCCCTCTCCATAATCCAGAAATGGGCGCGGATTGCGGGTCTGGTAGAAGAGATAAGAAGCGGTGTCGTTCATTTTGCACCTTCCAGATGCTTGCGCAGAAAAGCGCGTGTTCGGGGTTGGCTTGGGTTTTTGAACAGGATCTCCGGCGGGCCTTCCTCGACCACCACGCCCTGATCCATGAACAGCACGCGGTCGCAGACGGAGGCGGCGAAATCCATCTCGTGGGTGACGATGATCATCGTCATGTGCTCTTGGGCGAGCTTGCGCATGACCTGATTGACCTCCTCGACCAGTTCGGGGTCGAGCGCCGATGTCGCCTCGTCAAACAGCATCAGCTTGGGCTGCATGGCCAGTGCGCGGGCAATCGCCACGCGCTGCTTTTGTCCACCGGACAGCTGTGACGGATAGTAGTCGATCCGCTCCAGCATGCCCACACGGTCCAGCTGTGATTGCGCCAGCGCGTTGGCATCGTCTTTGGACAACCCTTTGAGCATGATGGGCGCCATGGTGACATTTTCGCGCGCGGTCATGTGTGGGAAGAGGTTGAAGTGCTGGAACACCATGCCCACTTGCTGGCGCATCTGGTTGATATGCGCCTCGTATTTGCGGTGTGGCAGCGTCTGGTTGACCTGCACGCCGTCCAGCCAAACTTCGCCACCGGTCAGTGGATCAAGATCATTGATCGCGCGCAGCAGGGTGGATTTACCCGATCCTGACGAGCCGATGATGCCGACGATCTGGCCCCGGTCCACGCTCAGGCTGATGTCCTTGAGCACTTCGAGCTTGCCAAAGGATTTTTGGGCGTGCCGGATCTCAACAAAGTTTTTTGCATCTGTCATGTCTGGTTCCAATGCTCAGCGGGAGATCGAGATGCGGCGTTCAATCTTGCGCTGCACCCATTCCATCCCGAGGTTGATGACGTAGTAGAAAGCGGCGGCGAGCAGATAGAACTCGAACGGGCGGTACGTCCGCCCGATGGCCCGCTGCGCCGACAGCGTCAGTTCGCTCACCCCGATCACGGAGACCAGCGCGCTGTCTTTTAGCAACGCGATCATGTTGTTGCTGATGGGCGGGATGACGGCGCGAACGGCCTGCGGGATGACCACCTTGCGCAGCGCCTCGCCCCTGCTGAGGCCCAGTGTGCGCGCGGCCTCCATCTGGCCCTTGTCAACGGACAGGATCGCGGTCTGGATCAGTTCGGAATTATAGACCGCGAAATGCAGCCCCAGCCCGATGATGCCTGCAACGACCGCAGGCAGGTCAATGCCGATCTGCACCAGTCCGAAGTAGATCAGGAACAGCTGCAACAGCAGCGGCGTGCCCATGAACATCCATGCCACCAGACGGAAGGGCTGGCGTATGATCCAGGGGGCATAGAGTGCGATCACCGCAAAGACGATGCCACCGAAGAAGCTGAGAAGCGCGGAGGCGACCGTGATCCCGATGGTATAGAGGCACCCCAGCAAGATGATGTCGAGGTAGTCGGGGATTACTGTGAAATCGAGGCCCATGAGGCTATCCTTCCAGCGTCATGTGATCTGCACCTTGCGGTCCAGCCAGGCAACGCCCCGGCCGGTCACATAGATGATGATCATGTAAAGAACACCCGCGAGCAGGAACATCTCGAAGGGCTTGTAGGTGGAGCCGATATAACGCTGTGCGGTATATGTCAGCTCGACCACGGAAATGGCGGCGACCAGCGCTGTGGCCTTGATCAGCATGTTCAGGTTCACACCAAGCGGGCGCACCATAAGACGGCCAGCTTGCGGCAGGATGATCTTGTACATCGCCTGCCACTGGCTCAGCCCGAGGGTGCGCGCGGCTTCACGCTGGCCCTTGTCGATGGAGATGATCGCGCCGCGGATCGTTTCGGTCATGTAAGCGCCTGCATTCACGCCCAGGCCAATGACACCGGCCTCGAAAGCGTCAAGCTGGATGCCGATCTGTGGGCCGCCAAAGTAGAGAATAAACAGCTGGATCAGCGCAGGCGTGCCCCGGAATACGCTGACATACGCCGCACCGAGGAAGCGGACCAACCCAAAGCGCGACAGCCGCGCAGCAGCACCCAGTGTGCCGCAGACCAGACCCAGAATGGCTGTCAGAATGGACAGCAGGATGGTCAGCCAAGCCGCCTCCAAAAAGAATGGGTAGACCTTGAGCATCAGTTCGAAGTCCATATTCCCCTCCTTGGACGCAAAGCGAAGGCCATCTCCCCACGATGGGGAGGGCGGTTGATCAACATGTGGAAAAACAGCCCTTGCCGCGCTTCAAGCAAACGGCAAGGGCATTTGTCAATTAGCGGATATCTGCGCCAACCCACTCGTTGGCAAGGGCAAGATAGGTGCCATCATCCATCATGGATTGCAGCGCTTCCTGCATGGCTGCTGCCAGCTCCGGGCTGCCTTCGCGGATCGCGATACCCGCGCCAAAAGGCTCGGTGGTGGGGTCGGCGAACATTTCGAACTCCTGCCCCTTGGCGCCCATCGCCAGAATGGCCGCAATCGAGTCGTTCACGATCGCGTCCACGCGGCCGTTCTCCAACTCCAGCAGAAGCTCTGGCAGGCCCTTGTAGGTGTTGATGTCATAGCCCTTTTCACGCGCCCATTCTTCATGTGTTTCACCAAGGGTCAGGCCGACTTTCTTGCCTTCGAGGTCTTCCAGACTGCCGATGCCGGAGCCGGGCTTGGTAAAGATCGCGCGCTTGTCCGAATAGTAGGGGCCGACAAAATCAACAACTTCGTCACGCTCGTCCGTGATGGTCATGGAACCAACGATGGCGTCATATTTGTTGGCCAGCAGGCCACCGATGATGCCATCCCAAGCGGTGGTCACAATCTCGGCTTCCAGACCCATGCGCTTGGCGATTTCCGTGCCGATGGCTGCGTCAAAACCCACGACTTCGTTCTGGTCGTTCACAAAGTTGAACGGAGGGTAGGCGCCCGACATCGCGATGCGGATCACGCCTTTCTCTTTCAGGGTGTCGAGCTCTTCTGCGGCGACGGTGGTTCCCAGCAGGGCCAGGCCTGCTGCGGCAAATACGGATTTCAAAACAGTACGGCGGACAGTCATTGTTGGTACTCCCTGATATGACTTTTCGAAGCCGGGTTCGGCTCCGCTGCGGCGGATATACCGCTCTGAGATAAAGCCTTGCATGTCGCAGATGTATTGCGCAAATAGATATTGAATATCTTCAATATAGATCAGATCAATGATAGAGCCCCGCAGACAACGCTTTCCTTGGAACCTCGACTGGAATTTGCTGCGCACCTTTATGGTGGTTGTCGAACAGCAGGGTATCTCCAAGGCGGCGCATTTTCTGGGGTTGAAGCAACCCACTATTTCAGCGGCGCTCAAGCGGATCGAAGAGCACACGGGCCAGACGCTTATCATCCGGAAACCAAACGAATTTTCGCTCACGCGGTCGGGGCAGGTGTTGTATACAGAATGCGCGAAAATTTTCGGCTCGGTATCGCAGCTGCCGTCGCTGCTGGATCTGGCCCACGCCGACCTGCGCGGCCATGTCTCGATCGCCACAACAAGCCACGTGATTTCGGAGCATTTCGACGAGTTTTTGAACAGGTTTTCCAATGAGCACCCGCAGGTGACCTATTCTTTCACGGTTTCCGAAAGTGATGAAGTTAAGACCATTGTGTCGCAAAATCGGGCAAGTTTTGGAATTTGCCTCCTGAACGGGTCCCCCAAGCCTCTTGAAACGATCATCCTCTACCGTGAGTTTTTCGGGCTGTACTGCGGCAGGCGGCATCCGCTGTTCCATCAACCCGACATCAGGGCGGAACATCTTCATGGTGAACCTTTTGTGGCTTTTCAGACAGAGGCCGAAGGCGCGCCACTGGAGGCCATCTATCGGCTGCGGTCTCAGCTTGGCCTCGCCAACAGTCGCCGTGGCAGCTCGTCCAGCTTGAACGAGATCCGGCGGATGATCATGGCAAACATCGGGATCGGCGCGCTACCGCTTCACGTGGCACAGCAAGATGTAGATGCGGGGCGCCTGCGCCAGCTGCCTCCGTTTGACAAGCTGCCGATGGTAAACATCTACCTCATCAGCAACCCCGCCCGCCGCCAGTCCGATGCCGAAGCTACTTTCCTGTCGGCATGTATGGCGGAGCTGTCAGAAATTGACATTGCAGAACGGACCTACGGGGGGCAGGGATAATGCGCTCTGATCTGCGGGCTTGCGCCACCTGATCTAACGGCGGATCGAACAAAACCCCTGGGTGCGTTAAGCGCGGAAAACGACGCAGCTGACGGTTGGCTCATGAAGATCAGACCACTTCCGACGCAAGAAGCGATTTGAAGCTGCACGTCCTCGCAGCCGCGACGATGCCCTGTGCATGGGGTGCTTTGACGTTTGTTCGGGTGCGGATGCAAGGCGCAGGATATCGTCCTTCGCCATTCCGTCGTGACTTATGATTGATACGATCTGCGGGCGGCCATCGGTCTGCACGCCGAAATGCGCCGCGCGCGATAGGTCCGCGACCAGTGCAACAGGGACGGCAAGGACCAGCGGGCAGGCCGTGGCCACAGGCAATGCCCCCAGAGGCGACCATGATTGACCAATGGAACCGCGCTTCACTTGATGGCGCCTCTGGAGTCTTCAAACGCGGCCACTGGAAAGCACCAATCATCAATGAAGACCTAGTCAGGGACCTGCGTTTCCCGTTGGCAATGAGAAGTCGACTCCGATGCAAAGACCCTCGCGGTTAAAATCATCAAGGACGTTCAATGTCCGGAGCGACCGGCCGTCAGAGATCTGATAGGCCACAAACCCAATCGACCACGCATTATTGGGCCTGTTAGGTACTGCCAGCGGATCCGGCATTTCGCGCTTTAGTCGTTTGTTGGGTTTGATCCCTAGATTTACGTCCAATTCGCAGCAAATTCGGTGGCGCGTTTATGGTTCTAGCCATGTGTCCTTCACCTCTCTGATGAGTGAGTGACGCGTCCACCCTCGGAACATCGCTGCGCGATAGCCTGCCGTGCAGTGCATCCCGCCAAATTTGGCCCGCCATTTATAAAAGCGGGCACTGCCCATCTCCGCTCTCGGCAAAGCCCAGAGACCGGCATGCCGCTTCAACACAGCCACGATCTGGACATCGCTAAATCGTCCGTTCTTCATCGTGAATCTCATCAGGTATCTTCCCGAGAAAATTCTATTTTTGAACATCGCTATTTTTAGGGGGATTGCCTGGACTCTTCTCAAGATGCCATTTCTCAAGCGTTCGAGCGATGCTGGTTAGAACCTCGTTCTCGTGCGCAGTCGCGATGGTTTTGATGGAATGGACGTCCCGACGGCCATTGAGTGTGGGGTTTGTCAAATTTTTTTGGTTACATTTCTGTAAGAACCTGACGTTTTTCCTGTCGTGAAGTGTTGGTTCGTTAGTGACCAGCGACCTTACGTTGCAAGATCAACCCAAATGTCGAGCTCTTCGTGCAGATACTTGCCCGCTACTTTTCGAACTCCAAGTTTGACAAAAAGATCACGTGCGGCCCACTTTGAAGGCATTCTCCAGTAGGCCGTCAACTCTTCGAGATTTGCTGATCCCCGCATTGGCTCGCTTCTTGTCATCTTTCAACCTCCTGTTGGCAGGAATGTTGTGTCGGCCTGATCGACACGCAAACTGATCCGGGACTTTTCTCGAACGCGGGTGCGCAATGCTTTGGAGAAATTTCTGACCAAGAATTCCCAAGGCGCTTTTGCGAGGAAGGGGAATGGCCAAGTTTTGCCTAAGAACAGTTCCGATTGTTGCCGATTCAGCCGTATTCGAGGTCTGCGGTTTCTTGCCAGACTCTTTCAAGTTTGCCCTTGTAAACCCAATGTTTGCGCGGTTATACCCGTCAGCGGAGATGTGGCCGAGTGGTCGAAGGCGCTCCCCTGCTAAGGGAGTAGGCTCGGAAGGGTCTCGAGGGTTCGAATCCCTTCGTCTCCGCCACTACCATATTAAGTCCTTTTATATCAGTTGGTTACGGTGTCGTTTGGCGAACTTTTTGATTAGGTTCGTCATGGTTTGTTCAGTCTAAGTTCTACCTGAGTTTTGTGAGAGCTTTGTCAGCCAGCATAGGTCGGTTTGCGTCCTTTGTGTACCGAGTCACCTCGGAGAGCGTTGCATGTCCCGTGACCGCCATGATTTCGTGCGGAGAACAGCCTGCCTCGGCCATCCGTCTGGCGATTGCTTTCCTTAAGCCGTGCGACGCGCAGTTGGGCAAGCCTGCCTCGTCACACCATTCACGCATCTTGTTCCCAAGACCATTCGAGGATCGGCTTTTTCCATTGCTTGTTTCCAGAAAGGTGAACGATCTTTTTGGACAGCTATCCAGCACGGAGCGAAGTTCGGGATGGATTGGAATGTTGATAAGAACACCTCCATTATTCGCTGTTTTTTGCCGCCGATATTGCAATCGATTTCCTTTGATATTTCCCCACCCCAGCGAAACTGCATCCGTCCGTGCAGCGCCGGTGTACAGCATCAAAGTCATCGCTTTATGGGCCACAGTCCCAGGCTTATGAACGCTATAAAATTTCTGGATTTCCTCCTCACTCCAAGTGTGGAAACCTCTCGTCGGCGTTTTGAGTGGCTTCACGGAAATTACCGGATTATCTCTGCGCCACTCGAGGTCGACTGCGAGATCCATCAAAGCCCTCAAACGGTCCCGTAGATTGTTTGCTGCTGATGGAGTTTCAGACCTCGCATCAAGGATTGCTTTGATATGGCGCCGTTCCAGCTTGACTGAACTCTTGGTGCCATGCTCCTCACGAAACCGCTCCAGGACCCCGCGATAAGTTGTCTTGGTGCTCGGCTGGAGGCCAAGAAAATCTGCTGTGTTATAATACCTTGCGATTAGATCCGAGATTGAACGCGGTATCGTTTTTCCTGCACCAGCACCCGGGCCTGATCGAAGCCCTGCTACAGCGTTTTCGTAGCGCTGCACAAACTCAGATGATCCATAGTCCGACCCGAGTTCGGCAGAAAACCCTTTCTTCCGAAACCTCCAACGCCTCCGGCCATGACGATCAAAATACGCCGATGCCCCAGGAAACTCCCGCTTGCTCCGCCGGCTCATACTATCCGAAGCCCGGTATCCCATTCGTTAATAGAAACTTCATCGCTGGATTCATCAAGGTAGATCCGCAGTCCACCTTCGCGTAGTATCTCAAATTTTGCGACAGAAAAGCCTGCTTGACGTGCGGCTTTCAAAGCCCGCGTTATTTCAGACTGCGTTACACTAACTCTTCGATTGGACATTTCTCGACCTCTCTCGAGGTGCAATGGAGAATTACTAACTCACTACCGTGTGTTGTGAGTGTTTCGAAATCGTGTTGCGATCTCAGCAATTCATCCAGTCAGCACCAGTTCGTTTGCGGTCAATCAACCGGAGAAATCACCATGATTTCGACAAGAGCATGTGGAGTAGCAGTGGTGCTGCCTTGACGGATATTTAGTATCTGACTACATCGATGTCAATCCAGTAATCTCATTTTTATTTATATATTTCAATATTTTAGTTCTACCAGTAATGTTGGCCATTGTTCTGAAAAGCGAAGTAGTTTCTTGAAAAATGTTGAAATTTTTTGCCAGTTATCCACCAAACGAAGCTTGGACCAGACGCGCTGACTGCATGCGACATCCCGTAAGGGATAGAATGTCGTGCGCGGGATGCCCAGCATGTCGAGGGACTGCTTAACCGGTAGATGCGATCCCTCTGCGGTGCGGATGATCTCCAGTTTCTCGGACACAGGGTATCTCATTCCTCGAACTCCCCAGCCCCTGTCATGCTTTTTTTGAGCAGACGGTTTTGAAGAGTCAGATCAGCGACGCACTCTTTCAGGGCCAAGGAAGCAGAGCGCAAATCCTTTACCTCAGGGCGCGATAACATACCAGGGAAGTGGAAGGTGGGCAGATTCATGTTTCCATTTTTTTTGTTGCTTCTTTGCGAGCAGCACGCAAAACGGAAACAGATCCTGCTCAGTAACTCAAACAAAGTGTGGGCGAAAGGAGAGGGCCAAACCACGCACTTGAGCCGTCGACGGGGCGGCATTTACAGAGGAGTTTTCGGAATGACACGGAAACAATTGTCAATCCCGGTGTAAAATTGGTCAGCTTCCCGGAGAGATAT
>TARA_R110002020_G_scaffold400596_9_pt1 | contig 52816 bp, 51 predicted proteins | sample TARA_R110002020 | Tara Oceans TARA_R110002020 (sample SAMEA4396489) | marine metagenome | biome: Westerlies Biome; feature: [MES] marine water layer (ENVO:01000295) within the mesopelagic zone...; material: water (ENVO:00002006), including particulate matter (ENVO:01000060) such... | reverse complement strand
GGCGGGGGGGGTGCCCGCCGTTGCGGTCTGCGTCAGTGCGGCACGCAAACGGTCGGTTGCGGCGCCGCGCGTGATCTCCACCTGCCACGGCTGGGCATTGCACCATGAGGGCACCTGCCGCGCGGCCTCTACAATGCGGGCCAGATCGGCATCGGGTACCGGATCGGGGCGGAAGGCGCGGCAGGAATAGCGCGCCTGCAAGATGTCGTTCAGCGTGTCGATCTGGGTCATTCTCTATCCGTTCTGTGCGTAGAAATAGCCGACAATCGCGGCGGCGATGAGGCCCACGATGACGGCGAAGGTGATCTTGATGGCTGAATAGGGCCGCTCGCCTTGTACGCGGCCTGTGCGGCCATTCACGACAAAGCGGTAGCTTTTGCCGCGGTACTTATAGGCCGCCAGCCAGACCGGCAGCAGGATGTGTTTGAAGGTCATGGCACTGAGGTCCACATCCATAGAGTGGATGCGCTGTCGGTCACCACCGATGTCGAACTTGATGTCGCGGGCGATCATTGCGTCCATCTTGGCACGCGCTTCCTCGAACCCTTCGTCAAGCGTCAGGGTATAGCCTTCGGCGCGGAAACCGGCGAGGTATTCGGGGGCGTAGGGCTCCAGCGCGGCCAGATCCCAGGGCTCCAGCGCGTCTGTGAAGCGTTTGGGGAGCGAGCGCGAACCCAGTACCAGCACATCGTCAAAGAACCGCGCCACACGGCCCGACACACTGCGCCAGCGCACCTTGGCAACCTGCACCTGCTGGCGTTTGCCGTCGCGCATGACGGTGTGGGTTTCATAGTAGACGGTACCACGCTCGCCGGTATAGCGGGTGTCGCTCTGCGCGTCATAGGTCCAGTAGGGGACATAGATGCCGTCCATCTTGCGGCCTTTGCGGGCATAGGCTTGCAAGCCGTTCGGCGCAAACCACAGGCTGCCTAGCCAGTCCTTCATCGCGTCACGCGCGACCTCTTCGGTGAGGGCAAAGGGCAGGACAGCGCGGGGTTTGATATGGCGGTGGGTGCCCGTATCGACCACCACAGGGGTGGCGCAAAAGGGACATTCGCGGGCTTGCGTGTCGGCGTCAAACTCCACCTGTGCGGCGCAGTTGGGGCATTGGCTGACGCGGGTTTCCTCCATCTCGGCGCTGCCAAGTGTCTGGGCCAGCCCGCGCTTCAGGTCCAGCTCGGCGATGGCGCGATGTGTGGTCCAGACGGTGCCGATGGGTTCCGAATTCCCGCAGTGGTCACATTTCAGCAGTGCCTGCGCCGGATCATAGCGCAGGTCGGAGCCGCAGGTTTCACAGGGAAAGCGGTGTTCTTGCAGGACGGAAGGGGGTGCGGTGTCGGACACGGGGGCGGTGCGCCTTTGATCGGGAAAAGTCGGATGCCGGTGCGCGGCGCAAAAGGCCGCGCGCCCGGTCAGGCGGTCTGCGTGCTTAGCCGGCAGCGGGCGGCGGGGGGGGCATGACGGTGAAAAGCTGCGCCAGCTCGGTCACATCCTCCGCACGCTTCCAGCCATCCTGACCGGCGGTCCAGACGTAGGTGTCACGGCTCAACCCGCCTTCGGTCACCATCCGGCCAAGCCGTGCCTTGGAAAAGGGGCCGGTGGTCTTGCCGCCTTCGGCGATGTGCCAGACATGTTCGACTGGCGGCGGGGGTGGCGCAGCAGCAGGGGCTGATGCGGGTTGTGATGCAGCGCCCCATGGCCCGCCCGCAGCGGCCTGGGCGCCGATCTGCATGCCAAGGCCCGCCCCCATGCCCGCCTGAATGGCCGCCGCACCGGCACCATCGCGGCCCAAGGCCTCTGCCGCCTGAAACTGCATGTATTTGTTGAGGTCCCCAACCACACCCATGGAGGTGCGCTTGTCCAGCACTTCCTCTACGGCGGCGGGCAGGGAGATGTTCTCGACATAGAGCTCCGGAAGGGCGAGGCCGTATTCCGCCAGCTGTGCCTCTATCTCGCGGCCCACCAGCGTGCCCAGCTCGCGGGTGTTGGCAGCCATGTCCAGAACCGGGATGTTCGAGCGTGCGAGGGTGCGCGAGAATTCCTGCACGATGATGTTGCGGATCTGGTAGCTGATCTCGTCCATGGTAAATTCGCCGTCGGTGCCGACGATCTCGCGCATGAACACGGCCGGATCGGTGACGCGCACGGTATAGGTGCCAAAGGCGCGCAGGCGCACGGGGCCGAACTCGGGGTCGCGCACGATCACCGGGTTCTTGGTGCCCCATTTGAGGTTGCCGAAGCGGGTGGTGTTGACGAAATAGATCTCGGATTTGAAGGGAGATTTAAAGCCGTGGTCCCAATGCTGGAGCGACGTCATGATCGGCATGTTGTTCGTCTCGAGCATGTAGAGACCGGGGGTGAAGACATCGGCCAGCTGCCCCTCATGGACGAACACTGCTGCCTGCCCTTCACGCACAGTCAGCTTGGCGCCGTATTTGATCTCGTGACCTTCGCGCTCGAACCGCCAGACCATGGTATCGCGGGTGTCATCGGTCCAGTGGATCACGTCGATGAACTGGCCGGAGAGGAAATCAAAAATGCCCATGTGGGTTGTCCTTCGGGTTGTGTGCCGTCAACCTATGCATCCGGTCACGGCTTAGCAAGAATGGGCCGGTTATACTGGCCCGGTATTGGTCAGCTCTGTTGCGATCTGTTTTACAGTGGTGCGCGCCTCGTCGGCAGTCATGCCGGTGCGCAGGCGTGGATCGTAGAGCATCCTCAACAGCAGCTCGTCGTGGCGGGTCAGCAGCGCGAATTCGTCGTCGTCGTTGAAGATCGACGGGCGCGCGGCGGGGCTGTCGTTGGCAAGGCCCATGCCCTGTGCCAGCTCTTCATGGATGCAGGAAAGACGCAGCAGGCCCGGGTTCTCTGCGCGGATCACCGCCAGCGCTGCGGTGTAGGTATTGGCACCCGCGCCTCCGGCATAGGCAGCCACCACGCAATATGTATCGTCACGCAGGTCGACCAGTGGCGCAAGGCTCGCCTGTGAAATGCCAGGCATGCGCTTGGACGCCGCCGCGAGCGCTTCGCCACGATCATCCTCGCCTGCAATGATCACGACGAAATTGGGCCTGCCGCCAACGCTGACCGGATGTCCTGTGACACGGGCCAACCGCGCGGCGTAGTCAGTGATCGCTGACATGTCTCTTTGGCGCTGGGACGGCGGCACGCCTTCACCAAAGATCACCTCCATCCGCACAGGCGCATCCCAACGGCGCAATGGGCTGGCGCCGCCGCGACCGGCAAAGTTGCCATCATATTCGTTGTAAAACGCGATCTGCTCGAAATTGCGGGCAAGCATCGTATCGGTGAAGGGGGTATCAACACCACCACCGTCGCGCCGCAGCAGGCCTTGGCCCAACTGTGCCCCCTGCACCTGATTGAGATAGCTGCGCAGCTCCGCGCTGGCTTGCGAGGTCGGGCGTGCCACCTCCGGGGCGGCGGCGGCGGGCCGGTCAGGGCGCGACACAGGTTTCAGGACCGGCCCACCGGGGCCTTGTCCTTGTGTACAAGCGGCAAGGCCGAGTGCCATCAGCCCTGCTGCAATTCTGCGCCGTACCCGTTGCATACTCAGCCTGTCACGCTGCCGGCTGCGGTATCACCCAAACCGGTCTTCTTGGCTTTGGCAGAAGCCAGCGTGTCGCGCAGCTTGGCCTCCATTACCTTGAGGTCTTCCTCGGCAGCCGCACGCTTGGCCTTGCCTGCGTCCGCGATTTGCAGGCTTTCCTCAATCGTGCCGATCAGGTCGGCATTGGCCGCTTTCACCGCTTCGATGTCGAAGACACCACGCTCCATCTCCTCGCGGATGACCTTGTTGCTCTCGCGCAGGTTCTTGGCATTGGAGGTCAGCAGCTCATTGGTGAGGTCATTGGCCTCGCGCACGGCCTTGGCCGCCTCGAAACTACGCTGGATGGTTACGGCCTGCGCCAGCTGCGTCTCCCACAGCGGCACGGTGTTCACGAGGGTCGAGTTGATCTTGGTCACCAGGGATTTGTCGTTTTCCTGCACCAGCCGGATGGAAGGCAGCGACTGCATGGTGACCTGGCGTGTCAGCTTGAGATCATGCACGCGGCGTTCCAGATCGTCACGCGCGGCGCGGATGTCGCGCAGCTCCTGCGCCTTCATCACCTGATCATTCTCGGGTGCCGCGTTCACTTCCGCTTCCTTGGCGGGGATCACGGTCGCGTCCAGTTCGGCCAGTTTGGCCTCGCCCGCCGCGATATAGAGCGCCAGCTCGTCATAAAATTGCAGCGTCTTTTCATAGAGCATGTCGAGCGATTTGATGTCTTTGAGTAGCGTGTGCTCATGCGACAGCAGATTGTCGGTGATGCGGTCGATCTGGCCCTGCACCTTCTCGAACTTGGCGGTAAACTTGGCGAAGGGGGCCGCGCGCCCGATCAGCTTCTCCCACCAGCTGCGCTCGCGCCGCACGTCCAGCTCGGAGACGGAGAAGCCGCGGATGGTGGTCACGATGCCGCGCAGCGAATCGCCCGCTGGCCCCACATCTTTGTTGCGCACATCCTGCAGCATGGCCTGAGAGATTTCCTGCAATTCCGCCTGCGCGGCCGAGCCGAAGCTGATGATCGACTGTGTGTCATTCATATCAAGCTCGTCCATGCGCGCCCGGATCTCGGCACCGACAGGGGCATCGGCCTGCTCGAGCGTGACCACGGCGTTTGCATCGCCCGGCTCGGGCAACACTACTGCTGTCACTTCTTCGACCATAGCAAGGTCTTGCTGGGCTTTTTCGCGGGTGGCTTCAGACATTATTTGTTCCTTTTTATTGTGGGCCGCGCGGATTACTCCAGACGCACGCCTTCACGCGACAGCCGCTCGCGCAGCACGTCGATTTCGATTGTCAGATCGCTGCGGTCGTCCAGCAGCGATTTGCGGTTCCGGGCGGCAAAGTTCTGTTCAAGATCGTCCAGCAGCGCCAGATAGTCGTTGCGGGCCTGTGTGTCATGGGTGCGCGCATAGATATCGGCGAACTTGGCCGTCGCGTCACGCGCGCCTTGCAGGTAGACGCCCAAAAACTTGCGCGTGGCGGTCAGGTCGCGGGGATCTTCCTCTACCGTGCGGATCAGGTCGCGCGCGGTGTCGATGAAATCTTCCAGCCGCGCGGTGGCTTGCCTGTCGCCTGCGCGCAAAATCGTCTCGCGCATGCTGGCCAGATGTTTTTCGGCCTCGTCCACCACACGCGCCACGCGGTCCTGCTGGAAGGTGTCGACCCCGTCCATCCCCTTGTTGCGCATCGGGTCCAGACCAAAGGCGGTGAGGTGCAGACCGGCCGCAATGATGCCGTAGAGAACGGGTGCTATGACGGTGAAGCTGTCCGAATGGGCCATGACGGCCAGAGCGGCACCAATCCCGCTGAAAACTGCGGCCAGCACCTTGCGCGGCAGGGCAGGGCGGCGCGCGACCTTGCGTGCGTGATAGGCGGCTTCGGCGCGCAGGCCGCCGCGCAGCAGCCATGCCGACAGAGTAAGAGACGCCGCACCCAACAGGGCCGCAAACAAGGCCACAGCGCCACCCGAAAAGCTAGTGGCGACCAGCACAATTGCGGGCACAAACAGCAGATTTGCCCGCCCGCCTGCCGGATCGACTTCGGCCCGGCGTTGGCGTTTGTGTGTTGTTTGGTTGCCCGTCGCATTGGGGCTATATTTGCCGCCGAATTGCTTTGCCATGCTCAGACCCCGCCCAGCCAGCCCGAGCTGACGCCGAACAGCACAACGATCAACGCGACATAGGCGGCCTTGCGAAACGGTGTTGGTCCCATGGTTTTCCTCGGGTCTGTGGCATCAAGCCGGTATAGTCATATCATATGCCGCCTGCGGAGCGGTTTCCAGTGCCGCAGGCCCATCAGGCAAGCTGTTGTCGCGTCGCGCAGGCAGGAAGGCAGCGTGTGGCGGCATTCACAAATTGTTAACGGTTTGAAAACAAGTATGTTCCATGCGCGCTGACTGTTTCTTGCCGCCTGTTGGAAAGGCTGGGGTAAATGCAGCGGAAAAAGTCCCGCGACCGGTCGCACGCGCGGGGGTGATCCTTGTTCGCAGCGCAGTTTACCGGAGCCACTGCTATGCAGCGACGACAACTTTATGGGGCCCTCGCCCGGATGGGGCGCCCTGATGCCCAACGGATCACGCGCAAGCGCCGGCGCCTGGCCGCTTTTGCGGTTTGTGCAGCGCTGGTGGCGCTGATTCTGTCGCGCCGTTAGGGGATGTCAGCCGCGCTTTGGCCCCTTGGACCCCGAGGGCGGGCGCGGTTTAGCACCGCCACTGGTAAAGGTCTTGGGTTTTGCACCGCTGGTGAAGGTCCGTGGCGCCGGACCCGCAGCTGCTTTGCGTGCGGCATCCCGCACCGCTTTGGTCGGGCGGTAAGATTTTGCCGGTTTAGCAGGCTTGCCGCGCTTGCCGCGAATCTCCTCGCCCTCTTCACGCGGTTTGGGCAGGCCCGGCTGGCCCGGCCCACCGAATTCACCTTTGTGCGGCACACGACGTTTAAAGCTGCGCTTGACCTGTGTAGGGGCAGCGGGCGGCTCGCCCAGCAGCGCCTCGGCGTCTGGTCCCAACTGGTCGCGCAGCACCTTGCGGCGGATTTCCTCTACGGCACCGGGTTTCAGATCCCCCAGCTGGAAGGGTCCGTAGCTGACGCGGATCAGGCGGTTCACGCTCAGCCCGATTTCGTCCATCGCGCGGCGAATTTCGCGGTTTTTGCCTTCGCGCAAGCCCACGGTCAGCCATGCATTCGCGCCTTTCTGGCGGTCCAGCACAACTTCCATCGGCTGGAACGGCTCGCCGTCCGCAATGATCCCCTTGCGCAGCGGCTCCAGTACCTCTTCGGTCGGGCGGCCGTTAACGCGCACGCGGTAGCGCCGCAGCCAGCCGGTCGAGGGCAGCTCCAGCAGACGTTTCACGCCGCCGTCATTGGTCAGCAGCAGCAAGCCTTCGGAGTTGAGATCAAGCCGCCCGATGCTCATCACCCGCGGCATATCCTCGGGCAGGCCATCATAGATCGTCTCGCGGCCCTTCTCGTCACTGTCGGACGTCACCAGCCCTGTGGGCTTGTGATAGAGCCAGACGCGCGCAGGCTCGGGCGTGCCCACGGGCTTGCCGTCCACGGTGATCTTGTCCGCAGGGGTCACGTTCAGCGCGGGCGAAGTGATGGGCGCGCCGTTGACGTGCACGCGGCCCGCTTCAATCATGCGTTCTGCCTCGCGGCGGCTGGCGATCCCTGCGCGCGACAGGACTTTGGCAATGCGGTCGCCGTCAGGCGTGGAAGATGTATCATTCATGGACCCAGCCATAGCGCAACAGACCCCCTTGCGAAAGGAGGTGTTTTGCCCCCATCAAAGGGGATGGCATTTAAGTCTTTCATGGAAGCGGCACTGGCCGAGGCCCGTGCGGCGGGCTCACGCGGCGAGGTGCCTGTGGGCGCGGTGGTGGTCGGCCCGCAGGGCGAAGTGATTGCACAGGCGGGCAACCGCACCCGCGAAGACAATGACCCCACGGCTCATGCCGAAATGCTGGCCATCCGCGCCGCCTGCGCGCACCTTGGGGCCGAGCGCCTGAACGGATGCGCGCTCTACGTTACGCTGGAGCCTTGCGCGATGTGTGCGGGTGCCATTGCCGCCGCGCGGATCGAGCGTCTCTATTATGGTGCTGCCGATCCCAAGTCCGGCGGCGTGGCGCAGGGCGCGCGGGTGTTTGCGCATCCGCAGTGCCACCACGTTCCGCAGGTCTTTGACGGTATCGCCGAGCGGGACGCAGCAGCACTGCTGCGCGATTTCTTTGCCGCGCGGCGGGCGCCCTAGAAGCTAATCGCCTGCATCACCTGCGGCTCTATCACTTCCGTGCCGGATTTCACGCCTTTGACCAGCGCATCGGCTGATTGTGCCAGCGCGGGGAAGGTCCGGTAGTGGCAGGGAATCACTGTCTTGAAGTCGAAATAGGTGCGTGTGGCATAGGCCGCCATGTCCATATCCATGGTGTAGTAGCCACCAGCAGACAGGATGCCGATATCGGGCTTATAGTAGTCGCCGATCCACGCCATATCCGCCATCAGGCTGGTATCGCCGGAAATATAGATGCAACGCCCTTCGCCCCGCAGAATGAAACCGGTCTCGTTGCCCATATAGCGCGGCGTGCCGTCCACATCCATGGTCGAGGAATGGGAGGCGGGCACCATGCTGGCACTGACCTTTTCGCCGATTGGAATCGTGCCGCCGATGTTGAACGCAGATCCCTCGACCGCGCCCAGACCGTGCAGGTGGCCTGCAAGCTCTACCATGCCCGAAACAGGCGCGCCGGTGTCTTTTGAAATCTGCACCACGTCGGCGGTATGGTCGCCGTGGCCGTGGGTGATCAGGATGTGGGTGACGCCCTCCAGTGCCGCCTTGTGCTGGTCCTCGGGCAGCGCCGGATTGCCGCTCAGCCACGGGTCCACCAGAATGACCTGATCCTCGATTTCAAAGCGGAAGGAGCCGTGCCCCAGCCAGATGATATTCATGTGAAGTCTCCTGATGATTGTTTGTGCAGACATTAGCGCGGATTGCCGCGATGGCAAAAGGGGTGACATTTTGCGCGGCCTGCGCTCCTTGCACGTCGCCCCATGACTTGCAGCAGTCGCGCGGGGGCGGTAGAGGACAGACAAGCAGATAAGGATTACGTGATGTCTATTGACGAGAGCACTGCCGCACGCGTGGCCAAGCTGGCCCGTATCAAGGTTGAACCCGAAGCGCTTCCGGCGCTGGCACAGGAGTTCAACACGATTCTGGGGTTCATCGAACAGCTGGGCGAAGTGGACATCGAAGGCGTTGAGCCGATGACATCTGTGACTCCGCAAAACCTGCACCGCCGCGCAGATGTGGTCAGCGATGGCGACATGCAGGGTGCAATCCTGAAAAACGCGCCCGATGCGCGCGAGGGCTTTTTTGCCGTGCCGAAGGTGGTTGAATGATGACTGATCTGAACAAACTGGGGCTGGCCGAGGCCCGTGACTTGCTGCGCAAGGGTGAGACCACGTCTAAAGACCTGACCGAAGCCTGTCTGAAAGCCATTGAGGGTGCCGGTGCGCTGAACGCTTTTGTCCACCACACGCCCGAGATCGCGCTGGAGCGTGCGGCGGCGGCGGACGTTCGTCTCAAGGCCGGTGATGCGCCCGCGATGTGCGGTCTGCCGATCGGGATCAAGGATCTGTTCTGCACCAAAGGCGTGCCGTCGCAGGCGGCCTCGCGCATTCTTGAGGGCTTCAAGCCCGAGTATGAATCCACTGTCAGCCAGAACCTTGCGGATGCGGGTGCCGTGATGCTGGGCAAACTGAACATGGACGAATTCGCCATGGGCTCCTCCAACGAGACCTCTGTCTACGGCAATGCGGTCAACCCGTGGCGTCGCGCGGGCGAGGAGACGGCGCTGACCCCTGGCGGCTCCTCCGGCGGCTCTGCTGCCGCGGTGGCGGCTGATTTGTGTCTGGCGGCCACGGGCACGGACACGGGCGGCTCCATCCGCCAGCCTGCGGCTTTTACCGGCACCGTGGGCATCAAGCCGACATACGGGCGCTGTTCGCGTTGGGGGGTGGTGGCCTTTGCGTCCTCACTGGACCAAGCCGGCCCCATGACAAAATCCGTGCGTGATGCGGCGATCATGCTGGAAGCCATGTGCAGCTATGACCCCAAGGACAGCACCAGCGCCAATCTGGCCGTGCCGGACTTCGAAGCGGCACTGACCGGCGACATGCGCGGCAAGAAGATCGGGATCCCCAAGGAATACCGGATGGACGGCATGCCTACGGAGATTGAAAAGCTCTGGGAAGACGGTGCGGCGATGCTCAAGGATGCGGGCGCTGAGATTGTCGATATCTCGCTGCCGCACACAAAATACGCGCTGCCTGCCTATTACGTGATCGCGCCAGCCGAGGCGTCCTCCAACCTCGCGCGATATGACGGTGTGCGCTATGGCCACCGCGCCAAGCTGGACGCGGGTGACGGCATCACTGAAATGTACGAGAAAACCCGCGCCGAAGGTTTCGGCCCGGAGGTGCAGCGCCGTGTGATGGTTGGCACCTATGTGCTGTCTGCGGGCTTCTATGATGCCTATTACAACCGCGCGCGGCGTGTGCGCACGTTGATCAAGAAAGACTTTGATGACGCGTTTGCCGCTGGTGTGGATTGCATCCTGACGCCCGCGACCCCGTCCGCCGCTTTCGGTCTGGGCGAGATGAGCAATGCGGACCCGATCCAGATGTACCTCAACGATGTGTTCACCGTGACGGTCAACCTTGCCGGACTGCCGGGCATCGCGGTGCCAACGGGCACGAGCGCCCAAGGACTGCCGCTGGGACTGCAACTGATCGGACGTCCATGGGAGGAGGCCGATCTGCTGTCTTCCGCCTATGCGCTGGAACGCAGCGCGGGGTTTGTGGCCAAGGCCGACAAATGGTGGTAGACGCCCCCCACGCGTAATTTGGAATGCAGGCAAATTTGATGATGAGTGTTCGAACAGTGCTTGGCGCAACCGCCCTTGCAGCCTTGGCGGCTTGTCAGCCTTCCGTGCCCGAAGACAGCCGCTTTGGCGTTGGCTTCGACCAGACCTTTGACGCGCAGCGCGCGAACCGCGATGCGGCTTTGGCGAGCGGGGGTATACCTTCGGCGCCTGGTGTGACGGCGCAGGCGCTGCCTGCGACCGGGTCCGCCGAAGACACGGCGGCGCAGACCACAGCCATTCTGGCGCAGACCAGTGGTGCTGCGGATGCCGAGCGTCTTGCGGCAGCTGCGAACAACTCTGGCATCGCACCGCTGGAGGCCGGACCGTCCAACCCGCCACCTGCGGTCATCAACAGCGCCACGGGCATCAGTCAGGAAAACAATTTCGATGCAGTGTCAGGCCAGCGCAGCATAGAAAGCGATGCCGCGCGCATGGCCGCCAACCGTGCGCAATATCAGGTGATCCAGCCGCAGGCACTGCCCGAGCGGACAGAAACAGGCCCGAACATCGTGGCCTACGCACTGGCCACCAGCCATCCAGTGGGCACCAAGCTGTATAAACGCAGCCGGTTCAACGCGGCGAACAAATACAACCGCAGCTGTGGCCAGTTCCGCCATCAGGATCAGGCGCAGATCGCCTTCATGGCCGCTGGCGGACCCGAGCGGGACCGTCAGGGCATGGACCCCGACGGGGACGGTTATGCCTGCACCTGGGATCCTTCGCCCTTCCGCACCGTCAATACCCCGACCGAATAGGGCTGCGTGCGACAGCAGCTCTCTCCGAACTGCGGGCCGCGCCGCGATGGCCTGAGCCCTGTGATGGTGGTGATCCATTATACAGCCATGGCAGATGCCGCGTCGGCGCTGGAACGGCTGTGCGATGCTTCGGCGGAAGTATCGGCGCATTATCTGATCGAGAACACCGGCGAGGTGGTGCAGATGGTGCAGGAGGCGGACCGCGCGTGGCATGCGGGCGCTGGTGAATGGGGCGGGCTGGCGGACATCAATTCGCGCTCCATCGGGATCGAGCTGGACAATCGCGGGACACATCCCTTTGCAGCCGCGCAGATGGACGCGCTGGAAGAGTTGCTGCGCGGTATCATGGCGCGCTGGCCTGTCCCGCCTGAAGGGGTGATCGGGCACTCAGACATGGCACCGGGCCGCAAGACGGACCCCGGCCCCCGCTTTGATTGGGCGCGGCTGGAGCGGCAGGGATTGGCGGCACCCGCCCGCCAGTTTGAAGCAGGGGATGCAGAGGCGTACATTTGCGCTGCACAGGCGGCAGGATACACCGCGCCTTGCGACTTTGACACGCTGCTGCACACCACACGCCTGCGGCGCGCACCGTGGCGCACAGGGCCGCTGTGTGCGGCTGATTTCACGCTCTGAGCCGTTCTTGGATTGACCCCGCGCCCCCCTTGCGCGTAAGCCGCTTCTTGCGCGGAAGGCTGGATGGCTGCTTCGCTGGGAAACCAGCGGGGAGGAAAGTCCGGACTCCGGAAAGAAACGGTGCCGGGTAACGCCCGGGCGGGGCAACCCGACGGAAAGCGCCACAGAAAATAAACCGCTTTGCCTTCGGGCAGAGTAAGGGTGAAACGGTGGGGTAAGAGCCCACCGCGCGGCTGGTAACAGCGGCGGCATGGCAAGCCCCACCGGGAGCAACGCCAAATAGGGACCGCGTGCTGCTTTTGCCTTCGGGCGGGGCGGCGGAGCTTCTTTCGCTCCAGCAGGTCCGGGTTGGCGGCTGAAGCTGCGTCGGTAACGGCGTGGTCAGAGGAATGGTCATCCATGATGGCCCGCGCGAGCGGATCATCGGGACAAAATCCGGCTTACAGGCCCTCCGCGCGCTCTATCTTTCCAGACGCCCCGTCATCAGGGCGTCTGAAGGTCTGACCTCAGGCGGCTTTCGCCGTGGCAAGCTCCGAGATGATATCGGCGGTGGCGGCGGATAGGGTCCAGCCCAAGTGCCCGTGGCCTGTGTTGTAGAAGACGGCCGGATTTTTCCCCCGCGCCACCCGCGGCAGCATGTTTGGCATCATCGGCCGCAGTCCCGCCCACGACTGGAAGCTCTCCGTGCTCATGTCAGGGAAATGGGTGTGGCACCAGTCCAGCATCGGTGCCACACGGTTCCAGACGATATCCTTGTTGTAACCGTTGAATTCTGCCGTGCCCGCCACGCGAAAGCGTGACTTGCCCAGACGGCTGGTGACGATCTTGGCATTGTCGTCCAATAGGCTCACCATGGGAGTTGCGGCCTGATTGGCCTCGTCCTCGAGGTTGATGGTCAGCGAATAGCCCTTGACCGGATAGATGTTAAGCCTGTCGCCCAGATGTGCCGCAAAGTCACGCGAACGCACGCCTGAACAGATCACCACCTTATCGTAGATCTCTGTCAGCAGGCCGCCCTTTTTACCGGTCTTGTCCTGTGTCGGGTGGCTGGAAATCGCGATTTTGCCGTTGGAGGGGTCAACCTTGTCCACGAATGTCGACATGCGCAGGGTCACCCCCCGCCGCACACAGGTCTTTGCCAGCTCACTGGTGAATTTGTGGATGTCGCCGGTGAAATCGCTCTCGGTGAAAAAGCCGCCATAGATTTCGCCCTTCAGCGTCGGCTCGATCTGCGCGATCTCGGACGGTGTCACGGCGCGGCGCTCCAGCCCGCCTTCGGCCAGCAGGGTGGACACTTTGGCCGCCACGTCAAACTCGCCCTTAGTGCCGTAGAAATGCAGAATACCGCGTTCTTCGCGGTCGAATTTGATGCCTTCTTCTTCTGCAATGGCCCGCAGGTGCGCGCGCGCTTCCAGCGCCCACTGCACAGTCTGTATTGTGTTCTCGCGGTATTTTGGGATCGCTGATACAAACTCCGCCAGCCACGAATATTTATGCCAGGACGGTTTGGGGTTCAGCAGCAGCGGCGCGCCGGATTTGAACATCCACTTCATGCCTTTGAGGACAGTCGTGGCCGAATTCCATACCTCGGCGTTGGAGGCTGACAACTGGCCGCCGTTGGCGTAGCTGGTCTCCATGGCAGGGTAGGGGCTTGCCTCGAACAAGGTCACATCGACACCCTTGCGCGCCAACATATAGGCGGTGGTTACACCGGTGATGCCCGCACCGATCACGGCAATCTTTTCAGGGGTAGAATTGGTCATGGTTGCACCTTTTGTGCCGCCCCTTCGGGCGGGCTAAGTGCCCCCTCTGTCATTGGCCTGAGAGTTTCATGCCGGATCACCGCGATCCATCCACTTACACCGCCGGCGGGGGTCTGCTGACCCCGCTTTTCAGAGTTCAATTCATGACGGTCCCGTTGCCTGAGAGTTTCCGGGGCGGTTGCTCCTTCGGCGCCACAGTTGCCTGTGTCTCTCCCGTCCCGATTGCCGTAGCGTCTGGCAGTGGCCTACGTCAACAAAGAACGCGTGTCCGAGAGTTATTTTGCGCCCTATGCCCGTTCTTTGCGCAATACAGGCTTGACTCGGGCGGCGGTGCAGGTAGAAGCCAAAACTCAAAGATTACACGCGCGCCGCACGCATGGTGCAGCGCTGCCTGAGGAGAAGATAAAATGGCTAAGCCAACCACGATCAAGATCCGTCTGAACTCGTCCGCGGGCACAGGCCATTTCTATGTGACGAAGAAAAACGCACGCACCATGACCGAGAAAATGGTCATGAAGAAATACGACCCCGTAGCGCGCAAGCACGTCGACTACAAAGAAGGCAAGATCAAGTAAGATCTACCTTCCATTGACGACCCGAAGCTAGGAGCTGCGTTAAGTCGTGGCTCCTTTTGCGTTTTTAGCTACAGGAAATCTCCATGCCACGTGAAGGCCATTTTATAAACCGCTCGAACGGGCTGCGTGCCGGGATGCTGGGTGCCAATGACGGTGTTGTGTCAATTTCCAGCCTGATGATCGGCGTGACCGCAGCGGGCATGATGCGGGGTGACATCTTGCTGACGGGATTGGCAGGTCTCGTGGCGGGTGCGCTGTCGATGGCTGCGGGCGAGTACATCTCGGTATCAACGCAGGCAGATGTCGAGGAGGCCGATCTGGAGCGTGAGCGGGTCGCGTTGATCGAGGACCCTGAATACGAGCTGGACGAGCTGACCGAAGGACTTGAGGCGCGGGGTGTGCAAAGCGATCTGGCCCGCGAAGTTGCCCAGCAGATGACAGATCACGACGCGCTGGGCGCCCATGCGCGCGAGGAGTTGGGAATGTTCGGCCTTGCAGGGCAGGCGGACCCGCAGCAGGCGGCGCTCTATTCCGGCGCGGCCTTTGCGGTGGGGGCAGCTCTTCCGTTGGTTTCTGCTGTCGCCACGCCTGTCGCCCTGGCCGGGCCGGTGATCGCTGCAATTGCGATTTTCACACTCTGCCTCTCGGGTGCCGTTGGCGCGCATCTGGGCGGCACGCCGGTGTTTCCGGCGGTGCGCAGGGTCGCGCTTCTTGGGGGGGCGGCCATGTTGCTGACCTGGACCATCGGCAGCAGCTTCAATATCAGCCACTGATACGCTCACACGGTCGCTACGCCCAACAAAAAAGCCGCCCCCTAGGGAGCGGCTTCAAATTCGGTATGTCTGCTGCGTTTATTCGCGGTTGCCGAAAAGCTGAAGCAGGAACATGAACATGTTGATGAAGTTCAGGTAGAGGCTCAGCGCGCCCATGATGGCCGCTTTGCCCAGCCATTCACTGTCACCATGCTGCGCGTGTGCGACATACTCGGTCTTGATGCGCTGCGTGTCATAGGCGGTCAGGCCCGCGAAAATCAGAACGCCGATCACGGAAATCGCAAAGGTCAGAGCAGAGCTTGCGAGGAAGATGTTCACGATGGACGCCACAATCAGACCAATCACGCCCATGATCAGGAACGTACCCATCGCGGACAGGTCTTTCTTGGTTGTGTAACCGTAGAGCGACAGTCCCGCGAACGCGATAGAGGTGATCAGGAAAATCTGGATGATCGACGCGCCTGTGTAGATCAGGAAGATCGAGCTAAGCGACAAACCCATCACGAGGGCGAAGACGTAGAATGTAAGCTGCGCTGTGGCGGCCGACATCTTGTTGATCGCGGCACTGAGGCCAAACACAAATGCCAAGGGGGCAAACATGATCACCCACTTGAGCGGGGATGCATAGATCGCGTACCCGATGTCGGTCAGATACTGGCCCTCACGCAGTTGCGCTGAGGCGGAGGCCGGGTCGGATGTGACCGCGAGGCCGGAAATCGCCCAAGCGGCGGCGAAAGTAATCAACATGCCTACGGACATCGTGCCGTAGACTTTGCTCATATGTGCGCGCAGGCCTTCATCAATCGCGGCTGTGCGGCTTCCGGCACGTGTCCGGATTGTATTCACGTCTGCCATGTAAAACTCCCTAAAGTTGGCCCCCACAAAGGGTTTACGCGGGGATACCGCCAATATCGGGTGGGCGCCCCTTCTTTTCAAGGTTTTTCGGTCGGGTTTTTCCGCTTGGGTGGTGCGTCCACAGCGCAGGCGAGACTTGCGAAGGGCGGACGAGTCTGGCGCATGCCCCCCTTTCAGGTAATCCTGACATCTCATGGTCGTTTCACCCAAAGGGCCTCCAGTGCGCGGCCCATGTCAGTGCGCTCATTCCTGTGATCGGGGTTTGGTGAAACCGTCACGTATCAACACCTTCAAGGACATGTTTGCCAAAAGCGCATGCGGCCAGATCCTGGCGACTGGGTCGGGGTCGGGTGTGGGCGGTGTGCCGCCGGTCAGGCGCACGCGTGGCATCGCACCGGTGGCGAAGTGTCTTCTGGCGGTTGATGTTGGCTGCGGTGGGAAGCCCGGGGGCTCCGTGGCAAATCGTCACGCAGTCGTATGATGTCAGCGCGATCACTGATTTCTTCAGTGTTGTCTGGCTGCGCCCGCCACACCACAGGGAACATAAGCTGATCAGGTAATGCGAATCGATCACGCAGAAATCTTGCCAGACCTGTCGAAGCAGCTTGTTTTTGATCTCAAAATGGAAACAATCTATTGAACTGGAGGAGCTCGTGGCGCTGGTAAAAGCAATATTATATGCTTTGTGATGTAATTGGGCATCGCCGTACAAGATAATTGCACCATATGGGCGTTTGCGTATGGTGTGATATCGGGGCAGAAATCTGTGCCAGTTGCTAAGTCTCCTGTCCCTTGGGTTCCGCAAGCGCGGATCAGATGGTGCAGTGCAAGAAAACAGGCAGGTCGCTATGGCGCATATCGTAGACATCCATGTGGGAAAGAAAATACGCGAGCGACGCTGGTTGATCGGAATGACCCAGCAAACGCTGGCGGAGCGTGTGGGGATCAAATTCCAGCAAATCCAGAAATACGAGACAGGCACAAACCGCGTGAGCGCTTCGCGGCTCTGGGACATTGCCGCGGCGATGGGGGTGCCGGTGGCGTCGTTTTTCGAAGGCCTGCCAACGAAACAGTTGCGCCCTGCCTGCGCGCCCGCTGAGTTGCCCGAGGATATGCTTGCCGATAAGGGCGCGATGGCACTGGTCCGGTCGTATTACGCCATCCCAGAAAGCCAGCGCCGCCGCCTGTTCGATTTGGCCCGTGTGCTGGCCGATGTGGCTTGATCCTCCACATCCACCAGCGAAAATAACCCGATAGAGCATGCTTTCCTAAGCCGCGCTTGCATCACACAGTCCAAAGTGAGACGAAACCACATGACATTTGACCCGACCCTCACCGATGGGCTGACCCGCGTTGCGCATCTGTTGGCGGATGCCGCGCGCGATGTGATCCTGCCGCATTTCCGCAGCGTGGATCTGGCGGCTGATAACAAGCTGGCCGGCGGCTATGATCCCGTCACGGTGGCCGACCGTGACGCCGAGGCCGCAATGCGTGACGTTCTGGCACAGCACCGACCCGATGATGCCATTCTCGGCGAGGAATTGGGGCGCAAGGCAGGCACCAGCGGCCTTACATGGGTGCTGGACCCCATCGACGGCACACGCGGTTTTGTGGCGGGCACTCCGACCTGGGGCGTGCTGATCGCTGTGGGCGATGACAGCGGTCCAGTGATCGGCATCGTGGACCAGCCCTATACCGCAGAGCGGTTCATCGGCACGCCCCATGGTGCAACGCTGATCCATAAGGGAAGCACCCGGGCGATCCGCACACGCGCGCCGCGACCTCTGTCGCAAGCAATTGTTTTCACAACATTTCCCGAAGTGGGCAGCGCGCAGGAGGGTGCCGCTTTCCGCGCCGTATCGCGCGCAGCGCAACTGACGCGCTACGGGATGGATTGCTATGCCTACGCGCTGGTCGCCGCCGGACAGGTGGATCTGGTCATCGAGGCGGGGTTGAACGCCTATGACGTGCAGGGTCCAATCGCGTTGATCCATGCGGCGGGGGGGATTGTGACGGACTGGCAGGGCGGGCCTGCCCATCACGGGGGCCGCGTGATCGCGGCGGCAAACGCGGCCATCCATGCCGAGGCACTGGCGATCTTGCAAGCGGAGCTTGCTGCATGACAGATACACTGCTGCGCAGGGCAGACACGATCCTCACCATGGACGACGCGCGGCGCGAACTTTCGGGTGAGGACATCTTGATCACGGACGGCGTGATTGCGGCCATCGGCCCCGCGCTGTCCGCCCCCGAGGGCGCGCAGGTGGTCGATGTGGCAGGGTGTCTGGTCACCCCCGGTTTGGTCAACACCCACCACCATTTGTATCAGAGCCTGACGCGCGCTGTACCGGGCGGTCAGGATGCGCTGCTGTTCGGTTGGCTGCGTACCCTCTACCCGATCTGGGCGCGGTTTACGCCGGAACATATGTTCGTCTCGGCGCAGGTCGGGCTGGCGGAGCTCGCGCTGTCGGGTTGCACGCTCAGCTCGGATCACCTGTATCTCTACCCCAACGGGGCGCGGCTGGAGGATACAATCCACGCGGCGCGCGAGATCGGGTTACGGTTTCACCCGACGCGCGGCGCGATGAGCATCGGAGAGAGCAACGGCGGACTACCACCCGATGCGCTGGTCGAGGATGAGGAGGCCATTCTGACCGATTGCATCCGCGTGATCGACGCCTTTCACGATGCGTCCGAGGGCTCCATGTGCCGCGTGAGCATAGCACCCTGTTCGCCGTTCTCGGTCAGCACGGACCTCATGCGCAACGCCGCCCTGCTGGCGCGCGACAAGCGCGTGATGCTGCACACCCATCTGGCGGAGAATGACGAGGATATCGCCTATTCGCTGGAAAAATTCGGCTGCCGGCCGGGTCAATATGCCGAAAGCCTCGGCTGGGTCGGGCGCGATGTGTGGCATGCCCACTGCGTCAAGCTGGACCCCTCCGAGATCGCTCTTTTCGCCGCCACAGGCACAGGCGTGGCGCATTGCCCGTGTTCCAACTGTCGCCTCGGTAGCGGCATCGCGCCCTTACGCGCGATGCGCGACGCAGGCGTGACGGTGGGCTTGGGCGTGGATGGATCTGCCAGCAATGACGCGGGTAATCTGGTGGCCGAGGCGCGCCAGGCAATGCTGCTGCAACGGGTCGCGCGTGGCGCCGACGCCATGAGCGCCCGCGAAGCGCTGGAGATTGCCACCCGTGGCGGTGCCGATGTGCTGGGCCGTCCCGATTGCGGGCGGCTGGCCGTGGGCAAATGCGCCGATATCGCCGTCTGGGACATGACGGGGGTGGCCGCGTCGGGATCATGGGACAATGCGGCGCTGTTGTTGGCGGGTCCCACAACCGTGCGCGACCTTTTTGTTAATGGATCTGGCGTAGTGAGGGATGGGCAGATCACGACAATTGATCTGCGCGCGGTGCTGGCAGAGCAGAAAAAACTTGCAAAACAACTCGGGGACCACCTGTGAAACTTTACTTCGTTGCCGTGCTCGCTGTTTTGGGATGTCTGGCCGTGTCGGCTTGCAGCGAAACGGCTGGCCCCCGGATGAACGAGGGGAGGAGCGTGAACGCAGCGGGTTCGGCGTCGGGTCAATCTGCCACCGATCAGCTCAATGCGATCCGCGCCAAAGCGGGCCGAAAACCGGTAGAACGCTCGCCTGCGCTGGACGCGGCCGCGCGTGCGCATGTCGAGGATCTGACGGCCAACGGCATCTACGGCCACATTGGCAGTAACGGATCGAAGCCTGGCGAGCGTGTGACCAAGGCGGGCTACCGTTGGTGCACGGTGGCCGAAAACCTCGGAGAAGGAACGCTCTACAACAGCGAAAGCAAGGTCATCACCGGTTGGGCAAACTCGCCCAGCCATTACCGGAACATAATAAAACCGCAGATCAGTGCGTTTGGCATGGCACAAAAAGGCGGTATCTGGGTGCAGGTACTGGCAGCCAAAAGCTGCTGATCTCTGAGGTGTACCAGTTTAACGCCAGTGTTCAAGCGCCCCCGTACCCCGCTACCTGACATTGCCTGGCGTCAGCCATGCACGCGCGCGCCTGCGATCCATGTCGCGCGCACAGCGCGGTCATCGCCCATCATCACAGTCGCAAAGACGTCCTCCCAAACGGACCCCGACCTGTTGGCGCGCTGCGCAATCGCGGCGGTCGATTTGAGATCAAGCACTGTAATATCGCCGTAATTCCCTGCCTTCAGGCTGCCGATGTCCTGGTCCAGATGCAGCGCGCGAGCGGAGCCTGCTGTTGCCAGCCACAGCAGCTGCGCCGCATGAAGGGCGTGGCCGTGATGTTGTGCGGCCTCATAGGCGGCAGCCATGGTGCGCAGCATCGAAAACGACGATCCGCCACCGGTGTCCGTGGCCAGCCCTAGCGGGATGCCACGCGCGGCCAATGCAGGCAGGTTCAGCATACCTGACCCGATAAACGCATTCGATGTCGGGCAATGGATCACACGGCCTTGCACCTCGGCGAGCCTGTCCACCTCGCGCGCGGTCAGGTGGACGCAATGGCCGTATAGGCCGCGCGCACCCAGCAGACCGTGCGCCTCATAGGTGTCCAGATAGTCGCGCGCGTCCGGATATAGGCTGCGCACCCATTCGATTTCATCTGGCTGTTCGCTCAGATGGGTTTGCATCAGGCAATCGGGATGCTCGGCCCAGAGCGCGCCGAGCGCTGATAATTGCTCTGGCGTGGAGGTGGGCGAAAAGCGCGGCGTGATGGCATATTGCGCGCGCCCCTTGCCGTGCCACCGCGCGATCAGCGCCTTGCTGTCGTCATAGGCAGACTGCGCGGTGTCGCGCAGGTTGTCCGGCGCATTACGGTCCATGCAGGTTTTGCCCGCCACCACACATTGCCCGCGTGCCGCTGCCGCCTCGAACAGCGCGTTGACGCTGGTGGGGTGAATGGTGGCAAAGGAGGCAACCGTTGTCGTGCCATTTTCGGCTGTCAGGTCGAGATAGCGCGCGGCGATCTGCGCGGCGTAAGCCGGGTCGGCAAAGCGCGCCTCTTCGGGGAATGTATAGGTGTTGAGCCAGTCGATCAGCTGCTTGCCCCAGCTGGCAATCATGGCCGTCTGCGGGAAATGGACATGCGCGTCCACGAACCCCGGACAGATCAAATCCGTTCCGTATGAGACGACGCGCGCGGTCGGGTACCGCGCCTTCAGCGTGTCGGCATCTCCCACTGCGGCGATGCGACCGGCCTCCAGCAGGACCGCGCCGCGGCTGTTGATTTGCACGCAATCCTCCCAAGCTTGCGCGAAGGGATCGCCGTTGAATGTCAGGGTCTGGCCGGTCAGGAGAGTCTGTGTGTTCATCCGCGCAGCATTACCGGATTTTTTCGCCCGGACAATGGCCTGATCCCCCTTTGGCGGCCCCAGCGCCCATTGTGGTCCGCCGAGCGCCCGCCTATGCTGCACGTCAGTCATTTAAGGGGGTGCCGACATGTCGGATCAGGTTCAGGAAACAGATCAAACCCCCGAAGACCTCGAACCGGAGGCCTATGTTCTGGGCAAACGCGATGTCGCGGCGATCCTCTATGCGGTCGAGATAGACGAGCGCGAAAAGCTGATCGAACTGATGGAGCCGCTGCACCCGGCCGACATCGCCGACCTTCTGGAGCAAATCAGCGCCTTTGACCGCGCCCGGCTGATCCGCCTCTATGATCTCGAATTCGACGGCGAAATCCTGTCGGAGCTGGACGAGGCGATCCGCGACGAGGTTGTCGCCCTGCTGACGCCCGAGGTGTTGCAGGAGGCGATGCGCGAGCTGGACAGCGATGACGTTGTCGATATCTACGAAGATCTCGAGGATGCGCAGCAGGCAACTATCCTGGATGCGCTTGACGATGTGGACCGCGCGGTTGTCGAACAGGCGCTGAGCTATCCCGAATACTCCGCCGGTCGTCTGATGCAGCGCGAGGTGGTGATGGCGCCCGAACACTGGACCGTGGGTTCGGCCATCGACCATCTGCGCGCCACGCCGGAGGATGATCTGCCTGACCAGTTCTATCACATCATCGTGGTGGACCCGCGGCTGCACCCTGTGGGCAACGTCACGCTGGGCAAGCTCATGCGCTCCAAGCGCGAAACGCTGTTGACCGATCTGATGGAGGAGACATTCAAGGTCTTCGCCGCCACGCAGATGGAAGGGGACGTGGCCTACGCGTTCAACCAGTATCACCTGATCTCGGCCCCCGTCGTGGACGAGGATGGCCGCCTGATCGGTGTCATCACCATCGACGACGCGATGGCGGTCTTGGACGAGGAGCACGAGGAAGACATCCTGCGCCTTGCGGGTGTGGGGGAAGGGTCGCTCAGCGACCGCGTGATCATGACGACCAAACAGCGCCTGCCATGGTTGGCGGTTAACCTCGCGACTGCAATTGCCGCGTCATTGGTGATTGCGCAGTTCGAGGTGGCGCTGGCGCAGATCGTGGCGCTGGCGGTTCTGATGCCCATCGTGGCGTCCATGGGTGGCAACGCAGGCACGCAAAGCCTGACCGTGGCCGTGCGCGCACTGGCCACCAAGGACCTCACCGGCTCCAACGTATGGCGCGTGATCCGGCGCGAATGTCTGGTGGGGCTGATCAATGGCACCATCTTTGCGGTGGTGATGGGGATTGTTGGCATCATCTGGTTCGGCTCTCCCGCGCTGGGCGGTGTCATCGCAGTGGCGATGGTGATTAACATGGTCGTTGCGGGGCTTGCGGGCACCGGTATTCCGATCGTGCTGGAACGTGTGGGCGTGGACCCGGCCCTTGCCTCAGGCGCATTTGTGACGACGGTGACGGATGTGGTCGGCTTCTTCGCCTTCCTCGGGCTGGCGGCGGCGGTCTTGCTATGACGCTGGCCGAGGCGAAAGCTGAGGCGCGCAAGGCGGCGTTTGCCCGCCGCAAGCAGCTGTTTGACGCGGCAAATGCCGCGCAGGCGGGACATCTGAGCGCGGTTCTGGCGGGCTATCGGGGCGTTCCCCTGTCGGGCTTCATGCCCATCCGCACCGAAATTGATCCGCGCCCCGCCATGGCAGAGGCTTGCGCACACGGGCCCGTTGGTGTGCCGGTGATCAGGGCGGCAAACCAGCCTTTGCTTTTTGCGCAATGGTCGCCGGAGACGGCAATGGTTGCAGGGGCATTTGGTGCGCAAGTACCTGAAAGGCAAATTTATTTCGAGCCTCAAATCCTGATTGTGCCGCTTCTGGCCTTTGACCGGCGTGGCGGGCGTCTGGGCTATGGCGGCGGGTTCTACGACCGCACATTGCAGATGCTGCGCGCGCGCCGTGCGACGCTGGCCATCGGCTTTGCTTTCGCCGGTCAGGAGGTGGACGCCGCCCCGCTGGAGGATACGGATCAGCCGCTGGATCTGGTCGTGACCGAGACGGGTGTGATCGAGATCGGCTGAGCGTGGCGGAATTTTTGAAAATTCCGGCCAAATTTTTTTGAAAAATTTGTGCTCTGCCGCTGCGATCTTGTGCGCCGCCTGCAACCTTGGCTCTTGCACGCGGCGGTACAGCCGCGTAGCGATAGCCCTATGAAAATACTCTTCCTCGGGGATGTGATGGGCCGCGCCGGGCGCCGCGCCATCACCGAAAATCTGGCGCGGTTGCGCAGCGAGTGGAAACTCGATTTCATCGTGGTCAATGGTGAGAACGCAACGTCGGGCATGGGCCTTTCGGGCGCGCATGCCAAGGACCTGCTGGATGCCGGCGCTGATTGTCTGACGTTGGGCGATCACGCGTTTGACCAAAAGGACATGCTGTCCTTCATAGATCAGGAGCCGCGCATCATCCGGCCGCTGAACTTCTCCAAAACCGCCCCCGGCAAGGGTGGGCGCCTGTTCAAGACCCGCACGGGCAAGCAGGTGCTGGTATGCCAAGCGCTGGGGCAGGTGTTCATGAAACGCCCGTTTGATGATCCGTTTTCGGCGCTGGATGCTGTCTTCAAAACGCATCCGCTGGGTGGCATGGCCAGTGCCATCATCGTGGACATGCATTGCGAGGCGACCTCCGAGAAGATGGCGATGGGACATTGGTGCGATGGACGTGCGAGCCTTGTGGTGGGCACGCACACCCATGTACCCACATCGGACGCGATGATTCTCCCCGGCGGCACAGCCTATCTGACTGATGCGGGCATGACCGGTGACTACAACTCTGTCATCGGCATGGATAAGGCCGAGCCGCTGCGCCGCTTCATCACCGGCATGCCGAAAGAGCGGTTTACGCCTGCGGGCGGTGAAGCGACCCTGTCCGGCGTCTACATCGAGACCGATGACCGCACCGGCCATGCCACACGGGTGGTGCCTGTCCGGCAAGGCGGGAAGTTGCAACAGAGCGCGCCTTGAGCGATCCCGCCATCAGCCGCCGTGAGGTGGTGCTGCTCAGCGTTGTCTTGATCGTGATGGGTGCAGGTTGGGGGATGACCCAGCCATTGACCAAAATCTCTGTCAGCACAGGCTATGGCTATTTCGGTTTGGTGTTCTGGCAGCAGGCGCTTGGCGCAACGTTGATGCTGGGCCTGTGCCGCGCGCGCGGCATCGGTCTGCCGCGCCACGCGGGCGCGCTGCGGACATATCTGGTGATCGCACTGGTGGGGACGGTCCTGCCCAATACGATCTCTTATCAGGCGGCGGTGCATTTGCCTTCGGGGATCATGTCGCTGTTGCTCAGCGCGATACCCATGTTCGCCTTTGTCATCGCACTTTTGCTGGGAAACGAGAGCTTTAAGCGGCGCAGGTTGGTCGGGTTGCTGTTCGGGCTTGCGGGGGTGCTTCTCATTATTCTGCCTTCTGTTGATATGGGGCAGGCCGTTCCGGTGTTCTGGGCCGCGCTCTATCTTGTGGTGGCGCTGTTCTATGCCTTCGAGGGGAACTACGTCGCGCGCTGGGGTGTCGCGGGGCTGGAGCCGTTCCAGCTGATGCTGGGTGCATCGCTCTGCGGGTTGGTGATCATCACGCCGTTGATGCTTACGACGGGCCAGATGATCGTGCCGCAATGGCCGCTGCCGGTGGCGCAGCAGGCGCTGATTGCGTCCTCGGTCGTGCATGTGTTCGTCTATGCCACATATGTGTGGCTGGTCGGACGGGCAGGGGCGGTGTTTGCGGTGCAGGTCAGCTACATGGTGACCGGCTTCGGCCTGTTCTGGGCATGGCTGCTGCTGGGAGAGGCGTTTTCTGCGCTGGTTTTCGCTGCTTTGGCGAGTATGTTTATCGGAATGTATCTGGTCCAGCCGCGTCCCAAAGCACTGCTTGCCGCGCAGAGCGGGATGGGCGACAAGGATCTCAATATCTCATAGCCGGTCAGGGTCGCGTGTATGTACTTCTTTGAGTTGTCGCAGTTTTCGCAGGGCATTCTGGCGCTGGTGGTGGTGGCCGCCATGTTCATCCTCTTCCTGCGCGAGACCTTTCCCACGGAGGTTGTGGCGCTGGCGGGTGCGGCTACATTGCTGGCGCTGGGGCTTTTGCCCTATGAAGATGCACAGGCGGTGCTGTCGAACTCGGCCCCCTGGACGATCGCGGCGATGTTCATCGTGATGGGTGCGCTGGTGCGCACCGGCGCGCTGGAGGTGTTGACGCGCATGGCCGAACGCTATGCCCGCACCAACCCCAAACTGGCGGTTGTGGGTGTGATCCTGTCGGTGATGGGGGCGAGTGCGATCATGAACAACACGCCTGTGGTTGTCGTGATGATCCCGGTGGTGGTGCAATTGTCGAAAACCTTGGGCACCAAGGCGTCCAAGCTGTTGATCCCGCTGAGCTATGCCGCGATCATGGGCGGGTCGCTGACGCTGATCGGAACTTCCACGAACTTGTTGGTGGACGGTGTGGCACGGTCGCAGGGCATGGAAGGCTTCGGCATTTTCGAGATCCTGCCCGTGGGTCTGGTCGTTTGTGCATGGGGTCTGATCTATATGGCCTTCATCGGCCACCGCCTGCTGCCCGAGCGCGACAGCATGGCGGGCATGCTCAGCGACCGATCGAAGATGAAGTTTTTCTCCGAAGCGGTTATTCCACCTGACTCCAACCTGATCGGGCGCGAAGTGCTGGACGTGCAGCTGTTCAAGCGCGAAGGTGTGCGCCTGATCGACGTGGTGCGTGGCGATGCTTCGCTGCGGCGCAACCTCAAGGACGTCAAGCTGCAAACCGGTGATAGGGTGGTCCTGCGCACGCAGATGGCGGAACTGCTGAGCCTTCAGGCCACGCCGGAACTCAAGCGCGTGGATCAGGTCTCGGCGGTGGAGACAACCACAGTGGAGGTTCTGATCACACCGGGTTGCAAGATGGTGGGCCGTAGTCTCGGGGCGCTGCGTCTGCGCCGCCGCTACGGGGTCTATCCGCTGGCGGTCCATCGCCGGAACCAGAACATAGGTCGGCAGCTGGACGATCTGGTGGTGCGTGTGGGCGATACGCTGCTGCTGGAAGGAGCGGCGGAGGATATCAACCGCCTGGCCGTTGACATGGATATGGTCGATGTGAGCACCCCATCCCAGCGCGCCTTCCGCCGAGGGCATATGGCGATTGCGGTGGGCGCCCTGATCGCCATCGTGGCGCTGGCGGCACTGAATGTGGCGCCCATCCTGATGCTGGCCGTGATCGCGGTGGCGGTTGTGCTGGTGACTGGCTGTATCGACGCGGATGAGGCGTTTACCTTTATCGACGGGCGTTTGCTGGCGCTGATCTTCTCGATGCTTTGTGTGGGGGCTTCGTTGCAGCACACAGGTGCCGTACAGATGATCGTTGATGCCATCTCGCCCACACTTGGCACGATGTCGCCGGGTGTGGTGATCTTCTGCGTGTTCTTGCTGACCACCATCTTTACCGAGATCGTCTCCAACAACGCGGTGGCGGTGATCATGACACCCATCGCCATATCGCTGGCCGACGCGCTGGGGATGGATGCTCGCGCGCTGGTCGTGGCGGTGATGATCGCGGCGTCCTGCGCCTTTGCCACGCCGATCGGCTATCAGACCAATACGCTTGTCTATGGCCCTGGCGGCTATAAATTCAGCGATTTTATTCGTGTGGGCATGCCGCTGAACCTGTCGATGTCATTGATCGTCAGCGCGCTGATCCCGTTTGTGTTCTAGGTGTAACGCGGCGGGTCAGTGGAGGTTTTTCGGCAGTGCGCGCCCGATCAGTCCGACTAGAAACGCGGTGCTGACCCCGAAGGTCAGCATGCCGGTAACTGCCGAAAAAGCACCGAAGACGCGGATATCGTCGCCCAGTGTAATGTCGCCGTAGCCCAGAGTGGTGAAGGACGCGAGCGCGAAATACACTGACAGCTCGATGGTCTGGAACGCGCCGAGCAGCAGCAGGGCAAGCGCCCAGATCCAGACCTGCACCGTGTGCCCGAAGACTGTCAGCGCAAAGCCGCTGCCGATCAGCAGGCCCGCCCGCACAATGGTGAAATGATCGCGGAAATGCGCATCCATCCGCGAGAGCGGCTTCATCGCCACAACGATCAGCCCGATGTGAACCGCGGCACATAGACTCATCACGGCAGTGCCGAGGGCGATCTGTCCCCACAAACCCATCGCTAAAGCGGCCAGAAGAACAGGATTGCGGGGATTGAGACGGCGACGACGATGATCTCCAAGGGAAGGCCCATACGCCAGTAGTCGCCAAAGCCGTAGCCGCCGGGCCCGAGGATCAGCGTGTTGTTCTTGTGCCCGATGGGCGTGAGGAATGCCGAGGATGCGGCGATGGCCACGGCCATCAGAAACGGATCAGGGTTGACCTCCAGCGTCTGCGCCATCTGGATGCCCACGGGGGCGGCCACGATGGTGGTGGCCGTGTTGTTGAGTACATCCGACAGCGTCATCGTGACCACCATCAACACAGTCAGCACCGCCCAGGCGGGCATCCCTTCGGTCAGGGACACAAGCGACCCCGCGATCAGCTCGGTGCCCCCTGATTTCTCGAGTGCGGCGCCCAGAGGGATCATGGACCCCAAAAGCACAACAACCGGCCATTCGATATGGGTATAAAGCTCTGACAAAGGTACGATTTTGACAAGCACATAGGCGACCACCACCAGCCCCAGCGCAATCGGCAGATAGATCAGCCCCAGCGAAGCGGTGGTGACCGCCCCTGCAAACAGGCCGATCGCCAGCCAGACCTTGCGGTTTTCCGTAACGGCCAGCCCACGGTCTGCCAGCGGCAGGACGCCCAGCCATTCGGTCACATGTGCGCCGGTGTCGCGCGGCACCAGCAGCAGCAGGATGTCGCCCGCCTCCAGTGTGGTGTGGCGCAGCTGTGACGTGATCTTGCGCCCGCGCCGCGAAATGCCCAGTAGAACTGTCCGCTGGCGCCATGCAAGGCCCACAGCCTGTGCGGTTCGGCCCGCAAGTCGGCTCTCGCCGGAGACGACCACTTCGATGATCTCGACGCCCTCGCCATCCGCGCGCAGCCGCTCCTCGCGCGCACTGTCCGCGACGGCCAGATCGAGGGTCGAGCGGAATTCGTCCAGCGCGTCCGGCGTGGCCTCCAGCACGAGCGCGTCGCCTGCCTGCAATTCGGCGTTGCTGGCGTTGCCATAGCAGCGCTTTCCACCACGCATGAGGCCAAGGATAATCACGTCGGATTTATCGGCCTCTTCCTCTAGTTCGGACAGGCGTTTGCCGATGTGTTTGCTTTCCTCGGGCACCACCAGTTCCGCGATATAGGCGGCGAGATCCTCGGTCGTGATCCCGCCGTCTGCGCGCGCAGGGATCAGCCGCCAGCCGACAAGGGCTACAAAGGCCAGACCTGCAATCGCGGCGATGCCGCCTACCGGCGCGAAATCAAACATCTTGAAGGGCGCGCCCAGCGATTCCTCGCGGATGGCGGCGATAATGATGTTGGGCGGCGTCCCGATCAGCGTGACCATGCCGCCCAGAATGGTGGCAAAGCTGAGTGGCATCAGTGACAGACCCGGTCCACGACCCGCCTTGCGCGCGGTCTGGATATCTACCGGCATCAGCAGTGCGAGTGCGGCCACGTTGTTCATGAACGCAGACAGCACGCCGCCCACAGCCCCCATCAGCGTGATATGCATGCCAAGACTGCGCGAGGCATCGACCAGCGTGCGCGTGATCAGCAGCACAGCACCCGAGCGTACAAGCCCGGCGGACACCACCAGCACCAGTGCGACCACCAGCGTGGCCGGATGGCCAAAGCCGGTGAAGGCGTCCTTGCTGTCAACGACACCCAGAACAACTCCCGCCATCAGCGCGGAGAAGGCAACGATATCATAGCGGAACCGCCCCCAAAGCAGCAGGCCGAAGACCGCGCCAAAGAGGGCGAAAAGGGTGATTTGATCTTGTGTCATTCCAGCAGCTATAGGCAGCTGTGCTGTAAGAACAAGCATGAAAGTGAGCGACACAGACGCAAGCCTTGCAGGCGCCGTGGCCCCTGCCGTATAAGCGCGCCGATATAGACATACCTCACACGGAGTCACGACATGGCCGGCCATTCCAAATGGGCAAACATCCAGCATCGCAAAGGGCGTCAGGACAAGTTGCGCTCTAAGATGTTCTCGAAATTCTCCAAGGAGATCACTGTGGCCGCCAAGATGGGCGACCCGGACCCGGACAAGAACCCGCGGTTGCGGCTCGCGGTGAAGGAGGCCAAGCAGGCGTCCATGCCGAAAGACAACATCGACCGCGCAATCAAGAAGGCCGTGGGAGGTGACGCGGAGGATTACGAAGAGATCCGCTATGAGGGCTACGGCCCCAACGGTGTGGCTGTGATCGTCGAGACGATGACAGACAACCGCAACCGCACCGCATCTGTCGTCCGCTCGACCTTTACCAAAAACGGTGGCAATTTGGGTGAGACGGGCAGCGTGGGCTTCATGTTCGACCGTGTGGGCGAGGTGACCTATCCAGCCGACATCGGCGATGCGGACACCGTGATGATGGCCGCAATCGAGGCGGGTGCCGATGATGTCGAATCATCCGAAGAGGGGCACGTGATCTACTGCGCCGATACCGACCTCAACGAAGTGTCGACCGCGCTGGAGGCAAGCTTAGGCGAATCCATCTCGACCAAGCTGATTTGGCGGCCCACCACCACTACCGAAATGGATCTGGAAGGCATGCAAAAGCTGATGAAGCTGATTGATGCGCTGGAGGATGACGACGACGTGCAGCGTGTCACGGCCAACTTCGAGGCATCGGACGAGGTGATGGAAGCGCTGGAATAACCCGCAGTCTGCCAGTTGTGAATCGAAAAGGCCGTCGCATTCCTGCGACGGCCTTTTTCATGGCGCGGTTTCATAAACCGTGATCTTTTCAGACCGCAGGACCCATCGCGCGCAAAAGGCTCCACATGCCGGTCTTTTGCGGGCCACTCGGCTTGCCCTTGTCGCGTCGCGAGGACACTGTTGCCAGCAACCGCTTCACTTCGTTCAGTCGCGCAAGTGCCCCATGCCCGCCCGCATTGGCCTGCATGTTGAGAATCTTCATCTGTGTCTCAAGTGCGCTTGCGATCAAATCCAGTTCGTCGCGGCTGACTTCCAGCTTCTTTGTTTTATCGTTCATCTGCTTATTCCTTCATCAATGTGATGCAGATAGGTAGTTATGAGTATATACGCCAGTGGCAGCGGATTAGTTTTACGTTACTTGGTGAAATATTTCTCGAATTTTGCAAATATTTGAAAAATAGGTATATTTTTAGACCTAGGTAGGTAACTAGTGATACAGCGCCTCGGTCTTTCAGGCAAAACGCGTTTTCGTGAAGAAACTTTCAGCTCTCGACTTTGTGCTTTGGTGCGGGTAACGGGCCGCGCACGCAGAGCAGGGGTAAACGCATGCTGACATCATTTGTACCGGGCTTTCTGCTCAGCCTGTCGTTGATTGTTGCCATCGGTGCGCAAAACGCCTTCGTCTTGCGTCAGGGGTTGCGCCGCGAGCATGTATTCTGGGTATGCCTCACCTGCGGGATGTCTGATGCGGTGCTGATCGCATCGGGGGTGGCCGGGTTTGGCGCGCTGGCGCAGGCGGTGCCGTGGTTCGAGACGGTGATGCGCTACGGCGGTGCGGCTTTCCTGCTGGTCTACGGTGCGCAGAACGCGCTGTCGGCATGGCGCGGCGGCGAGGTTCTGCAAGCTGACGGACATGCGCCTGCTTCCCTGCGCCGAACGCTGCTGACGCTGCTGGCACTGACATTTCTCAATCCGCATGTTTACCTGGACACGCTGGTGCTGCTCGGCTCGATTTCGGCCCAGTACGAGGATCGGATGGCTTTCGGCCTGGGTGCGGTACTGGCCAGCCTCGTTTTCTTCTTTGCGCTCGGATACGGCGCGCGGCTGCTCCAGCCGGTCTTTGCCAAACCGCTGAGCTGGCGGATCCTCGACGGGTTGATCGCGCTGACCATGTGGATGATCGCGGCGACGCTTGTGCTGAACTAGGCTCTTGTCTTGTTAACTAAACCCTTGCGCCTCTGCGCGCATTGGGGTCATCTCGGGGCATGACAACCCGTATTCCCCACCGCCCGCTGACCGGCATCTTCTGGATGCTGGTAACCGGCGTCTGCTTCATTATGGTGACCGCGTTGGTCAAAACCATGGGTCCGCGCCTGCCACCCGGAGAGGCGGCATTTTTGCGCTACGCCATGGGAATTGTATTCCTCATCCCGTCCATCGGCGCGATCCGCGCAGCCAAGCTGACGCGCCGCCAATGGACGCTGTTCTCCTTGCGCGGGTTTTGCCATGCGGGTGGCGTGATCCTGTGGTTCTTCGCCATGGTGCGGATTCCCATCGCAGAGGTCACGGCCATGAACTACCTCGCGCCGATCTATGTCACGATCGGTGCAGCGATCTTTCTGGGCGAGCGGTTGGCCGCGCGCCGCATCTTTGCGGTGGTGATGGGGTTGGTCGGCGCGGCAGTGATTTTGCGCCCCGGCTTTCGCGAGGTGAGCGACGGGCATCTTGCGATGCTGCTGGCTGCCGTGGTGTTTGCGGGCAGCTATCTGGTGGCCAAAATCCTTGCGGATGAGACGAAGCCGGGGATCATCGTTGCGATGCTATCAGTATTCGTGACGATCGGCCTCGCACCCTTCGCCATCGCTGATTGGATCACTCCCAGCGCGCGCGAGCTTGGGATTCTTGCCTGTGTGGCCGTCTTTGCCACCGCAGGCCACTACACCATGACGCTGGCCTTTGCTGCAGCGCCCGTAACAGTGACGCAGCCGGTGACGTTCCTGCAGTTGATCTGGGCGACGGCGCTGGGCGCTTTGTGGTTCGGGGAGGCGGTGGATATCTGGGTCATCATCGGAGGCATGGTGATTCTCGGCTCGGTTACCTTCATCACCTGGCGCGAAGCGATGTTGAACCGCCGCGTGACCCCGCATCCGCACGCCACCAAAGGTTAATTTTATATTGATTGACGGATCAATATAAAATCGTCACGCTGGCTTCCATTAACTTTGGGAGCTGAGACTGATGCCGAAACTTGGGATGGAACCGTTGCGCCGCGCCTCGCTGGTGCAGGCCACGATAACCGAGATCGGCCGTGCGCAATCGCTGGACGTGACGGTGGGACAGATCGCCAAGACGGCTGGCATGTCGACCGCGCTGGCCCATCACTACTTCGGTGGCAAGAACCAGATCTTCCTTGCGGCCATGCGCCATATCCTTACCGAGTATGGCACGAAGGTCCGCCATCACCTGCGCCACGCCACAACCCCGCAGGCGCGGGTAGAGGCGATCATTACAGCGAGTTTTGACGATACGTTCTTTGCCCCCGGAACCGTTGCTGCCTGGATGACGCTTTATGCCGCTGCGCCCACACAGCCACAGACAAGACGCTTGCTGACACTGTATCAGTCGCGCCTGCGTTCCAACCTCACCTATGCACTTCGCCCGCTCAGCGCGACGCCGCAGGCTCATGCGGATGTCATGGCTGCCTTGATCGACGGGCTCTATCTGCGCGCGGCCTTGTCGGATGCAGGCTCGGCTGAGGCCGCACGGAACGCGGCACTGGACACACTTTCACACCTGCTGGGAGACCAAGCATGAGCCGCCCGAATATTCTGATCCTGATGGTGGACCAACTAAACGGGACGCTTTTCCCTGATGGCCCCGCCGACTGGCTGCATGCGCCCAACCTCAAGAAACTGGCAGCACGCTCGACACGCTTCCGCAACGCCTATACCGCCTCGCCGCTCTGCGCACCGGGGCGGGCGGCGTTCATGTCGGGCCAATTGCCCAGTGCAACGGGCGTCTATGACAATGCGGCCGAATTCACCTCAAGCATTCCCACCTACGCGCACCATTTGCGCCGTGCGGGATACCTCACGTGTCTCTCGGGCAAGATGCACTTTGTCGGCCCCGACCAGTTGCACGGGTTCGAGGAGCGCCTGACGACCGATATCTACCCCGCCGATTTCGGCTGGACCCCTGATTACCGCAAACCGGGCGAGCGGATCGACTGGTGGTATCACAACATGGGTAGCGTCACGGGCGCGGGCGTGGCCGAGATCACCAACCAGATGGAATACGATGATGCCGTGGCCTATGAGGCGACGCGCAAGCTCTATGATCTGTCGCGGGGGCTGGACGCGCGCCCGTGGTGTCTGACTGTTAGTTTCACGCATCCGCATGATCCCTATGTGGCGCGCAAGAAATACTGGGACCTCTACGAGGACTGCGACCACCTGCTGCCAGAAATCCCGGCGATGGACTACGAAGAACACGATCCCCACTCCAAGCGGATCTTTGACGCCAACAACTGGCGCGAATTCGACATCACCGAAGAAGACATCAAGCGCTCCCGTCGCGCGTATTTTGCCAATATCAGCTATCTCGACGACAAGATCGGCGAGATTTTGCAGACGCTCGAGGATACCCGCCAGGAAGCGATCATCGTATTCGTCTCCGACCACGGCGATATGCTGGGCGAGCGTGGGCTGTGGTTCAAGATGAGCTTTTTCGAAGGCTCTGCCCGCGTGCCGATGATGATTGCAGCGCCGCAGATGGAAGCGGGCCTGCACACGACTCCGGTAAGCAACATCGACATCTGCCCGACGCTCTGTGACCTCGCAGGCGTGGATATGTCCGAGATCATGCCTTGGACCACGGGCCAGAGCCTTGTGCCGATGGGGCAGGGGGTGGAGCGGACCGAGCCTGTGGCGATCGAATACGCTGCCGAGGCGTCTTACGCGCCGATGGTCTCGCTGCGCTATGGGAAGTGGAAGTATAACCGCTGCGCGCTGGACCCCGATCAGCTGTTCGATCTGGACGCGGACCCGCATGAGCTGCGCAATCTGGCGGATGTGCCTGAACACGGCGGTACGCTGGCACAGTTGCGCGCCAAATCGCAGGCGCGCTGGGATCTGGATGCCTATGACGCGGATGTGCGCAAGTCGCAGGCCCGCCGCTGGGTGGTTTACGAGGCGCTGCGCTCGGGCGGATATTACCCCTGGGATTACCAGCCGCTGCGTGACGCCTCCGAGGCGTATATGCGCAACCACATGGATCTCAACGTATTGGAAGAGAACAAACGCTTCCCGCGCGGAGAATGACGCGAACCGGCGGTGCTGAAGGGTGCAGGCCCGCCGGTAACAAAAAGCACCCGAGCCAACAAAACAGGGATAAGACATGCTGACCTCAATCATTTCCTTCGGAGTGATCCTGGCCTTCGTGCTGGTGATCTTCTGCACAATCAAATGGTGGAACCTGACGCTGACAGGGACCGTGCCGCAGCCGCTTTATGTGTTCATCGCCATTCTCTTTACCTCAGGCCTTGATGTGGGGCTGATCATGTTCCCACTGGCCTTTGATTTCCCGCTCTATGCCGATACGGCGGCAGAGCCTGCCTATGCCTTTACCAACCCGCTTGCGCTTGAGTTCGGGTTCTGGGGCTTCCTGATCTGGGCGTTCTACTTCCTGACCACCTTCTATTTCTGTGCAATCGAACCGCGGATAAAATTCTTTGAGATTCCCGCTGTAAAGCTGCTCAACAACATCGTGATCATCACCACCTGCGCCTTCACCGGCGCGCTGTTCCTGATCTACATGCCTTACTATATTGCCGAAGTTGGCGACGGCGAGACGATCCTGCCGGTGTTCTACCTGATCTGCTTTCTGGTCATCCTTGTGGCGGCCTTCAGCTCCACGGATATCAAATTCGTCAAGGTGCTCTCGGTCAGCTCCTCGGTGCTGTTTTTTGGCCTGATCGCCTTCATGTACACCAACGCGGGCATGACGCTCGGTGATCTGGGGTCTTCGGCCAGCAACATCACGGGCTATTTCACCAACATCCACCAATTCGTCACACCGTTGACGGAGTATCACGAGTTCTACCTTTTCTGGTGGTTTGCTTGGTCGATCATGATCGGCCAGTTCGTGAGCCGTTTTGTGGGTGGCCTCAAGACCTACCAGCTTCTGGCGGCCCTGCTGATCTTCCCGTCAATCCCGCTGGCGCTGTGGTTTTCGGTTCTGTACTTCTACTTCCTCAACGGGATCGGCACCGAAGGCATTCCGAACTGGGCCATGACTGTTGTGGGCATTGTCTTCGTGGTCAACTCGTTTGACAGCCTGATCCGTCTCTACACCGACAACCTGAACCTGACGACAGAGCGCTTTGGCACCGTGTCCTATGTGCTGGCCAATGCCATCGGCCTGTTTGCGCTGACCCTGCTGTTCCAGAGCCAGTGGTTGCAGATCCAGTGGGTCGGCACCGTGGTCATCGCAATCTATCTGGGCGCGCTGGCCTATATGTTCTTCGTCAAACGCCACCACATGAAGGATCTCGACGGGCAGGCAGCACCGCTCAACTGATCCACCTTGTACAATAGGCCCGCACGGATACGCCGTGCGGCGCCACATCTGAAAAGAGAGGCCTCTATGCAAACCCAACCCACCGCCAGCCATTTCATCAACGGCGCCTATGTGGAAGATACCGCAGGAACACCGATTGAGGTGATCTATCCCGCCACCGGCGAAGTGATTGCCACCGTCCACGCCGCCACCCCGGCGATACTCGAAAAAGCGATCTCCTCTGCGAAAGCCGCGCAAGTGGAATGGGCCGCGATGAGCGGGACAGAGCGGGGCCGCATCCTGCGCCGCGCCGCCGATATCATGCGCGACCGCAACCATGACCTGAGCGTGCTGGAAACCTACGACACCGGTAAACCCTATCAGGAAACCTCCGTCGCCGATGCCACCTCCGGCGCCGATGCGCTGGAATACTTCGGCGGCATGGCAGCAACACTCACGGGCGAGCATATCCAGCTGGGCGAGGATTGGGTCTATACCCGCCGTGAGGCGCTGGGTGTGTGCGTGGGCATCGGCGCGTGGAACTACCCCACCCAGATCGCCTGCTGGAAAGGTGCGCCGGCACTGGCCTGCGGCAATTCGGTGATTTTCAAACCGTCCGAGACGACGCCGCTCTGCGCGTTGAAAGTCGCAGAGATTTTGCATGAGGCCGGCTTGCCTGCCGGTCTCTATAACGTCGTGCAGGGCAGGGGCGATGTGGGGGCGGCGCTGGTGACAGACAGCCGTGTGGACAAGGTCTCGCTCACCGGATCGGTGCCTACAGGCCGCAAGGTCTATGCCGCTGCCGCCGAGGGCATGAAACACGTCACGATGGAGCTGGGCGGGAAATCTCCCATGATCGTCTTCGAGGATGCGGATATCGACAATGCAGTCTCGGGCGCGATCCTCGGCAACTTCTACAGCTCCGGTCAGGTTTGTTCGAACGGCACGCGGGTTTTCGTGCACAAGGACATCAAGGAGGCTTTTCTGTCCCGCCTGGCTGAACGGCTGGAAAATGCCGTGATCGGTGATCCGATGGATCCCGAGACAAGCTTTGGTCCCATGGTGTCCGAGGCGCAGATGGACATTGCGCTGGACTACATCGCCAAGGGTCAAGCCGAAGGTGCGCGGCTTGTCTACGGCGGCAAGGCGATTGAGGGTGCGGGCTTTTACATGCAGCCCACCGTTTTCGCAGATGTGACCGACGATATGACCATCGCGCGCGAGGAGATTTTCGGCCCCGTGATGGCCGTGCTGGATTTCGAGGACGAGGCGGAGGTGCTGGCGCGCGCCAATGACACGGAATACGGCCTTGCCGCCGGTGTCTTCACCCGTGATCTGACCCGCGCGCACCGCGTAGCGGCAGGGTTTGAGGCGGGGACGTGTTACATCAACACCTACAATGATGCGCCTGTCGAGGCGCCGTTTGGTGGTGTGAAAGCGTCCGGCGTCGGCCGGGAGAATTCCAAGGCCGCGATCGAACATTATAGCCAGCTGAAGTCCGTCTATGTGCGCATGGGCGATCTTGAGGCGCCGTTCTGAGGCGGCAATAGGAAGTAAAATCATGGAAGCAGATTACGTCATTGTAGGCGCAGGCAGCGCCGGTTGTGCTATGGCCTACCGGCTGGGCGAGGCGGGCAAATCCGTGTTGGTGATCGAGCACGGCGGCACCGACGCCGGTCCCTTCATCCAGATGCCTGCGGCTTTGAGCTATCCGATGAACATGGCGCGCTACGACTGGGGCTATAAATCCGAGCCGGAGCCGCATCTGGACAACCGCCGTTTGGTGGTGCCGCGCGGCAAGGTGATCGGGGGGTCGTCCTCGATCAACGGGATGGTGTATGTGCGCGGGCATGCAATGGATTTCGACCATTGGCGCGACAGTGGCGCGGAGGGGTGGAGCTATGCCGATGTGCTGCCCTATTTCCGACGGATGGAGACATGGCACGACGGCGGTCACGGGGGCGACACCTACTGGCGCGGCAAAACAGGCCCGCTGCACGTCAGCCGTGGTCCGCGCAAGAACCCTCTGTTCCGCGCCTTTGTCGAGGCGGGCAAGCAGGCCGGCTACCAGACAACGGATGATTACAACGGCGAGCAGCAGGAGGGTTTTGGTCCGATGGAGCAGACGGTGCATGCTGGACGCCGCTGGTCCGCTGCAAATGCCTATCTGCGGCCTGCGCTCCAGCGGCCCAATGTGACGCTGACCCGCGCGCTGGCACAGCGCGTGCTCATCGAGGACGGGCGCGCGACAGGCGTCGAAGTGCTGCGCAGTGGTCGCCCCGAGGTGATCCGTGCGCGCTGCGAGGTGATCCTTGCCGCGTCCTCCATAAACTCCCCAAAGCTGCTGATGCTGTCAGGCATCGGTCCGGCCGCGCATCTGGCCGAGCACGGGATCGACGTGATTGCAGACCGTCCCGGCGTGGGCGGCAACCTTCAGGACCATCTGGAGGTTTATGTGCAAATGGCAGCGAGCCAGCCCATAACGCTCTATAAGCATTGGAATATCCTGTCCAAAGCGGTGATCGGGGCGCAGTGGCTTTTCTTCAAGAAAGGCATGGGCGCCTCCAACCAGTTCGAAAGTGCTGCGTTTATCCGCAGCCGTGCGGGCATTCCTTATCCCGACATCCAGTACCATTTCCTGCCCATCGCTGTGCGCTATGACGGGCAGGCGGCGGCGGAAGGTCACGGGTTTCAGGCGCATGTCGGCCCGATGCGGTCCAAATCGCGCGGGCGGGTCAGCCTGCGGTCCGCGAACCCTGCAGACAATCCGAAGATTATTTTTAATTATATGTCCCATCCTGAGGATTGGGAGGAGTGGCGCCGTTGCATCCGTCTGACCCGTGAAATCTTTGCACAGGATGCGTTCAAGCCATTCGTGAAACACGAGATCCAGCCGGGTGCGGATGTCCAGTCGGACGCCGAGATTGATGCCTTCGTCCGCGAGCATGGCGAGAGCGCCTATCACCCCTGTGGCACCTGCAAAATGGGGCGAAAGGACGATCCTGATGCTGTGGTGGACGCCCAGGGCCGTGTGATCGGTGTAGAGGGGTTACGCGTTGCTGACAGCTCAATTTTCCCGCGCATTACCAACGGCAACCTCAACGCGCCGTCAATCATGGTGGGCGAGAAGATGGCGGATCACGTTTTGGGCAAGGCACCGCTGGCGGCTTCCAATGACACGCCTTGGATCCATCCTGACTGGGAGACGCAACAGCGCTAAAGGTTAACGCGGGCGACTGATTTCAGGGCGTTGTTAACTATTGGTTAACTATTTGTTAACCTTTTGCCGAATCCGATATATCAACAGAGGATGAACAACTCACATACCCAGCCCTGATGGCTGGTCTTTTCACATATTCCGCGCGGCTAAAGCGTCTTTCTGTAATGGCAGTTGCCGCTGTTGGGGTATTTGGCCTTTCCGGAGGCGTGTTGCAGGCCAATCTGGGTGATCGCGGTTTTAGCGGCCCTGTCCGCGTGGTGGATGGTGACACGCTAGAGGTCGCAGGCATCAAGGTGCGCCTGCACGCGATTGATGCGCCTGAAACGGACCAGATGTGCCGGACAAGGCAAGGTACGGACTGGGCCTGTGGTGGTTGGGTCACCAAAGTGGTGCATGACCGATACAGTGGCCAGACGGCGCAGTGTCAGGGGGTCGAGACAGACCGCTACGGACGGACCGTGGCGCGTTGCACGGCGCTGGGAGAGGACATTGGTGGATGGTTGGTCGCCGAGGGGTTCGCATTTGCCTATGTGCAATACGGCAGTGACTACGTCGAGATCGAGCGGCGCGCAGCAGCGGCAGATCGTGGGCTGCACGCGGTGCGGATGCAGACCCCTGCAGAGCACCGCAAAGCCAAGCGGAGCCGCCCGGTAGAGCCCAGCGGCGCGTGTAAGATCAAAGGCAACATCAGCGCCAAGGGAGAGCGGATCTATCACACCCCCGGACAGGAGTTCTACAGCCGGACACGCATCAACACGGCCAAGGGTGAGCGGTGGTTCTGCTCGGAAGCCGCCGCACGCGCCGCAGGCTGGCGGCGCGCACGGCGTTAATCCACGCGGTAGGGCAGCAGGTCGCGGCGGTCTGGATCGACGGTCAGATTGCGCTCCAGCGGCGGAACGGCGCGCTGGTGGCAGGTCTTTCGCGGGCAGATCCGGCAGGAAATCCCGATAGGCTCAAACGCTGAATCCCGGTTCAGATCCAGACCATCGGCATAGACGAGTTGCGAGGCATGACGCACCTCACAGCCCAACGAAATCGCAAAACGGCGCACAGGGGCGCCAAACCGTCCCGCTGATTTGGAGATGTCGCGCGCGATGGAGATATAGCGCACCCCGTCCGGGGTCTCGGCCAGCTGCCGCAGGAACTGGCCCGGTGTTTCAAAGGCGCGATGAACGTTCCACAGCGGACAGGCTCCGCCGAACCGCGCGAATTGCAGTCGCGTAGCGGAATGGCGCTTGGTGATCGTGCCTGCCTGATCGACGCGGACAAAGAAGAAGGGCACGCCCTTGGCACCGCTGCGTTGCAGGGTGGACAGGCGGTGGGCGACCTGCTCGATTGAGGCACCGAAGTGATGGGCCAGCACCTCGAGATCATGGCGGCAGTCCTGCGCGCGCGCCAGAAAGTCGCGATAGGGCATCAGCGCCGCACCGGCAAAGTAATTGGCAAGCCCGATCTTGGCGATGTCGCGCGCGGCGGGCGAATGGAAGCGCGCCAGATCCAGCGTAGCTTCCAGCAGCGCATCGTGATGAGTCAGCGCAACTTGCAACAGCAGTTGGAAGGTCTGCGTCTCCGATGGCGCACGGGCCGATATGTTGAGCAGGGCGCGTGCGGGCTCCAGCAGGCGCAGGGCGTCTGCGTCGCTGAACGTCACTGTCAGCCCCGCAGCGGTCAGCGCCTCCAGTGCAACTGTGCGGATCTGCGCAGGTGCTGCCGCGCGGGCCGCGAAATGTTCGGCGGCACGGTCCACTGCATCAATGTAGTTGTCGCAGTAGTGGAAAAAATCGCGCACTTCCTCCCAAGGGCTCGGGGTGGCACGGGCATCCTCGCGGCCCAATGCCTCGTCCAGTGACGCCAACCGCTCATGCGCCTGACGGTAGCCCTGATGCAGCGCGATAAACGCCCGCGCCAGTCCCGGTGCGTTGGAGGCGGCCAACCGTACATCGGCCAGCGGTGGCAGCACGCCGGTAAACAGCGGATCGGCCAGCACCTCCTGCATGTCACTCGCCAGCCGCTCGCTGTCGCCCGAGCTGAGTTCGGTCACGTCCATCCCGAATTCGGACGCCAGCGCCAACACCACCGTGGTAGACACCGGCCGGTTGTTGTTCTCCATCTGGTTGAGATAGGGCAGCGAGACGCCCAGACGGGCGGCAAAGTCCTTTTGCGTGTGGCCGATGCGCATGCGCTGCTCGCGCAGCTTGGCACCGGCATAGAGTTTCTGGGTGGCCACGGCGAAGCCTTTGCAAAACTGCTGACGTGTCAGCTTAACTTTGCAAAGTTAGCGGCGCAATATCCTTTCACGGCGCATCACCATCAGGATCGACAGCAGGCCCAGCACGGAACAGCCCAGCATCATCCAGAGCAGCGGGAATGCCCCGCTCTGTGGGGTGAGCAGAACGCCGACCCACGCGCTGAGGCCTGCGCCCCCGCCAATCATGATCGCGCCGCCAAGGCCTGATGCCGTGCCCGCCAGATGCGGACGAACCGATAGCATCCCTGCCGTGGCGTTGGCGATGCATAGCCCGTTGCCCAGTCCGATCAGCGTCATCAGTCCGAAAAAGCTCGCGGGACTGCCATGGCCGCTGGCGAAGATCAGCAAGGAGATCGTGCCGCCCGTGGCATTGGCGCAGGACCCCCAGAGCACCATCTGGTTGACGCCGAAGCGGGTGGCGTAGCGTCCGGTGATGAAATTGCCTGCGAAATATCCGACTGCCGGAGCGCCAAAGAAAAAGCCAAGCCGCGCGGGCGACATGCCGAACACTTCCTGCCCCACGAAAGGCGCGCCGCCCAAATAAGCGAAAAAAGCGCCGGAGCTGAAGCCAGAGGCCAGCGCATAGCCCCAGAACCGCGGACTGCGCAGCAACTCGGGGTATTCACCAAACTGCGCGCCCAGCGATTTGGTTGACGGGACCGCGGTTTCGCCCATGTCGCTCCATGCCAGCAGGCCGGTCAGACCGCCCAGCAGCAGCAAGGCCCAGAACACTGCCTGCCAGCCGAACCATTCATCCAGAATCCCGCCCAAAGCGGGGCTTATCATGGGCACCACAGCCATGCCCATGGTGACATAACCGATCATGGAGGCCGCTTGATCTTGTGTGTACATGTCGCGCACGGCTGCGCGACTGAGAACCATCGCCGTCGCAATCGCGGCCTGCAACATGCGGAAAGCCAGAAAAGTCTCGATATTGGGTGCGAAAATACAGCCCAACGTCGCCACCATAAAGATGCCGATACCCCAAAGGATCAGCGGCCTGCGCCCGAATTTATCCGATAGCGGCCCGACAAAGATCTGGAGTACGGCGGAAAACCCCAGATAGACTGCCACGGACAGCTGCATAACACCATAATCGGTCTCGAAGTGTGCGGCCATTGCAGGCAGGCTGGGCAGGAACATGTTCATCACGCAGGCGGACATGCCAGCGAGAAGGATCAGCGTTATGATGTGGGGCGGGGACCTTCTGTCGCCCAGTTTTGGGGGGCGCAGGCCTTCTCTGGTACTTAACATGGTAAACAAGTAATCCGGCGGATAGCTCTTGTCCATATTGCGTGAGCACAAACAGAGCAAAGGGCAAATTAACTGATTTGCAATTTGCAATCACCTCTCTGAAAATATTTTGCAAATTTGCCAATTCGCGCTTTGTCTTGCTGCGGCCCTCGGGTAGACAGGGCGGCAACAATTCCAATGGGAGGAGCCGTCCATGAAAGATATCCTGCAACAGCTCGACGACCGCCGCGCCGATGCGCGTCTTGGTGGTGGTCAGGACCGCATCGACGCCCAGCACGGGCGCGGCAAGCTGACCGCCCGCGAGCGGATCGCGCTGTTGGTGGACGAAGGCTCGTTCGAAGAGTTCGACATGTTCGTGACGCACCGCTGCACCGACTTCGGGATGGAGATGCAAAAGCCTGCGGGCGACGGTGTTGTCACCGGTTGGGGCACGATCAACGGGCGTCTCGTCTATGTGTTTGCGCAGGATTTCACAGTCCTTGGCGGGTCGGTTTCCGCGACGCACGCCAAGAAAATCTGCAAGATCATGGATATGGCCGTTCAGAATGGTGCGCCCATTATCGGCATCAACGATTCCGGCGGCGCACGCATTCAGGAAGGCGTGGACAGTCTCGCGGGCTATGGCGACATCTTCCAGCGCAACATCGAAGCCTCAGGCGTTGTGCCGCAGATTTCCGTTATCATGGGCCCCTGTGCAGGTGGTGCTGTGTACTCGCCTGCGATGACCGACTTTATCTTCATGGTCAAAGATAGCTCCTACATGTTCGTGACCGGCCCTGACGTGGTGAAAACCGTGACGAACGAACAGGTCACCGCAGAGGAGTTGGGCGGGGCGAGCACCCACACCAAGAAATCCTCTGTCGCGGATGCCGCGTTCGAGAATGACGTGGAAGCGTTGGCTGAAGTTCGCCGTTTGGTGGACTTCCTGCCCTCCAACAACCGTGAAAAAGCGCCCGTGCGTCCGTTCTTTGATGACCCAGAGCGGATTGAGCCGTCGCTGGATACACTTGTGCCGGAAAACGCCAACACGCCTTACGATATGAAAGAGTTGATCGTTAAGCTGGCTGACGAGGGTGATTTCTACGAGATTCAGGCCGAGTTTGCCAAGAACATCATCACTGGCTTTATCCGCATCGAAGGCCGCACCGTGGGTGTGGTTGCCAACCAGCCGATGGTGCTCGCGGGCGTGCTGGACATTGAATCCGCCCGCAAGGCCGCGCGCTTTGTGCGTTTCTGCGATGCGTTTGAGATCCCGATCCTGTCGCTGGTCGACGTGCCCGGCTTCCTGCCCGGCACCAGCCAGGAATACGGCGGCGTGATCAAGCACGGTGCGAAGCTGTTGTTCGCCTATGGCGAGGCGACTGTGCCGATGGTCACGCTGATCACCCGCAAGGCTTATGGTGGTGCCTACGTGGTGATGGCATCCAAGCACATGCGCGCGGATTTCAACTATGCTTGGCCGACTGCCGAAGTGGCTGTGATGGGCGCCAAAGGGGCGACCGAAATTATCCACCGCGCGGATCTGAAGGACCCTGAGAAGATCGCGAAGCATGCAGCGGATTACGAGGCGCGTTTTGCCAACCCCTTCGTCGCTGCAGAGCGTGGCTTTGTGGACGAGGTGATCCAGCCCCGCCTGACGCGCAAGCGCATCGCGCGCGCCTTCGCCAGCCTGCGGAACAAGAAAGCCGCACTGCCGTGGAAAAAGCACGACAACATTCCGCTGTAGGATCAGGTTATGTCGGCTCTGCCCCTTTCCGAGCGTTCCATGCTCCGGCGTGCAAGCGCCGGAACCGCCGAGCCTTGTGCGTTGTTGTCTCTGAAAGGAGATTGCGATGACCAAGGATCATGGAAGTTCGATCAAGGACGACGAGACCTACGAGGCGCTGCGCGAGGATGGCGCGTCCAAGCAGAAGGCCGCGCGGATTGCCAATGCGCAGACCAACGACAGCCAGAACCCGTCGGAAAAGGGGGGAGAGGCCTCGCCCTACGAGGATTGGACGAAGGACGAACTCTACGACCGCGCACAAGAACTGGACATCAGCGGGCGCTCAGAGATGAACAAGGGCGAGCTGATCGAGGCATTGCGCAACAGCTGACGCTCTGTGCGTTTGCAGTTTTTGCAACGCCGTTGGCGGCGAGCGATCTGCCCTCCGGCCAAGAGGTGGTGTTGCACGAGGTATTGATAGACAAGCAATCTGACACCACATGGCTGCGTTTCCGCTATCTCGCGCCGCAGATCGCCGCTGGAGAGGCGCAGATCGCATTTGATGCTGCAGGCAACGATTTGTTGACCTTGTGTCAGACCTTCGCGCTGCCCTACGTGGCAGAACACGCTTTGACCGTTGATAAAATCGTGGTGTCCTTCATGGACCGGATCACCGAATTCGGTGTGCCCGACCCGGACGCGGTACAATATTTTGAAGCATTTCGCCCCGAAGGCGACAGCTGCATATGGGACGATTTCTGATGTATACACAATATCTTGCGGCGCGACCCTCATGCACAGAGACAATTGCGGCTTTGCCGCCACAGAATTATTCCACAGATTTATCCACATATCCACGCGGCTGTCGCTCCGGTATGATGAATGCGGACCGGCGCTTTTACCGGACCGTTTATATTGCGGGAAACATGGCAGGTTTTGAAAACCTATCCCGTACAACAAGTGACAGGAGAAACAGATGTCGAAGAACATCAAACTTTTGGCAATGCTCGGCCTCGTGGCCGTTGCAGCTGCCTGTGCCCGCGAGCAGCAGGTCGAAGAATTTGTCGTGGTTGAGCCGATCAGCCAGGAACCCGTCTACACGGGTAAGTACAAGTAAGCGACAGACAGGGCGGGCGTTCGCGCCCGTCCTGACCCCCTCCGCGATGGAGGGTCAGGCATGGCACTAGATTACATGCTGAAACATCGCGGATTTCCGGGCCGTTTGCCCGGCACAGATTTCCAGTTCACCCTGCGCCGCGCCAATCCCAAGGGGGCCACCCCCCTGACCGAGCGCGCCCGCCGCTCGGACCGCCGTCCGCCGGACAAACGTGCGGATGAGGCGTTCTTCAAAGCGCTTTGGGAGCACTTCGGAGAGGCCCCCTTCGAACGGGGCAATCTGGATGCAGGCCGTCTGTCTTGGTTCTTTGGCCGCGAAGTGATCCCGGCCACAGATCCTTTTGACGAGGCCGACTATGAGGCGATGCTGGTCATTGACCTGCGCGTCGCGCGCCAGACATTTCCGCACATCGTGGGCGAATAACCGGCATGATGTCGCGCACACCCTCCCGTTTTGAGCAGACCTTGGCTGATCCGCGCGCTTGCGGGTGGGAAGGCTATGCACAGCCAGATTTTCTCGTAAGGGTTGTGCGTGTGACGCGCCAGAGCACTTGCTTTGTTCGGTCTTCGTCTCACCACGACTCCCCTTCCTGTGACGGGCAGCTGGCACGTTCCCCCGCCAGACTGCCCGTCTTTTTTTGGTGGCGTCGTGCGCAACGACGGGAACCGGTTGGCCACTTTGGCGTTGTACGTATGAACAACAATTCAAAGGGATCAACGTCATGGGTCATTCAAAAATCATTATTGCAATCGCTGCGGTTGTGGGTCTTTCCGCTTGCGGTGATACGCTGGGCGAACAGGCACTGGGCGGCGGCGTCGTCGGTGCAGGTGCCGCGGCGGTCACCGGCGGCAGCATCGGGCAGGGCGCAGCCATTGGCGCGGCGGGCAACGTGGTTGCCTGTCAGGCCGATCTGGTCGCTTGCGACTGATCTGACAAAAGGGCTGCGGCCCGACACAAGTTTGCAGCATGAACACCACGCGGCGTTGCGCCAGCGTGGTGTTTTGCGTTTTTCCAACCTCTTTCACCACCACAAGGGACCAGCATATGTTTAACAAGATCCTGATCGCCAACCGCGGCGAGATTGCCTGCCGCGTTATCAAGACCGCGCGCAAGATGGGAATCCAGACTGTCGCCATCTATTCGGACGCGGACAAACAGGCGTTGCATGTGCAGATGGCAGATGAGGCGATCCATATCGGCCCGCCCCCTGCCAACCAGTCCTATATCGTCATCGACAAGGTGATGGAGGCGGTGAAGGCCAGCGGCGCAGAGGCGGTGCATCCGGGTTATGGTTTCCTCTCTGAGAACTCCAAATTCGCCGAAGCACTGAGCGCTGCGGGCGTGGCATTCGTAGGCCCCCCTGTGGGCGCGATCGAAAAGATGGGCGACAAGATCACCTCTAAAAAGATCGCCAAGGAAGCAGGCGTGAGCACCGTTCCCGGCTATATGGGCCTGATTGCGGATGCGGACGAGGCGGTGAAAATCTCCAACGAGGTCGGCTACCCCGTGATGCTCAAGGCCTCTGCGGGCGGTGGCGGCAAGGGTATGCGCATCGCATGGAATGATCAGGAGGCGCGCGAGGGCTTCCAGAGCTCGAAGAACGAGGCGGCCAATTCCTTTGGCGATGACCGGATCTTCATCGAGAAGTTTGTCACGCAACCGCGCCACATCGAAATTCAGGTCCTCTGCGATGCCCATGGCAACGGGATTTACCTGAACGAGCGTGAATGCTCGATCCAGCGCCGCAACCAGAAGGTTGTGGAAGAGGCGCCAAGCCCGTTTCTGGATGAGGCCACGCGCAAGGCGATGGGCGAGCAGTCTGTCGCGCTGGCGCAGGCAGTGGGCTACACCTCTGCCGGTACGGTCGAATTCATCGTCGACGGTGACAAGAATTTCTACTTCCTCGAGATGAACACCCGCCTTCAGGTGGAACACCCCGTGACCGAACTGATCACCGGCGTCGATCTGGTGGAGCAGATGATCCGCGTCGCCAATGGCGAGCCGCTGAGCATCACGCAAGACGACGTTAAGATCAACGGCTGGGCCATCGAGAACCGCCTCTATGCCGAAGACCCCTATCGCGGCTTCCTGCCCTCCATCGGGCGTCTGACCCGCTATCGCCCACCGGCGGAAATTGCGGCTGGTCCGCTGCTGGACAATGGCAAATGGCAAGATGACGCGCCCGCAGGCGAGACGGCCGTTCGCAATGATACCGGCGTCTATGAGGGCGGCGAGATCAGCATGTATTACGACCCGATGATCGCGAAGCTGTGCACGTGGGCACCCACTCGTGAGGGCGCGATCGAGCGGATGCGTGTGGCGCTGGACAGCTTCGAGGTCGAGGGGATCGGCCACAACCTGCCGTTCCTGAGCGCCGTGATGGATCACCCAAAATTCGTGTCCGGCGAAATGACCACTGCTTTCATCGAGGAAGAATACCCCGATGGGTTCGAAGGGGTGGAGCTGGCCGAAGGCGAGCTGAAACGCATTGCGGCAGCAACCGCCGCCATGCACCGCCTGGGCGAAATCCGCCGCGCGCGGGTCTCGGGGCGCATGGACAACCACGAGCGCAAGGTCGGCTCCGACTGGAATGTCGCCGTGCAGGGCCATAGCTTTGACGTGACCATTTCCGCCGACAAAGCCGGTGCGTCAGTGTCCTTCGAGGATGGAGCAACCCTGCGCGTTGCAGGCGACTGGACACCGGGCGACCATCTGGCGACCATGACAGTGGCGGATAAGCCCTTGATCCTTAAAGTTGGCAAAATCTCGGGCGGGTTCCGCATCCGTACGCGCGGCGCGGACCTGAAGGTGCATGTGCGCACGCCGCTACAGGCGGAAATGGCGCGCAAGATGCCTGTGAAGGTGCCGCCGGACACATCCAAACTGCTGCTTTGCCCGATGCCGGGTCTGATCGTGAAGCTCGACGTGGAAGTGGGCGACGAAGTGCAGGACGGTCAGGCGCTGTGCACCATCGAGGCGATGAAGATGGAAAACATCCTGCGCGCCGAGCGCAAGGGCATCGTGACCAAGATCAACGCGGGCGCCGGTGACAGCCTCGCGGTGGACGATGTGATCATGGAGTTCGAATAACCCTTGGCCATCCCTGATTATCAGACGCTGATGAAACCGGTGCTGCGCTCCTCCACTAAGGGGGAGCGCCATGTCTCGGATGTCGTGGCGGAGCTGGATCAGGAGTTTGGATTGAGTGCAGAGGAACGTGCGGAGCTGCTGCCGAGTGGTAAACAGACGACATTTGCAAACCGCGTCCACTGGGCGAAAAGCTATCTGAAACAGGCGGGTTTGGTCAAAGCTACGCGGCGGGGTTACTTCGAGATCACCGATATGGGCCGCGCCGTGCTTAGTGAAGACCCCGATCCGCTCAACGCGGCATACCTGAAACAGTTTGAGTCTTTTCAGGAGTTTCAGGCAAGGGGTGCTGCGGGCCAGACAGACACAGCGGATACTGCGGTAAGTGATGGCCGCACCCCTGATGAAATACTGAATGCAGCCTATGAGGAGATCAACGCGGCGCTGGCCGACGACCTTTTGGCGCGATTGCGCGAGAGCGACCCGGCATTTTTCGAAGATATCATCGTCCGCCTGCTGCTCAAGATGGGCTACGGCTATGACGCGACCGCAGGCCGCGTGATCGGACAGGCGGGGGATGATGGTGTGGACGGGGTAATCAACCTCGATCAGCTTGGCGTCGATCAGGTCTATGTGCAGGCCAAAAGGTATGCCGCGCAAAACACCATCGGCAGCGGTGCCATGCGTGATTTTTACGGTGCCTTGGGCATGAAGGATGTGACCAAAGGTATCTTTGTCACGACCTCAGGTTTTTCCGAGGACGCCCGCCGCACTGCAGAAAAGCTGGGCGCACGTATCGTTCTGGTGGATGGGCTCCAGCTGTCGAAACTGATGATCGCCCATGAGGTCGGCTGTCGGGTCAAACGCAGCTACCAGATCGCGGAACTCGACGAGAGTTTCTTCGAATGACCGGCTCCAGCACTCTCTATTGCGTCGGTGTGACCTCCTTGGCCTCGCGGATTTCGCGCTGGCGCAACGGCATCTTGTCGATGCTCCGTGTGATCTCTCGGACGCTCCAGGGGAAAGGTTTGCGTATCGCCACATTGCCGTCCTTGCCCACCAGCGTCAGCATGAAGCCACGCGGCCTCATCTTGAGCCTGATGTCACTGCGCGCAGCGGGGTCAGTATCCACGATTACAACCACATCCCGCTCGGACAACTCTTCAGGCCTTGAAATCAGCAATTCCATCTGTTCGATGAGCGCGGGATCATCCTCGCTGTCGGCAAAGACAATCACGGGACGGTTTTTCCATTTAAATTCACTCAAATCCGTCTCAGTCGCATCCAGTATGACGAGCGGCAGATGTGGCGAGAACAGCGTTTGCGCCTGTAAGTCACCCGCAAAAACGGCAATAATAACAGCACCTAACAACGATTTCATAAGCTCTCCCTCTGGAACTTATATAGGGCCTCTTGGGGCGATTGCGAAGGCGGTTCGCGCCATTTTTATCATTAAGCCTGCCGCAAGGGGTTTTGTCGCATGACTGCAGCAAGTCTCCCCTCACGGCTGCCTGTTGCAGCCCTTTTGCACAAAGGCATCTCGAAGCTTATGGATATCATTCTGCACGTGGGCGCGCACCGCACAGGCTCGACCAGTTTTCAGCACTATTTGCGCGGCAATAGGGCGCGTCTGGTTGCCGATGGCACCGCGATCTGGGAGCCGCATATGCTGCGCAAGGGGCTGATGGACGGGCTGTTTGCACGGCCGCGCCTGCTGAACGGTCGTGATCTGCAGCGCCGCGCCATGGGTCGGGTGCGCCTTCATGCCGCACAGGCAGAGCGGTCGGGTATGCAGCGCCTGCTGGTGAGTGAGGAAAACATGATCGGCGCGCCAAGGGCCTGTCTGCGCGCGGCACTGCTCTATCCCGCGATTGGCGAGCGTCTGGCAAGGTTGGATGCGGCGTTTGAAGGGCGTATCAAACGCATTGTGTTGAGCGTGCGCGCGCTGGATCTTTGGTGGTCATCGGTTGCGGCCTATGGGGTGGGTCGGGGTCATGACCTGCCCGATGAGGGGCGTCTGGACGCTGTCGCCCATGCGCCGCGCAGCTGGCGCGATGTGATCACCGATATGGCCTGCGCCGTGCCGGATGCCGAAATTTGCGTGATGCCGTTCGAGCAGTTCGCAGGGCAGTGGGACCGGGTACTGATCCACGCAACGGACCGTCCGGCACCCACCACCCATGCGGAATGCTGGCTCAACAAATCGCCCGATGCGGCGATGCTGCGCGCAAGGATGGCGGAATATGGCGTGAGGCCGACAGACCTGCCTGCGCATCTGGCACAGGGCATGGGGCGCTGGAACCCCTTTACCGCCACCCAATCGGCCGCCCTGCGCGAGGCCTACGCCGACGATATGATGTGGCTCACCGCCGGTGCGGACGGGCTTGCAACACTGACAGAGGATCGCTCCCGTACAAGAGCAGGCTTCAGCCTGCCAGCGGGGGCACTGACAAAAGGACTGACCCATGACCAACACACCGAAACACGGCACCAAGGACGACTGGCGCAAACTGGCTGAGGGCGAGCTGCGGGGCCGCTCGCTCGATGATCTGACGTGGAAGACGCTTGAGGGCATCGACGTCTCGCCACTTTATACAGCCGAGGATCTGGAAGGCGTCAGCCATCTGGGTGGGATTCCGGGGCAGGGGCCATACACGCGCGGCGTCAAGGCCACGATGTATGCAGGCCGTCCTTGGACGATCCGCCAGTATGCGGGTTTCTCGACTGCCGAGGAATCCAACGCTTTCTACCGCCGTGCGTTGGCCGCAGGGCAGCAGGGCGTCTCGGTCGCGTTTGATCTGGCAACGCACCGCGGCTATGACAGCGACCACCCCCGCGTGGAGGGTGACGTCGGCAAGGCCGGTGTGGCGATTGACTCTGTCGAGGACATGAAGATCCTCTTTGATGGTATCCCGCTGGAAAAAGTCAGCGTTTCCATGACGATGAACGGCGCAGTCATTCCGATCCTTGCCAGTTTCATCGTCGCGGGCGAAGAGCAGGGTGTGGACCGCGCCAAACTGTCCGGCACCATCCAGAACGACATCCTCAAGGAATTCATGGTGCGGAACACCTATATCTATCCGCCCGAGCCCTCCATGAAGATCATCGCCGACATCATCGAATACACCGCCAACGAGATGCCGAAGTTCAACTCCATCTCGATCTCCGGCTATCACATGCAAGAAGCAGGCGCGAACCTCGTGCAGGAGCTGGCCTTCACGCTGGCCGACGGGCGCGAGTATGTGCGCACGGCGATTGCGGCGGGCATGGACGTGGACCGCTTTGCGCCACGTCTGTCGTTCTTCTTCTGCATCGGCATGAACTTTTTCATGGAGGCTGCCAAGCTGCGCGCCGCACGCCTGCTGTGGTCCCGCATCATGGAGGAGTTCGAGCCTAAAGACCCCAAATCCTCGATGTTGCGCACCCACTGCCAGACCTCCGGTGTCAGCCTGCAGGAGCAAGACCCCTACAACAACGTGATCCGCACCGCCTATGAGGCGATGTCGGCGGTGCTGGGCGGTACGCAATCGTTGCACACCAACGCGCTGGACGAGGCAATCGCCCTGCCGACCGAGAATTCCAGCCGCATCGCGCGCAACACGCAGTTGATCTTGCAGGAAGAAACCGGCGTGACCAACGTGGTCGATCCGCTGGCTGGCTCTTATTATGTCGAGAAACTGACCCACGACATGGCCGAGGCCGCGTGGAAGCTGATCGAGGAAGTCGAGGAGATGGGTGGCATGACTAAGGCTGTTGCCTCTGGCATGCCCAAACTGCGGATCGAGGAAGCGGCGGCACAGCGGCAGGCGGGCATTGACCGGGGTACTGATGTGATTGTCGGTGTGAACAAATACCGCCGCGACAAGGAAGACGCGATCGACATCATGGATGTGGACAACGTGGCCGTACGCGAAAGCCAGATCAAGCGGCTGGAGCGTATTCGCGCATCGCGTGACGAAGAGGCCTGCAACGCCGCGCTGGCCGAGATGTCCCGCCGCGCCCGTGAAGGCGGCAATCTGCTGGAGGCGGCCGTGGAGGCGGCGCGCGCCCGTGCAACCGTAGGAGAGATCAGCATGGCGATGGAAGAAGAATTCGGCCGCCACCGCGCCGAGGTAAAGACCTTGGCTGGTGTTTATGGTGCCGCCTATGAAGGCGACGAAGGCTTTGCCGCCATCCAGAAATCTGTGGAGGATTTCGCCGAGGACGAAGGCCGCCGCCCGCGCATGCTGGTGGTGAAAATGGGGCAGGATGGCCATGACCGCGGCGCAAAGGTGATCGCGACCGCCTTTGCCGACATTGGCTTTGACGTGGATGTAGGCCCACTGTTCCAGACACCTGCGGAGGCGGCACAGGATGCCGTGGACAATGATGTGCATGTCATCGGCATCAGCTCTCAGGCGGCGGGACACAAGACGCTGGCACCGCAGTTGGTCAAGGCGCTGAAAGAGGCGGGTGCGGAGGATATTCTGGTGATCTGTGGCGGTGTTATCCCGCAGCAGGACTACCAGTTCCTCTATGACGCAGGGGTCAAGGCGATCTTTGGTCCCGGCACCAACATCCCGCACGCGGCACAGGACATCCTGAAACTCATCCGCGAAGCGCGCAAG
>TARA_R110002020_G_scaffold4711_8_pt1 | contig 52963 bp, 12 predicted proteins | sample TARA_R110002020 | Tara Oceans TARA_R110002020 (sample SAMEA4396489) | marine metagenome | biome: Westerlies Biome; feature: [MES] marine water layer (ENVO:01000295) within the mesopelagic zone...; material: water (ENVO:00002006), including particulate matter (ENVO:01000060) such... | reverse complement strand
TATACTCAAGCTCCATTTGAAGACATTACTAAAAAGAAGTTTAATGAAATGGTTAAATCATTAATGGACATTGATCTTTCTAAAATTATTGAAGAAGATGATGAAACCAATCTAACTGGAGAGCTAGCATGTGCTGGAGGAGCATGTGAAGTCAAATAAAGACTATTACATGGAAAACGGCAAGATGGTTATGACTGCAGCATATCACTTAAAAAGGGGATACTGCTGCGGTAGTGGTTGTAGACACTGTCCTTTTAAGAAAAAGGAACACCAGGATCAACGCCAACAGACTTAAGTTCTTCCATGGTTCCTATAACATAATAATCATTATCACTTATATATAGATCAAAGACAGTACTGAAGTCCCTTTTAAGTTCTTCGTACTTGTCTTTATCTATCTTTATTATTTTTTTATGTGTTGGCATTATTTAATATGAAAGTTTTTAATATTATCATATGAGAACCATCTATTAGCTGCATAGAATCCAGGAAGTATATCTCTCCATTCTTTAGCTAATTTTAGATCTCCTTTTCTATCACCCTTTTGATATGTTACACGTTTATCAAGATAGAACTCATTTTCATCTTTAACTAAATATAAATAAGGTGTTTGAACTAAACTAACTAAAGCCTCTTGTGCTTCACCAAGCATTCTAATAGAACTAATAGGACTCTTCATCATATTATATGCTTCATACCAACCAATCACTGGTACAAATTGAATCATCTCTCTACGTTGTCTATCTAGCTGATACATTAGGGCATTCTCTGCTCTCTTTCTTGCTACTGTTTTATCATCATCTTCATCATCAAATAAACTTGAGACTATAATCTTCAATAAGAATGTTGTTATTATAAGAGAAAGTTCTGCTGTAGTTCTATATACATTTTCCATTTTCATTCTTACTTTATCAGGATCTTGTGCTTCTTTCCATTCTGTAGCTGCTTTTTTTGCACTTAAAAGATTTTTTGAAACATGTCCTATAAAACTTACCCAAGTTTTATATCTGCCTTCAACCCATCCTAAATTTTCATCAAAATACTCTTCTCTATATCTAGCTTTAATAGCTGGTGCAATCCATTTATGAAACTGAGCAGCTAATTGACCTAGTGAATGAGATTGCATAACCATTCTATCTGCATGAGCATAATTACCATGTATTTGTTTATTAACTTCTCTAATATAATTTCTTGTATCATATCTAGCATTTTTATCCCATTTAGTTTCTTTTCCTGATTGATAATTAATTAAAGTATCATAACCTTCTACCATAGTAAGCTCACCTGTTTGTTGATTATATTGATAAGCATCAAACAAAGATATGACATCATTTGTTTTACTATTCTTTATTTTAGTAGACATTAATGTAGCCATACCAACCTTGGTTTGTACATTATACTCAGCAGCATCTTGAAACATATAACCCCAACTCATTGCTCTCCTACCAATACTTTCTTTTTTAGATCCAAGTTGATTTTGTTCTCGTATATCTGCTTTATCATCCATCATTCTAAAGTGCTCAACTAAAGCTTCATATTTACTACCTGGTCTATATTTATCATACTGACTTGGTCCTAAACCTGTAACATCTCCTGCAAATGTCTGACCATAGGCAACCCTTTTAAAGAAATCTGGAATCATTCTTTTATTAAATTCAACAGTAGCTCTAACTCCTGCTTTCCTATTATAATATCTACCTCCCATTGTTTCAACAAAGTTATTTAATCTACCTATAGCATAGTTATTTATATTACCCCATGGATTCATACCCACATAGGTAAGAGACGTATAACTAATTAAACCTTTAGTAACCTTATCAAAAAATCCTTGAGTCTCTTCATCATTATCATAATAAACCATCTTCATCCACTTCTTAGCTCTTTTAACTATTAACGGCTCTTCTAATGCTGTCTTAGCTTTAATACCAACTTTTTGTAACTGACCTTTAACAAACGTACTAATCTTACTACCATCTGCTGGATCATATTGTCTTTTCTCAAGAACCTTAATCATTGCACTTAAAGTATCTTCAATACCACTCATAACTTCATAGTGTTCAGCCATAGAACTAAACTTTATAAGATTATCTGCCATATCTGTACTAACCTCATTTAAGGCAGGTCTTGATTGTATCTTATTTCTTTTTTGTTTTAGTTCTTCAGTTTTTTCAGTAAACTCTCCTTCAGTTATTTCTTTAGCTTTACGTTGAGCTGTTAAAGTATTTATCTCATCATCAATCTTTTGTAATGTCTCTTCATTTTTAGGATTTCCTACATAATATAAAGGAAGTGTATTTGTAAATTGACCATTCTCATCTGTTAATACAACTTTAGTTTTATAAGTTTTAGTAAAAAAATAATTGTATGTATTTTTTGGTAATGAAATAGCTTTAGACCAAAGTGATGCTACTATATTAGGTGCATTCTTTACTTTACGCAGAGTAGTTTCTTTTATTAAAGGCATTCTACCTACCATCTGATGATTAACATGCATTGGTAATTTCTTTAGTAAATCATTTTCAAACATGTCAACATACATATCATAAAATTCTTTTTGAGCCTGAGCTAATGCATTACCTGCTGGAGGATTCATAAGCTTTTTATATTTTGCAGATCTCATATCTTTACCATTTGCAGAAACTTCTCTTTTTTCTACATATTCTGATTTTACAAATGAATCTGTCATTGGTTTAACATGACCATTAAATTCATCACCAGTATAAGAAGCCTTATAGTATTCTTTTGTTTCATAATATTTAGTTTGAAAAGATGCAAAGTCATTGTCATCTATTTTTGTCTTCTTTCTCCACTTCCCTTTTCTAAACACCATGTACTTAGATCTCTCTACCAAAAACTCTTTTGTATATTTATGATATTCACCATCATACCTTACATTTTCTAAAACTCTTTCTGCTTTAGCAAAATCTCCAAATTCTTTTTTAGCAGCACGTAACTTTTTATTATGTGCTATTTCAGCTGATGTCATGTCTTTTAAATTATCTTTAACTACATATTCTAAAGGATTACCGTGTTCATCCCTCATTGCATCACCTAATTTTTTCCTCATGTCATAATACTCCTTACCAATTGCTTTAACATAATTACCAGTTGGTATTCCATTTTCATCAAGTACAAGCATAAAATCATAATTTTTTCCACCCAACTTTTCTATCTTTTTTGCCAACCTTCTTACAGTAGTATTTCTTACTTCAATTCTATCAAGAATTTCTTGAACCTTACGTTTATATAATTTATCCATTAAGGCTAGTATAGTATCTCTTGAAGTTGCCATATCTCCACTTTGATATTCTAATAAACCAATATCTTTACCAGTAAGAAGTAATTGTTCTAATTCATCCTTAGAAAAATCTCTAGATGAATATTCACCAATAAATGTTTTAACATAATTATCTATAGCATCATTTATGATTCCTTCTTTTCCTTCTTTAATATTTCCAAGTCCATCATGTTCACCATTAATTTCATTAAGCTTTTCTATTAATTTTAATATTAAATTTTTCTGCTCAGGCTTAAGGCCTTTTACATTTTTTATACTTGCCAAACCTTCATATGTATTTATCATTTTTTGAAAGTTCAAAATAACTGATATATATTCTTCAGAATTCCAATTAGATTCATCATGTGCATATTCTATAAATTCATCTGTAGCTTCAATTGATTGTTTAAGTAATTGAGTAAATACAGGACCAATTTGACCTTTAACTATTCCAGCATTAATCATACTTGATGTTCTTTGTATATCAGAAATCATGTCCTGTTTACTTTTTATAAGCTTTGTGCTATCTGTCAATTTTCTTATTGCCTTTTCTCTATCAATTATTGCAACATCAAAATTCATTAATGTATCAAGTACAGATTGTTCTGTTTCATGAGCCAATGCTTGTTCTTCTGCTTGTGCTTCATCATCAGCTAATTGTGTAGGATTTACATTAGCTCTTTTAAAAGCTTCATCTAATTTTTTTTCAGCATGAGGATCTATAAAAGGTGTTACAATTTGATCTAAGGCAAATGTACCATCTTCAAGCTGCACATCTGCTGATACAACATGATTAATCTCATCTTCTATTGTAAAATTCTGTAAGAACTTTGTAGATGTACCCTGTCCTTTCATATGCACGTTTACATGAAGTGTAGTTGCTTGATCAATATTATAACCCATGTTTTGTAATATTGTTCTATATGAATTAACCTGAAGTGCTTGTGTTTGTTTTTTAGAAAACTTTTGTTGTTCTCCATGTGATAAACCAGGCTTATAAAACATACTACCATACTTAACAGGATGTTTTACATCATGTTTTAATTGTATACCTTGCATTTCATATATAGAGGATCTACTTGTTTTTAAGTCTATAATATCCATTGTCCCATCTTTATGAACCATTAATAGATCAATAGATCCAGCTGTTTGAGATACTGCATCAGCAATAACAACTTGAGGTATTAAAAGTCCTGATCTAGATATACCTTTAAGTCTATTTGTTATATCATTATAAAATTTTCTAGCAGTTTCTGGAGTTAAAATTTTAAGATCTAAAGTATTTATATCTTCACCCATAGCATAAGCTGTAACAATAGAATCCATTTCATTTCCAAGATCCACACTTACTTCATAATCTTTTTCGGGTACATAAAGTTCTGTTAAAGATCTTCCTTCACTATCTTGCAGTTTTCTTAAATTAATACCTGAATGATTTAATTTTTCAAGTGTTTCTTTATCAGTATCATATTTTTTTAAGATGTCATTTAATGTTTCACCTTTTTTTAATTGGTGACTCTTGGACATATAACCTCCTATTTTAGTAGTTGCACCATCATACTCTTCTAAAGTTTCTATATTAATATATTTATGATCTGCTTTGTTTAATATAACTAATGGATGATTCTGACTGCCTGTTATTCCAACAGTAAAATCTCCATATTCTTTTTTCTTATCTGCTAATTGAGCATGAAATAATTGTTCAAGAATAATTTTTTGTTGAGGAGATTGAGCTTGAGCTATTAACTCATCATAAACAGCTTTCTTTTGTTTAGTCATGCTATAATAAATACCTGTATCTTTCTTAATTGTTTTTTTCATATCAAACTTCAAACCACCCGTATTAAGCATTTTTGCTATATCTGATAAACTAGTTCCTGGACGTATCATTGATGGAGATAAAATTAAATCTTCACCTATAACATATTTATTAAGATCTTTAATTACATCCATTAACCATTTTAAAATTTGTTTAATTTTATGTCTCCAACCCATAGTTGGTTGATTTTCAAATTCTCTTTTAAAATGTCTAGATAAAGCTTGAGTTACAAGTTCTTTATCTCTATAATTTTGATCAAAGCTTTTATATGCATCATCAATTTCTTGTCGTAAAGCAGGAAAGTTTTTTCTAGCTTCTTTAACTAAACCAGGAAATAAAGTAACATTAGCATCTGATTCAATAGCATTAATAAATGGATGTAAAATTTCTTCAATTGTTGTTTCTGAAGTTGCACGTCCTTTAACTATAATAGCATACCCTAATGAATAAAAACTTTTAACATCCTTAAAATCTTTTTTTTGTTCTGTTTTATATTTAAATTGAGGTAGATTATTATATGCTTCTTCTGCCTGAGCTTCATCTAAAACTTTAATCTTTACATCTGGAAATAATCTTGTTAAATGAACAACAATATCATTAGCATAAGTAGTATCTTTACTTTCAACAATAAGATCTTTGGTTGTAAGTTTTGTATGATCAAGAGTAATTCTCCATGCTTTAGGAGTTTCTTCCATTACAATTGCATCTGAATTTACTCCCCAAACTTCTAATAAATTTTCTATTATTCTTTTGTTGTTTGCTAAAGTTTCTGGATCAGAAACTATAGAACCTTTAGGTGTGTTGTTAATATAAAACTTATTATAAAGTCTACTTATAAGTTTCTTTTCTTTTAAATTTTCTAATATAACTTCTGCTACTTCTCTTTTTTGTAAACTATGAAAAACATTTTGTCTTTCTAAAAATTTTGTAGCTTGTGTTAATGTTGGGATAAGATCCGAATTATTTGCTGTTTGCCAGCTTTCTATAATACTATCTACTATTATTGGTTTTTCAAATTGTGCTTCTAAAGCTTGATACTCTGCAGTATTCTTATTAAAACATGTGGCCATTTTGTTATGGAATTAAATTAATAAAATTATTTAAATAGGACTTTCCTATTAAAGTTATTTATAACATTTTTGTATTTGTTCTAAAAATTGTTCTAAGTTAAATTGATTATTTAAATCTTCATAATGTTTCATGATATCTTTTAGTCTAGATCCTGATAATTTCATACCTGTAACTACCTTTCCTTTTTGTGCATCTGATAAGTCTCCCCATACTTGTGCTATTTTAAATTTATCTTCTTGCTGTGTATTAGAGCTTCCTATATCATCTTTAGTTATAGTTGCTTTAGCATTAGAAGCTTTACCAAAATTAAGTTTAACTTTTTTAGGAGCTTGTTCTTCTATACCTTTTTTTACATTTTTATTTATAATTTCATTTGCTTTTTGTACAGTTGTATCTCCCACAACTTTACCAGCTTTCTTAGCCTGAGCACTATCATTATTTGCAGCTATTTGGTCTATATCAGTATCAGTAAGATCTTTCTTTTCTTCATTTATCCATTTTTCTAATTTTTCTTTTGTGTATTTATCTTTACCTTCTGTTATTGATTTAGATCTCCCAATAAATCTACCACCTTTAACTGTTATTTGTTCAGCGTTTTCTCTAATCTTTTTATGTGTCGTTCTTGTTTGAACTACACCATCTTTTGAATCATTGAATATAAAAGCTATAGGATTTTGTTGTTTGCTTCCTTTAGGATCAAATTCTACATATTCAGCTCTTGTTCCATAAGCAGCACTTTGTTCTTGATCAACATCCAATATATCTTTTTGAGCTTTATATTCACCTTGTGTATATGGAGTAAATATTTTTTCTAATCTATAATATCTCCATTCTGCTTTACCATCAATTAAATTACCTGTATCAGTTAATACCTTTGGAGTTACCTTTAGTTTAACTACATGATGAAACTTATGAATTGTTTCTACTGTACCTCCATGTTCTACTTCTATTCCATAGAATCCTGCACCATTTATTGTTTTAGCATTTTTCCATCTCTTACTTTTCTTTTCCCATTTTGATGATTTTCTATATTGTTTTCTACCATCCTTATATGTTATCTTTGCTTCTTTATTACCAGCTTCTTGTTCTACAATAAGAGTTTTATCTTTTAAGTTTACTACTACAGGACTCCATCCAGCTTTTTGTTGTCCCTCAAATTTTGTTTCAGTAAGCGTTGTTATTTTTTCAATTTTTTTATCAGTTTCTTTTATATCATATACATATACTTTTAACTCTGTATCCCAATCTGGATCAGAAATAGGTTTGGATCGCAACCAGTCTTTAACAAAATTATAACCTGAGTCTGCTGCTTTTTCTATACCTTCTGACTTTAACATTTTTTCCTTACCCCCTGCTTCTTTAATAGTTAAAAGACCTCTATTCTTAACTCTATAAGTTACCATCTTTCCTGTCTTAGGATCTTTAAATTCAACTAACTTTGATTCACCTACTGGAATATTTATTTTCTTAGCTGTTTCTTCATTTCTTACAGTTGTAGTTTTTTCTCCTTTTATAATCTTTTTTATATTAGCTTCATCCATAGCTATATTTGCAGCTGTACCTGATTTTGCTTTCTTTTTATATATTGGATTTTTAATTCCAAATTCTTCTAATAATCTTTTATTTAAATATTCAGCAGTCTTTGGAGCTTTCTGTCTTAGCTTATATATGTCTTCTTCAGCTATACCATCACTATGAAACACAACTTCAGCACCAGAATCCTCAGCAGTTTCTTTAATAGCTAATATAGCATCATTAATTTTTTGTTTATTAAGTTCAAGTTCTGCATCAGTGTAATAAGAATCAGAATTCATTTTATTATCCTTCTTAACTGGTATAGTAAATACATTACCTAAGTTCCTAAGAGAATTAAAACCAACATTACCTTTACCTATTTCATTATCTGAAAAAACAAATATTTTATGTGATTGTTCTCTAATTAATGTTCTTGAAATATTTTTCTTTAATATTACTTCCCCTTTAAAATCATAAGTAGGTTTTTGTAAAACTTTAATATATGTACTAAATCCACTTTTACTTTTTTCTTTTAGCTTCTGCACTAAATGATCAACTGAAGATGATTCAAAATATCTTAATAAATTTTCTGCTAATTGATTAAATGTCACACCGAAAATTCTTTTAAAGTCTTCATCCATTCCTTTCCATCCTGCTTTCTTTGGTGGTTGTTTACCAAATAAATCTTTTACATCAGCAGAAGCTTGTAAAAATCTACTAAGTAATATTGGAGGAACTATACCTAGATATGATCCAGATTTAAATTGAAATCCATCTTTAACTAATAAATAATGTATTAAGTGAACAGCTGCAGCTCTTGATGTTTTATTACCATCAAATAAAGAGGCTAATCCAGCCTGTAATTTTTGAATTTGACTATCACTTAACGGTGTCCATGAATTTACTTTAGCTCTATTTATTCCAGCTTTATTAACTGCTGTATTAGCTTTATCATTAAATAAAAAGTCATTAATAAAATCGTTTCTTATACCTTCTTTTTTAAGATAGTTTCTGAGTTTAGTTATTACATCTACAATGTCAACAGGGCCATCCATTTCAGGATATATAAGAGAATTTTTAACTGAAGATAATGCTTCAATATCTGCTACATCTTCTAATAGTTTTATATATGCTAATCCATCTAAATAACTTAATATATCTTTTCTAGATTTTGAATGTGCAGCTCTTGCAACTTCTGGACTTAAAGCTCCCATATTAGCTTTTACAATACTATTAAGTTTCTTAAAAGGTTTTGATGCATATATAACTTGTTTTTGAAGAAGCTTTTGAGTAAACTGTTTCCATATATTATAGAAAGTGCTTTGCATTGTAATACCTTCTTTTGGTTTAAATATTTTTCTTACATCAATAGATAAATCACTTTCACCCATTTCTCTATCAGTATACTCAATACCTAAAGCCTCTACAGAACTTTCTCTATTTTCAACAGCATCTATATCTCTACCCATTCCTTTGAACAAATTAGCCATTTCTGAAAGCTGCATAGTTTGTTCTTGTATTGTTATCATATTTGAGAATTGTGTAAGGATAGCAATCTCTCCTCTAAGCCATTCATTATCCATTCTTTTTCCTTGATCTGCAGCTTCTAATTGTGCTTTCTCATAATTTTCTATATGATTTTCTAACAATGGATTATCAACAGGTATTAATTTAGCTTCTCTAGTTATTGTTTCAGAATAGTTTTTTAAAGCATCTAATCTAATTTTAGTTAATGATTTAATTCCAGGATCTGTAGGATTTTCTTTATGCATTGCTTGGAAATATAATTCTCGTATTGTAGGATGATTTATTAACATTATAGATGTATAAGGATCTATACCTAATGCAATCATATTTGTAACTATTCCAAGAGCATGTTTATTTAAACCCATTTTTCCAGAAAGAACATGTTTACCATTATCAGTCTGTCCTGTTATAAGTGAAGATATCCAATATTGAATTCTATCTCCTTGTTTATTTTGTTCACCTGTTTTAGGATCTATTATATAATTTATATCAAATGTTGTATAATTACGACTATTAAATCTAGGTATAGGAAGATTTGCTCCTAAACTATTTTTTTCTCTTAAATTTATTTTATAATCTCTTAACCATCCTAAATAAACATTAGGTAATACTACAGCTCCAATATTTCTTGATCCTTCTTTTACATTACCATATGATATACCTTGTCCAGACATATTATCTATATCCATACCAGCTTCCCCTGCTTTTGCAGCTAAGGTTGGAAGTCTATCACTTATTGTTTCCCACATATCAGTTAAAGGATCAATTACAGCTGGCTCATTCTTAATACCTAATCTACGTCCTGGTAATTTTTTAGTCATACCTTTATTACCAAGTAATGCAAATTTATAGTCAAGTATATTATTATTATAACCACCTGAATAAGGTTCTGAATATAAAATACCAGTTTGTTTTTTACCACCAACATCTTTATATTTATATTCAAACTTGTTGCTTTCTCTATATGCTTTATATTCTGCTTTAGTTGTAGGTAAGTTTAATATTTTTAAAGCTCCTGCTATATGTTTATTCTTACCAAAGAATTCTAACATTTCTTTATCTGTAGCCGTTTTTTCTACATCTATATCCTCTTTATATAAAGGTTCAAATCCACCTACTTCATTATCATCTTTAGTTGAGTCATAATCATAACCATTTTCTTGTGCCCATTTACCTTTCACTAATTTAGGATCAGTTCCAGATAATAAACCTGAATCCTTATCTTGAGTTGCCCATTTTAAATATTCATTTAAAATAACATCAGCAGGTTTTTCAATTTCATGTTTATCTTCATCTAAAATACCTTTATTTCTTCTCCACTTTTTAACAGCCATTGCTGTAGAAGATGCTTTATCATTTTGATATTCTAATGTTCTGTATCTTATATAATCTGCAAATTGTGCTTCTAAAGTTTCACCTTTACCATATTCAATAATATCTCCTTTACTATTAGTATAAAACTCTTTTATTTGCATATATAGTTTATCAATATCAAAGTCAGCTCCAGATATTTCAAGTAATTCTCTAGGGAATACTGCAGTAGATCCTCCAGCAACATTTGTAAAGTCTACAATTTTTAAATTAATTGCTGAATGCTTATCTTGTGAAGGAATACGTACACCAAACATTTTAGCAATAGAATCTGGTATAGGTTTAGTAGGATCTAGATTTTCCATTATTTCTCTGAAATGTGGTGGTATTATAAATTCAGCATATACATTATCAGTAGGAATTAATTGTCTATTTCTATCTCTTTGTAATTTTCCAGTTTTCTTATCTCTTTTATATTCTTGAATATCATATCTTAATCTATCTATATATAAATCTCCAACAGATAAACCTGAAAATTTACCATTTTCATTTGCTTTAAATACAGGACTTCCTTGATCATCTAACTTTAACATAGATTTTTCTCCTTCACTCATTCTTTTAAAATGATCTGTAGTTATAACAGTCCAAGCTATAGGGTTTTTATCTTCATCTACAGCATCAACTCTCTTAACTACATTCATACCTTTATCTGACATAAGAGTAACCGTATGTCCAGGTTGTTTTTCAGCTAATACTCCTTTACTAAAGAATGTCATAAACAATTCTGACATTTTTTGTATAGTAATAGGATTATTTAATTCATATTTAGGCTCACCCGTTACTCTATCATAAGAAAAGAATTCTAAATATTGTGATTTAGATTGAGATGATTCTAAGGCAGATATAGAAAAATCTAAAAATGATATTAAATCTAGACTTACTGTATTAGAATTAAAAGATTTTTCCATTTCACCTAATATAGTATCAAGATCAAATATTAAACTTCTTCTATCTAAATATTTAAGCTCCACTCTTTGTGATATAGAATAATGATATAAAGCTTTAAGCTCTCCTACAGTTATTACTTTATCACCAATAGTAACCTCTACATTAAGATCTTGTTCATTAAGTATTATGTTTTTTATTTGTCTAGGATCTACAATTACATTTTTATTAGATGGTGTTACTTGTTGAAGTCTCATATAATCTGCATCAAGAGTAACTATATTTTTAGAATTTATACTTGATCCTGATTCAAAAAGATCTGCATGTTCTGCAATATTCTTATTAAACATTTTAGAAGCAGACTTAGGAACGGCCATTATTATTGTATCATTCTCTTGCTCATATTTTTCTAGCTTTGTTCTCAAGTTATATCTTTCTATTCTATGTGGTAAAGGAACTCTATCACCAGTTTCTTGATCTATATAACTATCATCATTTGGAAAAAGATATGCCTCCGACATCTTTATAAATATATTTCCATCTCCATATACCCACTTCTTAGAGTTTATTTGTGCTTTTAATTGTACATATCCTACACTATTTTTATCAGCAGCTCCCCACATTTCTTCTGCTGTTATTACTTCTCCTTTTTCAGCTTTAGTTATTAGATCAGCTTGTTGTTGAGTTAGTTCACCAATACCAAACCATTTATATCTAAAACCTTTTAAAGTTCCATATACCTGTGCATCAGTTTGTTTAACACTTTCTCCTGCTTTGTCTACATAGAATTCACTATCAATTTCAGGATCATTAAATACTACTGCATCTATTGTTGTTAAAGTATGATTAACACCAAATTTTTTAGCAGTAATTACTGATCTAGCACTTTTACCTGCAGCATTTTGCATTTTAGCTCTTTTAATAGCATCTACAGGATCTTTTATTTTCATTGCTTGATTTCCTAAAAGTAATTGATTTAAAGACTTGGTATTCAACCAATTACTAAGAAATATTTGTGTAAGATTATATTCAAGTTGATTAGCTTTTAGATTCAATACTTCCATTGAACGTTTAGTTTCACTTCTAATACCTTGATCTACTTTAGTTTCTTTTTTATTTACAACTAATTGTTTTTTAATTCTAGAATCAATAAGTCTTTCTGCTTTTATTCTTTTAACTAATTTTATAAATTCATGAGATTGAGATAATAAAGCTTTATTTATAAATTGTTTAGCTGTCATTCCACTCTCATGCTTAAAGCTTGCTATAGCATCTTCAAAACTTTTACCTTTTCTAGCTTGTTTTTCTAAATGTTTTTTTAATCCATTATCAAATACAGCACCTTCTTGCTCAAACTCTCCTATCTCTACTCTTTCTGCTTGTGCTTCTTCAATAGGTTGAATTTTAATTTTATGTAAAAGATCACTACCTTGTTTTGAGACACCATTAAACCAGTCTGCTAGTCTTTTACTTTTTACATAATATATATTATTATCATTATCTGTAACCTCATGTTTAAAAAGTTCATCTTGATCTTCTTGTATTGAATCTCCTAAATCTTCTATTACATTATTTATATTAACATCTGATCTTCTAACAATTCCTTGATGCCATACTTCAAATTCCACACCATTTATAATAGTACTTGCACGTGAATTTTCAAGCATTCCTGTTACTCCACCCGTTCTAAGAAATACTGTTTGTTTATTTTCTTCTTTTGTAAGTAAAGGAAAGTCAGCTGTTCCAAGTCTTTTCTTTACATTATCTGATGTAACTGAAACTGCTTTATCTGGAGTTCTTCTTATGGTTGTAATCTCTGAAGTCTGTGTAAACTTATATGCTCTATGTTTCTTTTGATTTCTATCATTCTTTTTATCATTTATCTCCTCTAAAGAATTAGCATCATTAAAACCATCTATAACATCTTCATTCGTTGTTGGGTTTAATAACTTATTGGTTTCTTCTACAATTATATTATATTCTTTTTCAATTTCATTTATCCAATTTTCAAGATATTCTTTTTTAGTAGTGATTTCTCCAGTTCCTCTTTCTGTTTCAATAGCTTCATTTACAGGAGTCTCTAACCAATCTGAAGTATTTGATTCACTAAGAACTCTAATTAACACAGGAGCTGATGCAAAATAATCAGTTTTTCCTTTATCATTCTTATATTCAATTTCTTCTACTATACCAGTTTTAGGATTATAGTTTAATAAATACATGTTTATCATATTAGCTATAAACTCATTCTGCTTCATTTCTCCATAACTTACACCAGGCATATTATTAGCATCAAGACCTTTATTTTCTATTATATCACCTTCTTTAGTGGTGGTAGTTGTAGTCTCTTTCATACCTATCATTCTGATAGATTTTAGTTTTTTCTGTTTAGCAAGTTCTTGCATTCTTTTATCTTGAGCTAAAAAGTTTTGTGCTAAATATCCTGTGGCATCATTATTCATTACTTGTTCTAAGCCACCTTGCTTATTCATTATTGCTATCTTCTGTAAATGATAAGTAGGTAATTGATGAGCATATATATAATTTCCTTTTGGATCTAAGAATACAGTTGTACCAACAGTTTCATCAAAAGCAGCATTAGAAAGGGCCCATGTACTAAGTCTTTTTCTAATACCTTCAGGTTTATTTTCTTCATTTTTAGTGTTTATATCTTCTTGCATAGCTTCAACTTCCGCTGCATTTTGATTATCTAAAAATAAGTTTTCACCTCTTCTAATAGATTGTTCTAATTCTGTTAAGTCTTCTATTCTAACAGGGTTTTCATCAAACTGATCTATAAGAGTAGTTTGATATCCTGAACCTGAATATTCAGTTTTACCAGTTGATAAAATACTATATTGTATATATGCTGCACTTAAACTAATTCCTGAAGATGCTTCTAGATCAGTTGCAATTTCTTTTGAAATTGATTTTAATAATTGATCAGATATTTTAGATTTTCTCATTTGTGATTTAAGTATATCTAAAACACCTATAAATTTATTAAAATTAGCAGGATATACACTTACCTCTTGACCTTTACTATTAGTTTCAATTGTAGGTCTCAAAGAATTAAATAATTGATCAAATCTTTCTTTCCATGCTCCTAATTGTGAATGAGCATCATCTTTTTTATTAGCTGCAAATAAAGTTGTTTTACCTGAAGCTTTATCTCTTAATGCAAATATATAATCAACTCTAAATTGAGTGAAACCTTTAATAACTTCTTGATAAAATAATGGATCTGAAGGTTCAGGTATAGTTCCTTCTAACATTACTGAGGTCATTGCGTTTTCATATCCTTGTTGTCCCCACATTTTTTGGAAGAATTTCTGTATAACGGCTGATGCATGTACACTTGTTTCTCCAAATAGAAGCATTTTCTTTAATAAAGATACTTCATTTATTGATCCAGAAATAGATTTTAGTAAACCGTTATATGCTTGAATATAATCTACACCTGTTCTAAGAGTTATCTGCTCTGATAAAGGGGCATCTGGATTTATTATTATATCATTACTATGTTTATCTTGTTCTTTAACACTTGTAGTAGCAATAAACATACGCAACATAGTACTAAGATTTTTAAAACCTCCTTTTTGATTTGCTTCTTCATCCCATTGTTCTCCACCTTTTTCTTCTCTTCCTTCTACTTCTTCAAATTCATCTACATTACTTTGCATTTCTTCTACTGATTGAAGTAAATTTAAATATTCTTTAGCTCCTTTTCTTATTTCTCTTTTATGTTTTTTAAGAGCTTCATATTTTTCAGTTTGATCAAAATCTTGATCAGCAGTATTATCATTATATTCTACTCTTTCTGGATTTTGTGTTTCAACAATCATATCAACTGCTTGATCTAATAAAGATTTCAAGTTTACTTTTTCTCCTTTTTGTTTTATTTTAACTCTTTTTATTAAATCCCAATATAATGCTGCAATATTTCTTGTAAGTTTATCTGATTCATTTGCAGTAAAATAAATTTTAATAGGTGTTTCTATCTCTATAATTTCACCAGCTCTTCTTACTTTTTCTTTTTTTATAATTGTCTTTTTAGGAATAATTGCAAATACAGGTGCAGCTACTCCTCCACTAGTTTCTGCTAAAGCTTCTGTAAATCTATTTGTTTGAACATTAGATGTTTTATATTTTCCTGAATTAATATTTTCAAATAATTTATCTAATTGATTTTCTTTCCATTTTTTAGGAGTTACTTTTTCAAAGATAGACATAATCCATTCTATAAGTTTTCTAAACCAACTCTTAACTTCAGAAGGTGCTTTAGATTCTTTTGGATTCATTTTAAACTTTTCAAACTCATCTGCTAACCATTCTTCAGACATACGTTCTATTGCCTGTTCTTTTGTTAAATCTGCATAAACAGGACTAAGTAATTTAAATTCTTCTATAGCTTTATCTAAACTTTTCTTTTCAGATTTTAATTTAGCCGTTAAACCTTTTTTACCAATCTTTAAAAATTTAGTAATATCTTTTTCAGATAACATCATTCTAAATATAGCATGGAAAGCCTCATGATATCTAAATGGAGATGTTTTACCTGTATATATTTTACCTTTAAATTGCATACCTCCAGTAACTTTCTTTAATTCCATTAAGAAAGCTCCTACAGTAATACCATTATTTTTAAGTTTGAGTTGTAAATTATCTATATCCTCTATGCTAATACCTTCAGGAAGATTTCTTTTAGACCATTCAATAAATACATTAATATCTTGTATATCTCTACCATCCCAATCATCTTTATTAACTTTTAAAACTAATCCTTCTAGTTCATCTATCTTTGCTTTTATTGCAATAAGTTCAGCATCTTTAGCTAACTCTTCAAGAACTTTACGCTTTAGACCTTTCATGTCTTGAGGCAAACCAGCTTTTATTTTATTATATTTTTCAGCCCATAATTTCTTAAAGTCTTTTTTTAATGTATCCAGATCTCTAGTTTCTTTTTGATCCATTGATGATGGAGGAGGAAGTCCTTCATCATTTTTTATTTGCTCAGCTTCAGGATCATTTTGTTTAATTGATGCTACATAATTTAATATTTTACGTCTATTAACTCTTGATTGAAATATTAAATCTTCTTGTTTGCTAAGTTTTTCTTTTCTATTTAACTTTTTAGCTATAGCCTCAAGTATATTTTCTGGAACATCTTTAAATTTATTTTTTAATAATCCTTGAAACTTTTTATCAGTTAATGGAGCTGGTGTTTCTTCACTAGCTTGTTCTTCTTCTTTTACAGGAGCTGAATCTGCAGGATGGAAATCATAATCTGAAGCATTATCTAATATATTTTGAATACCATTTACATCATTAACAGTTAAATCCATACGTTGATCATATTTAATCCATGGTCTAATGTTAACTTTTGTATTACCTTCTAATTGTTCAAATGTAGCATCTTTTGGAATATGATCTCTAAATGCATTTATATCTAATTTAAGATTTGTTTTATGGAACTTTGTTTTTTTCTTTACTTCTTTTTCTGCAGCTGCTTCTTCAGCATCTATTTTAGTTTGCATTAACTTAATGAAACCTTCAACATCATCACTTTCTAATTTCTTTATATCTTTCCATTCAATATTTGTTTCATAGTCTAATTTAACTTCTACTTTTTTACCTCCTACAACTGTTTTATATTTTCTAGAATAATCAACTTGAAGATTACCATATTCTGTTACTTCTAACTTTATTGTTTCACCTGGTTTACCAGCAATAAATAAACCTTTAGAAAAATCATGATCACCTTCTTTTCCACTACCTTCATCTAATTCCTTATTAAATGCATAATTAAATTTCTTATCAATTCTTTCTTTTGGTCCACCTTCCACTTTCTTAAAGTTACCACCCTCACTTGTATCTAATTTAGTGAGTTCCATTCTATCCTTAATCTTTTGAATTATATTAGAGATTTCAGATTTAGGCTTAGAATCAGCTTTTAATTCTGCAAATGTAATTTCACCATTAGGAGTTTTAATAACCAAAACATATCTACCAAAGTTATTTCTTAAATCTGCAATTTGAGTTTGTGCATCTATTTCATCTTTAAGTTTTTTGAAATCTGCTTTATCTTGTTTAGTATCTAATGGAAAATTAGTTATACGGTCTGCCTCTGCTAATCTTTCTTCAGCACCTAACTCAGAAGTACGTTGATCTATTATATAATATATTTCAGTTGGTTCACCTTCAATATTTCTAGTACCAACAGTATTATATTCTAACTCATCAAACTTTGTCATCTCTGATCTATTCTTAGGATAAGCAACACGACCTGTAAAAATATCAACACCAATTTTTGTTTCATCTACTAAATCTGTAAGTTTCATTTTTACAGTTCCATCCTTAGAATCTTTTATTAAGTCATCAAATTTTTGTTCTAATAAATAAGCAGCTGCATAATTTGCTTTTATTTTTTCAGCAGCTCTAGGATCTCCTTTTGTTCTAAATATAGCATGAGCTTGTTCATTAGTTATTTTTAGTGGATTTATTCTTTTTTTACCAGTAACATCTGTTAGTACAGCATTATCAGGACTTTGAAGAACTGCTATCTCTTCATTACCTAACCATAATATAACTCTATATTTAGCACCACCTTTTTTTATTTGTTCATTTACTTTATAACCTTGAAATTTAACACCAGGATCTAAGTCTTCCACTTCTTTCCCTTCAACTGTAGTTTCATAGTCATCACTTCTTTCAATAGATATTTCAAAATTATCTACCTCTTCTGGTTTCATTTCCATTATTTCTCTAGCTAAATGTATTCTAGCTTCTTCACTATCAGCAAATAATGTTCTACCTTCAACTTCAGGATTCCAAGCATAAAATTGTAAAGGTTCTAACATTCTTAATCTAGTAACTTTATCAGCTGTTAGATCTATATTCTTTTTTTGTTTTTGTGAACCTAGTCTTCTTTCAACAGTCCAACCATCTTGTGTAAAATCTCCTTGATCTATATGTTTTATTTTACCAGGTTCATCAACACTTTCCACTCTTAAGTTATCATAAGTTTCAACATTATCTTTTGTTGATTTAACTTGCCATTCATTTCCTTCTCTATCTGTTACAGTATCTCCTAATTTAAGTTGTACAGTTTCTTCTTCACTAAGTTTAAATGGAAACTCTTCTGTTTCTCTAAGTTTTTTTCTTAGATCATCCATAGCTTTCTCTGCTTCATCTTTATCCAAATAATGATCTTTAAGAAATTTTCCTTCTGGATCTAAAGCTTTATATGCATCATGTGCATTATCACCATTAAAGGTTTGTATTTCCCAATACATATCATTTTTTTTAGTAAGCTTATTGTAAGTTTTAAATCTAATAAGTCTTATACCAATTTTCATTGAAAACTCTTCATACTCATCACTCTCTAAAACTTTCTTTACTTTTGTTTTGTTGTTCATTACATTGTCATATAATATATCAACAACATCTAAACCTTGTTTATTAGCAATCTGTACAATTGAAGCTAAACCTTGATTAGCAGTTAACCATTGATCAAAAGTTGTACCTCTTTTTTTAGCTACACTTAATCTTTCATATATAGCATATGCATTCTTTCTTGCTCTTGCATAAGGAGCACCCCATTCAGATTTTATCCACTTATTAATATCCCTTATTAAAGGTCCTTTATTTTTATCAGTAGATTGTGTCCATCTATGTATATATTCATCATGTAACTTATCAAGCATTTCAGCAGTATTAGTATCTTCTTTAAGAAACTTATTTAAAGTATCTGAAGTTGTTACTTGAGTTGGTGATTGTCCAGCATTTTTAGCAATGTCATCTAAATCATCTTGTGTTAAATCATCTCTAATTTCTCCTTTATCTATTTTTTCTTTATCTATTTCAGCTTCTTCTCCTACCTTTACTTTTTCTTGAGATTTTTTATCTGCCTCTACTATTAATTTATGATTAATTCTTTCATCTTGAACAATTTTCCAAGCTGCAGGATTTTCTTTTGCAGTAATTGCATTTATTCTACTATCTTCACTGTAATAATCTACTGGAAGTACTCCTGACTGTATAAATATTTTTGATTGTTCAGCATCTGCAAAGATTCCTTTTTTAGCTAATGCTGCTAAAAATTGTCCACGCTCTTGTTTGTTTATAAATGTTTTTAATTTTTTCTGTATATTATATTGTTTCTTATTATAATTCCAGAGTTTGCTCATTGTTTCTGCCATAAGATCTGAAACTTCAATAAGCATATCAGAATCATTTAACACTTGAGAAGCTTTATAATAATCAGCCATTCTACTATTTAAAGCCTTACTATCAATAATCATTTGAAAAGCTTCTTCTATTTTATCTTTTCCTGCCATACGCCCATTACTTACTGATGCAATGTGCTCTAAATATTCAGTGAAAACTTTTTTAAGCTTTCCTTCTTTTCTTTTATCAAACTGACCGTCTTTTTTTATATTATCTTTTCCATAGAATATTTCAATATATTTATTTAAGATCTCTAATCTTTTCTTTTTATTCTTATGTTGTTCTTTTAATGCCTTTGGAGCATTCTTTGCAGGTGGCACTTCTATTTCCTCATTTAATATTGTTATTTCTGAGATAAGAGAAGCTTGACTTGTTAAAGCTGCAATATCATTAGCTGCTATTTTATCTACAGCAGGATCCATAGCAAGTTTATCTAATATTGATTCAAATCTTTCTATAGATCTTTCATAAGTATTAGTGGAAAACATTAACATCATCTTAGCTTGTTGATATGCTCTTTGTCTTATTGCTTCTTCAGCCCATGCTTTTGTACCAAAATCAAATTTATCAGGATCATATGGATTTATATATTTATCTTTTAAATTATCATATTGATTTTGCATATGATCTATTCTTTCACTAATTCCTTCAAATCTTTTTCTAATATCTTTAGGACTAGCCTCTGTTTCAGAAAAAGCACCAACTAGTTCTGTATCATCCATATTAAGATAAGCTTGAATATGAGATTTAAATTCATTAGCTTTTCCTAATTCAATCATTGAATACAACTTACTAAATATAGCCTGATCTTTTGAATCCTTAAAGTTGAGTATCCTACCTTCATAAGATGCTGCTATCATTTCGTTATTTAATTGTTTTTGAGTAAGACCGTCTATTTTTGTGAGGTCAAAATATTCTAGAGGATTAACCCATAACTCATTAAGAGTATTTACAGAATTTGTAATATACTTTTCTTTTTCTTTTTGATAATTTACATATTTTTCTTTGTCTGTTACATATGTATATGCTTGAGGCATATATTCAAATAGAATTTTTTGAAATGGTTGGACTGCACCACCCATTAAAAAACCAGACATAAAAGTTTCAAAAGTTACACCTTCACCATGAATAGCTGCAGCATAAGCATCTTTAAATCTAACAACACCAGAATCTCTTACAGATTCTACATTAGCAATATTTAAATCTAATGAGGTTGACATAATCTCATCAAATAATCCATCATAATAATATCCTGTACCTGCAGAAATAGATTCTTGTGCTAATTCTTGAAATCCTTCTGCAAAATTAGCTGTAAGATATCTGAGTCCTAGAGCACCTGCACCTTTAAATCCATTTTTCCAACCAGCATTCCAAACTCCTTTAATACCTGTTCCAGCATCAAAGAATGCTTTTTCTGCTCCAGCTTTAGATCTAAGAATCCTACCACCAGCACCCTCCATGGTTTCATCTAAAAGTCTTCCTATAGGTTTAAAACCTCTTAATGCCCCATCTAATACAAGCTTATTACTTAACCATATAACTGGAAAGTTTTTCCAAGAAGTACTCCATCCTGCACTTTTAGATAAATAATCTATTGCATCCCATTCTTCTTTTGATAATTCTGCACCTCCATTTTTTTTCAATGCTTCTATATAGTAATGTTCTCTTTTTTCTAATTCTACTAAACCACCTTCCAATTTAGATTCAGCCCATGCTAAGTTCATCATTCTTAAATCTCTATAGAATCCTCCAAAAGTTTTAGAACCTTTGGCTAAATTAGAAAGATTTTTAACACCATTTTTTGTAGAATTTACTTTACTTAAAGCATATGATGTTTCTGGAGCTATTCCAGACATCACCCATCTTCCTGCTCTTGCTGTATATGTAGTACCTTTTGCAAAGTTATAAAAATCTCTTGCTTTATCAATAGTACCTAATTCTTGTAAAAAGTTATGAGTATAATTTGTTGCAGTTCTTCCAATATCATTAAGTTTATCTGCAGCAGTAAACAATCTTTTTAAATTTCCTGCAGTTCTTAATGCAGCTAATTCACTTGCTACACCACCTGATAAAACAGTTAAACCACCAAGTGCAACTTCTTCTACAAAAATACTACTAATAATACCAGCTGTATAAGAACTATTTAAAAATAAATCATTAACAAAACCTGCAACACCTCCTCTAGTAGAAGAAGCTACTCTCATTGCATCTCTCATAGATTGCCCTCCTACAAGATCTGTTTCTAAACCTTCACCAGTAAAATAGTCACCTATTGCTCTCCAGCTACTAGTGAATGCTGGACCAAACATATCTCCCCAAGCTCCCATAGTTCTACCCATATCATCCCACCATGTACTATTTTGATTATAGTATGTTTCATTATCTTGAAATGGATGAAAGCCTATATCTTGAAATTTAGGATGTCTAAAATATCTGTCAGCATTCATCTGTCTTTTACCATAAATAATAGGTTGTTTATAGCCAGCAGGAGTACCTGTAGAATTTGCATTTGCTTCTTGAAACTTTTGAGAAGCAGCAGCTTCTCTTCCTTCAGGTGTAGTAAAATCTGGCATACCAGATGATGTTGCAAATGGATTTCTATTTGGAGAAGAATGCCCTGGAAAACCATCTCCTATATCAGGAATTTTTGGTAAAATTGAATTAATACTATAAGAAGCTGCTTCAATTGATTTTCTAGTATTAGGATCTACATCCCAATTATTAATATTTGTAATAGAAGATGCTACAAGCTTATCATCTATTTCATCCATTTGATGCATAGACAAACCTTGATTTGTTGTACTTATAGGCATAGTACCAGGAGGAACCTGGGGTTTAGGTGTAGCTGAAACTTGCGGGTTTGCTACTTCATTATTTACGTTTTCTTCCGCCATTGGTTATTTTTTATCTTTTTCATCTATATCAGCACTTCTTAATTGGTATTGAACTGCAGCATTTTGATACAATAATTCTTGAGTTTGAGAATATTGTTCATTTAGTTTTTGTCTATCAACAACTGATTCTACTTTCCTGGCTGGATCAGGTTCAAAGTTTCCTGTTTCAGGATTATATCCATACATAGTAATACGTTCCATATATTGCCCATTACCTCCAACAAAATATATAACCTCTCCTCCTCCTTCAATTGGAACTGGTTGATATGTTTTTGCAGAACCATTGTCTATAATGATCTGTAATGCATCAGGTCTATTTCTAGACATATTTTTAGGATTGTTCATTCTATCAAACTCTTCACGAACTAGAACAGTTAATTGACCATTTTTTCCCTCCATTAATTCTCCAAATGTTTTTTTCTTACCATCAACATCAAAGCTAAGATTTTTATACATATCTAATTCTTTTTGTGGAAATGATAAGATATATCCTGAATAGTAATCATGCTCTCCAGTTTGTTCATTTAATACTCTACTTTCTGCACCTCCCATATATTGAGACCATTCTACATTTACATTCATGTCTTCTCCTTCTGAATCAGCATTTAAAAAATCTCTTAACCAATGACTTTTAAGAAATATTTTTGCAGCTGCATCATCTGTAGTTTCTTTTGGAAATTCAATTTGATAGTTTCCAAATTTAATTATTGCTGTAGCATCAGGAGCATTTAAAGCTGCTTGTAAAGACATGAAATTATCTAGACCAGCTTCATTTTCATGAAACGTTAAACTGTTTAAAGGTGTATAATTTTTTGGAAAAATCATTTGATCCACTCCTAATACTTGATCTTGAGCATATAAATCATTAGTTACATGAGGTGTAGGCCATTCTCCATTCTTAGCTTTCTCATGTGTAAATACAGTATTAAGTTGTGTATGCATATCTCTATAATGACCATCTAAAAGTTCTTGAGCTTTCATTTGATTAAATTGCCATCCCTTCTTATTATCCCAATACCATACCTCTCCTCTTAAACTATTCTCTCTACTCATAAAGTTATTTGCATTAGGATCATCAAATGGTGAATGTCCTTCTTCATTTTTACCACCATTACCATAATATGAATTTAAATAATTTGTCATATCTCCAACTGCATCATTATTATGAATTACTTCACCAGTAGGACTAATTGTAGCAGTTGCTCTACCTTGCAATTGCATTATACCCATATTTCTATATTCATTTGGTGCTAAATGTATTAATTCAGAACCATGTATTCTATCACGGAAACTTTCATTTCCTGTATAATTTTCATCAATTAGCCATGGAACTTGTTCTTCTATCCAATCCCAATGATTTTGACCATCAGCTCTCTTAGCATCAGCAGGTGCAAATATATCAGCATCTGTAAATCCATATCTAGATAAATCATAATAACCTTGAGATACAACCATATCTGCATATCCATTTCTAGAATTAATAGCATATTGAGAATTTGGTTCAAATTCTTTTAATATATTCAAACCTTGTAATTCTATCTTTTTAAAGTTTTCACTAACTTCAGGAAGATATGCTTCTGTACCTTGAATCTCCATATTAAGAGATCCTAAATCAGATAATAAATCTTTACTCCATTTACCTCTAAAATTAGTTCTTAATGGAATTGCCGGTCCACCTGCTTCAGGTGTTACATATTCTATATCTGAATACCAACCATAACTTCTTTTATATATTTGTTGAAGTTGAGAATAATTTTCAGGTTTTAAAAAATAACCTTTAGCTTCTTGTAAACTAACTATATTAGGATTATCAGGATCTTTTGAAATATCAAAACCACCTCCTTTACCACCACTTAATTCTTTAGCAGCATCTCCTATTTGATTATATATGGTTTCTATAAAGCCAAACATATATTTTGTATTATCTTCATATGCAGTACTTAAAGCTCCCCATTCCTGTGCAATAACATCAACATCTTCCCATTCACCAGTAGAAGAAGCATCTCCTGCACTTGTCCAATTACTAAGAATTTCATTTTTAATATCCTCACGTTTACTACTACTGCTAGAAGGATCCTTACTCTTACCTTCATTCTTCAATCTTTGAAGTTCCATATCATTTGCATGCTTAATCAACTCCATATTCATGTCATGAATTTTTTCAGCTTCAAATTTAGCAGATTCAAATGCAAGTTTCTTTCTTTGAAGTTCTGCTTTATTTACTTCATATACTTTTTCAGAAGTTCTTGTTGCATACTGAACAGCTGTACTATACATATCAGCTCCTAATTCGCCATACATATAAGCTGAGTATGCTTGATTTGCAAATGCATTATCATTATCTGTTGGAGATTTTTGATCTAAGATATGTCCATTTAACATATCTCTAGTTTTTCTTTTTAATTGTAGTTCAACATTTTTCTTAAATAAATATTCATCTTCTACACTACCAGGCTTAATACCATACTGTTTTTTATATTCTTCCCATTGGTCCACAGTTAATGCATCACCTTTTAACTCTATATCTAATTCAGCTAATTGTACAATTTCATCTTCTGTATTTATTTGCAATTGATCATTTCTCCATGCTCTTTTAGCAGCTCCTATATTTCCTCCAAAGCTTCCTTTATTTGCTTCTGCCCATTCTCTCTCTGCAACTTTAGCTTTAATATAATAACCTTGTTTAACTTTTGGATCATCTTGAAATGCTTGTACTAAAAATTCCATAGGTGCATTTCTATATTTAGTTTCTCCATTTTCATCTGTATATGGAATGCTAGTCATACCCATACCATTTGTATGTTGTACCATATAGTCACCCTCAAAGGTTGTATACTTTATTGACATTGCATCACTAGTATCACCATCACCATTTGGATCAGATAGTAATCTTTGTCCTTCCATAAATAGATTTGGATTATGATGAAACTTTGGCATTTGAAAACTTAAAGCTTTTTCATCAGGTGCATTTATAAAATCTTGCATTTCATAATCCATCCATACATCACCATCTCTCCAATAAAGTTCACGTCTATCTCTATTAGTGGAGTTCTTATACCTTTCCATTTTTCTTTTTTCACTCTGATAACCTTGAGTATACATTAAGTCTTTAACTACTTGCTTGTCTTCATAAAAAGGTCTAAATAAAGCTTTTGCTGTTTCAACATTTTTACCTAAAGAAAGATCTAATCCACTAACTTGTTTTAGCTTATTACTAAGTTGATTAGCATATTGATCACGTTTAATTTTATTGTTCTCTCTAGATAAAGGAGCATATACTACTTGGCCATATAAATCATTTATAGCCTCATAATTAACATCATACCTATCTTGTCTGATCTGTAATACGTCTTGTAAAAACTTATAGTCAGGAGTAAAAGGCTCTAACTGAGGTATATAAGTTTGGATTTGTGGTAAATAACTAGCCATATATCAAAAATACTAAAATTTTTTAAGTTTTTCTATTAATAATAATACACTTTTAAGGTGTACTAATATGTGTTTCTTTTTACAAGTTTCCTTTTTGGTCTCTCTAATCCAAATCTAACAATAGGTATAAAGGGTGTTTCAGAGCCATATGCTTGTGTAGGTAATGTTTGTGTTAAAGGTGTAGTATTTAAACCTCCACCAGGGTACATTGATTGATTTGCAATTATATCTGCATAAGGACTAACTTGTGTTTGTTGTGTACCTGTTGTTGAATTTAAAATATCTAGTGTAGTAGCATCACTTATTCCATCCTCTCCCATATAAGGTTCAAGTTCTTCTAATACCCCTAACTTTTGTTCTAAAAGATCATCTTGATTCTCTTTACTTGGATAAAACGCTTTAGGATCTGTTATATCAATTATACCACCAGTTGATGGATCAATATCAAACTGAGGATAAGTCATATTTAAATTATGAGTCTTTGCTCTATTAGTATAAGCATTTTGTAATTGCTTTGTAATTTGCTCATTAGCACCTCTTAATGCATTATCATAATTTTCTTCAACTAACATTGTCTTATCATACAGATTAGATAACTCTTTTTTATTAGCTTGCTGAGTTCTCATTTTAATTTCTGCATTCTTAGTAGCAACATCATTTGAAATTTTTGCATTTTGATTATCTACATTAGCCATTGCATCTGCAATTTGATCTGCTGCAACACCTTGAGCTTTAGCCTGTACAGCAGCAGCTCTTTGTGGTCCAGCAAAAGTAGATGCTGTATCTGCAGCAATTGCAGCTTGCTCACCTATCTTAGCAATCTGTCTTGTAGGATCTAAGAACACTGGATCTATTAAGTTCTCTTGATAAGTAGTTCCAATAGGATATCTTTTCTTTAAACTAAATTTATTATCAACAGCATTTATTATTCCTAATTGATCTTGTAACCAAAACTCAGGATCTTTTTCTTCTATTTCTTGAACAGCTTCTTCTATTTCTTCAGCTTCTCCACATTGACATCCTGTTCCATCTTCTTTATATGGTATCCAAGGTTTACCTTCTGCAGCACATGCTTGTTCTGCTGCTGCAGCATCTGGACATTTATCATGTTCAGTAGTTACAGTTTGTTGATTATATGTATTACCATAATAACCATCAGCACTAGAAATATTTCCACTTGCCCCTAATTCTTCATCAGCTACACCACTAGCTTCAAAACTAGTTCCTTCTAACATATCACCATATTGACTATCTCTTGACATCTGATCCATTACTATATAGAAATTCTGCATTTCTTTTATATCAGACTCACTCATTGCATCACCTTCATAATCATGATTATCTTTTAAATCTTGAATTGTTCTGTTATATTTCCAATTAACTTCATTTTGATATCCTTCTCCATCCTCATTTTCTATTTTATTACCATCAGCATCTCTTATATATTTTGTATCCCAATCTTCACTATTTAAATACTCATCATCATAATGTTCTGATAAAAGACCTTTTTGTTTCATGTCTTCATAAAACATCGTATTTAATCTTTCTTTATCAGCATCACTTAATTCATCTAAATTCATGTGTTCTGAATAGTTTTGATAAAATTGATTTCTAAATTCATTCCATTCTTCACTTTCCCAATTTTCTGAAAGATCTGTTCTTCTACTAGATGGTACTTCATCTCCTCCTTGATAAGTTGGAACACCTCCATAAATAAATTCTCTTAAAGGATTAGATGCAAATGGATTTCCTCCCATTTGTGCCATAGGAGTTGGACCTGTTGCTGCCACTCCTGGAATACCTCCAGAACCAGCAGGATTTGTTGATCCTTGTCTTGTTCCGTATATTGGTGGTCTTTGTGGAGGTGGTGGTTGTGTAGCTTGATGAAACTTATTAAATATTTGTTTTGTTTCTATATCTGTTATAGGAGCCTCTAAACCTTGTTGTGCTTGTTGTAGTTGAGCATTTGCTTGATCTATTTTTAAAGCAAATTCTTCAGGATCTATACCCTTTAGTTTTAAATAAGGAAATGCTGCTTTTGGAACACCTTCATCAAATCCTTTTTTAGCTTCTTGAACAAAAGCTAAATGAGATAATTTTTTCTTATTTTTATCTAACATATACTCTGCAGTATTTGTTGCAATTTTATCAGAATGAGGATCATCTAATGCTCCAATAAATTTATTTAAATTATATTTTTTTGAAACTTTTGCAGGAGTCATTTTCTTTTTAGAATCAATTCCTAATTCTTTTAATTCTCCTTTATTAAGTTTCATTGATCTTGTATCAGAAAAAATAAATGATTGCTCAGGTAAATTTAATGGAGTTCCTCCACTATTATGTCTATTACCAGCTATATTATATAATTCAAAAGAACCATCATTATTAAGATCAGTTAAAGCTGTTTCTCCTTTTTCTGCTTCAAGATTTGCTTCATCTCTAGGAACAGGATTAAGAGTATTATTTGTAGTTCCTCCAGATGGAAAAAATGGAACATCTCCATTAACTCCTGATGGAGAAAATTCAGGAAATGTATTTAAACCATAACCACGTTGTGTACCAGTTTTAAATCCTCCCATCTGCATAGGTTTAACAATTCTACCATTTGAAACTGAATACCCTGGAGGTAATTTATTTATTCTTACTTTTGCCATAATTATATAAATTCTATTTCTGCTCCTGCAGCTATTAATTCTTGTATTGTATTTTGATCTAAATCTAAATCATTTAAATGTTGATCACCATCATCATATTGTCTATTTCTTAATTGTTGTGTTCTTCCACCATCTTGTAATACTTGTTGTCTAATTTGATTAATAGGTACAGTATCTACTGGTAATATATTAGGTGGTCCTTGTTGTTCTGTTTGATCAAATTGATTTTTAAGTCTATCTAAAACATCATAAGGAATATGTTCATTTGAATTTGGAGCAAAAGGAACTGCAAAATTTGGATCATGTTGCAGTATCATATCAATCAATCTCATATTTCTTGGATTAAAAGGATCTATAGGATCATAATCATCATAATAAGGATCAAAATCTCCACCACCTTGCTTTTTATATTCTGATATAGGAATTCCTTCATATGGCATATCTTTTCTTTTCTTTTTAGACCATTTTGATTCTGGATCAGTATAAAACTCTGGTGTTTCATAAAGCTTATCAGCATGATGACCTGCATATATTGGATAATATCCTTCCATATTACCTTGTTCTAAATTTCCAATGGCTTCTTCCATTTGATTTTCATTTACATTAGGATTAAAAAATGTTTGTCCTGTTTGAACATCTTCTATATGCCAATTACCATCAAGATAAAACCCTTTATAATTTGTATTGCCAACATCTATATTATATTTTTCTTCAGTTGGTATTCCTGATTTATCATAGTTAAATGATTTTTCAGGATAATTTTCTTTTGTAGCCCAATCAGATCCAGTCCAATACATATGTTCTGGAATATCAAGAGTTTCAATTTGATCTTCTGTTAAGTCTTGATTCCTGATCATTTTATCAAATTCTAATTGTGCTTCTTTATTAAGAATAGTTTCTCCAGACATTCCATCTACTTCTGGTGCTCCCATTGTACTACTTTTAGTTGTATTCCCACTACTTCCACAACCAATTCCAAAAAACAAACAATATGGTGATTCAGATTGTTCATATCCGCCTCCACCCCAGCCGCTATATAAATCTCCACCCCAATCTCTATAGTCTTTTGGCATTTTATCCATAATATTACCAATTGGACTAAGTACATTTTTACCAACCCAAGTATCACTTACATCACCTTTACCTACACCATGCATAAAATCAAGAAATGCTAAAGCATTTGCACCTCGTGCAGCACTACCTAAACCTGTTCTAAGAGTTTTTGCATGAGGACCATTAAACATTTGCCAACCCTTTTTAACAGCTGGTCCAAGTGCTTTATTCCATACTGAATTTACACCTTTCATACCATATTTCCATGCACCCATCCAAGCAGCTAAATCTGCCGCTTTATTTACTAGTGGTGCAGGACTTCCTGTTTCCCATGATTCAGCAAGACCAGCTGGAATTTCTTCTGCTAAATAGGAATACCATAATGGTGCAGCCATAGGTGTAAACCATTGACCAATATCTACTGCACTATTCCATCCACTATCTTCTCCAAATATATCTTGACTACTTACACCAAATATATTATCATCACTAGAAAGACTAATATTGTCATACATGCCTGATGTTTGATCTGCAATTTGTCTTATACTAGTTGGCATTTGATTATGATATTTTAATGTTTCTTCTGTTATACCATATTGTTCTTTTTCTTCATCAGTAAAATTATCTATTGTAAGTTTTTTAAATGGATTTCTTGTAAGATTCTTTTTAAATATTAATCTGTTTATATCTTGTTGGGCATCCTTCATCATAAATTCACTATCAACCCAATCATTTTCTTCTTCACTCCAATAACTATCAGGAACACATGAACCATCATATCTTCTCGTATATCCTGGAGGACATAAATCACCTTTTATTTGATCAGGATTATCAGAATATTCTTCTCCTGTAAATAAATTTACAACAGGTGCACTTTTAAAATCTTTCCAAGCTTGTTCTGGATCACTAAGTAAAGTAATAGGACTTTTTAACCATGGTTCAATTTGTGTAGCATGTTTATTATGTTCATCAATCAATTCTTGCTCTTGTCGTATATGATTAGAATTTTCAGGATTAAAATATTTACTACTATTAGGACCAGGTAATACAGGAGGAGCATTAGAATATTCATGAAGACCTTGAGTATCTATACCAAATTCAGGTAAATATACATTTGTATTATCAATTTTAGCATAATTATCTGAATAAAATGGACTGTTATAAAGATGTGGATTATCTTCTTGATATTGATATAATTCATTTTCCTTTAAATATGGATCTACAGTAGGATTTAATATTTTTCTATCATCACCTTGTCCTACTAATGGAATATCCTCATGTGTAAACCATCCTAAAGGTATATCATCTCTTTCACCATGTTGATCAGATGCCATTGAATAAGCATATCCTGGATAATTAATATCTGAAAATACTTGATGCCAAAGAGTATCACCTTCTGCAAAACGATTATCATCATTTAACTGATAATACCAATTGTAATAGTCAAGCACATCCGGATCAACTATCATATCTTCAGATATTAGTTTATCATAATCTTCTCCACCATCTTGTAACTTCATCATTCCTTCAGGTCTTTTTTTATTTACTGGAGGAGGTGGTATAAAATTACTTGGATTTGGTCTAACAGTGTCAACTACCATACTATCTGAAAGATTACTAGTATCTCCTTTTATCATCGCGTTTTTTCTGTTTACAAAAAAGTCATAACAAGGAGTACCAGGTTCACATCTAGGATCTAATGGATTAGAAGGAGTAGGTTTAATATTTATAGTATCACTAGGATTATTTAAAACAACTTGTGCAGAAGGTTTTACTTCTTCTCCATCTTGAAATTTTATATTTAATCCTGCTCCAAGAAATGGTGATCCTGTATCAACATTGTATCCGCCTTTTACAGTAAGAGGTCCATACCCTCCTTCAATTCCAAGATTAATTCCTGAGTTACTATCATATTCTCCATAACCACCTACATTAGCTCCTGGATATAGAGGTGCATAAGGATCATTTCCTATAGTAATTGGATCACCAGTATATCCAGCTGATAGTTTTCCTTTATAGAAGAGTTCTGGATTTATAGCTCCTTCTGTAGCAGCCATTAAATTAGTTTGTGCTCCAGCTTCTCCACTTAAATTAAAACCTAAACCACTCTGACTTGTTTTTCCAACATGACCTTTAAGACCTCCTTGTAATAATGCATCATCAAGATTATTTCCTTCAGCACCAATAAAAGCTGAAGCTCCTACATCTTTATAAGGATCATTACCACATCCTGCTCCTTTACAACTGCCAATATTAGCAAAATTATAATCAGCTTCAAGTCCTCCACCTTGTTGATGTATAAACCTGCTTAATTCAGTACCATATTTACCTTGTCTAGATCTAACACGTTTATTTTGAAATCTTGCTCCTGTATTAACATCTGTATCTCCTCTATTACCTTCATCTTCAGCAACTGCAAATTGATTATCTCCTAAAGTCCACCTCTTCATTCCTTCAAGTCTCTTTCTTTCCTGTCTTTGTTCTAGCATTCTATTAACAGGTTTACCAATATTAACTATACCAGCAGCAGTTTTATCAAATATCTGCATACCTTTGCTATCCATAAACCTTCTTCCTTTATTATAAGTATCTGTTGCCCACTGATTTGTTGTTCTTTTTCCTCCAGGTGTACTATCATCATCTTCTTCAACTATTGTCTCTTCTTCATTATCTATTATTTCTTCTTCACAAACAGGACAATCACCATCAACTCTTTCTGGAACTACTCCATTACATGGTGGACATGGATCAGTAGCTGGTAGATCTTCTTCTTCTACAACATTTCTTGGTTGTATTTGAGGTTCATAATCCATAGCTCCATGATCAACATCTCCATATCCCCAGCCTCCCCAAGCTCCTTGTGTATAATCTCTTTCTTGTTCTAAATAAGGTTCTGTTTGATCTGGTGGATTTTCTGTTTGACTTGTATATAAATTTCCTCCACCTTGATAATGACTTATAGGATTTTTAACATCCATTTGAGAACGTGGAGATCTTCTTCTTTGTCTAACCCCATATTCATTAAGATTTTCTGATCCTAATTGAGCTTTAGAAATAAATCTTTTTAATACGCTTTCAGCAGCACCTCCATGTCTTTGTGTTGGAAGTTCATATGTAGAATAAGGATCATCATCTACAGTTAAATGATCATCCATCCCTTCATATGTACTTGCAGTATATGTTTGTCCACTTGTATGAGTTAGATCTCCTTCATCATCTTGTGTTAATACATTTTCTAAACCCCAAGGATCATCTTTAAATTCTTGACTAGTAGGATCAATATCTTTCATTCTGAATCCTAAATAATCTGCATCAGGATTTGCTGCCTCTGCTATATCACCTTCTAATGTTGGATCTCCTTCAAGATTCCATTCCCCTGTTTCTTGATTATAAGTTCTTTGACCAAATAATTCTGGAGCAAGTGCACTTCTTTGATCTAACATTTGACCAGTATAATATTGAGTTTTTTCATCTTCAGTCATCATTTTACCTGTCTGAGGATTAACATACATATCTTCATCTGTAGTATTTGTCCATGATTTTCTTTCATAACTTTCTGGATCAGTCTCTATAAAGTTTTCTCCTTTAAAACTGTCAACTGTACCAGACACTGCAGCAAATACATCAAGCATATTTGTATCACCTACACCAGCAAATCTTGATATATGAGGAACTGGAGAAGGAACATTCTTTCTTTGAGGGCCTTGATAATCTTCATTAGATATATTCTGTCCACTAAATCCTGGATACTTTTTATAGAAGTCTTCTGAACCCCATACTTCAGATTGATCTCCATCTGTTTCAGTACCATCTTGATATATAAAATCATTTAAACCTCCATATTGAAAAGTAGGGGCTTCCATAGGTGGCATGCCTTGTGGAGACATAGGAGGCATCATAGGTTGAGGTGGTTGAGCCATAGATTGTGGAACAGGTCTAGCTCCTTGTGGTCCTTGTGGTTCAACACCAGGTATAGGTGGATCAGCAGGTTCATTAGAAAGAACTGGTTCTTTTGATAAAGCTTCTTCTAAATATTTGGCTTGCATAGCATAAGAAGCACTATCATCTTCAATGGGACCTCCTTCTTCAAAACTATCACATGTCATTCCAGCACTACACTTAAAATGATTTTTCCAACAATATCCAACACCTTCTTCCTTATCAACACAACTTTTCATTCTCTTAGCTATATCAAAAAGAGCACAACCTTTACATCCTGTTTGACCATCAGATTCTCTATAATTATTATTAGCTATAGCTGTATTTTCATTAGCTGCTTGTAAATTAGGTATTTCACAAGCAGAAGGACAAGCCTTAGCAGCTCCTCCTTTTTGATACCCATATGTTGCTTTATTAGCCATTAAAAAAACTTTATTATATATTATAATATACTAAATATTAAGGACATAATCTAATGATTATAACTTTCTGATATGATCATAAATATGCCTCCCTTTCTTTTTAGCATCTGTATAGTATAGTCTATTTATTTTATCAATAAAATTCTTGACTCCCTTTTCATCAATTGTATTGTCAAAATTTCCATCTATGTATTCATTATATATTCTAATCTGTGTAGTTAAATCAAAAGATCCCCCTGGAATACTTTGTTCTTTTGCTCCACCATGTTTCATTTTTGGGGTTCCTACTCCAAACATATTATCTTTTCCTATTTTATCTTGTTCTTGATGACCTTTTGGAAGCTCTACTTCATGTGAATATGGAGCATTAGGAAATGGTTGTAGCATCCAATTAAGTGATTCTTGTAAAAAACCTCTTGGTTCATACTCACCTTGGACATCTACTTTTCCAGGTTGATTTACATCTGCAACATCTAAACTATATATATCAAGAAAATCATAATAATTTGAAACTCTTTCTGAATAATTTTCTTTTTCAGGATTCCATGTTTGAGCTAAGTAATTTCTAACAAAATCTTGATCTGATTTTTCTTCTGGTGTAAGACTTTCTGTTCTGCTATTATATCTATAAGTAAGTATTGCTTGTGTAGCTATTGCTGATTTTTGAGGATCCATAAAATCTTTTTGTTCTGTTATACCTAATTTATTAAGTATTTTTTTCTCCATATCATCTAAAGATACATCCCATTTTATTTGTGTCCATCCTACACTATCATAAGGACCTTGTGCACTAAGTTTTTTCTTATTTCCTTTATAATCTATTTCTATATTTCCAATAGGACCATAACTATGATATTTTCTAATAACATCAGGATTAGTATCAGTATAACCAGATGCTTTACCTAAACCAAGACCCATATTAAGAACTTCAGGATTTATATTACCCATACCACTTTCTACACCATATACACCAAAGCTAGTTGGTATAATCATATCATAAATATCACTAGGAACTCCAGATCCTACTTCTTGAAGAACATTTAAAATTTGTTTTTTATTATTAACTAATGCATTTAAATAAGGTTGTGTATTTCTTTGAAATTCCATTTCTTCTTGTGCAGCATGTGAATTATAATCTAAAGGTTCTCCATTATTTAAAGTATTATTTTGAATTTTATTCTTATCTATAGAAATACTTACAGGATGATATTTTATGGTATTTATACTTCTCATAATACCTTGTCCTTCTCTAATGTTTCCTTCATCATCTTCATACCATCCAACATTAGAATATCTAAGATCATCAGGATATGATTTTAAATAATCTTGTGGGTCTACACTTCCTTTTTCTTTTTTTTCTTTTTTCTTCCATTCTTCATATGGATTATCTTTTTTCCATTGTTCAAATTTTACTCTATCATCTGGATGTAATGGAGTATCTAATGCTCCTTTAAATACAATCTGTCCATCTTGATATTGAAATCTATTTTCATTTTGCCAATCACCAACTCCAGAATTTTCGGGTAAAACATATACACTAGTTCCCTTTTGTATTGAACCAAGCAATTCAGTTAAATCACCACATTTCATATTAATACAACCATATGATTGTCTATTATCATCTGCACTTTTAGAATATAAAGATTTTTTTCTTTCTTGTTGTTCCATCCAATTAACCGTACTAGGTATACCATGAATAGACATTGATATATTTTCTCCCTCACCCATACCTTCATGTGTAAGATTAAAGGAAGGAACATTACGGTTTTGACCTGTTTCATCCCAATATCCTGAATCTGGATCTACATTAGATATAGTAAATATTCCAGCTCCTGTTTGCATATTACCTGCACTCCAATCATATGTCCATACTCTTTTACCATTTTTCCAAACCTTATCATCATCATTTATTTGACCATCTTGATTAATGTCTACAGGTTTTGTAACTGTTTGTTGATCACCAGGTTTCTCTCCAAGTAATACATTATAACTTCTTGTTGGTTTATTTTGTCCTGGATAATATAAATGTGTTTTACCAGCAACTTTATCTACAACTAAAAATGGATTACCAGAAGGTCTTTTAATAATTAATTTTTGCCCTGGATGAATATGTGTATCTTCATCTATACCATTATCAACCAATATTTGATTTATACTAGTCATATTTTCATTTGCTATTCCACCAAGAAAGTCATTAGGTTTTACTGTATATGTTAACTCTTCTATATTTTGCTCTGGAGCATTTTCCATTTCATAGAATAAGATCTTCTCTACATTTTGTAGTTTATTTATATCCTTATTATTATTTATTTTTCTTTCTACATTTCTCCACGGTCCTACAGCATCTTCATAATCAGGAGTGTTTTTATCACTATATACTGAATCTACTAATGTTTCTTCTTGCTCTATTCTATCTACAGATATATCATTATTTAAACCATTTTTTTCTAATTCAAATTCAGAAGGTATCCAAGCTTCTCCCTTAAGATTAGTTCTAAATTGACTACCTTTATATGAAAATATTTTATTTTTTCCTAAATCTTTTCTAGCTTGTCCAAATGCTTCACTAAATGTTTTAAAATTATCATATCCTTTTTCAGGTGTTGTTGTGTCAGAAATAGGAGTACTAGAGATGTTTATTTTAGCACCAGTTCTAACTTCTCCTGGTTTAGCTTTATATTCTGGATTTAATTCAAGAAGTTCAACCAGACTCATATTATGATCTCTAGCAATTTCTGATAAACTATCATCTTTTTGAACTGTATATGATTCTCCTCCTTTTTGAAGTTTTGGAACACCATCATCAATTAACCCATATTCAAATAATTCATCTTTTATAATTCCAGATAGTTGTCCTCCTTCTTGATATTTTTCTAATTGTTGCTGTAATCTTTCAATTTTTTTATCAGTTTTTTCATATTCTCCCCCTAAGCTAAATTGTTTTTCTTCTATTTGTTCTTCTGTATAATCTAATAATAATTGTTCAACAATATCTTTAGGTAAATTATTTAAAATATAATCTTCATAGGAAGCAGATTTACTATATTCTTCTGTAGCTTTTCTAAAACTATTAATATATTGTTCTGGTGTTTTATTTCTTTGTTCAGCATTTTCACCATATAAATTTGGAAATACTTCTTCTAAAGATTTTCCATCTCTAAGAACATAACCTAAATATTCCCTAGTACCTTGTCTCCCTATAAAATTAATTAAAGCAGCAATTTCTGTTTTATTATATGGAATATTTGTTTGATTTACATATTCATTATATACTTCATTAGCATCTGTTTTTAAACCTCTTTGATCATCAAATAAACTTCCATCAAATCTTTGTTTAAATATTTTATCTTGTTCTGCAAAATCTTCTGCAAATTCACTTCTTGATCCAAGAAATATATCAGAACTATCTAATTCTGAAAATCTTTGTCCATATAAACCAGTTGCAGTAGATTCAGGATTTTCTAATAATTGTCCATTTGCACTTTCAGTTGCCATAATACCAACCTTAAGTTTATCATAATCAACATGATAATTATCTATTCTATCATCACTAATTCTTAAAGGGTTTCCATCTAAATCAACATTATCAGGATCATAATACATTCTACCATATAGTTCAAAAGGTTTACCAACTAATTTTTCTGCTGGTATAGTATAACCTCCATCTTTTCCTTTTTCTCCAAATAACCATCCCGCCATTTGCCAAGGACCTTTTAATGGTATATCAAAATCAAATTCATCATAATAAGAAACATAAGGAAGTTTACGTTCTTTATCAAATCCTTTTGATATTTTATAATTATTCATAGCAAATCCTCCAGCAGAAGAATCTTTTATGTGTATATTATTTACTTCTTTTTCACTTTTTGATCTCTTTTTTATAAACTCATAATTTATTACATCTTCCCATATATCATCATCCCAATTAAAAGAAAAATATTTTTTACCTTCTTTTATTGGACCCTTTAAACCAGCAATACTTGGAGAAAATAATGATTCAGATATAGTATTATTTTCTGGTTCAAATCCTAAATATTTGTTCCAAAGATCTTGTGAAGATTGTTTAATATAATCAGATTGTTCTGGAGGCAGATTTAAATTTTCTCCAAAATTTTCCCATGTTTGAAGTTGTCCATCCCATTCAAATGGTAATTTTTCTCCTGCTATAAATTCTTTTAATGCATGATCTAAACTATATCCAATAGGAGTTACAGAATTTTTTAATCTTTCAGCCATTATACCTGGTTCTACTTCTCCTTTACTTTGAAATCTTATAAGTTCTGCTCCATATTTAGCTTTAGGTGCTTCAGATTTTTGTAACATTTTTTGAAGAAGATCAGAATTTTCTTGACCATAAGCATCTTTAAAAATCCTTAAGTCCCTCATTAAATTTTCATTACTATAGTTTTCTCTTTTAGTTGCATCTAATATTGCTTGTCCAGATACATTTATTTTTGAAGAACCTTGAGTATTTTTTAATTGTCCCATAAGTTCTTCAACAGTTTCTGAAACTTTAGGAACATATCTCCATTGATTCTTTCCAAAATGTCCAGTATCATCTTGTACTAAATTAAAGTTTTCTTTTTGATATTCTGCTGCAGGATCATCTGAATTAAGCCAATCAGTTTCTTCATTAAATGTATCATGTTTATCAGATTTTAAAAGCCATCCATCTGCACCAACAGAAGGTCCATGATAAAGACTATCATAGGGTTCAGGAACCCAACCTTCAGCACCCCAATAGTCAGATTTTTTTGCTTCTTTAAAGTTTTCAGGTTGACCCATAGCATCCCAAAGACCTTTCATATTATAATTAGGATCATCTGTTTTAAGATTTTCTGGTAGAGTATTTTGAAAACTTGTATAATTGTCTCTTTCTTCTTGCATTTGAGGAGTAAGAGTAATATCTTGCATATTTGGATTAGCTCCTGATCCATAAGGTTTTGTTTCTGTGTATGCAGCACCTGCTGGTTTAGGAACATATCTAGATCTTGTAGGAAGTGTAGGTGGAGAAGTTGGCACTCCATCTATAGTAATTGGATCTAATGTTACTGTTTGAGAATCTTTATAATATCTAAAATCTGGATTATTTATATAATCTAATAAATTATCATGCTTATAATTAAATCCTGGATCATTATACGCACCTGCTAATCTTCCAGGATTTTGAAACCACTTCATATCCTTTTGATTAATTGTAGATCTTATACTACCCCTATCATTTACAACATATATTTCACCGTTACCTGGATCTTGTCTTAAATGATCTTTACCTATTAAATTATATTTTTCTTTTATAGAGCCAGGAAGCATTTGCAAATCCTCATCTCTAAGAGTATAATGTAAAGGAGTTTTATCACCACGATGTTTCCAACCACTCCATGTATTTCCTTCTTTATCAAATCTTAAATCTCTTTGAAAACCAGTACCTATCCATTCTTCACGTCCATATTCTTTTCTTTCTTTAGGAGTCATATCAAACCAACTACTATATTGTCCTATAGAGCCTCTACCTCTTTTCTTTAAATCAGTTAGATAATCAGGTGTAAGATTAGCAAGTCCTGAATTAGCACTTCCTCTAGCATAAGTTCTCCAACCAGTATCTCCTTTATATTCAAGAGTATAAGATTGTCTACCGCTAGGTGTAAGTGTTTCTCTAACTCTCATATTACCTTTAGTATTATCAACTAAACTTGGCCATTCTTGTTTAGAATGCATTCTTACATCTTTAAAGATAGATTTATCTTTATATTTTAAATAATGATCAAGTTCATTTCTATTTATATCAAAATATCTTCTCTTATATTTTTTATCTTTATAATCATAATCTTCATATTCTGACCAATCTTTTGCAGGTTTATATTTCTTTTTATTCTTACCATACTTTTTAGTTTCCCATTCACTCTCTTCTTCTCCTCCTTTTTGTTTTTTAAGTTTTATTATATCATTTAGTCTACCTATAGGAACTCCTTGTTGTCCTACAAATTGATGAAAGTTTCCTTCATTAACATTAATACCTTCTGTTCTTATTGCAGGTGGAAGTTGATCTAAAATAGCTTTTTGATTAAGTAATATCTCTTTTGCTCAATCTGGATGACCTAATGGAAGTTTACTTCCTGTTGATGCTATGAATAACTTTTCAATATCATCTGGATGCATTATAGGAATATCATCAAAAGGATTAGTGGCAACTATATAATTATCTCCTCCAATAACAAGTCCTTTTTCATCTTTAGGAGTATTACCTATTCTAAAACTTCTAGGTTGAATAGGACTTCTAGTAAACTTATGAATATGTTCTTCTGCCATTTGTCTATCTCTTCCAAAATTCATTGTATTTTCAAATTGTCCTTTACGTTTTGTTCCTGTTCTACCAGGAATAGTTGTTGCCATTACTCTAAGAATCTGCTCATCTGTTAATCCTTTAAACATTGGAAGATTTCTTATTTTATCATTTAAATGTAAACCTCTAAATAAAGTTTCATCAGCTATAGATCTATTCTTTCCTTTTTTTATTCCTTTTAAAAACTGTTTTCCTAATTGTGCTTTAGGTAATTCTCCTCCTCCTTGTTCTTTTGTAAGAGTTTTAAATTCTTTTTTAAAGTTAGGATTTTCATATCTTCCTTCTTCTTGATTTTCTCTTGCTATATGTTTTAATGTTTCCATAATATGTGCATCTTGTCTACCATCATCTTCAATCATTCTTGCTTGTCCTTCAAGAGTTCTTGGATCATTATATACATCTTCTTCTGCTTGAAGACGTATTCTATTAACTCTATCATTTCTAATTTGATTTAACATATAATCTCTAACATTGGCAGGATATTTCATAACCTGTCTTTCAAGCTGAGGAATAGCTTCATTATCAAATGCAGTTTGTTCCATTAGTTCACCAATAGACATATTTTGCATCCAAAAGTTTGTTCTTTCTGGATCAAGAACATTTAAATACATATCTTTCATCACCATTTCTTTATCATCTATAAATCTTTGACTTAAAGGATTATCTTGTTTATAATTAAAATAAGATGTGTCTTCTATCATATCATAATCATAAGGAGCTAATGGAGCCATGTTTGGCCATTCATCATCTTTAGTATCTTCCCATTGGTAATAATGTTCTAATTCATGTCTAAGAACGTGATCTGGTTCATGTTCACCTATAAAAGGTGGTTGAGGACCTTCTACATCTTCAGGATTAATATATATTGTATTAGTCATATGATTATAATGTTGAGGATTATTATCCTGAAATACATTTACAAAACCTCCATCTTGAAAATGTCTAGGAAGGTTTTGTAAAGGAACTTCAAATACCTCATTACCTGGAAATATATAGTTAGCACCTGGCATCATAAGTTTTTGATTACCAAGATTATCTGTTCCATGCACAGGAAAGTCTACACCTTCCATAGTAATGTTACCTGAAGGTATTACATTATAAGGATTATTTTTATCCTTACTATTTCTTTTATATCCGTCTTTACTATATTTCATTATCTAAAAGATAGGTTAAGTTTTGTATTAACTAATTTAAGTAACATCTTTCTTCTATGAAGTTCTATTCCATTTAAATCTTGATCTTCTATATCATCTGTTGCTCTTATACGTCTTCTTAAGAATATGTTATTTACATAGTGTCTAATTTTTTTACGTTCAAGTTCTGGTTTAAAATGATTATGATAAGTGGCATTTAAGTCTTTAATATACCCATTTAATTGTGTTATCCATATAGGTTCATTAGCATCTCTATTTGCAGTTACATCCCAGATTCCATCAAATCTATATTTTTGTTCTACTTTGCTATATAAGATAGAAGTAAGGCCACCAAAAATAGCTGGGAAAATATCTATATTATTATAAAAACCAAATGATTCTTCATGTATAAGTCTTAATTGTCCTGTAGACTGTTCTGAATTATAAATTACAGCATCATCAAAATTATAAAATCTATCATGCCATCTATCTTCACATCCATAATTTAATAAACAACCTTCCTCATCATATTTAGGTGTATACGCATAAGCTTCCATTTGATATTCAATACTTCTAATTGAATTAACAGCTTGACCTACAGACTCTATAAGTTCTATTTCCCAAGGATATTGTATATCATAATAATTATTAAAGATATCACAACGTACATTATGTTTCCATGTTCCACCACGTTCAGTTGAAGCTTCTACTTCTGGTGGACTTTCTGACAATCTTATAGGAGGTACACATTCTTGTTTTCTACATTCTATCCAAATTCCACAAGGTTCACTTGATATGCAATCCTCTTCATCAGCTGGAATATCAGTACCTTGAAAATACATATCATATCCTGCTGGACATTTACATGAATCACATGGAATTAATTCTCCACCTTCAATTATAATTTCAAATGTATCATCACATTCAAAACAACTAGGATATTGAGTTTCCATGTATTCCATTCTAGGCCATATTGCTTGATCTAAAATTACTGGATGAAATTCAAGATTTGAATCACAAGCTGGTATACAAGCTTGAGGATAACCCATTATTGTAACATTTTCTATTGATGATCCATATGTTCCAGGTGGGTAACCACCATCAGCAGCCCAAGGACATCCAAAAGCTTGTGAATTATCTAACCAACCTCCTGCAAAAGCCCAAGCAGGATCTGCCTCCCATCCACATATAAATGCATGTGCAGCACCTAAATTATGACCCCATTCATGACCTGGTGTAAAAGTAGCCCAAGTTAAAGAAGCACTTTGATAACCTTCACCTATATCAAAATCTGTTTGACTTGTACCCATATTAGTACAAACACTATACATTCCAGTATTCATGGCTGCACCATACTGACTTACTTCATTTTCTACAAATGGTTGACATACTCCACCAAATCCACATGCTACACCAATGCTTCCACCATTAAACTTAAAAGTAGTAAATAAAGAAACTAAACCTGGATTAGTACTAGATAGTTCTGGAATACTTGTCCAATCATTTTCCATTAAAGGCCAAAGATCTTGTTCAAACCCGTATGGAGGCCAAATACCATTCCATGCTTGGAAAACAGGTGCCCAATAAGGATCCTCTATATTCCAAATACGGATAGCAACTAATTGTATTTCATAGTTTAATACTGCTTCTATTGGACTTCCATCTACATTTGCAAAATTTCCTGTATATATTAAATTAACTGCATCTATAATAGAATTTACCCAATCAATAACAGCATTATTATCTTCATCCATATCTTGCCATGAATAATAATCAACGTCAATAGCAACTCTAAGACATCCAAAAGGATCAGCAGACATTGAACTTAATGCTTTTCTTACTGTTGGAAGTATTGCAGGTGTACTATGATCTTCTGTAAATAATGGATTTCTATCATCCATTGGACATTGGAAATCTTTTATACTATCTTGTAATACTTTTCCTGGATCATGAGCATCCCATAAAACATATTTGTTTTTTTCTTCTTTAGTTTTTGCTCTATTTACAGTGTAACCATCTCGTGAAATCTCATAAGTTTTTTCATCTTTTTGTATTATTCCACATATTCCAAATTTTGTAAATGATATTGATCCGACCATATTATCTTGATCAACTCTATATATTATTGATTTAGGTGAAGCATCAGGAACATGTTTAGTTCCTTTTTGAGTCACTGTAAATAATTTAAAATCTTTACTTGCATTAGATTTAGCACGTTTTAAAGATAATGAAAGTGTTTGATCTCTTAAAAATGGAATAGTTAAATTAAATTTATCTGGTTGTGTTTTTCTAATACCTTGTAATGTATCATAATCCATTTGAAAAAATACATTATTATCTGGATTTGAAGTATAAGATGGACTATCAATATTTACCTTATCCAAAATAATATTTTCATCTATAGTTACAGGTCTAAAGTCTTCTGGATATAAAATTACTGGATCTTCATATTCGTATAAACAACATTCACCTCTTTCTTCATTCCATTCATAACCTTCAGGACATTGATCTAATTCACACATTTCTGTTTCTGGATTCCATTCATAACCTGGAGGACATTCTGGATCTTGATTTTTTGCTGTTTTAGTTGTAAGAAAATGTTTATGACTTGACATAGTAAGTTCTGGATGCCAATCATGAAATGAAATCCATCCTTTAATTTTAGGATCATAACTTACTGTCCAAGATATATCTGTAAAAAATTCATTATCTTCTATATCAATTGGTGTTACTACATCCTCTAATGTAGGTTCTACACAATCTATTTTTTTACATTCTACACAAGTTGGATCTGCTGGATAATCAACACAACCTAAACAATCATCTTCAGTTGCTGGAATATCAGTGCCAACTTGTACCATTTCATAACCTTCTGGACAAGAACAATTATATTCATAACTTACACCAGGTCTAGGAGGAATTAAATTATCTACAAAAATATATGCATTTGCATTCTCAGCTCCCCAACCAGGACATCCTTCTCCAATTGGCCAATTAGAATTACCAAGAGTACATTCAGTTAAAGATTGAATCTTTAATAATAACCATTTCCATGGTTGAGTTGGATTAAGAGTGTAATTAAAAGTTGTCCATTGATCAAAAACTGTAGCACCTTGAGTTATATCTCCAGATTGCCATAACAATTCTGCATCTGGATTAAAATCACAAACATAAGGATAACACATATTAGGATAAAGAGGATCATTAGCCTGCGCCATTGCATTCCATACACCACATTCTTCCATTCCTCCCCATATTTGTAGCTCAGCTGGTCTATCTGCACTTAATGCTAATCCAAAATAAGAATTCATCCATTCTTCAGGTTGTGCAAGATCAATTTGTCCTGTATATACAACACCTGCTGTCATAGGTGTAGGAACACCTGCAATATTTACTAATTCTTGACATGCACCTTCTTGCCATGCACCTCCAGATTGAACATTATTACCATAAAAAGATTGATTATATGGCTGATCTTGACCACATTTATAAACTCCACAAGTACAACAGTTCCAACCTGGACCTCCAAATGTTCCACATTGAGGATCATCATCTGGACCACTTGTATAGTATTTACCACCAAAACTATGAATAAGTCCAAGATAGGTTTTTTCACATGAAGCTGCTAAATTATTTTGAAGCGTATCACCTGCTTCTCTAGTATCAGGAGTTTGTTGTAGGTCCTGACACCCAACTGTATTACCATTTAAATCATTACAACTACCATGTTCTTGCATATAAAAAATATCCTCAACACCATCTTCATCCGGATCCCATACACCACTACATCTAGAACCTTTAAAACATTCTTGCCAAGGATCAGGAGTAAAGTTAAATTTAAACCCTTCATCATCTTGAAAACATGGATTCTCAACATATAAATCTAGATTCTCACCTCCTTCACCGGTTATTACAGTTTCTTCAACATCAGCTGGTATAATATCTTCCATACAACATTCTGTTTCATCTTCACTAAGTTCATATCCATCAGGACAAGTTAAGACTGGCTCTACACCATAACATTCTGTTTCATTAATTTCAAATCCATCTTCTCCAAATTCTATACATTCTATATTACAAGGTTCATAATCTTTTTTACAGAAGTATACTATATCATAATTAGGATCATATACAGACTGGCAACCTACACCATAAACAGGATTATCTGCAAACTTTGTTCCTTCCATTTCAGGAAATGCAGCTATTAATCTAGATGGTAAATATTTGTTAAACCATTGTTTTAATCCAGCATCAGCAATATTTGTAAGACCTTGTGTATAATTAAATATTTTACCTTGAGCTTGTGACATATAAAATACACCTGATGGAGTATTAATAGCACTACGTGCATTTTCACATGATCCATATTCATGTGGAAGATCTGCTGTAGTTATTTGTTGCATTGGTTCATTAAATAAACCTCCGTCACCAATAGTAAGTTTAGTTTCAAAGTCTGTAGATAGTGTATCAACACCTTGAAATAATAATGGAGCTGTATGAGGGAATAATACAAGAGCTCCAGATTTAGAAACTGGTTTAACTGTAGTTGGTGCGTTTTTAAAGTCTTTATAGTTATTTGGTAGGTATACTCTCCAAAAATCTTTTTTAGCTTCTTTAAAAGCTTGATTAGAATATATAATTCTTTTTGGATAATATTTCCAGCAACTATCTGCTACTTCAGGATCATAATCTCTAGGTTGAATTATACCATAAGTAATTAATTGACTATTTAAATTACTTTTACTTAGTGAGTCGTCATATTTATAATAATTACCTTCTTTAATTATATCTGTATGAAACAATCCATCAATATCTGTATAATCTGTCCAATCATAATGTCTCTCTTCTTTTTTACTACCATGATCTCTTAAACCAACATTAAGATCTGATTCAACAAAAAAGTCATTAACACCACTATTATGCAAATAATGATAAGCAAATTTATGTCTCATAAAATTAAATGCATTACCTGTTCCTGGAGTTGCTCCATCTAAATTCCAACCCCAGTTAGTAGTTAAATCAGCATCACCCGTATCACCACCAGATACATCTAAGTTATGTAACATTGAAGGCATCCCACCTTGTTGCCAGTTAAAATTAAAAGCAGTTAAAGGAGATATCATATTAATCATATCAAATTTTTCAAAATTTATCCAATGTCTAGGATAAGGAAGATTTTGATAATTTTGATAATTATAAGGAAATAAATCCGGTTCATTATTTTGTAAAAATTGCCAATAGAAAGGCATTATAACTTTTTCATTATATCTATTTAAATATGTATCACCTCCAAATAAAACCTCTGTACCAAATGTATCATTAGCAGTAGGAACAAAGAATCCATTATCATCAAATAAATTAAGACACTCTAAATCAGTTGATATTACTTCTTCTTCAATCCATTCTCCATCCCCATGATTATCTCCAGGAATAAAAGTTCTTATTATTTCTACATTATATCCAGTAAAACATTGAGTGCATTGAATAGGAATTTGTTTGATACCATCTAATTGTCCATATTGATTATCCATATTAAACTTAAGACCTACATAATGTGCTGAAATTCCAGATCTAAATTTAGCTTGTGAAAAACTTTGAAAAACTACACCAGTACCTCCTAAAGCATTATCAATATCACCTAATGTAGATCTTGATTGATCTGCATTTACTGCAGGTTGTGTTAAAGGTATTCCATTTTGATTACCTGTACTTTGTAAAACAACTGTTGATGGTCTAAATAAATTATTTATTCTAATATTATTAACTGTATTTGCAGATCCAAAATCTGTAATTGTATTACCAACATATCTTGATTGTGCTAAAATATTTCTTCCTACCCAAGCTCCTGGAATTTGTTGGGTTTGTGAATAAAGACCATAAGAATTATATTTAAGAGAATGTGGTCTTGGGCTTGATAAGTTTATAACTAAATCTATAACTTCTTGTCCACCAACTGCTGTATAATTTAAAGTTGTAAATATTGAAGTTGCAATTGCCATTATGTTAGGTAATGCTTTATAATTAGTTCCTTTAAACTCTACAGTTCTACCTGGACCAACATGTCCTGGTGTAGCAGCTGCTGCTGCTTCTTCTGCTACTTGAACACTATTAAAATAAATTACTTCACCTCCGCCAGGACCAGTTGTAAGTGAAGATCCAGTAAGAAGAGTTTCACTACCCTGATTTACTCCTTCTGCAACAAGTGATGCAGTAGCCCCTGCTGCAGAAGCAAGTCCAGTTTGTATTGCTCCTGGAGAAATTAGAGGTGTACCTAATCCAGCAGAACCACCCATACCAGCTGCTAATGGATCAGCGAATACCATTAATCCTGGTATAGGTCCAGCTGTAACACCAGGTGTTGGTGCTCCAGGCAGTGTTCCCCATATAGGATTTTTTCCATCATCTACTTGTTTAGTTTTTGAAATAGTTTCTTTTCTTTCACCACGCATTTGATTAATAGCATAACCTACACCAACAACAGCTGCTATTATTGCTGTAAAATCACGTAATACTACATGCTTTGGATGTTTCTCTGATTCTTTAAAATGTCCTTGTTGATTTCCTCCATTAATACCATAACTTTTAATTTCATAAGGATTTAGATAAGGTCTTTTAAAAGATGTTTCAGGTGAGTGAAATGTATACATGTTATGACATGTTCCAAAAAGACCACCTTGAATAACTTCACCATGTCCAATAACAGATCTTGTAGGATCACCACAATTTAAAAAAGTATCTAAAGCATTATCTACACCATCCCAACTAACATTTCCTCCAAGAGTTTGTACTAAATATGAATCTGTTCTAAGATCATTAAAAGGATAATTTGGTATAACTCCTGATACACCTGTAGCAGTAGCATCATCAGCACCAGAGTTTCCATCATTAGGAACTGCATATCCTCTCATATTTCTTAAAAGGCCTTTTGCCATTATAGATTTATTACCTTGTCTTGATCCTACGAGTATTTCATATCCTGTAATATTTCTTATAAGAGAACCATCAAAATTTCTAGGCCATGTAATATTATTGAACTCAACTCCTAAAACACGTATACGCTGATTAGTAGGATCTGATCTATCAACAGTTGGATCTGTAAGTTCTTCAGGAAATTTATGATGTCTAATAGGTGTACCACATAATTCACACCATCTTCCATTAGGATCTGTACCAGGATACATTTCTGTTGATTCCCAATAACCCATTTGACCTTTAGATAATATAACTCCCCCATCCTCCGTAGTAGGATTAGCAAAAGGTCCAAAATCAGTGGCAACAGCTGTATTATTTGTCTGCCAGAAAAAAGTATCATTAACATCTAAAGCATTATTACCATCAGCAACTCCAAGATCAAAAGCATTAGGGGCACGTCCTGGTATATGATAAGAGCTTGATTTTTCTCCTGTAGAATAAATAAATCTTATAAAGAAAGAATATTGCTCATCCCTCATAAAGGTTGGCTTATTACCACCATTTTTATAATATGTTGCAGGATATTCTACAGAAACCCATTTTGAACGAATATCATTTGCTTGACATTGATAATTAAAATCATATTGAGTAGTAGGGCCTATTCTTAATAGATAATCATTAAGAGGAATCATTTTATCTGATCTCTCATAAGCAGGTGTTCTTAATGATAATTGAGAAAAAGGAACTTGACCCTTTGTAGCTGCAGCTTCATTTATATAATCAATATTTATTTTTGTTTGTTCTGTACTATATAAACCAACTAATCTACCTTGTATTTGTTGTTGATTATTTGATAATAATACCAATTTATAAAAATCAAAATTTGTATCTACATTTTCAATTTCTATATCTAATGAACAAGCTGTATCATCATGCTCAAATAAAGGTTGTATATTTGAAACTCCAATATAATCTCCTATCTGTTGTTCATTTACAGTATAAGCAAGAAAAGCTTGATATGATCCATTTTTCAATAATCCTCCACCAGGAGATTTTGAAAGTTTAATACATGGAGTTTTCATTAAAGGTGCTAATCTTATTTTTTCACAATCAAGTGTTAGAGGTATATCATCTTCATATACAATACAATCTGCATCTTCATCAACTATGCTTTGCATCCATGGAATGTTAATGTTTTCTGTGATTCTATCACCAGGGCCTAAATTAAGAGTTCTAGAAGGATTTCTTCCATCATCCCAATATACTTGCCAAGAACAATCAAAATTCTCTTTAGAAGCTCCTGTAATAAGATTATTTTTAAAAAAGTTTAAACAAGTATCATTAACTAAAGCATCATATTTACATTGACTATCATCAAATAAACCTATTTCACTACTTGTATTATCTGTGCTATATATTATCCATTTATCTCCATATAAATAAATAGTGCCAATAATAGTATAATTTGTAGTAATACAAGATAAATTTGCAGGTTCATTACCTATAGTACCAGCATCTCCTTTGGCAGAATTATTAATTGCATTTCTAGCATGAGCCCAATTTTCTTTACCCACAAAACTTTCATGGGCATCTTTTGTCATACCTTTAACAAAAAGATCCGTATCAATACTAGAAGTATTTTGAGGTGGTTGTGAATTTTTTTTATCTGCCATTATAAATTTATCTTACTGGAAAACTTCTAAACATATCATAGTAATTACTATATTGTGCTTTTCTATTAACTTCCCATATTTTTTGCATTTCTTTAAAGTCAGGTGTATTAATAAATCCTAGTGCATTATTTCTGGCAGCTCTAAGTTTACCTTCTACATAACCTATTTTTTGTGAAACATTTTCTCCATTAAACATCATGTTTTCAAGTATTCTTTGTTTTAATGCATATTCATAATATTCATTACAATAAGGATGATCTAATACTAATAAATTACCTTCAGTATCTTCCATAGCACCCTGATAATTTATATAAACTTTTCCTGATGTAAAATTTGTTAATAAAAATCCATCTTTAATTTCTGCTACATCTATAGCTTGAGCATTGATGTTTGGACACTCACATTGTAAAGAAGCAGTATTATCTTTTATTCTTAAAGGATAAAATCTACTAGATGTTCTATATTGCTCGGCTCCCATATATTGAACAACCATATATTGATTATAAACAGTTTCACCATTTTTTTCTGTAGGACAAGTTTGTACAACACAAACATCTTTACATGTAGGATCATCACAAGGACCTGTATCTCCACCATCAGGTGCAGGAACATATTTTGTTTGTGTAGTATCTACATGTGTGCCTGATGGAAAAGTATTTGTTATTTTAAACTCATCACAAACAAAAGCATAATTTAAATATTTAAAATCTTCAGGTAATTTAACTTTATTATGTTCAACCTCTAAAAGATATTCTTTAGTTCTATGTATTCTTAACCCTAGATCATAATTAACACGTGTTGCCACTTTAATTAACTGTTGTGGTTCTATCATTCCTTCTAGAGCATGTCCAGAAAAATCAATGCTTACATCAGCTAACAATTGATCAAAAGTTCTATATTTATGTGATATTGCCATTATCTATTTATATTTTGTTTATTATCTGCATCTTCCGGAGGAGCTTTCATTGTATTAAATGTTTCTTGTAAAACTTGTTGTTCTATTTCAGCAAATAGAAATTCAGGAACAAAAAATCTTTGTCTATGTCTAGGGGGATGACAATTATCAGATGGATCACAATTAAATTTTGATATATCACCTTCAAAAATACCTTCTACTTTTATAGCCTCCCACTCTACATTTGGAAGATATAGATAGTCATTTAACCACCAAAAATATTTTGTTTTATTATATTTAAATGAAGTTGTATTAGCCATTGCTGTATATGTACCAGGAGATGTTATCTGTACATTTATAGATCCATCAATAGAAGAAACAGTTCTAATTAATGGACCCCAATGACCTTCCATAAATGTTGGAAGTTTTAATCTTGTACGTTTTATTGTACAATCACTTTTTATTCCACAACAATCTGATTCTATTTTATCTACATCAATTAAATCAACAAAATCTAACGTTTGCCATACACTATTAAATTTCATAAGTTTATTAGAAGCATCTTGTCTTCTCATAAATAATGTAGCATATTTCTTAATCAAACTGTATAAATATCTATCTGTGACAAAAGCATCTTCAGATTCAGCCTTCATTTGATTTCTAACCCTAGATACTACATCTCCTATTGTTATCATATTATAATATTTTATTTTTTATACATATCCGCAACTCTTTTTTTGCTTTCCATAACAATATATTTTGACCATTGTTTTGGGTATGCTTTAGCTACAGATCTTTTAAATTGCCTAACAGCTTTAAATTGCCATAATTCTCTATTCTTAAATCTATATTTAGTAGAATAGTTTGTATAGAATATTTTAGCTATTTTACCATCTGTTTCTAAATTTCTGTTTTGTAAAACTTTACCATATTCTCTTGAAAGAGAATAATTAGTATTTACACTTTTAGCAGCTGGGCATGTTCCTATAAATAAATACCCTAGAGAATCAGGTAATTCAACACCTTCTCTATTATTTATTACTTCTTCCCATAATTTAGTATTATATAATCTAATAATTTTTTTAAGTTTAGCATCATCAATATTTTCATATATAGGATACTTTTCTTTAAATTCCTTAATCAAATCTGAATTCAAAAGTCCTAGAACTTTTTCTCTATATCTAGGTGCATTTAAATCTGGAGCTTTAAAATTACTTATCATACTCATACTATACAATATAATTTACAAAAAAAAGAGGATTAATAAAAGTTTAAACCCTATAGATTAATCAGGACAATAAGTTAGTTCACATATATTACCTTTATTATAGTCATGTAATTCTATAACACCTGACCTTTTAGATCCTACAAATTTGTTATGATAATGCCAATAATCTGTTCTAGAAAGACTTGGTAATATCTTAAGCATAAACCCTGTACGCTCATTTGTAGTTATATATTCTACTTTCTTTTTATGATGTAAATGCCCTGTAAATAAAGTTCTATTATTAGTTATTCCCCATTGTTGTGGAAATTCTGTAGCATAAAGTAAAAGAGAATTTTTAGTGTTAACATCTCCATGCTCAAAAGCAAAAAAATTATCACCCCATGTATATACTTTCCTTTCAAGGTATGTTGTATCCCAAAGTATATCTGGATTATCTATAGCTCTAGATAAGGCATGAGCTAAATGAAATGAAGATAATCTATCATGATTACCTGGTATATATACAACCTGAAGATCATCACAATATTGTTTTATAAAGTTAATACTCCAATATAAAGCATCAAAAGCTTGTATGTAAGCATCTGTAGCTGTAGAACAATTATCTAATGGTGTACCGCTAGTAGTAGTACCAGCCCATGTATCCATATTCATAAGATCTCCTCCTACTACATAAAATATTTTTTTAAGATTGTGA
>TARA_R110002020_G_scaffold473192_3_pt1 | contig 53242 bp, 44 predicted proteins | sample TARA_R110002020 | Tara Oceans TARA_R110002020 (sample SAMEA4396489) | marine metagenome | biome: Westerlies Biome; feature: [MES] marine water layer (ENVO:01000295) within the mesopelagic zone...; material: water (ENVO:00002006), including particulate matter (ENVO:01000060) such... | reverse complement strand
TATCAAACCGTTTCTGTGGGCATTTTGTCTCCGGGATTCACACCAAACATGCTGCAACAAGGCCAGCCAGAGCAGCGGTGGTCTCGGAATGCTTCAATGAGACGTCAATTGTCGATACCAAAAGTTGATTTTGCCCTCTCGGTGATCCGATACTGTAGGATTGTTGAAGCGATTTATCTGACAGCCCGCAATGATGCGGATAGAGCAACATAACCCGATCACAGTGATAAAGCTGAGAATATGCCATTAACTGGTATATATCCTCCTGACTAACGCCTTGCTTTGCATCATCAATCTGGGATTTGATGCGTTTCCATTTGGTATCAATGATTAGGACAACCTTGCCGTTCTGGCGGATCAGTATGTCAGGGCGCGTTCTGAAACGACCACGGTCTCCTTCGAACAGGCAGTCTTTGTGACCGCCTTGGGTGCTTACCTGAAAGGATGTCCCACCAAGTCCGCGATTGAGAAGCTTTGCTACATATTCTTCAAAAAGAACATTCATTTCGAAAAGTAGCGCATGACCATCTTTGGAGCCTGCGTTTGTCGTCTGGTGCCGATCTCCCAGTAAGAGTTGTGCCAATGACATAAGCTCGCGCCATCTGTCATTTGTTCGGTCTAAGATGATCCGATCCCATCGCAATGCTGAAGGCGGTACTGATGATATATCCGCATAGGCAAAGGACAACTCGCGGAGGTTTCTTTGGTTGTCGGCAGCGCTTGCGATCCGGATCAGCTTGGTGATCGTAGATTTCATAACTTTGTTGAGCTCAATGTCAGGAGAAAGCTCATCGTAGCGACATGCCAAGGTTTGTGGTTGCGCGGCCAGAACTGAAAATTGACGTGTGATATCTAACCTTCCTCGAAGGGTAGGGAGGTCCTCCTCGTGCTTGATATACTTTCGAGGGATACCATGCCGCACAGCATCCATCATTTTGGTGCAGAAGATCCGGATAAGAATTTCGAGCAGAGTGTCCTTTTGCCAGCCTAAGCTGGCCATGGAGTGAGCGTCAATTTTTAGATCCCGCGTCACTGCCAGCATATGGACGAGACGACGGCGCAATGTTTCCGATGAGGCGTCATGTTCGCCCGCTGCTTCGATCTTTGGTAGTATCTCAAGTTGGCAGCCTTGAGCGGCGATTACACCCACAATACCACGAGCACGAAGATGCTTGCGGCGGTGTTCAAGTACACCTTCGCCACCGCGACCCGCAAAATGCGACCCACGGGCAACTCCAGCTAATCGCTCAGCATGGATTTCTGAAATTGCGTCATCTTTGCCTCCAAAGGAAATTCGCTCCCATTCTCGGATGCTGAATTTGGCCATCAGCCCGTTAGTCCAGAGTAGTCAAATCCCTCGTCCGTGTCTCTTATGGTCCATCTAAACCGGACAGGCCCATCAGAGTCTTCGTCTAACCCTGGTGGTGCCTTCAACACTACCCTGTTCATGAAGCTACCCAGGATTGGCCGATCATGCGTTTGCGCATCACCCAGCACGACTGCGACCTTGTCCCAATCTTCGAAGAAGTACTCGGCCAGAAGGGGGATGATCTTGTATCGCATCGTGTGGTCGACTTCAGCGAGGGATGAACAGCCCATGAGATACGCATGGCCAATTTGATGCTCGCGGTCGTAGAGGTACTCAATACGCTCGTTTAAAACAGTTAGGATCTTAGGCAGGTCAAGGCCACAACCGTTGGATGCTTCACGGAGAAGATCCGGGTTTGGCTTGATTTCTCTAAATTCAAACCTGCGTCGTAGTGCCGTGTCGAGCAGCGCGATGGAGCGGTCTGCTGTATTCATCGTGCCAATGATGTGAAGGTTATTCGGAATGCCAAACTCATCGCCTGAATAGGGTAATTTTACCGTCAGAGCATTTGGCATCCCCAATCGTTTGTCAGGTTCGATCAAAGTTATCAACTCGCCGAAAACCTTTGAAATATTGGCACGATTGATCTCGTCAAGGATCAGTACATGGGGAACCGGACTGCGTTCTTCTAAATTTTCGAAATTGTTCATTAATCTGGTAAGTGCGGTTTTCTTAAGCTTAGATTCCTGAAGCCGATAGATTGACCGCATCGTGAAGTTTGACTCGTAAATTTCGGAAGAGGGTCTTCCCTCACGATCAACCCAAAGCCATCTTACTGCTCTGCGGTGGCTGTATTTGCGACTATCTCTCTGTTTGTAGTAATATTCACCTGTTACTTCACCGATTGCTCGGAATACACTGTTGCCTTTGGTGACGACCAAGATGTCTCCAATCTGGACTTGGTTCCTGAAGGCATCAACGAGCGCGACTTGGCCGGACTGTTTGGTGACCGGACCATCTCGCCGACCCTCATCAGTGCATACCTTTAAAATTTCCTCCGGGTCGGCATACTTGGGATCACTAAAGTCGATGTCCTCCCACCCCAGCAAGGTGTGACCCTCATCTATGGCCTCTTCAAATAGGTATTGTTCCGACTGAATTTTACCGGCGGCAATCGACATTTTGAACACCTGCCTGCCTTTGAGGGACAGCCCGTTCTCATTGTCAGTTTCTATAGAGCCGTACTGAGCTTGCTCAGCCATCCTCCTGATAATGCCAGGTACTGTCTGCAGCCGAAATCCAGTGCCCGTTTGGCCATCGGCGTCAGAATCTGTAGTGGGCTGTCGACCTTCAACAAAATCCTCGTAGGACATCGACTGATGGAAGGTGACAAACTCGATTCGTTTCTCGGCGCGAAGGCGGTTATAGGCGGCCATGACGTCATTTCTATTCTGCGGCACCGGTTCTCCACAAAGGCGCAATGCTTCGGTCGCTGTGATGTGAGTTTTGCCCGTTCCTGGAGGGCCGTAAAGAATTAGGTTTTTCGGCGTTAGTGTAACCTGAGCCTCAGTATTTTTTTTGTCATTAATCATGTTTTTGAACTCCGTTTCCCCGTTCATTGCGATCCACAGGAAACCTTGAACATCCAGCCAATCGTTTGGCTGCCAATTCCAGTCATCTTGCATGATGGCGAAAATTTCACCAAAACCTTCCGCTAAGATTGCGTAATTGGAGGACGCGTCAAATCGTGTTTCCACGAATAAAAGAGACCCTGTCAATGCTTTCCATGCGTTATTGATCGCCGAAATTTTGAGAGGAGCCGCTTCGTGAGGGCGTGCCATACCAGCCGTTGAGTAAATGATGTTTATGCGTTCTCCGAAAGTTAATGATGAAGCGCCCACCTCTTTCAGTTGCTCAAACTTCGAGAATGCATTTGACAGTGCTGGTCCGATGGCTTCTTTCGAGCGAGCCAAGGTCCCAATTGCAGCATAAAAGTCGTGCAGTAAATTTTCGTTTGCCTTTCTGATTGTATCCTCGGTTTGCCAACGTACGAGTGGACCATCTTTGGCAGAATTCTTGAGGATATCAAAGATGAGGCGACCAAGCTCCGTTTCATCGATGTCTTCTTTAATGACTGAGTGCACTTTCGCCGATGCGACCAACTTGTAGTCCCGCTCACGTGTCGGCCATCCTTTTCCTGGATCAGAAAAACTCTGAAAATCGGGACATTCTTTGATAAATGCGGCGCGCATTTGCTCCAATACGAACCTGTCAATTTGCGTACCAGTCAGATTAAACTGGAATACCGTGGCAGGGCTTTGCTCAGCACCTGTCCGACGCGGGGTTGGCACGTCTGCCATTTCGAGAAATTTCTTTCCGGTCAGCGCCTGACAGATGTTTGGCCAACCATCGTTTAGCTCCAAAGCCGTATTTACGTCCCGGACCAAAACGTCGACGCTACTTTCACCTTTCTCGCGAGAAGGCTCAATATAGGTTTCTAATACATGCAACCGGATGCGATCTGCGTCCCTCGCTTGGTTGGGCGCCTCCCCAGCGAGAAAGCGTCCATACTGTGACAGCCAGCTTCCCCAACTTGAAAGCCGACCAAGTGGTTTTTCGGATTCAGGCATTAGAATGCGGTAGTCATGGCCCCCAGTCTTTGCGTCTTGACGCATGGCACTCAAACGGTCCCGGATCTGGTCAAACCGATCGTTCTCCCAAGCTTGATCCAAGTCGTCCCATCCGAAGTTCATAGCGCCAAGCTGTCGTTCAATTGTCTTGATCGCATAAACTCGTGTATCTCGGCCCTTTTCGGCGTTCGCGCTACCGTCAGCGAGCCACCTTCGAAATTCTTCTTCTTTCACAGGATTTCCTCATCAAGGGAGTTCGCGGAGTAATCTGATGAAAATAGACGTCAGATTGGTTTCTTAGAACATTCGCATAAGCATGTTTGTGTTCAGTCGGTGAACGCTGGGGGCGTCCAAGGTCTACAGAATTTCGTGCTCAACAGAGATTTTTCCTAAGCAGCGACAGCGGCATCGTTGACCCTCCGAATGATCTGAATGATTTCGGCCGCAAGATCATTTTTGAACACACCAGCTATCCCAAGATCATCGATATCTGAAAATGGACTTTCATAGAATATGCTGGGTTCAACGATACCAGTATCAGTTAGATGGTCGATGATCATGTCAATGAATTCTGATTGATCCGAGTTCAGCTGATGAGCTGAAGTGAAGGCGCTAAATGCGTTTTTGGCTGCGACCCGATCAAGGCCCACAAGTCGGCGGAGGAATACTCCGAGCGGCTCTTCTACCTGCAATGCTTGAAGTGACTCGCTATCAGTTACACCTTGGTCAATCAGCATACGTTGCAATTCATTGATGTCCGTCGCCGTGACGGGCTCTGCCCGGCGTATCTTTTGAAGTGCGATGTGATTTATGTGTGCCTCAACAAATCGGCGAACCTTCATTTTGAAGCGGGCTTTGTCCACACCCGAACCTACCTCCGGAAGATCAATTGTTTCGCCGTTTCCAAGTTCGTCTTCAAAGTCGGTGATAACAACTTTACGTTCTGTAACCTCTATCAGGCCGACGAGCCCGCGCAGACGTTTCCGCACATCTTCAAGTATTTCTACAGTGACATCAGCCCAAAAACTATCATCTTGAAGTTCGTGGATCAGTTCTATTTGGCGCGCTACCGTTGGCACATTCGAAAGGCCTTCCAGTGCAGCAGCGAATTTCTTAATGCGATCCTGGAGCCGAGTGAAAGCACTTTCTTCTCGCAAAAGAAGAAGCTGGGCATTGAGTATCAACAAATCGAACTGTTTGGCTGGTAAGTCTGCGTCTTCAAATGATGACGGCAATCCGGCAATATCGTCAGACAGAGTCATTTGGCCTTCAAGGTCAAGTGTTGCCCAGCTCTCAGGAGCTTTGAAGTGTTCGACAGCCCGGCGTTTGTCTCGGATCATGAAGTTTTCCAGGTTCATACCGAGAACTTCATCATGCAGTCGCGTCTTTAAGGATGCCAAAAGTTCCAAGTGATCGGCTTCCTCGTTTTGGAGGTCAGCAATCAGGTCGACCCTTGAAACAAAAAGTTTTTGTCCAATCGGACGTGTTCCTGATGACTCTCGGACATTTGGGTTCTCTTTGAAAAACTCCAGGTTCTGGCAAAAATCAAAGATCAGGAACTCTTCCTTGTCTTCGCCTGGCCCGAAAAGGTTAGGGCAGAGGCGAGTGCCGCGTCCGACCATCTGCCAGAATTTTGTTTTCGAGCGTACGATCTTAAAGAACACCAAATTTACAGCTTCGGGAACATCGATGCCCGTGTCCATCATATCGACGGAGATTGCGATGTGTGGATCCTTGTTGATCTCTGAAAAATCGTCGATGAGAGACTGTGCATAGGACACGCTATAGTCGATCAGGCGCGCAAACTTCCCTGCGAGGTGCGGATAGTTCGCATCAAATCGCTCTGCAATAAATTGTGCATGCTTGCTGTTTTTGGCAAAGATGATCGTTTTTCCTAACCGGTCACCGCCGGCAACCTTGATCCCGTTCCGCATGACGTGCTCAAGCACTTTGTCGACTGTATTCTTGTTGAACAGCCATTTGTGTAGATCACTGCTTTCAATACGGTCGGGGACATTTCCTTCTTCGTCCCACTCCAGGGCATCCCATTCCACTTTCTCATCTTCTGAGAGCTGGTCATAGGATATGCCGTCACGCTGGAATTTGAGCGGGACTGAAATTGATTTAGGCGGGACAAGATAGCCATCCTTGACGGCATCATCGAGGTCGTAAGCGTCTGTCGGAACGCCACGCTCAAGATTGAAAAGGGAGTAGGTATCATGATCGATTTCATCCTTGGGCGTCGCTGTGAGGCCGATCAGGAAGCTATCGAAATAGTCGAATATGGCACGATATTTTCGGTACACTGACCGGTGGGCCTCATCGATCACGATCAGGTCGAAATGCCCAGGGCCAAACCGCTTCTCGCCACCTTTTATCTCATCTATTAGCCCCATCATTGTGGGGTAGGTGGAGAGCATCACCCGGGCACCCGAATGATCGTTCCGAGCAGCGTCATGGCGTTCCAGAAGGTTGGCCGAAGGGGTTGCCCCAAGATGTGTTTTAAAAGCGCTGTGCGCTTGCTTCACTAATGCGATACGGTCGGCGAGGAATAGTACCCGTTTTACATAATTCGCCCGCATGAGTTGGTCGATCAGGGCGATTACGGTGCGTGTTTTGCCACTTCCGGTGGCCATGACCAGAAGCGCCTTGCGTTGCCGGTCTTTCTCAAAGCTCTCGCCGACACGCCGGATCGCGCGTTGCTGATAAAACCGGCCGGCGATATCTTCATCAACCGCGACTTCTTCCAATACCTTCCGGTTGCCTCTGCGTTGGTGTAGCAGTTCCAGCTCATCGCGCTTCAGGAAGCCTGAGATCTTGCGTGGTGGATAGCGTAGATCGTCCCAAATCCAGTGTTCGTATCCGTTGGTGGTAAAGATCACTGGACGCTGGCCATACACATTCTCCAGACAGTCAGCGTAAAGCTTGGCCTGCTGTTGGCCATTGCGGCTATCTTTTTTTGTTCTCTTGGCTTCGATCAATCCAAGCGGCTTGCCATCTGCGCCCCAGAGAACGTAGTCAACAAAACCATTGCCGGATTGGCTCGGCATGCCATGGACGGGAAACTCGCGGTCGCGTGTTTTATCCAATGGCCAGCCAGCTTCATTCAAGAGCAGGTCGATAAACGCGTCTCGTGTTGTCGCTTCGTCGTAGTCATGAATGTCCGGAATTGCTTGGTTGGCCTTTCGGGCTTCCAATACTTCGGCGCGAAGGCGGGTAAGCTCATCCTCCAGCGCCTTGCGGCCTTCTTCTGACGTTTTGCGGGCTTCCTCGGCATCCTCAGCGCGTTTGTTGGCGGCTTTCATGTCGCCTTCGACCTTTTGGATCTGCGCGACGGTGCTGGCAGAAATGGTCAGTGACCTTTCAAGCTTGCCAATGTCGAACGACAGGGCAGGGTCAGGTTTCGCCGAAGTCGCGTAAGTGCGGGCGATCCAATAGCAGACGTGGAACAGTTCGCGGACCGTGGCCGCAGCATCCTGAGCCGATAGTGGCTTACCGCTGTCATGAACGGCGCGGTTACCCTGATCCTTGATGTATTTCGCCTTGGTCGTAATGGCGGGCCCTGTGAGGGCCTCAAGGCTGGGTTCTGCTATCAGTGCGGCCAGCGTACGCTCATAGGGGTGTCGTAGGGCAGGTTCGCGGCGATAGAGCCACTTTAGCGCAGTTTCTAAAGTCAGGCGGGCACGGAAACATGCACCGCGAGGGTCGGACAGTGCAAGTTTCTCGGAATGCGAAGCGTGTTGCATTAGTTCAGGAAAATCTGATGTCAGAAATGCGAACTGGGTCACGTTGAAGCACCCACCGAGTTGAAACTACTTTGAGATGCAGCAGCCTCACCTTGTTCAAAAAGCATATCCAGATCTTTCTTTTTCATTCTGCCCTTGGCCATAACATCACGCAACGCAGTCATAAAACTCTCGTCTTGCAAGTCTTCGATGGCGATATCTTTATAGACAACAGATACGTCCGGCCCATCCAGTTTCACGATGCGATCAAAAAGGGTGTCTGCCTCAAATATAATGCCGGCCCGTAATTCTTCATCCGTCGCCCCCTCGATACGCCTTCCAAATCTCGCCGGTGGGCTTGCTTTCCAACGTTCGAGGAATTCTGTAACGAACGTCTCTCTGAACTCCTCGCGTGCCTTTTCAAGGCGTGACCCGAGAGCTTCCTGATAAGCCGCTATAATCGCTTTGAAGCGCTCAATCTGGAGATCGAAGGACTCACGGTCTTTTCTTAGAATGACGCGGCCGCGTTTATTCATTACATGTGTGAGGGCTTTCTGAATCTCGTCACGTTCTTTTTGAAGAAACTTCTCGTCCACACTCAGCTTTTCGGTTTTTTCGCCGGTAGTGATTTCTACGGCCAATTTGCCAATCCCATCAAGTGGCGTGCTGATCCGTCCGGTAATACGCTCCTTCAGATCGTCACTATCCATTCCGACGAAATCCTTCGGCAATTCGGCGCGCCTGCGGCTGATTTGATAGCCTTTGGCCTTCAACTCTACATACTGGACCCGCGTTATAAAAACATTCAGCTTGCGGGTGAGGTCGACAGGAAGTGGCGGCGTATCCTTCAGGTCTTGCTGGGTGGCTGCTACGCGTGCGGCGCTCAGGCTTTCTTTTCCTATTTCGGCTTTCACCGGCTGGCCCTGCACATCGACCCCTGTTGATTTCTCAACCAGCATCTCAGTAACCGCCCCGTCCAGATAAATCCCGTTTGGCTTGTCGCTGGAGGTGGAGCCAGCCTCGATATTTGCTGATAGCGGGGCATATATCAGTGTGCTTTCGTCAGAGATCACGAGGCCGATCCTGATGCCTGCATGTTCCTGAAGGCGGAAGCTCTCTTTTGCTGCTGCTGCACGTATACTTTCTAACGCGGCAACCTCGCCATATCCCATGCGGTAAACTTCCGGGTCGGCATCGAGGATGATAGTCAGCGCGAGGTTGGGCAGGTCAGACATTCGTTCGGCCAAGGCTTCGGCCACCGCCATCGAAAAGGCGGGCGCTGCGACGACCAACCTTTGCTCTGCAAACTGGATAAGGTCGATAATATGCTCATCTGAAGCGGCGGTGAATGTTTGCGTCATGAAATGCCTTATCGCTCTGAAAAACCGATGAAATGCTGGTTTCAGATAAGTTAGATCGGGATTTTCCTTTTCTCAACCTTTGAGTGGGTTCCGGTCAAAGTTCCCCGCGAAAGGCGCGGTGTTGGAGGGAGGCAAAGAGTGCGTGAGAGCCCTGCGCAGCAATTTCATATTTTAATTTATTGCTGTTGTATGCATTGAGTGCTTCAGCAAATCGCTCCTGTAACCGCAGGGGAGGATAGCAAATTTCAATCTTTTTTAGCAGCTTAGACTTTATGCCTCTAACAGTTGATCCGCTGCTGTTTTCAATCATTCTCTTTGTGAATTCAGGGGTGCGCAGATAAAAAGCCAGATATTCACTCACAATTTTTGAATGATCTGGTTGCATTGTTAAGAGGCGTTGTCCGACCGCCAGAATTTGATCTGAGTCTAATATTGCAACATTGCCGAGCGGAGCCTCAGTAGTGAAAAGCACGTCACCTTTCTTTGGAAAGCCTCTTGTCATCCAACCTGAGAATGCTTCTTCCAGTATGAACTCCATAGGCTCTGGGTTTATATATCCCATTTTTACATTCTTCGCGGTAATTAATCGAATGCCGATCGGTGCTTTCGGCGGTGTTTTGCCGCGGTAGTCGATGTATGAGATGCTGTCATCTAAGGTCTCGAGCGTCCAGTCAGGTGAGTTTCGCTGTTCCTTCAGAGGATCACCAAACATCTCATGAAAGATCTCCTGTCCGAGGGCGTTGAGTTTGTCGAGGGCGTGGGTGCGGAGGCGGCGGAGCGCGTCCGCCTGATCCAATATCCCCGCAATCCGCTTCTGCTCTTCCAGCGGCGGGAGGGGGATTTTCAGTTTTCCGATTTCCCCTAAGCTCAAATTTGAAATGACGCCGGTAACTTTCCCTTGCGCCATTTGGGAGAGAGCATCGTTGCTGGATAACCAATGGAGGAAATACCTGCGATCAATCTTTTCTGATGGGCGAACAATTGCAACAGCTTGGTTACAGTTCATCTCCTCGGCGTCGCTTGGGACAATGGCGGCACGGCCAATTGTTCCGGCGATTGAAATAAGAACATCGTTCGCCTGTATTTTTGACCGCTTCAATGCTTCATTGGTTTCACTTGAAATGAAGAGTGGATCAGCCGCTACAGAAACGGAACCGTCTACAAGATTTTGAGCTCGGACGAACGGCACGCCTGCATCGGTGAACGGATGTCCAAGAGATGTGGGGGTGGTGCCCTTGGTAATAAGGGAGCTTTCGTCCTTGAGGGCTACGCGAGGGATACTCATCCCAGCATACCCTCCAACCGATCCAATCCCTCTGTGATCTCACCCTCCAGCGTGCGCAGCTCTGCGATGATCTCGGTGGGGGATTGATGCTCGACCTGCTCATGCTCGATCTCTTTGTACCGGTTCAGGGACAGGTCCCATGATCCGGTGTCGATGATCTCGGATGCTGGCACCATAAAGCTTTGCGCTGTACGGGGGCGGTCTGCCTCTGCGTCCAGCGCCTGCCAGCGGGTCAGGATGTCGGGGAGGTTGTTCTTGGCGTGCTCGTCCTCGTTGAATGCCTCTTCCGGAACGGGGCCGAGCTTGGCCTCGTCCAATAGTGGCGTGCGCTTGTCATCAAGGCTCATCCCGTCGGCGGTCATGTCGTAAAACCACACATCCCCCGTGCCGCCCACGCCGGTCTTGGTGAACACCACGATGGCGCAGGACACACCCGCATAGGGGCGGAACACGCCCGAGGGCAGTTTGATGATCGCGTCGAGTTTGTGATCTTCGACCAGCATTTTGCGGATGTCCTTGTGCGCCTTGGAGGAGCCGAACAGCACCCCGTCAGGCACAACCACGGCTGCACGCCCACCCGTGCGCATCAGGCGCAGGAACAGCGCCATAAACAGCAACTCGGTCTTTTTGGTTTTGACGATCTTTAGAAGGTCTTTGGACGTGGTGTCATAGTCCAGTGATCCGGCAAAGGGCGGGTTGGCGAGGATCAGGGAATAGCGCCCCTCATCCGCGCCGTGCTCTTCGGCGAGGCTGTCGCGGTAGGCGATGTCGGGGTTGTCCACGCCGTGCAACGTCATGTTCATCGCGCCGATCCGCAGCATGGTGCTGTCGAAGTCAAAGCCGTGGAACATGGTGTTGTGGAAATGGTCACGCTGCTCAGGATCGCGGAGCATCTTGGGGTGGTGGTCGCGCAGGTATTCGCCCGCCGCCACAAGGAAGCCGCAGGTGCCCACGGCAGGGTCACAGATCACGTCCTTGGGGGTAGGGGCCATGAGGTTGACCATCAGGTTGATGATGTGGCGAGGCGTGCGGAACTGGCCGTTCTGGCCTGCGCTGGCGATTTTGCCCAGCATGTACTCAAACACGTCACCTTTGGTGTCGCGGTCCTCCATCGGGATGTCGTCGAGCATCTGCACGACTTTTGCCAGCAGGTTGGGGTTCGAGAAGCCCAGTCGTGCGTCCTTCATGTGGGTACCGTAGGAAGACCCTTCCTCCCCCATCTGGCGCAGGAACGGGAAGACGTGCTCATCCACAATGCGCATCATCTCGCGTGCCTCAAAGTTCTTGAAGCGGGACCAGCGGAGGTTGTCGTAGGCCTCGCCCTTATCATCCGCTCCATCCGGGAAGATCCGACGCTCCATGGGTGTGCCCAGCATCTCGGCCTTGCTTTCTTCGCGCGTGTGGATCTCGTCCAAGCGCTTGATGAAGAGCAGGAAGGTGAGTTGTTCGATGACCGATAGCGGGTTGGAGACACCGCCGGACCAGAAAGCGTTCCATATCTGATCGATCGACGTGCGGATGGTGCCTGTAAGCATATCAGTTCTACCGTTTCTTTTGAGATTTCCGGCACGCTACTTCCTTCACCTTAGGCGCACAATAGGGGGAAGGGCAGTCTGGGAGGAACGATGGCAGCAATCAGGAGTGCATAGCCCGTAGTGTTGGTTTTGGATTTTATTTTCTGCTACTTAGCGTGAATAAACATGTCCGTGACCGTCGTGGCTGGATGTTGCCTGGGCAAAACCTTTATCTTCTCCCTTTTTAACTTCGTTTTCTGCAATTCTTTCTGTTGCAATTCAGGATGGATGCTTTCAGGGTACCGGATGTACCGCGCCTCAATTCCGTTCATCCAAGCATCGACTTCAAACTCAAATAGCAGGTGCTTTCTTGCGCCTGCATGGAGGGCGTTGATGAATGACTTGTCACGATGTAGCCCGTACATCATTCGCAGAACGGTTTTTTCAGCTTCACCTGTGATCCTTGCGATGGCTGGTACGTCAAGTAATGGTTCGCGTAGCTCAGGTGCATCGGTTGGAAAGTTTTGGGGTAGGCCAAGAGCCAAAAATATACGTCGAACAGGATAAGTCTGCCCGCGCTTTGGTATTTCTAAACGCTGCATCAGTTCTCGGGCGAACCCGTCGCTACAGTTAAATAAAAAGGCAACTTCAGATGTTGATAAGTTGTCAGTACTTGCGGTCTTTGTGTTTGGTGCCCCCATCGCGTTCTCCTTCAATGTCGAAGGGGAGATGGTTCCGTTTTCTAATTGCTATAGACAAAAGTAGAAAAAATGCCTGAACCGATGCTCAGGCATTTTTATTAGGGAGCTGTGGTTTATCCGGATTTGGTGAGCTTTGATCCAAATTCGATCACACAGGAAGGAACACCGTCAAATTCCGGTTCAGAGATGTGAGCTGTAGGGGATCCGTTTCTCTTAGACACCTCAGCGGAAAGTTTCTTGACCACTTGGAGGCGCTTTTCATTTCTCCATTTCTCGGTTTCCTGTTCTTTTGCCCGTATCTCCTTATGTCTTTCCTGCAGGACAGCTGATTTCTCTTTGGGCGTGTTCGCGACGCCCTCGAAGAGATCTGAAATGACTTCCAGGCGGTTAAGCACTTCGAGAACCTGTTTTGTTTTTTCTGCGCTGATTTCCTTGCGCTGATTGGTACTTAGGCGTTGTTGGATGTCGCGTGCGGTTACAGTCTGGGTTCCATTAGCAAGAAGGGATTCCCGTATATCAGAAATTTTCTGGATATGGCTGGCGTTGCGGTCACCGTATTCGCGGATCATTATCAATGCACTTTCCATATGAAATTCGGCATAGCGGGTCGCGATTTCAGCGGTTTCTACGTCGATAGGTGTGTTGGAGCGACCAAGAAGGAAGTGGATTACGACCAGATAGCTTAGTATCGAAAATCCTGTTCGGCGTATGAATGACCCAGGAAGTGCACCGCTGCCCCAGCTTTCGCGAAGACCGCGAAACCAGTTCTGTAGATACGGTATGACATCTTCCTGTAGGCGGTACTGTTCTAAAGCCATTGGTTGCTGACAAAGGGTGGCCCAAGTTGTTTGAAGCTCCCGCTGCTTGGCCTCCATTTTTTCTCCTTGGAAGAAAAGAAAGTGTTCGAATATATCCGTGTCAGTCCGTTCTGGCGCTATGACGAAATTAAAACGCTGGCAAAACCCATCAAGCATGCTTGCGGCGTCTACGTTAGCACTCCAAGTTTCCCGAACACTTAGCCCAAAAAAGGTAAAGTGCGGATCGTCAATCGTGAGTTTGTTTGCTTCACCTTTTAATCGATTGGAGATTGGCTTGTTAGAGTATGCGTCAAGCATCCAGGGTTTAATCCGCGTATAGCTTCCACTTTTTAGTACATTCTGAATAAACTGGCCAACTTCGTCCTGAAACCAATAGGAGCCGTTGTTGTTGCCAAGATCGATGATCCACTGCGCATCAGTCGCCCCAGTCGGAAACATTTGAATGCCATCCGCGCCTGTCCCTGCGTTCAGGATGCTTGCAACCATATCCGTCGCGAGCGTCTTAGAACTCCCGGATGGTGCCAAGGCGATCGTCCAGAGTACGGGCCTGTGTGGTTTTAATCCCGGGATAAAGAGCGTTGCTCCACCTTGAGTTAGGTATGACGCAGCGATCATGATCAATTGCCAGAGCGGCAATGCATAGCTGGCGTCGGTTTGTTCGAATAATCGAAGTAAGCGGGCAATGAACGACCCCTGAGGTACCAATGGGTCTATTGTCAGGGCTTCTGGACGCTCTTTGAAAGAGAGCATAGCAATTAATTCGTCGCGTTCCCGTTGAGTTAGTGCTCGTCTCTTTCCGTTGTCCGTGACCTTCATTCCGGCAAAAAGTTGTTCCTGTTTTTTCTTCGTCTTTTTCTTCGTGTTAGTCATTTTCTGCACTCTTTTCTTGTTTCGGTAGTGCAGGGGATTTGGAGATGTTTGCTTCGGGCGAATAATTGGTTTGATAGGTAAATTTTCCTCGGGTTATAGGCAGCCGACAAAATTACTAAACTATTGAAATAACTATTAAAATGAGAAGTTTTTGAGCCGACATCGCGCCGACAAAATTTTCATAATCGGAATTGTCGGTTTAGTTTTTTGCAAGGCGTCGAGTTGGTGCTGTCAGGTGTGGTTAGCGCCCTTTTCGTCCAGAAGTTTGATTTTAATGATGAATCGAAAGACCTCGGAGGCAAAGCCGCCGAGGTCCAATGCTTCTTCAGTCCGACATAAGCGCCAAGAAGCCGAAAGTTAACGTGGTTAACGTTCGAGGGGGGCTTTGACGACGGACCACCATTTCCAGTTCTCGTATTTGTCCCCACGCATTTGGATGTGAGTGTAGCGCTCAAGTGTTTGCCAAGATCTGTGCCCAGAGTGCATCGCAACCATAGCGACATCGAGGCCCATCTCGAACAGGCGGGAAATACCTTCGTGGCGAAGATCGTGGAAGTGAAGATCCTCAATGCCCAAGATCTTGCATGCCTCAGTAAAGAGTCGTGAAACAGTGTCTGTATGGTAGGGGAATATGTGCTCATTAGTCCGTGGCATTGAGTTTACTATGTCGCGGGCCTCTTGGCTCACCATTACTTCAACATTATTTCCCTCGGTCTCGCGGGGATGCTTCATGTTTAAAATGGTCAATTTGTCAGTCTCTTGATTGTAATTTTCCCATTTGTCACGCAAGAGTTCGTCTTGGCGATGGCATTTAAAAATGGCCGCAGCGACAATTTTGTGCATGGGGACGCAGCGCCGGTCATTCCGATGGCGCTCGTAGAAATAGGCCATCAATTTGTCCAACTCATCCAGTGTTGGACGTCGATTACGCCTATTTGACTTCCTTACTATCTTTTGATGACGAAGCAGCTGCATAGCTTCTTCGTACTCATCCTTTGGCAATTTTATCCCCAAGAGAGGGCCTGCATAGCGAATTATGGTTCCTAACGTGACCAGGTAGTGCATCACAGTAGAAGCGCTGCGGGGCTTGAGAGAATAGTGGTCAGTAGAAGCTGAAGCGGGATCTTTGGGGTCGGGTTGCATACCTTTGCGTAAGTCAATTCCAAGATCTGTGAAATCCTTCGCGGTTAGGTCTTCCGCGTAGAGATTTGAAAATTCCATCCGCCTGAGCGAATGCAAGACTTGTTCTTTAGTCTTCCCAAAACCGTCTGGTGACGCAGCGCAATAAGCTTCTATGAGATCTCGAACGCGGAAGCGTTGTTGTTTTGTCGCCACCGCTTCGAAGGCGCTTGGCGATTTCAGTCGTGCCTCATGTCGCCTCATCCAGCTCTCTGCGGCCTTGCGCGTTGAAAAAGTCTCGACCAAGTTTATTATGGTCACTCCCTGCTTGTTTTTGCGTATCTGGGCTCGAAAGCTGGGCTTGCCATCAGCTTTGGTTAGTTCGGTGATAGTTCCCATGGTTCATCCTGTTCCGGTTTTAAGTTGCGATGAGCGAAAGATTTGATCGCCCATGGTTTTCTGAAAAAAGTTTGATTTGGCTGGAATCGGATGAAACCGGCGGGGATCTCGCTGAATGCGCCGCACAGAATTGACGCTGAGCAGCGGGTCGCTTAGGTGCGCGTAGAAAGCTGGAAATTCTTGGTGAGAAATTGCTACACGGTCGTTCGCTTGCTACATCGTGTAGCAATTTCTCGTGAAACCACCCTGAAACGGTCAAAATTGGCGCAAATGCGAAATGGAGTGCGTATGGAAAACCCCAATAAAATAGGCTTTTCCGAGGTTCAGCGCGCTGCCCGTTTAAGCGTGGCACCGATGATGGATTGGACCGACAGGCATTGCCGCTATCTTCACCGGCAGATGAGCGCGCGCGCATTGCTCTATACCGAGATGGTGACCTCGCCCGCGTTGGTGCGAGGCGGGGCGTTGCATTTGCTGGATCATGACCCGTCCGAGCATCCCGTGGCGCTGCAACTGGGCGGCTCCGATCCGGCAGAGCTGGCGGAGGCGGCGCGCATCGGTGCGCAGGCGGGCTATGACGAGATTAACCTGAACGTTGGCTGCCCGTCCGACCGTGTGCAATCGGGTGCCTTTGGCGCGGTGCTGATGAAGGATGCCGCGCTGGTGGCGCGCTGTGTCACCGCGATGCGCCGCGCTGTTGACGTGGAGGTCACTGTGAAATGCCGCATCGGTGTGGATGATCAGAACCCGGATGAGGTGTTGCCGGAATTCCTGAGCCGTCTGGTGGGCGCGGGGGTCGAGCGGGTGACAATCCATGCGCGCAAGGCCTGGCTCAGCGGGCTCAGCCCCAAGGAAAACCGCGATGTCCCGCCGCTGGATTATCCACTTGTTCATCGGATGAAAGAGCTGTTTCCGAACCTGCATATCTCGCTCAACGGCGGGATCACGACGCTGGAGACGGCCGAGGTGGCGCTTGACGGAGGCCTTGACGGTGTGATGATCGGGCGGGCGGCCTATCACCAGCCTGCGGATATCCTCTGTCAGGCCGACCGGCGCATTTTTGGCAGCGGCACGGATACCACTGCCGAGGGCGTGGTTGAGGCGATGCTGCCCTACATCGACGCGCATCTGGAGGCGGGGGGTAAACTGTCTGCGGTTACGCGCCATATGTTGGGGCTGTTTGCGGGGCGGCCGGGCGCGCGGATCTGGCGGCGGGTGCTGTCGCAGAACGCACACCGTGAGGGCGCAGGCAGCGCGCTGGTGCGTGACGCGCTGGAGCAGACAATGGCGCAAAGCGCGCTGGCAAGCCGCAGCGCCGCGGTGTAGCTAGAGGCAACATCCAATACCTCAAGGAGAGCCCCGATGCCCGATACCGTATTGCTGATCCAGATGGCCGTCATGCTACTAGTGATCGGCGCCTTCGCCGGCGTGCTGGCGGGGTTGCTCGGCGTGGGGGGCGGAATCGTTCTGGTGCCTGCGTTTTTCTATGCATTCCAGACCCTTGGCTATGACAGCGAACAGTTGATGCAGATGTGTCTGGCAACATCGCTGGCAACGATTATCGTGACCTCGATCCGGTCCGTTCTGTCACACAACAAAAAGGGCGCGGTGGATTGGGATATCCTGCGCAGCTGGGCGCCCGGCATCGTCATCGGCGCTGTGGCGGGGATGTTGGCGGTGTCGAGCCTGCGTTCCGCTACCTTGCAGGGAATCTTTGGTGTTCTGGCGCTGCTGATCGGGCTTTACATGGGCTTTGGCCGGTCCGAGTGGCGGCTGGGGCAGGCGATGCCAAAGGGATTGTCGCGCGCTGCCCTTTCACCGGGTGTGGGCTTTCTGTCCGTTCTGATGGGAATCGGTGGCGGCAGCTTTGGTGTGCCCCTGATGAGCCTTTACAACACACCGATCCACCGTGCAGTGGCAACGGCCGCAGGTTTTGGCGTGTTGATCGCTGTGCCTTCGGTCATTGGCTTTCTGTTCGTCACGTTGGACCCTGCAACGCGCCCGCCCTATACCATCGGCGCCGTCAATCTGGTCGCTTTCGTGCTGGTCATCGCAATGACGCTGATCACAGCACCCATAGGCGCCAGACTGGCCCACGCAATGGACCCCAAACCACTCAAGCGCGTGTTTGCCGTGTTTCTGGTTCTGGTGGCGCTGAACATGCTGCGCAAGGCGTTGTTTGCCTAACATTTGGGCGTCGGTTTTTGCGACCGGCGCAGATGTAGCAGTTTCGTCGCGGCACACATTATTCTTTAATTTGCCTTATTGTTGCCCAAGACAAATGGGATGTATGCTCTCGTATAACGCCCCCGCAGAGGGGTATATCGAGCAAGAGGGCAGGCAATGGAACAGATTATTACAGGACCGTTCGGGCGCGTGGCATATCACAACGCGGCACTGGCAGGGGCAGGGCAATATCCTGCGCTCAATATGCCGGACCGTGATTTTGTGCGCGGCGAGATGCCGGTTGCAGCCAATAAACGATATGCGCCACACGTTGTGCCGCTGCTTCGCCGCCGGAATGGCACTGAAGCCATAGCCATGACAGGCATGCCACTCCAGCGCGAGAACTAGAGCCTAAGGCTTGCGCGCGAGCCGTGCCGCCCGTCCACCGCGCCGCTTGGTGAATGCATCTGCGCGCGAAGGCAGATCCGCCATGACCGCACGCCGCACCTCCGGTGTCATCCGTGACCACGCGCCGATTTCGTCGATGGAGCGCAGACAGCCGGTGCACAAACGGCTTTCAGGGTGAATCACACAGATTTTAATGCAGGGACTCTCGATTTCGTTCCGCTTCCAGATTTCGTCCGTCACCTGTTCATCCCTCCGCTTGCTTGCGCAACACGCGCAGCCTGTCCAACACACCCTGCAAGATATAGCTGGCCGCGACATGGTCGATCACCTCTGCGCGACGTTTGCGCGACGTATCCGCCTCCAGCAGCGCGCGCTCGGCGGCGACCGTAGACAGGCGTTCATCCCAATACCCGATGGGCAGATCGGGGTGCAGCCTGTCAAAGTTGCGCGCGAAGGCCCGTGTGGACTGGCATCGCGGTCCCTCCGAGCCGTCCATGTTGAACGGCAACCCGAGGATCACGCCGCCGATGCTGCGTCCGGCGATGATCTCGCCCAGCCGTGCGGCGTCCAGCCCGAATTTCTTGCGCCGAACGGTCTCCAACGGCGTTGCTACGGACAAAAAGCTGTCTGTTACGGCCACGCCGATGGTCTTTTCGCCCAGATCCAGCCCGATCAGCGCGCGCATGGCGGGCAGGGCGGCGGCGAACTCTTCTATCCGCTCGTGGATCATTCGGCCACGCCTGCGTCCTGTCCGGCCTGATTGATCAGGTCAAGCGCTGCGTCATCACCCGCAAAGACATCGACCGCATTGGCATAGATCGCTGCCGCGCGCTGCTGCTCGCCCAGCACGCCCAGCGACGAGATCAGCCGTGCCCAGTCGGTCGCGGGCCCGCCTTCGGTTGCCAGACGCTCTGACAGACCTGCGACCATGCCGCCGATCATCTCCATCCGCTCGGCAGGGCTCATGCTCTGCGCGTTCTCGACATCTGTCGCACTAGGCCCGCGCAGGGCGCTGCCGCCGATTTCAGGCATGGAATACCGCACACCGGCCAGTTGGGCCAGATCCTCGATCTGCGCAGCAATCGGTGGAATCCACGGCGCGTCGGGCGGGCCTGCGCGCAGCAGCCCATCCCAGATGCGGAACGCCTGATCGGGGCGGCCTGTCTGGGTCAGCATCAGCCCCAGATAGTAGCGCGCCACACCGTTGGCAGGGTCTTGCGCCAGCGCCGCGCGCAGACTCATCTCTGCCTCGGGGGACACATAGCCACCCGCCGCGAGTACCTGCAATTCACCCAGATCCGCCAGATCCTGTGCGGTCACTGCCGCGCCTTTCAGCGTCAAGACTTGCCTCTGCGCCTCTTTCGCATCCCTGAAATTGCCGATCCGCCGTTCCTGTTGCGCCAGCAGGATATGACCCTGAATGTCATCGGGTCGCTGGGAAACCGTGGCGCGCAACTGCGTCAGCAGCTCTTCGTAGCGAGGGTCCATATCCGCAGGCGCCACAAACGGGGGCAGGGAGGCTTCGGCGGCGGCCTGATCGGGGCGTGACTGGCGCACCTCCTCGGCAAAGGCAATCCGATCCTTCAACGCCATGTCTCCGTAGCCGGGTGCGCCCAGCCACCAATAGCTGATCACACTGCCCGCAACGGCCACTGCGATCAGACCCATCGCGACAGACATCGGCCCTTTGCGCTGCGTGTGCGTCTCGGCGGCCTGCGCCTTGTCGGCGGCGATCAGGCGGCGCGCGATTTCTGCGTGGACGCGCTCTGCATCCTCTTTTCCGATGACACCGCGCGCCACATCCCGTTCCACCTCTTCTAGCTGGGCACGGTAGACTGTCACATCCGACGCCGCGCGCGATGAAACCTGGCCCTGCGCCCCGCGCGCTACCGCGCGCAGCAAAATTGCAACGACAGTAGCGGTGATCACTGTCGCAGTGAGCCAGAAACTAAGCATCGGGTGAAAACTCCTCATTTTTAGTTGGCTTTATGTAATACGCGCGGGCCTGACACAAAAGGGGCCATCGTCCCTCCGCGACGAATAGACCGCACCGATATCGCACTGCTTGCGGCCTATGTCGTAAAATTGATAAGGAGTGCCGCGCGGAGTATCCTCTTTTTTGCCCGCTCCCCCATGAAGAAGCCGAGCGCGTTTGCGCCCGCACGAATCCTCACTTTTGCACGTCAGGGACAGCAGCGATGAAAAAATACTCCGTATTTGCAGTGGCACGCGAGGCGATGCGCCACCACACCGGCTGGACCCGCGCGTGGCGCGATGCGGCGCCCAAGAAGAAATATGATGTCATCATCATCGGGGCAGGCGGCCATGGCCTTGCGACGGCCTATTATCTGGGCAAGAACTTCGGCATCACCAATGTGGCAATCCTGGAAAAAGGCTGGCTTGGCGGGGGCAACACAGGGCGCAACACCACCATCATTCGCTCCAACTATTTGCAGGATCCATCCGCCGCGATCTACGAAAAATCCCGCAGTCTCTATGAGACGATGTCGCAGGATCTCAACTACAACGTGATGTTTTCCCCAAGGGGCGTCATCATGCTTGCACAAACCGAACATGAGGTGCGCGGATACAAGCGCACGGCGCATGCCAACATGCTGCAAGGGGTCAAGACCGAATATATCGATGCAGCACGCGTCAAACAGCTGGTCCCGATCATCAATATCGACGGCCCGCGCTATCCTGTGCTGGGCGGTCTGTGGCAGGCCCGTGGCGGCACGGCGCGCCACGATGCGGTGGCCTGGGGGTATGCGCGTGCCTGCTCGGATATGGGGATGGACGTGATCCAGCAATGCGAAGTGACCGGCATCCGCTCTGAAGGCGGCAAGGTCACCGGCGTCAGCACCAGCAAGGGCGACATCGCCTGCGACAAGCTCGGCATGGTTGTCGCGGGCCATTCGGGGCATCTGGCCGATATGGCGGGCTTCCGCCTGCCCATCGAATCTGTCGCACTCCAGGCGCTCGTCTCCGAGCCGATCAAGCCTTGCATGGACGTGGTCGTTATGGCCAACACCGTCCATGGCTACATGAGCCAGTCAGACAAGGGTGAAATGGTCATCGGCGGCGGCACTGACGGCTACAACAACTACACCCAGCGCGGCAGCTTCCACCATATCGAGGAAACCGTCCGCGCCCTGATTGAGACTTTCCCGATGGTCTCGCGCCTCAAGATGCTGCGCCAGTGGGGCGGTATTGTGGACGTAACAGGCGACCGCTCGCCGATCCTCAGCAAAACCCCGGTTGACGGCATCTTCATCAATTGCGGCTGGGGCACCGGCGGCTTCAAGGCCATCCCCGGTTCCGGCTGGGCCATGGCCGAGCTGATGGCCAAAGGCCGCTCGCCCCTCACAGATGCCTTCGGGCTGGAGCGCTTTACAGAAGGTCGCTTTATTGACGAGTCCGTCGCCGCCGGGGTCGCGCACTGATGCTTGCGACAAGGATTTTTTCGCTGCCAAGCCGGTTTGGTATTCACCGTGGCCCGAAAGGTTTGGGGAACCAAACGGGGCGCGCATATGTTTCTGATTCAACAGAAGTTGGAAAAGGAATAGAACATTGGAAAACCGTCAAAAACCGGCCTCAGAACATACCACAACAACGACTACAACCACTGCCGGCGGCTCGGGTATGGGCATCATCGTCGGTATTCTGGTGGTTGCCGTTGCAGCCCTCGCATATTTCATGTTCGCTGAAAACGCGGCCAGCCCGGATGCGGACGCAAGCGACGTCACAATCACCATTGATGGCGCGGGCTCCGCTGCCGAAGGCGCGGCAGACGCTGTCGAGGGCGCTGCCGAAGCTGTCGAAGGTGCTGTTTCCGAATAATCGCGACCAATTCCGCCCGATGAGGGCCGTCGCTGGCGTCAGCGGCGGCCTTTTTGCGTTCAACTTTCTCAATTTTGCGTGTCACGGAGCCACTTCATGCTGATCGTATCCTGCCCAAACTGCGGCGTGACCGCCGAGGAAACCGAGTTCCACGCCCACGGCGAGGCGCATATCACCCGTCACGCGACTGACAGCACCGATGACCAGATGGAAACCTATCTGTTCATGCGAAAAAACCCCAAGGGCGTGCATTTTGAACGCTGGCGCCACCAGTATGGCTGTGGCAAGTGGTTCCACATGGCGCGCGATACCATGACGCTGGAAGTCTTCGGCACCTATAGCGCACAGACCACCAGCCCCCCCGAAGACCTGATGGCCAAAATCGACGCAAAACGCCCCGGTTGGAGAGACCCTTCCTGATGCCGCTTTTTCATCTTGCCCTTAAACTCATCCCGTCCTTTCCCCCCGCGCTGGAGCCCGCATCATGAGCACACGCCTCGCCACAGGTGGCCGTCTGGTCAACACATCCAAGCGCGTGAAATTCCGCTTCAATGGCAAGCATATGGACGGGTTCGAGGGCGACACCCTCGCTTCCGCGCTGTTGGCCAATGACCAGATGCTGGTGGGCCGCTCGTTCAAATACCACCGCCCGCGCGGCATTGTCGCCGCAGGGCCGGAGGAGCCGAACGCGCTGGTCAATCTGGGCGATGAGGGCAGCTTCGAACCGAACGCCCGCGTCACCACGACCGAGCTGTTCGATGGCCTCACCGCAACCAGCCAGAACCACTGGCCCAGCCTCGAGTTCGATGTGGGTGCGATCAACAAATATCTCGCGCGCTTTCTGCCTGCGGGGTTCTACTACAAGATGTTCATCCACCCGCGCCCGCTGTGGAAGCATGTCTATGAGCCGATCATCCGCCACTCCGCCGGTCTGGGCCGCGCACCGAAATCGCGCGATGTGGATACCTATGAGCATTTTTACGCCTTCTGCGATGTGTTGGTCGTAGGCGGCGGCGTGGCCGGGTTGGAGGCTGCGCGCGCGGCGGCCCTGTCAGGCGCGCGGGTCATGCTGATGGAGCAGACCGCCCATTGGGGCGGGCGCACACCTGTGGACGGCGGCGAGATTGACGGCAAGCCCGCGCAGGACTGGATCGACGCGACACTGGCTCAACTGGGCGCGATGGAAAACGTCACTCTGCGTACCCGCATCATGGCGTCTGGTGTCTATGATCACGGCTATGTGCTGGGCTATGAACAGCTGACCGATCATGCCCCTGAAAAATCCGGTCCCCGCCACCGCCTGTGGCGCGTGCGCGCAGGCCATGTGGTCACCGCGACGGGTGCCATCGAACGCCCGCTCAGCTTTGCAGGAAATGACATTCCGGGCGTGATGCTGGCGGCTGCGGTCCGCGATTATGTGGTGAACTTCGGCGTCTCTGCGGGTGACCGCACCGTCGTGGTCACCAACAACGATGATGCCTATCTGACCGCCATCGCGCTGAAACACGCGGGGCTGGACGTGCCTGCCATACTAGACGCGCGCGTGCTTCCGCAAGACAGCGCGGTGATGGCGCAGGCCAAAGCGCTGGGAATCCGTGTGTTGATGGGCCATGCGGTCTCTTCGGTGCAAGGGGGCAAACGCGTGACCGGCGTGTCCATCTGCTCGCAAGCAGGCGAGGGCGCGGTGTTGGAAGAGATCGCTTGCGATGCGGTCGCGATGTCCGGTGGCTGGTCGCCGGTGGTGCACCTGTGGTCCCATTGCGGCGGTAAGTTGAAGTGGGATACCGCCAACGCCTGCTTCAGCCCTGACCCCGACCGGCCCCCTCACGGGGCCGATGGCGGGCAGTTCGTTTCCACCGCCGGTGCCGCCTCTGGCAGCTTCGCACTGGATGATGTGCTGAACGATGCCTTTGCCGCCGCCGACGGCACGATGCGTTGTCTGGGCCGCAAGTTGCCCCGCGATGCCAAGGCGTCGAAGGGTGAACGGCGCGAGGAAGCCCCGATGGCGCCTGTCTGGCTGATGCCGCGGGGGGCCAGCGTCAAGCTACGCGAAAAAGCGTGGCTGGATTACCAGAACGATGTGAAAGTCTCCGATGTGCGGCTGGCCGCCCAGGAAGGGTTTGTCAGCGTCGAACATGCCAAGCGCTACACCACTCTGGGTATGGCGACGGATCAGGGTAAGTTGAGCAATATCAACGGCCTCGCGACCTTAGCTGGTGCATTGGGTGAAGACATTCCAGCCGTTGGCACAACCACCTTCCGCCCACCTTATCACCCCATCTCGATGGGCGCGATTGGTGGTGAGGCGCGCGATGCGGCCTTCCAGCCCGTGCGCCGCACCCCTTTGCATGACTGGCATGAAGCCAACGGCGCGCGGTGGGAACCGGTCGGACAATGGCGACGCCCCTATGCCTATACCCGCGACGGCGAAAGCACCCATGACGCGGTGATGCGCGAGGTCACGAACACCCGTAGCAAGCTCGGCCTGCTTGACGCCTCGACGCTGGGCAAGCTGATCGTGAAGGGGCCGGACGCGGGCAAGTTCCTGGACCTGCTCTACACCAACATGATGAGCACGCTGAAGCCCGGCAAATGCCGCTATGGCCTGATGTGCAATGACAACGGCTTCCTGATCGACGACGGCGTGGTTGCGCGGATTGATGAGGATACATGGCTGTGCCACACCACCACCGGCGGGGCCGACCGTATCCATGCCCATATGGAAGAATGGCTGCAAACCGAATGGTGGGACATGAAGGTCTATGTCGCCAACGTGACCGAACAATACGCGCAGATCGCCGTGGTTGGCCCAAACGCCCGCAAGGCATTGGAAAATCTGGGCGGCATGGATGTCTCCAAAGAGGCGCTGGGCTTTATGGACTGGGCCGATGGCGAAATCGGCGGGTTCAAAGTTCGTGTCTACCGGATCTCCTTCTCGGGTGAGCTGTCCTACGAGATTGCCGTGGATGCCTGCCACGGGCAGGCGTTCTGGGACGCGCTGATGGCTGTGGGTGCCGATCTGGGTGTGATGCCTTACGGCACGGAATGCCTGCACATCTTGCGGGCCGAAAAAGGTTTTATCATGATCGGTGACGAGAGTGACGGCACCGTGATCCCGCAGGACCTCGGCCTGCACTGGGCGCTGTCCAAGAAAAAGGACGATTATCTGGGCAAGCGCGCGCACCTGCGCAGCCACATGGCAGACCCCGACCGCTGGAAGCTGGTGGGGCTAGAGACGGTGGATGGCTCGACCCTGCCGGACGGCGCCTATGCGGTGGGTAGCGGCACCAACGAGAACGGCCAGCGCAACATGATCGGGCGGGTCACCTCGACCTACCATTCACCCACGCTGGGCAAGGGCATCGCCATGGGGCTGGTTCATAATGGCCCCGACCGCATGGGCGAGGTGCTGGAGTTCCCAGGCACCGATGGCAAGACCTACAGCGCGCGGATCGTCGATCCGGTGTTCTATGATAAAGAAGGGGAAAAGCAGAATGTCTGATCCGGTATCCGCGCTGAAGAACGCCGCATATACATCTGGAATCGCTCAGATTTCCGAGGTTGGACCGGTTGGCATGATCACATTGCGCGGGGATTTCTCCGCCAAGCCGTTTCAAAAAGCGGCGATTGCAGCAGCGGGAGTGAACATGCCAGAACAGCGCCGCTGCCTGACCGAAGGCGCCGGTGGCATGGCATGGATGTCCCCGGATGAGCTGTTGATCCTGTGCGCCTATGATGACGTGTCTGCCAAGCTGGCCGATTTGAACGCGAAGCTGGCCACGAGTCATGCGTTGGCGGTCAATGTCTCGGATGCGCGCGCGGTGTTCGAGGTGCGCGGCGCGCATGCGCGCGAGGTCTTGGCAAAACTCGCCCCTGTTGATCTGACACCCGCTGCTTTCCCCCTCGGAATGTTCCGCCGCACCCGCATCGCCCAAGTGCCGGCAGCCTTCTGGATGCCGGAAGAGAACGTGTTCCGCATCATCTGTTTCCGCTCGGTCGCGCAATATGTGTTCGATGTGCTTAGCGTGGCGGCGCAGCCGGGATCGGAAGTGGCTTATTTCTAAGCTGTAGAGGCTGGCCTTATTAGGCAGATCTGCTTGATCAAGGATGAGAAGTGTCGATTGCTTTCGGCTTGACGGCGCGCGCGACAGCGCGCGCTGGTCTATCCGCTCTGGGTGGGGACAGACCTGCTGCCCCCAAAAAAATATAGCCGCGGCGCACATTTGGCGCATTTGGCACCTATGTTGAAGGCTTCGGACTTTTGCAGCCTATTGTCGCAAGTTTGGGGGGCGTCCTCTTGACGCGGCACCATTACGCGCTCCATGTAGAGTAATCTTCTAATTCACAAAGGAGGCCCTCAAATGGCTTTTCAACTTCCCGATCTTCCCTATGCCCACGACGCACTTGCATCCAAAGGCATGAGCGCCGAGACGCTGGAATTCCACCACGACAAGCACCACAACGCCTATGTCACCAATGGCAACAAGGCGATTGAAGGCACCGAATGGGAGGGTAAATCCCTCGAAGAGATCATCAAGGGCACCTACGACGCCTCTGCTGTCGCGCAAAATGGCATCTTCAACAACATCTCCCAGCTGTGGAACCACAACCAGTTCTGGGAAATGATGGGGCCCGGTGCAAACCCGATGCCCTCCGAGTTGGAAAAAGCGCTGGTCGAGAGCTTTGGCTCCGTCGACAAGTTCAAGGATGATTTCAAGGCAGCAGGTGCAGGCCAGTTCGGTTCGGGCTGGGCGTGGTTGGTCAAGGACACCGATGGTGCCCTGAAAGTCACCAAGACCGAGAACGGCGTGAACCCGGTCTGCTTCGGCCAGACAGCGCTGCTGGGCTGTGACGTGTGGGAGCATTCCTACTACATCGATTTCCGCAATGCGCGCCCTGACTACCTGTCGAACTTCCTCGACAATCTGGTCAACTGGGAAAATGTCGCCTCACGCATGTAAGGCTTAGATACCTGGTATATGGAAGCCCCGCGAGCAGTGCTCTGCGGGGCTTTTTCTATTTAAAACAATGGCTTAGAGGGTTGCCCTTATCTTGTTACTCCGCTGCAAGTTGTGTCAGCGCGGTTTCGGCATCAGGAACCCATGTGAGATACTCAAGAATGCTGTGATCGGCAAAGCCGCGCTCTGCCACATGCGTCATCAATTGCTTTAACGGTTCCCAGTACCCGTTTGTATTCATGACATAAACCGGCTTTTCATGCAGGCCCAGCTGGCGCCATGTCAGCACCTCGAAAAGCTCGTCCAGCGATCCGGCACCGCCGGGCAGCAGCACCACAGCGTCGCAATTCATGAACATCACTTTTTTGCGCTCGTGCATCGTTTCGGTCACGATGTAGCGGGTGAGGTCGGTTTTACCGACTTCCCACGCCACCAGATGCGCAGGGATCACGCCGAAAGTGTCGCCGCCCGCCTTTTGCGCGGCGCGCGCGACGCTTCCCATCAGCCCGACATCTCCGGCACCGTAGACCAGCCGCCAGCCTTTTGCCGCAATGCCCGCTCCCAACGCCTCGGCTTGGGTGGTAAAGGCTGGATCATCTCCGGGGCGCGAGCCGCAAAAGACACAGACAGATTTGGATGGGGACGGCACAGACATAGGATCTCCTGCATCTCCGGCAGGAATAATGCGCCCGCGCGGATTGGTGTTTTGACCCGTGATAACGCTTTGGGTACAAAGGCTCAACGCAAGGATGCTGCGGGACGAGTAGGGACGCTGTGCAATGACCAAGGTTTCATCAGGATTGGGAGGCAATGCAGGCGCCGTTCTGGCGGGAGGAGCGATGGTCGTTGTGCTGGGGCTGGGGGCGTATATCGCTTTCGGGTACAAGGCACCGCCTGCCGCGCCTGTGCAAACTGCAGCGGCACCTCAAGCATCAACATCAACATCAACATCGACAGCTCCGGCCACGCCACAAACCGAACCAGACGCATCCGCCGCCCCGGCACCCCAAGCCCCCACATTCGACGAAGTTCGCCGCGAAGGTGACGGCACAACTATCATCGCAGGGCGCGCCGCCCCTATGAGCGATGTGAAAATCCTAGTGGACGGGCAGGAGGTAGCGACCGCGAAGGCCGATACTTCGGGCGGTTTTGCCGCTATCGCGGTGGTGCCGCCTGCCGCCTCAGCCCAAGTTGTCAGCCTGTCCGCACGGGGGGCAGCGGAGGAGATGGTATCGTTGGACCAGATTATCCTTGCCCCGTCGTCATCCCTGCCGCTACAGCCTGACGCCGCTGCAACGCCACCGACCATTGAGACCGCAACTGCCGTTCCCGCACCGTTGCCGGAGCCAGCGGCTGTTTCCGTGCTCAAGTCCGATGCGGACGGGGTCAGTTTGATCAGACCTCAGGTCATGACATCAGTGGCGCTGGATACCATCGGCTATTCCGATCTGGGCGATGTGCAACTCACGGGACGCGCACAGGCGGATACGGCGTCGGTGCGCATCTACCTCGACAACCGCGCGGTTGTCAGCCTGCCAGTGGACGACGACGGGCGCTGGCGTGGCGATCTGCCGGATGTGGACGAAGGCGTCTACACTCTGCGCGTGGACGAGATGACCGCGGCAGGCACGGTCAGCAGCCGGGTCGAGACGCCATTCAAACGCGAATCCGCAGAAACGCTTGCGCAGGCCGCAACAACCGGTGACGGGCCTGTGAAATCCGTGACCGTGCAGACCGGTGCCACCCTCTGGGCGATTGCACGCGACCGCTACGGGGACGGCACGCTCTATGTACGCGTCTTCGAAGCCAACGCGGACAGCATCCGCGATCCCGACCTGATTTACCCCGGCCAGGTGTTCGATTTGCCAAACTGATGTGGTCCTTGGCTGTTATCCACCCTATGTAGGAAGTGACTGCATAGGAAATACCATGTCCGCGAACGCCACCAACACATCCGCCAAGAACAAATCCGCCAAACAAGCCACCACCGAAGAAGAGATTGCGACCGAACAGGAGCGCCAGTCCTCGATGCGGGTGCTGCGCAAGGTGGCACCGTACCTGTGGCCCAAGGATATGCCGTGGGTGCGCAAGCGCGTGGTCTGGGCGATGATTGCACTTGTCGTGTCGAAACTGGTGACAGTGGCTACGCCGTTCTTCTATCGCGACGCGGTGGATGCTCTGGCGGGCGAGGGCATGCCGATGTTTGCGCTCGGCGCGATCAGCCTGACAATCGTCTACGGCATGGCACGCATGTTCGGCATTGGCTTTCAACAGCTGCGCGATGCGATCTTTACCCGCGTGGCGCAACGCGCCCTTCGCATGCTGGCGCTCGAGACCTTCACCCATATCCACCGCCTTTCCATGCGCTATCATATCACGCGCAAGACCGGCGGCCTCAGCCGGATTATCGAGCGCGGCGTAAAAGGCGTGGAATTCCTGCTGCGGTTCCTGCTGTTCAGCATCGGGCCGCTGATCCTCGAACTGATCATGGTCGGGATCATCCTGACGATCCTGTTCGACGTGACCTATCTGCTGGTGGTTGCGGTTACGATTGCGTTTTACGTCTGGTTCACCTTCGCGGTGACCGAATGGCGCGTGAAGCTGCGCCGCCAGATGAACGATCAGGACACGGACGCCAACCAGAAGGCGATCGACAGCCTGCTCAATTATGAAACCGTCAAGTATTTCGGCGCCGAGACGCGCGAGGCGGACCGCTATGACAGCGCCATGGCGGGGTATGAGGTGGCTGCGATCAAGACAAACTATTCGCTGGCGTTCCTGAACTTCGGGCAGTCGGTGATCATCACCATCGGTCTGGTTGGCGTAATGGTCATGGCCGCTGTAGGGGTTCAGAACGGGTCGTTGACGGTGGGTGATTTTGTCATGGTCAACGCCTATATGATCCAGATCACCGTGCCGCTGAACTTCCTCGGCACCGTCTACCGCGAGATCCGTCAGGCGCTGGTGGACATGGGGCAGATGTTTGATCTGCTGGAGCAGCCCTCCGAGATCACGGATAAACCGGACGCCAAAGAGCTGGTGGTGAGCGGTGGCCGGGTGCGGCTGGAGAACGTGCATTTCGGCTACAACCCGGACCGTGAGATCCTCAAGGGCATCAGCCTGACGGCAGAGCCTGGCCAGATGGTCGCCATCGTAGGGTCCACCGGGTCGGGTAAATCCACCATCGGGCGGCTGCTGTTCCGGTTTTATGATGTGAACAGCGGCAGCCTGACCATTGACGGACAGGATGTCCGCGACGTGACGCAAGCGTCGCTGCACCGCCAGATCGGCGTGGTGCCGCAGGACACGGTGCTGTTCAACGACACAATCGGGTACAACATCGCCTATGGCCGTGACGGCGCCACCCAAGACGACATCGTAGCCGCCGCCAAGGCCGCGCAGATCCATGATTTTATCGTGGCCTTGCCCGACGGTTACGAGACATCGGTGGGCGAGCGGGGGCTGAAGCTGTCGGGCGGCGAAAAGCAGCGTGTGGGCATTGCGCGCACCTTGCTGAAAAACCCGCCGATCCTGCTGCTGGACGAGGCGACAAGCGCGCTGGACAGCGAAACCGAACGCGAGATTCAGGGCGCGCTGCGGCAGGCAGCAGAAGGGCGCACGGTGCTGACCATTGCGCACCGGCTCAGCACCATTGCGGATGCGGACATGATCATCGTTCTGGAAAAGGGCGAAGTGGTGGAGCGCGGCAGCCATGATGCGCTGCTTGCGCAGGACGGGCGTTATGCCCAGCTCTGGCATCGCCAGCAGGCCGAGGAGTAAGGGCCGCCCCATCGTCAAGGGGCAGCCCCGTTGCTACTCCGCGGCGACCGCTTTCGACGTGAGCGTATCCAGCGCGCCCGTCATCATTCCGAGATAGGGTGCGTCCGCGGGCAGCCCGTGATCCGCAGCCAGAGTTGCCGGATCGCGATAGGTGACGTGCACAACACCTTCCGCGTCCTGATAGGCCAGCACGCGCAGCGGCAGGTCCAGACCGGCGGTCTGGTTGGTTTGCATCGGCGGTGTGCCAAGCTTGGGATTGCCAAAGATCATCAGCTCGGTCGGGCGCAGGTCCATATCCACGCCGGCGGCACCGGCAGCATGATCCACGCGCGCGAACAGTGTGGCACCCGCGCCCTCAACAGCGGCTTGCAGGCGGTCCATCGTCTGGCTCACGGAGTGGGGGCTGGTCTTGGTGATCATTTCGGCCATTGCGGGGGTGCCAAGTGCACTGGCGGCAAGGGTGAGGGCGGCTAGGAATGTTGGCAGTCGGTGCATGTTCATTTTCCTTTCGGGACGGTTTCTGTCCCTCAAGACCATAAAGCCCCCCGCCGGTTGGGCGAGGGGCTCTGCACTCACATCATGGTGATCGGGTCACTGTGCTGGTGTGCGCGACGCCGGATCGAGGTTTTCGTCGCTCCAGATCAGCTCTTGCGGAGGCTGGCTGCGCGCCTGCCGCTGCAAGGACCAGTCGCGCGCCGCGCGGCTGGCGCGGCCCATGGACAGGCGCGCCAGCAGGCGGGCAATCCATTCCGCATAGTTCGCGCCCCAGACACGGATGGCCAGCAGCGAGGGCGTGAGCACGAGTGTCAGTACAGTGGCAATCCCCAGCCCGAACACCACGGCCGTGGCCAGCTGTTTCCACCACAGGGCGGTCGGGCTGTCTATGGTATAGCCACCGTTGGCAAAATCTAGCGACAGGCCGAACATCATCGGCGCCAGACCTGCCATCGTCGTGATGGTGGTCAGCAACACCGGGCGGATGCGTGATTGCGCGGTACGGATGATCGCCTCGATGCGCGGCATGTACTGGCTGAACTCCTGATAGGTGTCGATCAGGATGATGTTGTTGTTCACCACAATCCCCGCCAGCGCTACAATGCCGGTGCCCGTCATGATGATGCTGAACGTCTGGTCCATCACCAGCATCCCGATCAGCACGCCTGCGGTGGACAGGACCACCGCCACCAGCACCAGCACGGAGTTATAGACAGAGTTGAACTGCGCCAGCAGGATGATGAACATCAGCCCCAACGCCGCGGTGAAGGCAGAGCTGAGGAAAGCCTGGCTTTCGGCCTGCTCCTCCTGATCGCCGGTCCACTCATAGGTGATGCCATCGGGAAGATCGGCGTCCTCCACCCACTTCGTGATCTCTGCAATCCGCTCGTTTCCGTTCACAGGAACCAGACGCAGCTGTTGGTTGTCGTAGTCCGCTTGCAAGTCTAGCCCGTCGGCAGCCATCGTGCGGTCAGTGATCTTGAACGTAGCCCCTTCCAGCGTGACAAAATCGCTGTCTGCGCCTGCAGGCCGCAGGGTGGCCAGCGTGATCTCGTTCTCGCCTGTGCCCGACACCATCTTCATCAGGCCGGGGGTCACATCGGCTTTCACGTCCATATAGCGGGTCTGGTCGATCCGGCTGATCTCGGCCAGCTTTGGCACGGGGGTGCGGATGATGAAATTCGACAGCGGGATCAGCCCGTCCGCCGTGCGCACCTTGAGCGTGTCGAGGGTTGACAGCAGGCGGTCTTTCTCGGGCAGGCGCACACGGATCTCGATCTCCTCGTCCGAGGAGGGCACCCGCATGGTATCCAGCAGCAGCCCGCGTGTGACCAGCTGCACCATTGCACCTACGCTGAGCACATCTGCGCCGTAACGGCCCGCCTTTTCGACGTCTACGTCGATCTGCCAGTCGATACCGGGCAGGGGGCGCGTGTCCTCGATGAGGGTGAGTCCCGGCACGCCATTGAAATGGTCGCGCGCCATGGCGGTGGCTGTCACCAGATCCTCAAAGCTGTCGCCCTTGAACCGCAGATGCACCGGCTTGCCGGAGGCAGGGCCGCGGTCCAGTGACAGTACTTCGATCTGTATGCCGGGAATGTTTGCCAGCTCTTCGGTCAGCTCGGCGATGACAATGTCGCCGTCCAGTTCGGGGCGCAGCGCGCGGTCCTCCCATGGAATCGTCTCGAACTGGATCTGCCCGACGAGGTCCTTGGGCGCCTGACTACCGCCTGTGTTGCTGTCCAGCCCGCCTTCGCCTGCAAAGGCAAAAGCCGTGGCGATGCCGGGATGGCGCAGCACGACTGCCTCGGCCTGGCGCAGCAGATCGTCCTTTTCCTCCAGCGACAGGTTGCCGCGCGCCAGCACATAGACAATGGCCTGCTCTGGCTCGGACTCAACAAAGAACTCCACACCTTTGGAATTGTTTGAGAAATAGATCAGCGTGGTACCCACAAAAACAAATACCAGCCCGCAGGTGACCAGCGGCATCAGCGGATTGCCCGCAATCATCTCAATGAAGCGTCCGAAGGCCGAGCGTTTGTAGCCTGCGTGAACGCGGTCCGGCGCACGGCGGAAAAGTCTGGAGGCGAGCCACCGACCGGTCCGGCCCAGCCGCGTGAGCACCGCAAATATCGCCAGCAGGAACAGCATGAAGCCGCCCAATGCCACCAGCAACACCAATGCGGCCAGTAGCACAAAGGCAAAAACAACCGCAAAGGTCGGGATCACGGAGGTGAGCAGGTCCAGACTGTCCATCGCGGCAAAGCGTGCGCCGATCCAGCCGAACAGCGTGCCGCTGCCCAAAAGCGCCACCGCCGGAAACAACATCACCGCCGCCGCAGGCAGCAGGGCAAGATGCAGATACCACGGCAGCGCCGCAATCCGCTCCATGTTGGTGGCCATCCACCGTTCCAGCCGTCCTGTCACGCCGCCCAGCACCGGCAGATAGACCAGTGCGACCACCAGAGAGGCGGACAGAACGAAGATCAGCGTGACCGGCAGCATGCCCATGAACTCACCCGGCACGCCGGGCCAGAACAGCATCGGCAGGAAGGCACACAGTGTGGTCGCGGTGGAGGAGACCACCGGCCAGAACATCCGCTTGGCGGCTTGTACATAGGCCTTCATCGGCCCTACGCCCTTTTGCTGCTCCTGATCGGCGTATTCCACGACCACGATTGCGCTGTCCACAAGCATCCCCACCGCCAGAATGAGGCCGAACATCACAATGTTCGAAATGGATATGCCCATGAGTGCCAGAAAGGCAAAACACAGTAGAAAAGATGTGGGAATTGCAAACCCTACCAACAGGGCCGCGCGGATGCCAAGGGCGGCCAGCACCACGATCATCACAAGTGCAATCGCTGTGAGCACCGATCCCAGCAGTTGCTGCACCATGCTGTCCACCACGCGGCTCTGGTCGCTGGAGGTGCCTACCTCCACTGCTGCTTTCAGCTCGTCAGGCCATTGCGCGCTGCTTTGCGCCACCAGCTCTTTGACCTGCGTAGCCGTGTCAATCAGGTTGAATCCCTTGCGCTTGACCACTTGCAGCGCCATCGACGCCTCGCCGTCGAACCGCGCGGTGCCCAGCCGGTCCTCAAACGTCAGATGGATCTGCGCGAGGTCCCCCAGCGTGACGACGCGGTCGCCGTTTGTTTTGACGGGCAGGTCATAGATATCGCGCGGCTCGTCAAAGCTTGACGGGATCTTGACCGCGAAGGTGCCCCCGGCGCTTTCGATCTCGCCCGCCGCGATCAGCTGGTTGTTGTTTTGCACCGTCGCGATCAGCTCGGCTGCGGTCACGTCATAGGATTCCAGCTTGAGTGGGTCGATCAGCACTTCCACCATTTCGTCACGGTTGCCTGCGATGCCAGCTTCCAGCACCGCATCCAGTCCTTCAAGATCGTCCTGTAACTGTTTGGCATAGCGGGCCATTGTGCGTTCAGGCACGGGTCCGGTCATGTTCACAATGATGATCGGGAATTCGGAAAAGTTAATTTCATTGATGGTATAGGTTTCGGCGCCTTCGGGAAATTGCGCCTCGGCGGTGCCCATGGCGTCCCGCACATCGGCGATTATCGTGCTCTTGTCCCAGCCGAACTCGAACTCCAGCGCGAGGCCCGCATAATTCTCCGCCGCTGTGCCGGTCATTTTCTTGAGCCCGTCGAGATCGCTCAGCTCCGTCTCCATCGGTTTGAGCAGCAGCGTTTCCGCATCCGCCGCCGAGATACCGGGGAAGGGGACGGAGACAAACAGCGCGGGGATTTCGATGTCCGGTTCGCCTTCTTTGGGCAAGGTGGTGTAGGCGTATGCACCCACGACAAGGCTCAGCAGGATGAACGCCAGCACCATGCGGGCGCGCGAGGCGGCCCAGTCAATCAGGCCGGTCATCGGGTTTGCTCGCGCGGAGTTGCATCGACTTTGACCCCCTCTACCACATATTCCTGCCCCACCACGATCACGGTGGCCTGCGCGGGCAGACCGGTTACCCAGATGCCTTCAGTGGTGTCGCGCACGATCTGGACTTCGTGGAACTCGACCGTGTCGGCGTCATTTACAAGCCTCAGACCCAATGTGCCCTCGTCGTTCAGTGTCAGCGCGCTTTGCGGGACCAGATGCGCCTGCGCGCCGTCTGACGCGATGAGAATTTCCGCCGTCTGACCGTCACGGATCAACAGATCAGGGTTCGGCACCTCGATTTCTGTCAGGAAGGTGCGCGTTTGCGGATCGGCCGAGCGGGAGAGGAACGTCACGCGCCCCTGTACCTGCGCGCCACCGGCAGCCAGCCGCGCGCCCGCCATCGCACCTACCTGCACATGCATCACGTCCGTTTCGGGCACATAGCCCACCAGCTTGATCGGGTCGAGTTGGATGATCGTCCCGCACAATGCGCCCGGTTGCAGCAATGATCCCAGCTCGGCCGTGTCGCTCTCCAACAGACCTGCAAAGGGGGCCTTGATCACCAAACGGTCCAGTTCGGTCTGCGCAACGGCCACGGCGGCCTGCGCCGCCTCGATGCCGGAACGCGCGGCACTCAGGCCCGACTGCGCGGTGCTGACGCCCGCCTCGGCCGACGCCACCGCCGCGTCCGAGGACGCCACCCGTGTGGTCGAGGCAAAGCCTCCCTCACTCAGCCGTGAAGATGCGTTCTGGTTGATTTTCGCTTCTTCCAGACGCGCCTGCGCCTCCTGCACCCTCGCCTCGGCCTCGGGGACGCGCGATTGTGCCTCTGACAGCTGTGCTTGTGCTTGCGCCAGTGCCGCCCCGCGTGTGCCCTCGCTCAACCGGCACATGATCTGGCCTGCCTCGACGCGCGCGCCTTTGCGCAATGGCTCGGAGACGGCAATCGCGGATGTCTCCGCGCGCACATCAACCTGACGCGCTGCGGCGGTCTGGCCGCGCAGCACTACAGCGCTGTCAATACGCTGCGCCTCCAGTGTCTCGACCACGACTTTGACACGCTTTTCTGCCACCGTCCGGTCCAGATCAGCGGCAGGCTCCTCCGCCTCCGGCTGGGCGGCTTTTGCATCTGCGGCGCCCAGCCACCCCATAAGCGTGGGTCGTTCCAGAATCGCCATATACAAAACAGCTGCCATCGCAATAGCAGCAAAAAGCGGAAAGATACGCATGTGAAGTCCCATCAGATCAGCGCAAAACCCGATGCCTCGGCCTGTGGCAAAGTCACCGCTGTTGTGCATTTTTCCGGATATGTAGTGCATAACCGTGAAACTGCACAGTTTACTTTGTGACTTTTTCAAGACTTTTGGACTTTCTGCGCCCTTTTGGTCTGTTGCTGATCACTTGTGCAGCAGGCTTGGGTATTGGCTTGGACCTGCGGCTTCGTTAAGAGGGGCGAAACAGGAAAGTCAGAGGCCACCGCCCAATGAGCAACAGCGACGGATTTATTGACGAAGTCACGGACGAATTGCGCCGGGATCAGATGCTGGCCAAGCTCAAGCGCTATGGTTGGATCGGCATCGTAGCTGTTCTAGCTGTTGTCGGAGGTGCGGCGTTTTCGGAGTATCGCGCGGCACAGCAACGCGCACAGGCCGAAGCGCTGGGCGATGGGATCCTTGCCGCGCTTGACAGCGGCGATGCGGCAGAGCGCGCAGCGGCGTTGCAAGCGGTCGAGGCGCCGGCGCCCCAGGCCGCCGCAGTTGTGGCCTTGCTGACGGCGTCCGAGCAGGTTGCCGCCGGTGATCTCGAGGCGGCTGTCGCCAATCTGGAAGCCGTCGCGACGAATGGTGATATTCCGCAAATCTATCGCCAGATTGCGCAATTCAAGGCGCTGACCCTTCAGGCGGACACGATGGATGCAGCAACCCGCGCGCAAGGCTTCGAGGCGCTGGGCGCTGCGGGCGGTGCATTGCGTTTGCTCGCGCAAGAGCAACTGGCGCTGATCGCGATCCAGCAGGGCGATACCGAAACGGCCATCGCGACCTATCAGTCGATCCTGAGCGATGCGCAGGTCACACCGGACTTGCAACAACGGGCATTGCAGGTGATTGTAGCGCTTGGAGGGGAGCCTGATTTGGGCGGAACCCCGACAGATGACGCGACAGACGACAGTAACGGATAAGGATGCCGCCGCCCGGTCCAACAACACCGGACCCGAAGGCGCGCCGCAGACCAGAGTGAGCAGGCCATGACACAAGCAGACTTCACCTTGCCACGTAACTGGCGCGCGCAGTTGCCGCATCGGACGGTGCTGGCACTTGTGGGCGCAGTCGCGTTCCTATCTGCCTGCGGCGAACCCGAAGTGATCCTGCCCGGCCAGCGTGAAGACGTCCGGTCGGTGCTACAGACCGAGGACGTAACAGTTGGCGATCAGGCGCCCTTTGCGGGGAATCAGGCCCGGGCGATAGCGTTGCCTGCTGCACAGTCGAATGCCAACTGGACCCAAACCACCGGCTCTGCCGACACGCGCGTGAGCCATCCGGCGCTGCGCAATACGCTAACGCTGGCATGGTCGGCCAAAATCGGGGCCGGCGATAGCCGCAAATACCGCATCACCGCAGATCCTGTTGTTTCGGGCGGGCGGGTGTTTACGCTGGATGCCCAGTCTCTTGTCACAGCTACGTCAACCTCGGGTGCCACCCTGTGGCAGGCAGATCTGCGCCCCGCACGCGATGCGGAGGGCAACGCCACGGGCGGCGGCCTGGTGGTGTCCGGTGACACGGTTTATGTCGCGGTCGGTTATGGCGTGCTGGCGGCCCTCGATGCCACCAGCGGCGCTGTGCGCTGGACCCAACAGCTGGATGCCAGCGCTTCGGGCGCGCCAACAGTGTCCGGTGATCTTGTCTATGTAACCGCCGGTGACAATACAGGCTGGGCAGTGAACCGCGGCGACGGAAGGGTGGAATGGCAAATCGGCGCCTCCGATGATAGCAACAACATTCTTGGCGCGCCGGCACCTGCGCTGACTGATGAGCTGGCGATCTTCGCCTTCGGGTCGGGCGAGGTGCAGGCCGTATTCCGCCAGGGCGGGCTCAGCCGCTGGGACGCGTCCGTTTTGGGCAAGCGGCCGGGCCGCGCGTTCAGCAACGTCTCGGACGTGACCGCAGCGCCAGTGGTGTCTGGCGACCGCGTCTATCTGGGCAACCAGTCGGGGCGTATCGTGGCGTTGGACGTGGATTCGGGCATGCGGGTCTGGTCTGCGCGTGAAGGGGCCACGGGGCCGGTCTGGCCTGTTGGTGGCAGCCTTTTCGCGGTGAGTGATCTGAACGAGCTTTTGCGCCTTGATGACACAGACGGTAGCCGCATCTGGGGTGTCGAGCTGCCCAATTTCGTGAAACGCAAACCCAAAAAGCAAAGCCGCATCGTTGTGCACCACGGCCCGATCGTGGCGGGGGGCCGTGTGATTATTGCCTCCGGTGACGGCGTTCTGCGCAGCTATGATCCGGCAAACGGGGCCTTGACAGGGTCGGTCGAAATTCCGGGCGGTGCGACAACAGCGCCGGTTGTGGCGGGGCAGACGCTCTATGTTGTGTCCAAGGATGGCGTTCTGCTGGCGTACCGCTAAGGCGCGTAAACGCGGCTTTTGCAGTCGGGGCTTTCGCAGGTCCCCGGTTTGCGCTATTGCGCGGGTCTAGTCCCGTTTCGGAGCCGTCCTGATGTCTTTCTCTCTCGCTATTGTGGGTCGCCCGAATGTGGGCAAATCCACGCTGTTCAACCGTCTAGTAGGCAAGCGCCTTGCCCTTGTGGACGACCAGCCCGGCGTCACGCGCGACCTGCGCGAAGGGGCGGCACGGCTGGCCGACTTGCGCTTTACCGTCATTGACACCGCTGGTCTGGAGGATGTCACCGACGACAGCCTGCAAGGCCGCATGCGCCGATTGACGGAACGCGCGGTGGATATGGCCGATGTGTGCCTGTTTATGATTGACGCGCGCACTGGAATCACGCCGACCGATCTGGTCTTTGCCGACATTCTGCGCAAGCGCGCCACCCATGTGATCCTTGCGGCCAATAAGGCCGAGGGTGCGGCCGCAGATGCTGGTGTGATTGAGGCCTATAGCCTTGGTTTGGGCGAGCCGATCCGCCTGTCCGCCGAACATGGTGAGGGGCTGAACGACCTGTACACACACCTCATGCCACTGGCCGATGCCTTTGCCGAGAAGGCCCGCGATGACGCGCCCGAAGTGGACGTGGACATCAGCGAGGACGACGAAGACGAGGACGCCGTGCGCGTACCGACCAAGGCCAAACCCTTGCAGGTGGCCGTTGTGGGCCGTCCGAACGCCGGTAAATCCACGCTGATCAATCAGATTGTCAAAGAAGACCGGCTGTTGACCGGGCCCGAGGCAGGGATTACCCGCGATGCGATCTCGCTCATGACCGAGTGGGCGGGGCCGGACGGGGTTCCGGTGCCCATGCGGATTTTCGACACGGCCGGCATGCGCAAAAAAGCCAAGGTTCAGGAAAAGCTGGAGAAACTTAGCGTCAGCGATGGCTTGCGCGCGGTGAAATTCGCCGAGGTCGTCGTGGTGCTGCTGGATGCTGAAATCCCGTTTGAGCAGCAGGATTTGCGCATTGCCGATCTGGCTGAGCGCGAAGGCCGCGCTGTGGTCATCGCGGTGAACAAATGGGACATCGAAGAAGACCGGCAAGGCAAGCTCAAGGATCTGAAAGAAAGCTTTGAGCGTCTTTTGCCGCAGCTGCGCGGCGCGCCGCTGATCACCGTGTCGGCCAAGACGGGGCGGGGCTTGGACCGCTTGCACCAAGCGATCATGCGTGCCTATGAGATGTGGAACCGCCGCGTGACGACTGCGCAGCTCAACCGCTGGCTGTCGGGCATGATGGAGGCGCATCCGCCTCCGGCACCGCAGGGCAAGCGCATCAAGATGAAGTATATGACACAGGCCAAAACCCGTCCGCCGGGGTTTGTGGTGATGTGTAGCCACCCTGACAAAGTCCCGGAGAGCTATAACCGCTACCTGGTGAACGGTTTGCGGATTGATTTTGACATGCCCGGCACGCCCATCCGCCTTTGGATGCGCGGACAGTCAGACGCGAATCCCTACAAGGGACGCAAGAAAGCGGCGCCGTCAAAGCTGCGCAAACATATGGACGGCAAGCGCAAGGATTGAGGTGTGGAACGGAATTTTTGAAAATTCCGGACCGAATTTTTGAAAAATTCGGCGCTCCGGCTCAGGCCGCGCGCCATGCCTTGAACGTGGGAAGCAACAGCACCAGCGCGCCGCCCGCCGCCAGCGCTGCGACCGTGACGTTGTTGCCTGCGTTCTGGACCACCACCGCAACCAGCGCCCAGATCACGCCAATCCCGTAGCTGGGCGCGCGACGCAGGCTGTTTTGCACCGCAGAGGCGATGACCAACGCCAGCAGCAGCGCCGCCAGCGCGGCTGTAGCGCCGTCAACAACGCCGTAGCCCGCCGCCAAAAGCCCGAGCGATACGCAAGACGCTGCCGTCAGCCAGCCTGCATAGAGGCCCACGGGCAGTGCGGCAAACCACGGATCCGTCGCGGGGCTTTGATACAGCGCCACAAGTGCCGCGATCAGCATGATCCAGATCAGCACCGCCGCCCAGACCGGGCTGGCAACCGCGACTGCCAGCCAGATACTGCCCACGGCCAGTGAGGGGATCAGCGCCAGCCGCATCGCGTGCCAACCCGTGTCCGTCCTCCGCCGCCACGCGCCAAAGGCCATCCCAATGACGAGCCATAGATAAATCAGTCCCCAAATGGCAAAGGCGTAGCCTGCTGGCTGCACCGCCGGATCCACTTGTGGCACGGGAAATTGATCGGGTTCAAAGCCGCTGAAATTTGGCACAAATACGGGTGATACGGCAAAGGCCACCGCAAGAAAAAGGACAAGAATTGCTATTGCGGTGCGTGACATGGCGACCTTCCGGGACGAATCTGTTACATCTTTATCCAGATATAGCACAAAGGAATTTTGCCAATGGCACGGATCGCGATTTTCTGCGACGGGACATGGAACAGTCCCACGATGGACCAGCCAACCCATGTGGTCCGCCTTTTCCAGAAAACTCCGCGCACCAATGCCCAGCATACCTGCTATTTCGAGGGGGTGGGTACGGCTACGAAACAGGCGGGTTTCTTTGGAAAGGCGTTGATGAAAGTCGGGGGCGGCGCTTTTGGCTGGGGGCTGAATGACGCGATCAAACAGGCTTACGCCGCGCTCTGCGAACAATACGAGGCGGGTGATGAGATCTTTATTTTCGGCTTTTCGCGTGGTGCCTACACCGCGCGGTCCTTGGCGGGGATGATCCGTAAATGCGGGATCGTGCCCGACCCAACGCCCGCCACACTGGACGCGGCGTTCAGGCTCTACCGCAAACCGGGGATCGAGAACCACCCTGACGCTCTGCACATCCTTCAGGCGCGGCGCAGGCTGTCGCCGCGTTTTGCGACGTCGGACAGCGACATGAACTGGCGCGCGGTGACCCCGTGGCACAGCGATGACGGCCCCATGCACCGGGTCGAGATTGCCTATCTGGGCATCTGGGATACGGTCGGATCGCTGGGCATCCCTGCGCCGCTGCTGGGACCGGTGGCCAATCTGTGGAACGCCAAATACCGCTTCCACGACACCATTCTCAGCTCAATGGTGAAATCCGCGCGCCATGCGGTCGCCTTGGACGAGCGGCGGGTGTTCTATAAACCGTCGCTCTGGGACAATCTGGAGGCCTCGCGGGACGATGCGGGCCTCAACAAAGGCGACCGGACCGAGGCGCGGCCTTACCAGCAGGTCTGGTTCACCGGCAATCACGCCTTCGTGGGCGGATCGGCCGCCAAGGCACGGGCGCTGACCGGCCAATCGCTGCAGTGGATCGCCGAAGGCGCGCAGGCGGCAGGATTGGAGATCGAGATGGCCGACCTGCTCGATCGTGTACCGGATCCGCTGGCCAACAGCCACACGCTGGACCAGCCGCCGCCGCTTTATGTGATCGCAGGTAACTTTCTGAAATGGCGGAATGGTCCGGGGCACCCGATTGATCTGCATCCGAGTGCGGATCAAAGGGTGAAGGGCAGGCGGGACTACCGCCCGCGTTCACTCAGAAACCTCATGCCCGAATTGTTTGGCGAAACACCTATCGGCAAGCCGAAACCTAAGCCGGAGCAGCCGGGGCGCTGAGCCCCGGCCGCGCTATTATTTCAGCAGACCGTCAAGGCCCAGCGTGGTCTTGCCGCCCAGATAGGGTGCCAGAACCTCGGGCAGGATCACCGTGCCGTCTGCTTGCTGGCCGTTCTCCAGTACGGCGATCAGGCAGCGCCCCACCGCAAGACCGGAGCCGTTGAGCGTGTGGACAAACTGCGGCTTGCCACCCTCGGCGGGCTTGAAACGCGCGTTCATGCGGCGCGCCTGAAAATCACCGGTGGTCGAGACCGAGCTGATCTCGCGGTAGGCGTTCTGTCCGGGCAACCATGCTTCGATGTCGTAGGTGCGGCGCGCGCCGAAACCCATATCGCCGGTGCACAGGATGATTGTGCGGTAGGGCACGCCCAGCTTCTCCAGAATACCTTCGGCGCAGGCCAGCATCCGCTTTTGCTCGGCGTCCGATTCGTCGGGATGGGTGATGGAGACCATCTCGACCTTCTCGAACTGGTGCTGGCGCAGCATGCCGGACGTATCACGCCCCGCCGATCCCGCCTCCGAGCGGAAGCACAACGTGTGCGACGTCATCCGGCGCGGCAGGTCGGCGGCGTCCAGCGTGTCATTTGCAACCGTATAGGTCAGCGGCACTTCGGAGGTGGGCACCAGCCACATCCCGTCCTCGGTGCGGTAGCTGTCCTCGCCGAATTTCGGCAGCTTGTCGGTGCCATACATCGCCTCGTCGCGTACCAGCACGGGGGAGTTCACTTCCGTCAGGCCGTTTTCATCCACATGGGTGTCGAGCATAAATTGCGCCAGCGCCCGGTGGATGCGCGCAACACCGCGTTTGAGCATGACAAACCGCGCGCCAGACGTCTTGGCCGCTGTCTCGAAATCCATGGAGGCGGCAACGCTGTCCAAGTCGTAGTGCTCACGCGGTGTGAAATCAAAGGCGGGCACATCGCCCCAGCGCTTGACCTCGACGTTGTCCTCTTCGCCACCGCCGTCAGGCACATCATCAGCGGGGATATTGGGGATGCGCGACAGCATATCGGTCAGCTGTGCGTCCAGATCCTTGGCCTGCGCCTGCATCGCGGCCACTTCGGCCTTTTTGTCAGACACCAGCGCGCGCAGGCGCTCGAACTCCGCATCGTCGCCCTTGGCCTTGGCTGCGCCCACATTCTTTGACGCGGCGTTCTGCTCGGCCTGTGCGGCATCGGTGGCCTGGATTTTTGCGCGCCGTGCCGTATCCAGCTCCAGTATCTTGGCAGACAGCGCCGCATCGCCGCGCCGCGCCAGAGCGGCGTCAAAAGCATCGGGATTTTCTCGTATGGCACGAATATCATGCATGGGTCTGTCCTCGGGTCCTGTGAATCGTATGGGGCGGGTTATGGCCGATTATTTGGCCATAGAATAGAGGGGCGGGTGCGTTGCCGCGAAAACTCTGGCAAAGCCGCCTTTGACGCATTGCAAAGCGCCTTCCCCGCGCATAGGTTCTGCCCGACTTCAAACACGGTACGCCCTAGCGCGCCGACACGGCCACAAAGGACCATTACATGCAAGGCATCCAGCAATTTATCCCGTTAATCCTGATTTTCGGGATCATGTATTTCCTGCTGATCCGCCCCCAGCAGAAAAAGCTGAAGGATCATCAGGCGATGGTTTCTGCCCTGCGTCGCGGCGATCAGGTGATCACGCAAGGCGGGATCGTGGGCAAGGTCGTCAAGGTCAAGGACGACGGAGAGCTGGAGGTCGAAATCGCCGATGGCGTTAAAGTCCGCGTGATTCAAAGCACCATCGCGACGGTTGTCAGCAAGACCGAACCAGCCAAGTAAACCTAACCAGACGACACCAGAGAAGGCGGGCGGCACATGCTCCAGATATCCGTATGGAAACGCATCGCCATCTGGCTGACCTGTGTGGTCGGCCTTGTGCTGGCCATGCCGAACGCGTTCTACGGCCCCGTTGAGAGCCATAACGACGCGGTAAAAGCGATCGAGCTGTCGGGCAGCACCCCGGAGCTGGAGGCGCAACGCGCGCTGTGGCCAGATTTTCTGCCCAACGGGTTGGTTAATCTGGGCCTTGATCTGCGCGGCGGTGCGCATTTGTTGGCGGAGGTCCGTGTTCAGGACGTTTACGCCGCACGGCTCGAGGCGATGTGGCCCGAGGTGCGTGATGCGCTGCGTGGCCTGACGCCGGTACGCCGCGAAGATGCGCCCGCAGGTGAGCTGAGAGTCCGACTGAACGATCCCGAGATGATGGCGCAGGCAATGGCGGCTGTGCGCGGTCTGGCACAGCCGGTAACGAGTCTCACCGGGGCCGGCGCCAATGACATCGAGGTTTCGGGAGACAGCGGCGTGATCACGGTGGTTCTGTCTGAGGCGGAGAAAAACGCGAGCGACGAGCGCACCATGCAGCAATCGCTTGAAATCATCCGCCGCCGCATCGACGAGGTCGGGACACGCGAGCCGACGATCCAGAGGCAGGGCAGTGACCGTATCTTGATCCAGGTGCCCGGCATCGGATCTGCGGCAGAGCTGAAAGAGATCATCGGCACCACCGCACAGTTGACGTTTAACCCCGTGGTCAGCCGGACCACCGACGCCACGCAGACCCCAGGTATCGGCAACAAGATCGTGCCATCGCTTGACGAAGCGGGCCTGTTTTACGTGATCGAGAGTGCCGCCGTAGTCACCGGCGAAGAGCTGGTCGATGCCCAGCCCAGCTTTGACCAGAACGGCGCGCCTGCTGTCAGCTTCCGGTTCAACACCTCCGGCGCGCGCAAGTTCGGGGATTACACGGCGGAAAATATCGGATCGCCCTTCGCGATTGTTCTGGATGACGAGGTGGTCAGCGCGCCCACGATCCAGAGCCATATCCCCGGCGGCTCCGGCATCATCACCGGTAACTTCAACGTCGAGGAATCGACGCGCCTTGCGGTTCTGCTGCGCGCAGGCGCGCTGCCGGCGCAGCTCGACTTCCTTGAGGAACGCACCATCGGGCCGGAACTGGGGCAGGATAGCATCGATGCAGGCAAGGTCGCGACAATGGTGGCCTTTGCTGCCGTGCTGTTTTTCATGTGGGCAGCATACGGCCTCTTCGGTATTTTCGCCAACATCGCCTTGGTGATCAACGTGGGCCTGCTGTTCGGCATGCTTAGCTTGATCGGAGGCACCCTGACCTTGCCGGGTATCGCGGGCATCGTCTTGACGGTCGGTATGGCGGTAGACGCCAACGTGCTCATCTTCGAGCGCATTCGCGAGGAGCTTCTTACGGCCAAAGGCCCTGCGCGCGCGATTGCGCTGGGCTATGAAAAAGCGCTCAGCGCCATTCTGGACGCCAATATTACCACCTTCATCACGGCGGTGATCCTGTTCGCCATGGGCTCCGGCCCTGTGCGCGGATTTGCGATCACGCTGGGTCTGGGTATTCTCACGTCGGTTTTCACGGCGATTTTTGTCACACGTCTGATGGTGGTCATCTGGTATGAACGCCGCCGTCCCAAAACGATCGAGCTTTGATATGCGCCTCAGACTGGTAAAACAAAACACAAACTTCGACTTTTTCAGCCGCTGGAAACTGTGGCTGGGCATCTCAGGCGTCATGATGGTGGTGGCCTTTGCGTCCTTCCTGCTGCAAGGGCTGAACTATGGCATCGACTTTCGCGGTGGCACGACGATCCGCACAGAAAGCCCGCGGCCCGTTGTCGTCTCGGAATACCGTGATGCCATGACAACGCTGGGTCTGGGCGATATTACCATCACCGAAGTGTTCGACCCCAACTTCGGCCCCGAACAAAACGTGGCGATGATCCGCATTCAGGCGCAGGACGATCAGGAAGCGGTCACGCCAGAGCTGATCGCAGCAGTTGAGGGCGCGCTACAGACCGCGCGGCCAGACATCAAGTTTATCTCTGTGGAATCGGTCGGACCGAAGGTTTCGGGCGAGCTGATCAACACGGCAATCCTCGCGGTGTCCTTGGCGATTGGCGCGGTGTTGATCTACATCTGGCTGCGATTCGAATGGCAGTTCGCGGCCGGCGCCGTGCTGGCGCTGATCCACGACGTTGTGCTGACCATCGGTGTCTTTTCCGAGGTCCAGATCCGCTTTGATCTGGCGATCATCGCAGCGCTGCTGACCATCGTGGGCTATTCTCTCAACGATACGGTGGTCGTCTTCGACCGGGTCCGCGAAAACCTGCGTAAATACAAGAACCGCCCGCTGAAAGAAGTGCTGAACATGTCCATCAACGAGACGTTGAGCCGGACCTTCATGACCTCCTTCACCACACTGTTGGCGCTCATCGCGCTGTTCGTGCTGGGTGGTGACGTGATCCGTGGCTTTGTGTTCGCGATGATCTGGGGTGTGATCGTGGGGACCTATTCCTCCATCTTCGTTGCCTCGGCGATCCTGCTCTATTTCGGGGTCAAGCGTGACTGGTCCAAACCTGACGCGAATGCGGGTAATCAATACGCCAATATAGATGCCTGACCTGCTCGGCCCCGCTCTGGCAGTGCCGGGGCTGGGCTGGCTGGTTGTGGCGGTCTGCATCGCGGGGTTGGTGCGTGGATTTGCGGGCTTCGGCTCGGCCATGATCATCATGCCAGTCGCGAGTGCGTTGCTTTCACCTGTCGAGGCCGTGGTGTTCGTGATTGCGGCCGAGTTGATCGGCCCGCTGCCCAATCTGCGTGCCGCTTGGCGCGATGGCGCGCCGCGCGAAGTAGGCTTGCTGGGGGCAGGGGCGGTACTAGCACTGCCTTTCGGCGTCTGGGCGCTGAGTACCATGGACGACACGGTTTTCGGCTGGGTTGTGTCGATCTGTGTGATCGTGCTGTTGGTTCTCATCGCATCCGGCTGGCGTTTGCGCGGCAGGCTGTCGCGGCGTCTGACTGTGCTGGCAGGTGCGGTCGGGGGCTTCATGACCGGATTTGCAGCGATGCCTGGCCCTCCGGTCATCATGCTCTACATGGCCAGCAGCCTGCCCGCGGCGGCGATCCGCGCGAATTTCCTGCTGTATCTTGTGATGCTGGATCTGCTGCTTTTCGCGCTTTTGGGCGGTCTGGGGATGCTGGATGGAACCATTGTGCTGTTGGGCCTGCTGGTCGGCATCCCGAACCTGATCGCGAACATGATCGGGGCGCGGCTTTTTGACCCGTCCGCCGAGCGGTTTTTTCGCCGCGTGGCCTATCTCGTCATTGCTGCATCGGCTATCGTGGGCCTGCCGCTATGGAAAGGATGAACCCGTGCGCCTGAATGAGATCGTCTTCAACGATGCTAGACCCGTGGAGGGCTACGGCCCCGGATTTTTCCGCATTGGCGGACAGGTCATTCAGGGCGCTGTGATCACTGCGCCCTCAGGCATCCGCACTTGGGCCGGGTTTGACGACATCGACGCGCTTGAGGTGCTGGTGAACGAGACGGATGTGATCTTTATCGGCACCGGTGCCGAGATAGCGCATTTACCCGCCGGTCTGCGCAGCCGTCTGGAAGACGCAGGCGTCGGCGTGGAGGCAATGTCGTCGCCCGCCGCTGCCCGCACGTACAACATCCTGCTGAGCGAGGGGCGCCGCGTGGCCCTCGCCATGTTGCCGGTCTGACCCTTATGGAACTACGCCTGTCGGATGTGGCTGTCGCGCGCGGCGGTGTTCCGGTGCTGGCGGGCGTGTCATTTACCCTGCGCGCCGGACAGGCGCTGATCCTGCGCGGGCCGAACGGATCGGGCAAGACCACGCTGCTGCGCGCCATCGCGGGGTTGCAACCGCCGCTGTCAGGCCGGATCGAGGGCGCGACCGATACGGTTGCCTATGCGGGCCATGCGGACGGGCTGAAGGCGATGCTGAGCGTGGCGGAAAACCTGTCCTTCTGGGCCGCTGTCTATGGCCGCAGCGATATTGCACCTGCACTGGAGGCTTACGCGCTGGCGCCGCTGGCCGACCGTCTGGCGGGCACGCTGTCGGCAGGGCAGAAACGCCGCTCTGGGCTGGCGCGCCTGATGGTCACGGACCGTCCCGTCTGGGTGCTGGACGAGCCTACGGTCTCGCTTGATACGGACGCTGTGACCCTCTTTGCGGAGGCGGTGCGCACGCATCTGGGCGCAGGGGGCATGGCGCTGCTGGCGACCCACATTGATCTGGGGCTTGAGGATGCGCAGGTGCTGGACGTGACCCCACTGCGCGCGGTGCCTACCGCCCTGCATGGCGCCAGCGACGAGGCCTTTCTGTGATCGCCCTGCTGCTCCGCGATCTGCGGCTGGCCTTTCGCGCCGGTGGCGGCTTTGGCCTCGGCCTCGCTTTCTTCCTCATCCTTGTGGTGCTGGTGCCCTTTAGCGTGGGACCGCAGAGCGCGCTTTTATCTTCCATCGCGCCGGGCATCCTGTGGCTTGGCGCGCTGCTGGCGTGCCTTTTGTCGCTGGACCGCCTGCTGGCACTCGATTTCGAGGATGGCACGCTGGACGTTCTGGCCACAGCGCCGCTGCCGCTGGAGGCGGCACTGGCGGTCAAGGGGTTGGCGCACTGGATGACCACGGGCCTGCCGCTGGTGGTCGCTGCACCTTTCCTTGGTATTCTGCTGAACCTGCCGGAGCAGGGGTTTGTCTGGCTGGTGATCTCGCTGGTGCTGGGCACGCCCGCCCTGTCGATGATCGGCACCTTTGGCGCGGCGCTGACCGTGGGGATCAAACGCGGCGGGCTGCTGATGTCGCTGCTGGTGCTCCCGCTCTATGTGCCAACGCTGATCTTCGGCGCGGAGGCCGCGCGGCGCGGGGCCATGGGCATGCAGGCGGACACACCGCTGTTCCTGCTGGCGGGCATCAGCCTTGGCTCGGTCGCCCTGTTGCCCTTCGCCGCTGCCGCCGCCCTGCGCATGACAATCCGGTGAGCAATCCCTTTCCCATTGAGCCTACGTTGACGGAGCATTAGAACCAGACCATGTCACTTTGGAAATACGCAAACCCCGTTCTGTTCCTGTCGCTCAGCGCGCGCGTGCAGCCCTTTGCCTGGGCTGCAGCCGCGATCGGTATCGTTGTAGGGCTGGGCTGGGGCTTCTTCGCGACGCCGGATGACTTCCGGCAAGGGTCGACCGTCAAGATCATCTACATCCACGTCCCCGCCGCCTGGATTGCGATCAATGCCTGGATCATGATGCTGGTCGCCTCGCTGATCTGGCTGGTGCGTCGGCATCACGTTAGTGCGCTGGCCGCCAAGGCCGCAGCGCCTGTGGGGCTGGTGATGACGGTGATCGGGCTGGTCACGGGGGCCGTCTGGGGGCAACCGATGTGGGGAACGTGGTGGGCGTGGGATCCACGGCTTACGTCGTTTTTGATCCTGTTTTTGTTCTATCTGGGCTATATCGCACTTTGGGAAGCGGTGGAGGACCCCGACACTGCCGCCGATCTCACCTCGGTGCTGTGCCTTGTGGGGTCGGTCTTTGCGCTGCTGTCGCGATATGCGGTGTTGTTCTGGAGCCAGGGGTTGCATCAGGGCGCCACCCTGAGCCTTGATAAGGAAGAGAACATCTCGGACGTGTTCTGGCTGCCGCTTGTGGTGTCTATTGCGGGGTTCACCCTGCTGTTTTTGGCGCTGGTTCTCTACCGCACGGGCACGGAAATTGCCCTGCGCCGCGCCCGCGCGCTGACTGTACGACTGGATAAAAACGTATGATGCCGGATCTTGGAAAATACGCCGCCGAAGTGCTGAGCGCTTACGCGGTCACGCTGGGGCTGTTGGGATTGTTACTGGTCGTGACACTGATGCGCGGCAAACGTGCCCGCGCCGCTCTGCGTCGCGCCGAAGAGGAGACTGCGCGTCATGGCAAAGTTTAAGCCCCTGATGATGGCGCCACCGCTGATCTTCGGCGCATTTGTGGCGCTGGCGGTGGTCGGCATGTACCGCGAAGATCCCGAAGGCTTGCCCTCCACGCTGGTCGGGCAACCGGCGCCGGGCCTGCCTGAAAAAGCGCTGAGCGACTTTCCTCTGGCGACAGAGGCGATGCTTGCCACGGGCGAGGTCACGCTGGTCAACTTCTGGGCCAGCTGGTGCCCGCCCTGCCGCGCCGAACACCCCAAGCTGCTCGAGATGGAGGCGAACGGCACCGACATCGTCGGCATCAATTTCAAAGACACCGAATCCGCTGCCACTAAATACCTGCGCGACGATGATAACCCCTTCGTCGGCGTAGGCTTTGACCCGCAGGGCCGCACCGCCATCGACTGGGGCGTCACCGCGCCACCCGAGACGTTTATACTGGACGGGGACGGCACCGTTTTATTTCGCTTCGCTGGTCCGCTGGTGGGCAGCGACTACGAGCAGCGGTTTATTCCCGCACTCGAAGCTGCCCAGTCAAAATAGCAGCAGCCTCGTGTGAGAGCTACATCATGCCAATAACGATGACCATGATGACCGAGTAGAGCGCAACGCCTCCACCGATGAGAAACGGCGCCCAATTCTTGGTGACGGTTGCGGTGGCGATTGATTTGAGCTGATACATCAGGTCGGGCCAAGTGTAGGACACAAAGTCACCTTGGGTGAATACCGCTTTGATCCGTCCATCCGCGTCGACCACGGGCAGGCGGCGGAACCTCTCGTTTGACATGATGCGCAGCCAGTCAACCATGTCGTCGGTTTCTCTGGCCAGACGCGGGTTGTCTGTCATGATGTCAGAAAGCTTGGTCGTTTTGGCGTCCAGCCCCTTACCCACGAGCTTGTTCATGATGTCGCGCTCCGTGACGACACCGATCACCTTCTCCTGTTCGTCGATCACGATGACCGAGCCGTAATTTTTCTCGGACATGGCTGATACTGCATCGAAAACCGTCGTTTCGGGTGTGCGGGTCAGCGGCTTCATCTTGGATTTGTACTCGGGGCGGTCCATCAGACGGCTTCCGGGGCGCTGTGCTGTTTCTGGCATGTCGCAGTCTCTCCTTGTTGTTCACTCCTTAATTGACCTAGTGCCGCAGCGGCACTTCGCCACTCCGCAGGTGCAATGGGCCTCCAGTCTGGTAGTTCAAAGGACCAAAAAAAAGCCCCCGTTGCAGACTGCAACGGGGGCCCTTTGCTCAGGTGTTGGTCGCGGAATTATTCCGCAGCAACGCTCCGGTTGGCCAGATCGCGCAGAACGTAATGCAGCACGCCGCCGTGTTCGATGTATTCGATCTCAATCGCCGTATCGATGCGGCACTTGATCATGATCTCTTTCACCGAACCGTCCGCCATGGTGATGGTGCAGGGCACCTCCTGCAACGGCTTGATCGTGTCCAGACCGGAGATGCTGACGGTTTCTTCGCCTGTCAGACCCAGTGTCTTGCGTGTGTCGCCGTTTGTGAATTCAAACGGTATGACACCCATGCCGACGAGGTTGGAACGGTGGATCCGCTCGAAGTTCTCCGCGATCACGGCTTTCACGCCCAGCAGGGCCGTACCCTTGGCCGCCCAGTCGCGCGAGGAACCCGCACCGTATTGCTCACCACCGAAGATGACCAGCGGTGTGCCCTGCTCTTCGTACGCCATTGCCGCGTCGAAGATCGAGGTTTGCTTGCCATCTGGTCCCTTGGTGTAGCCACCTTCAACGCCGTCCAGCATCTCGTTCTTGATGCGGATGTTGGCGAAGGTGCCGCGCATCATGACTTCGTGGTTGCCGCGGCGCGACCCGTAGGAGTTGAACTCGCGTACCGGCACCTGATGCTCGATCAGATACTGACCCGCAGGTGTCTCTTCCTTGAACGACCCGGCGGGGCTGATGTGGTCTGTGGTGATCATGTCACCCAGAACGGCCAGCACTTTGGCGCCTTCGATGTTGGTGATGACACCGGGTTCCTTTGCCATCCCCTGGAAGTAGGGCGGGTTCTGGACGTAGGTGGAGGCGGGCGGCCAGTTGTAGGTTTTGGCGTCTGTCGTCTCGACGGCCTGCCACTTGTCATCGCCTTTGAACACGTCGGCGTATTTGGTCTGGAAGGCCTCGCGCGTCACGGTCTGTTCGACCAGTTCGGCCACTTCTTTCGAGGTGGGCCAGATGTCACGCAGATAGACGTCGTTGCCGTCCTTGTCCTGACCCAGCGGGCTGTTGGCCAGATCCACGTTCATGTCACCGACCAGCGCATAGGCAACAACCAGTGGCGGGGAGGCCAGATAGTTGGCGCGTACATCGGGGCTGATGCGGCCCTCGAAGTTGCGGTTGCCGGACAGAACGGAGGTGCCGATCAGGTCATAATCGTTGATCGCCTTGCTGATCGCGGGCTCCAACGGGCCGGAGTTGCCGATACAGGTCGTGCAGCCGTAGCCCACGAGGTTGAACCCGATGGCGTCCAGATCTTCTTGCAGGTTCGCGGCCTCCAGATAGGCGGACACCACCTGGGAGCCGGGGGCGAGCGATGTCTTGACCCAGGGCTTGCGGGTCAGACCCAGCGCGCGTGCCTTACGCGCCACAAGGCCCGCACCGATCATCACGTAAGGGTTGGAGGTGTTGGTGCAAGATGTGATCGAGGCGATGACGATGGAGCCGTCATGCAGCTGGTAGTTGCCGTCCTCGGTCTGGACGTAGCCGCGGTTGTGATTGCCCTCGTCACCCGGAATGTCCTGTGGCTCGGGCTGGCCGCCTTCACCTTCCCAGCGCACTTCGGAATTGGCGGAGGCATCTTTGCCTTCACGCACGCCTTTCACATACTCGCCAAACGCCGTGTGTGCGGAGGTCAGCGCGATGTAGTCCTGCGGACGCTTGGGGCCGGAGATGGCAGGCACGATGGTGCCCATATCAAGGGTCAGCGTGTCGGTGTAGATCGGCGCATAATCAGCGTCA